>Ga0209491_10004214_pt1 | contig 22425 bp, 9 predicted proteins | sample BON02_FD_187213 | JGI IMG/M metagenome (GOLD analysis project Ga0209491, IMG submission 187213) | Freshwater microbial communities from Lake Bonney liftoff mats and glacier meltwater in Antarctica - BON-02 (SPAdes) (version 2) | ecosystem: Environmental > Aquatic > Freshwater > Ice > Glacier... | reverse complement strand
CTGGGGCGGGGGGCGGGGGCGGGGGCGCGGGCGCGGGCGGGGGCGGGGGCGGGCGGGACGGGCGGGGGGTGCGGCGTCGGGGCGGCGGTGGTGGCGGTAGGGACGCCACGCGCCCGGGCAGCGGCAGGGGCAGGCGCCGCCGCCGCCGGAGCCTCGTCCGCCTGCGCGGGCGCCATCTGGACGTCGACCCCACTGCCGTCGGGCGCGCGGGGCCTGGGAGAGGTGCTGGGCGCAGCGTCGCCGGGCTGCGGCGCCGTCTCGGGGGGCGACGCGGGCGGCGTCGGCGTGCCCGGGGTGCCGCAGCCGGCGCCGTCGCCTGCCGGGCTGCCGCCGCCGCCGCCGCCTTCTGCCGCCGCGCGCGCGAGCTCGCGGGCGCGCCGCTCCTCGGCGGCGACGAGCGCGGCGATGCCGGGCGCGAGCGCCGCGCCGGCCCACGGGAAGGGCTGCGGCCGCAGCAAGGGAGGCAGCCGCAGCGCGGACGAGGGCGGCCGGGGCGAGGACGGCGCGGGCGGCACGGGCCTGCCGCCCGCAAGCGCCTCCTCCTCCTCCTCCTGGTGCCGCCACAGCACAAACACGCCGCAGGCGTTAACGGACTCGCCGTCGCCGTTGCGGACCGATTGCGCCAGCTCGCGCGGGTCGAGCGCCGGGAACTGCGACGCGGCCTCGCCACCAGCGGCCCCAGCGCCGCCGTTGCCGGCCGGAGGAAGAGGAGGAGGAGGAGGAGGGGGCGGGGCGCCGGCGCCGCCATTGTTGCCACCGGCCGCCGCGCCTGCGTTGGCATCTGCAGCGGCAGGTGCGCCAGGCCCCGCGCCCGCCGCCATCCCGTTCGGACCGGCGGCCATGATCAGCCCGTGCATCGCGGCGGCGGCCGCGGCGTCGGCGGCGGCGGCGTCGGCGGCGGCGCCGGCCACGCCGGGCAGCGCCAGCCCGCCGCCCTGCCCCGCCCCCGCCCCGCCTCCGCCCGCCCCGCCGTCGGCCCCGCCCCCCGCGTCGCCCCCCTCGAGCTCGGCCACCAGCCACCCAGCCTCCGTGCGGTTCATGCGGTCGCACAGCCCCAGCAGTGTCAGCGGCAGGCGCCGCGGCAAAAAGTACCCCACCAGCGCCGAGGGGCAGGACGCGGGCGCGTAGCCCACGTAGGATGTGGGCGCGTGCAGCGGGCCGCTGCGGGGCTGCTGGCGGCGCTCGGCGAAGGCGACGACGCGGCGGACGCGGGCGTAGCGCGGGAGGAGCGGGGGAGAGGGGGCCGCGGGGGAGCAGGGGGCGCGGCGGTCGTCCGGTACCGCCACGGCCGCGGCCGCCGTCGTCGCCGCCGCGGCCGCCGCCGCCGCGTCGGCATCGTCGAGGACGCCGCGCCCGCCGCCCGCTCCTCCTCCTCTGGCTCCTCCTCCGGCGCTGCCTCCGCGCAAGGGCGTCGGCGGCGGGCTGGCCTCGCGGCCGTCCTGGTCGGCGTTCTGCTGCTGCGGCTCCCCCTGCGTGGATGCGGCTGCGGCGGCCCCAGCGCGGCCGGCGCGGCGGCGGGCGGCGGTCTGCGCGGCGGCCGCCGCCGCCCGCTTGTTGCCGCCGCCGCCGCCCGCGCCGTCGTCGCCGCCGCCAGCTGCCGCCGCCGCCGCCGCCTCGCGCCTCGCCGCTGCCCCCCTCCGGTCGGCCTCCTCGCGCGCCGCGAACGGGCCCACCCGCGCACCCTGCACCATCGTCCCCCACGCGCCCGGCGCCGGCTCCGAGTAGTCGTAGCGGGTGGTCACCGCCAGCAGCCGGCAGTCGGGCCGCCCCTCGACCGCCACGCGCAGCGCGTAAGGGCCGCCGAAGCGGGTGAAGCGGTCCTCGGCGAGGCCCTCGAGCACCAGCGGCGGGGGCAGGGGCTGCGGGTGGTGGGAGGAGGGGGGGCGGCGCGACTCGTCTGGCCGCGGCGGCAAGGGCGAGGGCGGGGGCACGGGCGCGAAGGTGTCTAGGCGGCGGTAGCGCGAGGCGAGCGTCTCGCCGGCAAGTAGCGGCGCGGCGGCGGCGGCGGCGCCAAAGGTGGCGGCCAGGTGCGCGCGCCAGAGCGGGGCGTCGCGCGCGACCTGCGCCCAGGAGCGGCACACCAGGGAGGCGGTCGCGAGCGACTCGGCGCTCGTGGCGCCGCGCAGCAGGGCGAGGCCCAGGGCGCGCTGGCGCGGCCACTGCGAGAACGCGTCGGCGGCGGCCGCCTCGGTCGTCCCCCGGGCCGCGTCGGCGTCGGCGTCGGCGTCGGCGTCGGCGTCGGCGTCGGCGTCGGCGGTGGCGGCGGCGGCGGCGGCGGCAGCTGCGGCGGCGGCGGCGGCGGCGGCGGCAGTCTCGGCCCGCCGCGCGCCTGCGGCCTGGTCCGCCCGTGCGCCGTCGTCGGCGGGGCTGCACTCGGGGGCGCGGGCTCCGCGCGCGCGGCGGGGCGCGGCCGCGGAGGGAGGGGCGCCGCGGGGCCGCTTGGCGGCCCTTGGCGGGCCTGCGGCCGCCCCGGCCTCCTCTTCCGCCTCGTCGTCCTCCTCGTCCTCGTTGCCCGCAGGTGCGGCGCGGGCGCGCGACACGCCGCCGCGCCCGCGGGCGCGCGATGCCGCCGCTGCGGGCTTGCCCGCGTTGGCGCCACCGCCGCGCGTGCGCTTGGCGGGGCGCTCGAGCGGCGGCGGCGCCCCTGCTCCTGCTCCTGCCGCTGCTGCCTCTGCCGCGTCGCCTGCGCCCCCCTCGCTCATCGCCGCGTCGTCGTCGTCGTCGTCGCCGTCGTCGTCGTCGGCGTCATCGTCGTCGTCGTCGTCATTCTCGACGATGATCACGCCCGACGGAGCTCGGGGTTGCCTGTGACGCCGCCGCGGCTGCTGCTGCTGCTGCTGCTCCTGTTGCTGCTGCTGCTCCAAGCGCTGCTGCTGCTGGTGAGAGGTGGCCGTTCCTGCTGCCGCGCCGACGCCGACGCCGACGTTCGGTCCGCCGCCGCCATCGTCGCCCCCGCCTCCCTCCTCCTTGTCCGCCGCGACGCGCCGCGACGCGCGCGTCGTCCGGGGCGCCATGTCGACCCACGAAGGCCTCGCTTGTGCCGTTGGGGGAAGGGGAGGGGGAAGACGCTCTCCCCTGCAAGAGAGCCAGGGGTGTTTTTTCGTGTTCCACTCCCTTGCTAGAATTTGCTTCCGCTGCTCCTCCTGCTGTCGTTTTCTGGTGAGAGAGGTCGTGTGGGAGCCTACTACCGGGGTGCGCCCGCGATGTTGTTTCGTCGTCCGTGTTTGGGGGGGAATCGGGCGGGAACGAGGGAGGCAGCAGGAGGGGGGGTCAAGAAGAGCTACGAGCAACCTCGAAACGAAAACGCGATCGAGCGATCGCGCTGCCACACCAACTCCGAAAAGCCCTGCTCCGCCTTGCGCACGACAAACAACACATCGTCGTAGCGCTGCCACGAAAAGCAACGCGCCTTGAGCGCAACCGACCCAAAACCAAGCAAGTCTTTCGTCTTTTGTGTTCCGTCCTCCCCTTCCTCCCGCCGCTTCCATCATCCCCAGCGGCCTTTGCGGGCACGTGTGCCTCGTGCCGCGGTGTGCGTGGGTCCGGGCCATCAGCAGGAAGCAGGAAGCAGGAGAGCAGGAAAGCAGGATGGTGAGAGGCCGAGAGCGCAAGCGGCAGCGGCACGGCAGCGGGGGGGCAGCGGCCTCGCGTCGCACGATCGTCATTCGCGTCAGAAGCGTCGACCAATCCCGCACCCTCTCCCCCCCCCCGGCCCCCAAAAAAATCACGCAACGCCCCCCCTCCCAAATCCACTCGCAGAAGAGCCTGTCCCGCCCGCAGAAGGACAAGGTGGGCCAGCTGCGCACCGTGACCGGCGCCAGCGAGCGCGCCGCGCTCGACGCGCTCAAGGGTGTCGGCTGGGCGAGCGTCGAGGCGGCCGTCGAGCGCTACTACGAGGCGGGCGGGGGCGCGGGGGGCGGGGGCGGGGGCGGGTCGGCCGCGGGGCGCGAGGCGGCCGAGGCCAAGAAGGCGGAGGCGTTCTTCCTCGACTACAAGGGTGAGTCGGAGCCTGTTGGTCTTTCTTTGTCTGTCTTAGATCGCGGGGGGTGGGCGCGGGACAAGCCGTCGCTTCCGACGAGCAATCCCCCCCATCCCTCGACGCCTTCGCTCTCTCTGTCTCGTCCGCGCGCACGCGCGCTCATCACAGCCATCTGACTCTCTCTCTTCTCTCTTCCCCTCTTCCTGGAACTAAACCCTCACAAACAACCCACCGCCACCAAAACAAAAACAAAAACAAAACCAAAACCCAAAACCCAAACACAAAAAGACGAGCACGCCGACGCCGTGCTGGCCGAGGGCATCGCGCGCCTTTGCGACGACATCGGCGTCGACCCGTCCGACCCCGTCATGCTCGCGCTGTCCTGGCGCATCGGCGCCGCCACCATGTGCGAGTGGAGCCGCGACGAATTCGTCCGCGGCGTCAAGGAGCTCGGGTGCGCCGCGGGCGCCGCCAGCCTAAAGGCGCAGATCCCGTCGCTGCGGCGCGAGATGGGCGACGCCGCCAAGTTTTCGGAAATGTATGCCTACGCGTTCGGCTGGGCGGCGGAGAAGGGGCACAAGTGCCTGCAGCTAGACACGGCGCTGGCCATGTGGCGCCTGCTGCTCGGCGAGGGCACGCCCCGGCCGGGAGGCGCCTGGCCGCTGCTCGACCGCTGGCTCGCCTTTTTGCAGCGCGCGCACAACGGGCGCGCCGTCGGCCGCGACACGTGGCTGCAGCTGCTCGAGTTTGTGCGGACGGTCAGAGGGGACATGAGCGACTACGACGAGAACGGGGCGTGGCCGTACCTGCTGGACGAGTTCGTGGAGACGTGCCGGAAGGAGGGGGTGGCGGGGGCGGCGGCGGCGTCGTGAAGGGCAAGAGGGAGGAGCAGGAGGGCCGGCGGCTTCCTTTTCGCTTTTTCTTCTTCGGAGCGTCGGCGGCCGCGTTGCGTCCTTGTACCATCAAATCAATAGAGAGAGACACACACGCGCCGCGCCCTTTGCAGCGCCTCTTTCATCAGCACAGAGAGAGAGAGGCAATCACGCAGCGCACAATATACATGCAAAACGAACGAACGGGCGTGTCTGTCCACGATTGAACCCAATTTCGATTCCTCTCTTTCAGGCGCCGCGCGCGCGCTTGGGCGCCGGCCCTCCGCCCTCCTCGGCGGCGCCGCCCCCGCCCTCCCCTCCGCCGCCCGGGCGCTTGGCTGCGAGCCCGCCAAACACGGCCGCAGGCACGGCGCGCTGTCGCACGTCGGCCACGTCTCCGCCGGCCTCGCCCGGCTCGTCGTCGTCGTCATCGCCGCCGCCGCCAAGGTCGATCTCCTCGGGGTTGGCGGCGGCGGCGGCAGCGGCTCCCTTGGCCGCCGCCCCTGCCGCTCCGCCCGCCAGCAGCCCGCCCTCCTCGTCGTCGCCGTCTTGCCTGCCCTGCTGGATGATGCCCGCCGACACAAACCCGGGCACGCGCGTGCCCGTCGCCAGGGTGGGCGGGCGGCCGGCCGCCGCCGCCTCCAGCGCCGCCATCGCGTCCAGGGTGGTGCCCCCCCCGCCGCCCCCCCGCCCCGCAAACCCCTCGTCGGCCGCCGACGCCTCTGCCAGCCCCGCGGCCTCGAGCGCGCCGGCGGCCGCCGCGCCCGGCGCCAGCGCCACGTGCAGCGTCGCAAAGCTGGCCGCCACGCTGCGCTTGAGCCGCAGCATCTCGCGGAACGTGTCCTCGTTGCCGTGCGCCACCTCGAACGCGCGCCACGCGTCCCAGTAGGCCGCGCTGGCGGGCAGGCGCGGGTCCGCCAGGTGGCTGCCGTGCGCGAACACCCCCCTCGCGCGGTCGACCTCGCCCAGGCGCGCCTCAAGCGCCGCAAACGCCGCGCACAACCGGCGCACGTCGGCGTCGGGCAGGTCGCGCGGCGGCGCCGACTCGATGGCCGCCTCGTACACCTCGCGCAGCTTTGGCACGCCAAACAGCTGCGCCGCGCGCGCCAGGTACAGGTCGACGACCGCGCCGCGCTGGTCCTTGGGGACGGCGGCGAGCGCGCGCTCGTACACGTCCATGGCGCGGCGCGCCAGGCCGTGCGCCTCCTCCAGCCTGGCGTAGGCCTCGTAGTAAGGCCTGCAGGCCTCTGCGGGGCAGTCTTTCAGGCAGGTCTCGAACAGGTCGCGCGCGCGCTCCAGCTTGGCGCCCCCGTACCGCCGCACGAACGCCTCGAGGTAGGCCGTCCACAGATCGGCCGAGTGCGGGAACCGGAACAGCGACGCCACGCCGCGCTCGTACGCGCGGAAGGCCGCCTCCCACCGCCCGCGCTCGGCGAGCATGGCGGCGTAGTTTAGCACGAGCTGAGGGGTGGCCACGCGCAGGGCCATGGCGCGCTCGTAGGCGGCGCTGGCCGACTCGGGAGTGCCGAGGGACTCCTCGAGGTCGGCGGCGAGGGCCCAGAGGCGCTGGGAGCGGTGGAGGCGGGCCTGGACGGGCAGCGCGCGCTCCTGCGCGGCGGTCAGGCGGCCCGTGGCGGTCGTCAGGCGGGCGTCGCCTCCGCCGCCGCCCTCGCCGCCCTCCTCGCCGCCCTCGCCCTCGCCGCCCTCCTCGTCCAATCCCGTCGCCCGCCGCACCAGCGCCAGCGCCGCCCGGTGGCTCTTGTGCCGCAGCTCCATCTCGACCCACTCGCACCACACCGCCGCCAGGTCGTCCACGTACCGGTACGACTCGGCGCCCGCCTTGACGGCGCGCTCAAACACGGCGCGCGCGTTTTTGACGTCGCCGTGCCGCTCGTACACTTTTGCCAGCGCGACCCACAGGGAGAAGGGCCTGCCACCCGCGCCGCAGCGGGCGGCTTCGACCGTGCGCACGGCCTCGGTGAGGCAGGCGACCTGGCGGCGCGGGTCGGAGGCGAACAGGCGCGCGCGCCGGTGCCACTCGCCGACGTTGTGCGGGTTCTGCCGCAGCGCGACGGACGACAGCAGCTCGGGCCGGCGGGCGGCCAGCAGCTCGAGGCGCGCGAGGCGCAGGTCGACGTCGGCGGCCAGGCCGCCGCCGCCGTCGGCCTCGTCCTCGAGAAGAAAGTTGGCGCCGGCGTCCTCGTCGCTGCTGCCGTCGCCGTCGCCGGCGTCCTTGCCGCCCTCTCGTCCTGCTCCTCGCTCTGCCTCTGCCTGTGCCTCTGCCGCCGCCTCCGCCTCCGCCGCCTTCGTCTTCTTGCCGCCCCCTTTGCCTCCCGCTGCCGCCGCCCTGCTGCCGCCCCCCTTGGCCGGCTGCTCCTCTGCGGCCTCCCTCTCCCGCTCCGCCGCGTCCAGCAGCCCCATCTTGGCCGTCAGCAGCGACTCCTCAAAGTGCGTCAGCGCGTCGTACACGAGGCCAAAGTCGCGCACGGTCGACACGCCGGACAGGCCCTCTTCGTAGACGTCGCGCGCGCGCTCGAAGAGGCCGCGGCGGGTGAAGTAGTCGGCGAGGGCGGCCCACAGGCGGCCGCTCTCCTCCGGGTGGCGGCGGATGCCGCCGCGCAGGACCGCCTCGACGTCCAGGCCGCCGCCGCCAGAGCCACCGCCGCCGCCGCCGCCAGCGCCGCCGCCGCCGCCCGTGCCGCCCCCGCCGTCCCCCTGCTCGACCTCGCGCGGGTGGCGCGTGACCAGGTCGCACAGCTCGAGCCAGAGGGCGTGCCGCGTGCGGCCCTGCAGCGAGCGAAAGGCGTCGTCGTCGAGCGCGGCCGCCAGCCGCCGGGCCGCCTCGGCCCACCGGCCGGCGGCGGGCCTCGTCAGCAGGGCGACAAAGTCCTCGACCGCCGCTGGCTCGAGCTGCAGGTAGCGGCGGTACACGCGCACGGCCGTCTCGACGGGGACGCCCTCGCGCCCGACAAAGGCCAGGTACCGCGGCCACACGTGCGCCGAGTGCTGCGTCAGCGGCAGGCTCGCCAGCGCGCGGTCAAACGCGCGCCGCGCGCGCGTGACCGCGCCCCGGCCGCCGGACTCGCACACGTGGTCAAGGTACATGCCCCACAGCACGGGCATCTTGTGCATGGTCACCAGCCCCCGCTCGAACGCGTGGGTGCACGCCTCCCGGGCGGGCGCGGCGGGCGGCAGCGCGCGCACCTCGCGCCGCCGCGCCTCAAGGTAAAGGCGCCAAAGCTTGTAGGACCCGGGCAGCGCGGCGACGGCGCGCTCAAACAGGACGCGGCGCCTGGGAAAGGGGGCGGAGGCGCGGGCGGCGAGGTAGCGGAGCCAGACTTTCAGGTCGTAGGGGTTGCGGAGGAGCTCCTCCTCGTAGGCGAGGTCCTCGTCCGAGGGCATGAGCGAGGCGAGGTCGAGGGGCGCCGCCGCTGGGGTCGGGGCTGGGGCGGGGGCGGGGGCGGGCGCCGCCGACGTCGACGCCATGACGGCGCGCGGTCGGTGTGCTCAGGGCCCGCCGATCCGTGCGGCGTGTGATGCCTAGAGGGCAAGCGTCGCGCGCCACACGCCGCGCGGGGCTGTGGTCCTCGCTTACACGCCCCTCTGTGCGTTCCCCCCCTCACTGGCGCGCGGGAAGGGGGTGTCTCTTGCTCCTTCCCTCTGATTTCTCTTTCGCGCTGAACGCGCGCTTGTGACGGTGGTCTGGGCGTTCGATGCGACGAAGCGCGCTCGGCTTTTCGATTGGGTTGGAAGAGAGGGGGCACGCGCGTGCGGGAGATAGACAGATGGCGTTTGGTGTGCTGGTCGCTGTTGTTGTTGCGTCTCCGCTGTCAATGAGAGGGAGACAGAAGAGGTCAGTTGGTGTGCATTGAGTGATGATGGTTCTGGGCGGGCAGCTCCAGACGGCGATGCTGCATTCCTCACAGAGACAGAGCCGCTGCCGTGGCCGGTCGTCGTCGGCCCCTGCGTCGGCGTCGGCGTCCGCGTTGATCAGCACTCCACCTACTCTCTCTCGACCAAGGGGTGGCAAAAGTCGTCATCCATCATCCGACAGCATTATCAGCGACTACTGCGCTCGCAAAACCCAAGCCATACTGCAGCATCGGCGTCCCCTTTGAACCCCCCCTCTCTCTCTTGCATTTTGGTTCGTCACCCGCGCTTCCACCACCGAGAGCAAGCAGAGCACGCTGACTCGGGCATGGCGATGGCGCGGAACCTGGCCGCCTGGACGGGCGCCGCGGCTCTCCTCCTCGTCCTGCTCGTGGCGGCGGCGACGCGCGACCCTCGCGCCGCCCGGTCCCGCCTCGCCGCCACCTCCTCCTCCGACTTTGCCGACGGCGACGACCCGGCCCACGTCAAGCACCACTGGGCGCTGCTCGTGGCCGGCTCGAGCGGCTACGGCAACTACCGCCACCAGTCGGACGTCTTCCACGCCTACCGCGTCCTGACGAGCGGCGGCCTCGACCCGTCCCGCGTGGTGGTCATGGCGGCCGACGACGTCGCGCACTCGCCCTCCAACCCGTCGCCCGGGCGCATGTTCAACCACCCGCGGGGCGCCGACACGTACCGCGGCGGCGGCCTTGTCGACTACAGCGGCACGGCTGTGACGGCCGAGACGTTCCTCTCGGTGCTCGAGGGCGACGCCGACGCCGTCCGGGGAAAGGGGACGGGGCGCGTCGTGGCGTCGGGCCCGAGCGACCGCGTCTTTCTCTTTTATTCGGACCACGGGTCCGTGGGCGTGCTGGGGATGCCGTCGGGCGAGTTCCTGTTTGCGGACCAGCTGCACGCGGCGCTCGGGCGCAAGGCCGACGCGGGCGGGTTCCGCGAGGCGGTGCTGTTCGTCGAGGCGTGCGAGGCCGGGTCGATGTTCCGCGGCCTGATGCGGGACTACGACGGGGAGTGCGGCCGGGACGACGGGGGGGGCGGGCAGGTGCGGTGCGACGGCGGCGGGGGAGGAGGGGGGGGAGAAGGAGGGCGGGGAGGCGCCCCGGCGGCGGCGGCGCTGTCCTCTTCTTCGTTCGGCAGCGGCGTCGGCCGGCGGCGCCTCTTGCTCGCGCCGACGCCCTCGGCCTTTTTCGCAGAGGCGGCATCGGCGGCGCCCGTCGATCAGGACGGGGGCGATGACGCCGACGACGCGGCGTCGCCGGGAACCGAGCGCCACCACGGGGGGGGCAAGAAGAAGCGCCGCCGCGCCCGCCTCGGCCCGCCCATCTTTGCCACGACGGCCGCCAACGACGATGAGAGTTCGTGGGCCACCTACTGCCCCTCGTACGGCGGCGATCGCTCGGACGACGACGGGAGGGCCGCAGGCGTGCCGGACGACACGTGCCTGGGGGACCTGTACTCCGTGGCCTGGATGGAGGACAGCGACGGCACGGGGGGCGGTGGCGGCGGCGGCGACGGGAGCGGGGGCGGGAGCGGGAGCGGGCGCGGCGGCGGCGGCGGCGGAGGCAGCGACCTGACGCGCGAGACGCTGGCGGCGCAGTTTGCGCGGGTGCGGGAGCGCACGTCGGACGGCGGGACCTACGCGCAGGGCTCTCACGCGATGGAGTACGGGGCGGTGCGGCGCATGGGGTGGGAGGTGGCGGGCGACTACCTGGGCATGCTCCACACGGGAGGAGGAGGGGGAGGGGGAGGCGGGCCGTCGCCGTCGCCGTCGCCGTCGCCGTCGCCGTCGCCGTCGCCGTCGCCGTCGCCGTCGCCGTCGCCGGAGCCATTGCCGTCGCCGTCGCCTTCGGCCTCGTCTTCCTCATTCGCCGTTGGAGGACGTTCGCTCTTGCGCGCGCCCGAAGCGGTGCCCTTTCGTTCCCGCCCGCGCAGCCACCCGCACCGCCTGCCCCAGCACGAGGCGTATGCGGCGCCGCTGGTGCTCGCGGCCCAGCGCGCGCGGCGCGGCGCCGACGAGAAGAGGCGCGTGGCGGCCGCGCTCGAGGCGCGGGCGCAGGGGGCGGCGGCGGCTGCGGTGGCGCTGGAGCGCTCGGCCGCTGCTGACGCAGCAGCGTCAACCTTGCCTCACCCGGACGCCTCGCGCCGCCGCGCGCTCCTGCGGCTCGCCCGGTCCGACGAGGCCGCCGCCGCCGCCGCCGCCGCGGCCGCCGCCCTGTCGGCCGCCCGCGAGGCCGAGGCGGCGGCCGCCGTCGCCGATGCAGCCGACGCCGCCGTGCGCGCTGACCAGGCCGCCCGCCGCTCGCTCGACGTGGCCGCGCGGCGCGCGGCGCGCTTGCTGCTGCGCGCAGGCCTCGTGCGCCCGCCCGCGGAGGGCGGGGCCAAGGCGCAGGCGTTTGCAGAGCTGCTGGCGCTGTCGGCCCCGTCGCCAGAGCGCGTCGGCGTCGCCCGAAACGCCCGCGCGGCCGCCGCCCAGGAAGAGGACATCGAGGAGACCCCCGCCGAGCGCGCCCTCTTGCGCGCCGAGGGCCCCTTCTCGCGCGCCGGCGAGCCCCACCGCCCCGCTGTCGACGACTGGGAGTGCCTGCGCGCCATGGTGCGGGCGTGGGACGCGGCGCGCGGCGCGCTCGGGTGCGCGCCCGTCGGGGGCGGGGGCGGCGGCGCGGCGCTAGGGCAGTACGCCATGCGGCACACGCGCCTGCTGGCGGCGCTGTGCAACGCCGGCGTGCACCCTCCGGCCTTTGCGGCGGCGGTCGCGGGCGTGCCCTGCTCGATCGCGAGCGCCGAGGCCGAGGCGGCGGCGCTCGTTGCGGCTGCCTGAGAGGCTTGCCCGTTGTCGCCTGTTTCCCCCCACCCGCCCGCCTCGAATGAATCGGGCGGACCACGTATCATAACTCACGCGCACCCCACATAAGACCCCTTGTTGCCGCCGCCGCCATTGTTGTATTTTTCTCTCTCTTGTCCGCTTCGCTTCGGTCAACGGGACGGCACGGCCGGATGCGGTGCCGCCGCGACGCGCTCAAATCCGGGCTCAGCGTTCCCGCTCCAAGCGCGCACACCCGCCAGACACCACATGCACACCAAGTCTAAGTCATAGGTAGTACTTGCGGGTCGACGCAATCCCCACCGCGACTAGAGGCTACCCCCGTGCGCCTCAGCATGATGCGCCCTCTACGCACATTGGTAGCCAGCATCAAGCGGCTGCGCGGCGCGCGCCCGCGCGACGTGCAAGAGTGCGCCGACCTCCACCGCCTGTACCTCTTCAGCCGCCTCTGCGAGGAAAACGGGGGCGTCGGCGGCAGCAGCAGCGCGCCCGGCGGCGGCGGCGGCAGCGTCGACGCCAGCTTTGCCGACCGCGTCGTTGCCGAGGCGTCGGGTCTCTCGGACGAGGATCGGAGAGAGGCGGTCGCGCGGGCCCTGAGGAGACAAGCCTTGGGCCTAGCGCGCGCCGTGCACGTTGCGCTCGAGAAGGATGCGGGCGACCCGGCGCCGGCAGCGGCGGCGCTGCGCGAATGGTCTCGGCGGCGGCGAGCGGAGGGGCAGTCGCTTGATGCCAAGCCGATGTCGCGGCCGGGCGACGAGTCCGACGACGACGACGACGACGACGACGATGCAGGCGGTGGCGGCAGCGACTCGGATGGCCGAGAAGGGGATGAGTCGTACGGAGGCGGCGGCAAAAAACAGCAGCGACAAAAGCAGGAAGGCGGCGCATCGGCGGCGTCGTCCGCCGGGGCGACAGCGGCGTCGGCGGCGTCGGCGCAGGCGCTCGCCCGCCTGGCCGCGCGGCGCGTCGGGTTTGGGCTGCGCGTGGGCCCGTCGGCCGTCGGGCACCACGACGCCGGCTTGGGCCTCTTCGTCACCGCCTCAGGCGACGAGCCGCAGCAAGGGCAGCGGCAACAGCGAGGAGCGGGCGGCCTCGGCGGCCGGCCAAAAAACGCGCCCGCCGTCCCCGCGGGCGCCCTGATTGCCTTTTTCCCGGGCCTTTGCTACACGCGCGCCGACTTTCGGCGCATGGCCGGCTACCCGAAGGTGGACCGCGGCAACCCGTACCTGGCCGCGCGCTACGACGGCGTAGTCATCGACTCGCAGCCGTGGGCGCGCGGCGACGGCGCGGCACCGGGCGGGGGGGAGGCCGGCGACGGCAGCAGCAGCAGCAGCAGCAGCGGCGGCCGCAGCAGCAGCAGTGGCGGCAGCAGCGGCAGCGGCAGCACGAGCGCCGCGAGCCTCGGCCTCGACGCCTTCCGGCCCCCGCGCCGACCCGTGCCCCGCAACCTGCTCGCCCGCATGGCCCGCGCCTCGGACCGGCCCAGGCTGCCGCCCGCCGCCGCCGCCGCGCTCGACCGGGCGGCGGCGGCGCGCCAGGCGGCGCTCGCGCGGCGCGGGGGCTGGTGCTCGCCGACCACGGACGAGGCGGCGGCGCTGGAGCTGGGGCTGCCGCTGGAGCCGCGGCACCCCTACGCGCTGGCGCACTTTGCCAACCACCCCCCGCCCGGCCAGCAGCCCAACGCCATGATCGCGCCGATCGACTTTGCGCCCGGCGCGTTTGCCGGCGGCGGCGGCGATGACGAGGACGAGGACGGGGACAGAGACGGCGACAGAGGCGACGGCAGAGGCGGCGGCGCGCCGAGACTCCCTGCCGAGCTCCGCGCTTACCTGCCCTTTGCCCCTTACGAGGCCGCCGCGGCGCTCACGGTGTGGCCCGTCGAGCGCGCCTTGAAGGCGCGCGGCGAGGAGGCGGCCGTGGCCGCGGCGAACCGGTTTGCGCGCATGGCGGCGGCGGCGGCGGACGGGCTCTGGCGGCGCGGTTCTTCCGAGCTCGCGCTCCGCGCCGCTCACGGCCTGGGGCTCGTGGCGTTGCGGCCGCTGGCGGAGGGAGAGGAGATCGTCTTCGATTACCGGCTGTCCCCTGGCATGCTGGGCAGGCCCGTGTGGTACGAGCCGTGCGACGAGGCGGCCGAGGACAGGCGGTGGGCTTGAGAGTGCGAGAGCGAGCAGTGCGGGCGCCCCGTGTCGCCGACGCCGACGCCGCTTCTCGCGAGTCGCGACGGGGCGCCTGACGCCTTGGCACGGCTACTCTGTCTCACCTCCGACGCCACTCAATCACAGATAGTACTCCGTAGCCTCCGTGCCCATCCTGCTTATCCTTCATACATCTCCCAAGCACGCTCTGTTGCTGCTGGCTCTCGCGCGCGCGCACAGGAAACAAATCAGAGCTCCACCCGGCTCTCCAGCACGCCCCCCTCAATCTCTCCCCGGGGGCATTGCTTGCCGTCCTCCTCGTCCCGCGCTGATCTCCCGCAATCCGCCCGTATCGGCGGCTGGCAGGGCGTGATGCAGCACGCCGGCCGCGTGCCGGCGGCAAGAGGCGGAGGAGCAGCGGCAAGGGCACGGACATCAGCAGGAGGAGGGGCAGCAACAATTCGCGGCAATCAGGCGGCCGCCGCGACGGCGGTGACCGCTTCACGGATGCGCACTCACGGGTCCGCGTGCGCGCGCGTGGCGGCCGCCGCGGGCGCCCCGCCGAGGGCTAGGCGGCGAGCGGTGAGTCCCCCCCCCCACCATTTTTGTCCCCCTCTCCAACCCTGGGTCCGCGGCCCCCCTCGTGAACGCGCGCAGATGCGGCGGGCGACGCACACGCGCCACAAGGTCGCGCGCCTCCCGCCTCGGATCTCCTAGGGATGGCCGGAGGGACCGCTCGCGGCCCCTGCAAAGGGCCAACTTGCGGTTTGGCCGCTGGGACCGTCCGTCGTCGTCGTCGTCGTCGGCGGGGCGTGTTTCGTTTGGCCCCCCTCGTTGTGTGGAGGTGGAGAGGTGCACCCGCCCCAAAAGCATCCCTCTTCCTCACCCGCCCACCCACCCCTTTTCGACTAAGCACAACCACAGGTGATTCGCGCGGCCCTCTTCTCGCCGCCACCCTTCTCGCCGTCCAAGCTCGCCGTGAGCTATCTGCCCGGTGCGACGCCGCACGGCCCGCTGCCGCTGCCACCCTACGAAGGCGGCGGCGCAAGCGCCCACGGCGGCGGCGGCGGCGGCGGCGGCGGCGGCGGAAGCGGCGCCAACGCCGCCACGCGCACCTACACGCTGACGCACAACGACCTGACGGGCGCGCTGCTGCTGTCGATCGGCCCGCGCGTCAACGCCGAGCAGGTCCGCGGGCTGTACACGCGCCTCGTGCGCGACGAGGTGGTCGCCGAGTGGCGGTTCGACGGGCACCCGCCGGCGGGCCTGGCCGAGACGGACGAGCAGCGGCGGCGGCGCGGCGCGCGCGAGCGGGAGCGCGAGCAGCAGCAGCGGGACGAGCTGCTCCGGCGAGGCGTCGGCGGCGCCGGCAGCGTCTCCGCCCTTAACACGGCTTCTTCCGACCCCGCCCCGCCCCCGCCTGCCCCCCCGCCGCCCCCGCCCTCGCTCCACGTCTACTGCCACGTCTCTGGCGAGGAGCGCTGGCCGGCGCCGCCGCGCCTGCGCGCCTTCGTGTTCCGGCGCGAGATGGCGTTGGTGCTGGCGGCGCTGCGCAGCGCCGACCGCGCGCTGCTCGCGGCGTCGCCCGCGCTGCGGTCGGCCCCCGTGTACGTGCACTTCCAGTCGCACGTGGAGCATCTGGACACGGTCGAGGCGTGGGGGACGCTCGGGGACCCCGGCTCTTGGCCCGGCGTGTCGTTTCTCGGGGGGGGCGGCGCGGGCGCGGGCGCGGGCGCGGGCGGGCGCGGCGGCGGGGGCGCGGCGGCCGCGTCGTCTTCCTCGGCGTGGCAAGAGTCGCTGCGGCGGTGGGCCGAGGGCCGGCCCCTGCTTCTGGCGCTCCTGGGCGCGACGGCGACCAGCGACCAGAGCGACAGCGACGGGAGCATGGGCGAGGAGGCGGGGGGTTTTGGCGACGAGGCAGCGCTGCCGGGCACGGCGGCGGCGGCGGCGGCGGCGGCGGGCACGGCGCGGCGACGGGCCCTCCTGCGTCCTGTGCGGAGGTCGCCCCCGCCTGCCTCGCCGGCCCCTTCTCCTCCTCCTCCGTCGCCCCCGCCTGCCGCGTTCCCTGTGCCGGTCATCGTCGCGCGCGCGGCTGTCGATGCCAAGGGAGGAGGGGGCGCAGCGGGAGCGGCCGCGGCCGCGCCGAGCGCCGGCGGCGTCCATCCGGCGCGGATCGCGGCTGCGCGGCGGTAATTAAAGGGGGGCGTTTTCGTACGGGTATGTAAGAACCTGGTCTATTTCTTCGACAAAGGTGCCTTCCAAACACGTCGAGCGGGTTGGATCATCTCTCTCCCTCGCTCAAAAAGGCTCTTTGAAAGAGCACGCGGGATCGAAGCTGCAGAGGGGTCCACACTGCTGCTCCTTTTTCAACGCCGCGCGCGTGAGTGAGAAAGGCTCTACTCCGCAGTCGTGCGTGAGCGGGGCCGCCTGGACAGCGAGGCCGGCGCGCGCGTGCGAGAGCCTCCCCAAACAGGGGGCGGCGGCCCCCTGGCCGCTCTCTCTTGATGGCGCCGGCGCCGCCGTCTTCGCCCTCTGCTCCCCCTCCTCCTCCCTTGTCGGCATCGACAGGTCCGCGTCCGCTGCTCGACGTGGCGCTCGGGTCGGCGGCCGCCCACCCGTTGGACGCGGGCCTCGCCGACCCCACGGCCCTGTCGCTGGTCTCCGAGGACCTGCTCGTCAGGCTGCTCCAGCTCGTCCTCGCGAGCGGGCGGCTCACCCCGCGAATCGCCGACGCGTTCTCCGCCGCCGCCGAGGCCAACCGCCACGCCCAGCTGCGCGCGTTCATCCAGGGGTTGCGGCTGCAGCGGCCGCCGCCCGTGGTCCCGACGACGGCGCGAAAGTGGCTCGGGGACGCCCCGGGACTGTACTAGCGTGTCAACATTAGGGACGGCGGGTTGGATGGCGGGTTGGACGGCGGGTTGGACGGTTCGAGCAGCCCGGCGGCGGCGCGCGCGGCGCGCAACACGACGCGCAAAACGGGACAATAGAGAGATGAGAGAGATGAGAGGAAATAAGAGATGGGGCACACACGGTGAATGTATAAATAGTAACAAGCCAAGGGACACGTCGATCCGTCAGTCATCACGCAAGGGCTACGGCCGCCGGCGCCGTCATTGTTGCCGACGACGAGCCGCCCACAGCCCCGGACACCGCGTCGCCCGGCCCAGAGAGCGCCGCGGCCGTGGCCGCGGCCGCCGCCGCGCCCGCGTCGTACGCGGCGAAGGCCGCCGGCACCAGGAACGCGGCCACGTCGGTCAGCGAGACGACGCCCTGCACGCGGCGCGAGTGCGGGTCGACCACGAAGACGCGCCCGACGCCCGGGATGGCCAGGCGCTCGACGACCACGCGCAGCGGGTCGTCGCGCGACGCGACAGCCACGCGCACGGGGCGCTGCAGCGGCGGCGGCGGCGGCGCAGAGGACGGCGCCGCGCCGTTCGGCGACGCCTGCTGCTGCTGCTGCTGCTGCTGCGCCTGCGCCTGCGCCGTCGCCTGCGCCAGCGCCGCCGGCGGCTGCGAAAGCGTCAGCGCCTGCCCCACCGTCACGTCCTCCCACTGCAGCCGCGAGTAGGCGTTCCCGCGGCACAGCGCCGTGATGTCGGCGCGCGCGTAGGCGTCGAGCAGCGCGCCGGAGCGCCCGTCCACAACGGGCAGGGCGGACACCCCGGCCTCGAGCAGCTGCCCGAGGGCGGCGGTCAGGGGCGTGGAGGGGTGGACGGCGCGCAAGGGGGCGACGCGGCGTCGGCCCGGGGTGGCCGGGCCGACGCGGCGCGCGGCGGCGGCGGCGGCGGCGGCCGAGGGGCCGCCGCGCGCGGCGGCGGCGGCAGCCACGGCGTCGGCCTCGGCCTCGGCGGCGGCGGCGGCGGCGACCTCGTCCGGGGCGAGGCCCGGCGCGTCCGGCGCCCACGTGCCGACGGGCAGGGCGGACAAGGGCAGCGCCAGGGCCGGAAGGGACGCCGGCGACGCGCGGAAGTGCCGCAGCAGGCACCCGAGCACGCCCGCCAGCGTGGCCGTTTGCAGCACCGTCGGCAGCGGCGGCGGCGGCGGCGGCGGCGCAGACGACGAGGGGTCGCCCGACGGCGACTGGCCGTCGGCGCCCACCGCTCCTCGCGCCGGGCTCAGCGGGCCGCCGCCGTTGTTGCCGTGGTGCTGCTGCTGCTGCTGCTGGTGCGCCTCGGCGGTGGCGGCCGCGGCGGCCGCCACCTCGGCGGCCATCATCAGCACGCTGCCCTGGCCGGCGGCCGCCGCCGCCTCGGCCGCGCTGCCGTAACCCCCGCCGCCGCCGTAGCCGCCGCCGTAGCCGCCCGGGCCAGGGGCGACAATCATCGGCGGCGGGGAAGACAGGACGGGCGCCGTCGACACGCGCCGGACGACGAGCGTACGCACGACGTGCGCGAGGCAGTCGAGCGGCTCGACGTACACGAGCGGCTTGGGCGGCGGCTGGATGTCGGCGAGCGTGAGCTGAGGGTGCGAGGAATGCTCGCCGCCGCCGCCGCCGCCGCCCGCCGCCGCCGCCTTGCCGCCGCGGGCGCCGCACGCTGCTGCCGCCGCCGCCGCCGCCACCTCGCGCGCCGCCAGCAGCGCCTCCTCCCGCAGCCCGCGGATCGTCGCCGCGTCCATCTCCTCCTCGCTCAGGGGGTTGCGCCCCAGCGACACCGCCGTCCGCAGCCGCCGCAGCAGCCGGATGAAGTCGGACGCCGACACCACGCCCGCCACCGCGCCCGCGGCGCCGTCCCACAGCGGGGCCGAAGCCAGCCCCTGCTCGGCGAGCGCGTGGAACGCCACGCGCACGGGCAGGTCGACGTCGAGCAGCACGACGCGGCTGGACTCAGGCACGAGCTCGTGGGCGAGGTGGGTGGCGAGGAAGTTGGCGACGGTGCGGCGGGTGGCGGCGACCGGGTCAGCAGAGGCGCCTTCCGCGGCGGCCGCCGCCGCGGCCGCTGCTGCGGCGGCCGCCGCGGTCGACAGCGGGCCGGCGGCCGCTACAGCGGGCCGCGCGCCGGGAGGCAGCGGGGGCAGGCCGCCCGGGTGCTGCTGCTGCTGCTGCTGTTGCTGCTGCTGCTGCTGCTGTTGGAGCTGCTCCTGATGCTGCTGCTGCTGCTGCTGCTGGTGCTGCTGCGGCGGCATTTGCTGCTGCTGCTGCTGCTGCATTTGCTGCTGCTGCTGCATTTGCTGCTGCTGCTGCATCTGCTGCTGCTGCTCCTCCGCGCCCCCCCCCATCGCCGTGTCCATCATGGTGGCGTCGTCGTCCCCTCTTCCCGCTCCTCCGACACCCGGCGGCAGAGACGCAGGCGGCGGCGGGGCCGACAAGGACGCGCTGTGGTTGATGGCCGCGCCGCTGCCGCTCGCGGCGGCGGCGGCGGCGGCGGCGACCGCGGCCGCCAGCGACGCCTGCGACGACGACGTCCTGCCCGGCAGCGCAGCGCCAGGCGGGTGCTGGTGCTGCTGGTGCTGGTGCTGCTGGTGTTGCTGCGGCTCGTAGTGCTGCGGTGACGACTGCTGCGAGTGCTGCAGGTGCTGCTGCTGCTGCTGCTGCTGCTGCTGATAATGCATCTGCTGCTGCTGCGTTTGCTGCTGGTGCTGCTGGGCGGCCGCCGCTGCCGCCGCCGCCGCCGCGACCGCCGCCGCCGCGTGCTGCTGGTGCTGGTGCTGGTGCTGCGCCATCGCCATCTCGGCCGACGCCGCGTCTCCTTGCAACAGCATCGGCGGGCCCTCGGGCAGCGGCGGCGGATGCAGCGGCGCGACCATGATGCCGCCGGGCCCGCCCGCCGCAGCCGCCGCCGCCGCCGCCGCCGCCGCCGCCGCCGCCGAGGACGACGACGACGACGACGCGTCCACCTTGCGCACGAACAGCCAGTTGTTCACGTTGCCGAGCGGGTCCGGCATGTAGGGCGCCGTCTCGTCGTGCACCCACCGCCCGTCCACGATGAACTTGTACTGGTGGTAGCCGGGCGGCAAGTGTACGACCACGGCAAAGACGCTGCCGCCGCCGGCGCCGCCCGCCCCGCCTGCCGCTGCCGCGCTGCCGGCCGCGCCGTTGTTGCCGCCTCCGGGCGCCGTGCCCTCAACAGGGGCCATCGGGATGGTCTCGACCCATCGCGTGAAGGAGCCGCACAGATGGACCTGTTTGGGTGCGTTTGTTGGTTGAGGGGACGTTGGCGAGTTGGTGTTTTGGGCGAGAGGGCCCGGGAGTGGGAGCCGCGTGCGCGCGATTGTCCGTTCGACGTCGGCGCCGCCGAGAACCGCGCGGCGCGGCGGCAAGGGCAAAGGCGGCCGTGTGCTGTGCCCGCCCGCCAGCTTGCCGGGCGCCGTCGGTGGGGGACCCTTGATCGCTGCGATCAAGCGTCCCGCCCTGTCTCGTCCCGCGTGAGGGACGAGGGGGACGGTGCCATCGTGGCGGGTGCCACGTCGCCCCCCCTCCTCCAAACTTGCGCCTTGGGCTCAAGACCTCCTCCTCTCCCTCACCTGCCGGCCGCCAAAACGCCAGACGAAGCGCGTGGGCACGAAGAACGACATCGCACTTTTATGGCGGTCGCGGGTTCACGAGCGGGAGAGGGGCCTGCGTCTCCCGGAAAGCGGGCGGCTCCCCCTCCTCCTCACGGCACCAAACACTCCTCCTGCTCCCCACCCGCTGGCAGTCAGAGAGGCAATGCGTGGCGGTGCATCGGGATGTGTCTCTGCTAGGGATGCGGTGGGTCTCTCAATGTTTGTGGCTTGCGTTTCTACGAAGCAAGGGAGACAAAACAAACAAAAAGGGTTTTGCGCTTTCTGCGCGCCTTCTTCCGTGGGGGTCTGTGAGGCACGCGGTCTCTATATGTGTGTGTGTGGGCAGGTGTGTCGTCGAGGGTTGTCTAGTGCCGTGTCGCAGGAGGAGAGGTTCGCAGCTCGACAAAGTTGCAGGTTTGCCCTCTCAGAAGAGGAGAAGACGCTCTCCCCGGGAAAGTCTCCCCTCTCCTTTCTTTCTCTCTGTTGTAACGACGCAGACAGCAAACACACGAAACATCGCTTTCATCTACAAACCGCAGATCACCGGCGCGCGCCAAAAGAGGGCAAACTTCCCGTGTCCTCCCCGCTCTGTCCCCCCACCTTGCGCCCCCCCAAACGGAGGCCATGGGGTCGCTGATCAAGTCGCTCGTCAGCTTGTTCAAGGGCGTGAAGCGGCCGTGGCAGGTGCGTCGTCACGTCGTCGGGGGGAGAGAGGGCGAAGCGGGGCGTGCGTCTGCGCGCGCGCGACGTTGGCGGCGACCGACGGCGGCGACGGGGCGCTCCTACAGGCGACCGACGCCGACGCCGCCGTCTCCAAGAAAACAAACAAAACATCAAACAAACAAAACAGATCACGGGCATCGCTTCCACCAGCGACTACCACGACTACCTGCCGACCGGCAACGACTACCGCAAGATCGCCCCAGGGTGAGTCTCGACCGCCGCCGCCCCGCCTCCTCCTCTCGATCGCCGCCGCGGCCGCTCACGCAAACGCCCCCCCCCCCCCGACACGCGCCCGACCGACACAAAACCTCACCACAGGTCCCAGCCCATCAAGGCGATCATCCCGCACGACGTGCCCGAGCTCGTGTACAACACCCGCTACTTCCGTGAGTTTTGTTTGTTTGCCCTCCCGTCGCTCGCCGCCGCGTTTGCCTTATCCCGCGACTCTTTCCTCTCTCGAGTCGGCGCGCGATCGTTGCCCCCGCCGACGCCCAACACTAAAAAGCACAATCGCACATACGCACCAATCAACCGAAACAGTCCGCGACTACCGTCGCGAGAACAAGTACAGCCAGCGCGAGCTGCGCGTCGGCAAGGCGTCCCCGCCGCTCGACGTGGCGGCCATGGTGGCGCGCCTCCCGCTGACGCCCGAGGACGTGCGGCACGTGGCGCGCGCGGCCAACGGCCTGGTCAAGGACCGGGGCGTGTGATCTTGATCTTGACGGCGCTGTTGTTGACGGACCCGTGTAATGCGTTTGCAGCCCATGATATTGTGTGTTTGGTTCCGTCGACGAGGGGGGGTGGGTGCCAAGCGGAAAAAACGCGCGCGCTCGGGAGACAAGCCGACGGATTTAAATCCGCGCTCCGGCGCGCGAACGAGAGTCGTGTGTGCGTGTGTGTTTCTGTCTCTCTCTCTTTCTCGCCGTTTTGCGGCGAGAGGTCCTGCCGGTCTGCTCTCGAGTCATGCCTCTCGGTCATTCTTTACACGTCGCGTGCGCGCAAATGGGAAAACAAATGCGTAAACGAGGGGGGCGCGAAAAACGGCGAGAGGGAAAAACATGAAATTCGCGCACTTTCAAGCACAAGCATGTTGACGTCCAGACGGATTCATTCCTTGCGCGCGGCCACGCGAGCGAGGCCGAGGAAAAGAAGTCGCCGCCGAGCTTCCAGGCCGCACCGTGGGACAAGAGGCGGGAGCCCTCGGGCGCGCGCCCCCCCTCTGCCTTGCGCTCCGACCCCCCCGCCCCCCATTTGCGCCCCTCCCGCGGGAGAGAGCAAAAGAAGGGGAGGGAGAGGGAGGGGAGGCAAAGGGGAGAAGCGCCCGTGAGCCGCCGCCGCTGGGATCCCTGTCCCCGGGCGTTGGTAGGACTTGGTTTTAAGATTGCGAGGGTTTGGATTCACCGCGTGTTTGCACCCTGGAGGGAGTGACTAAAAGGGGTCGGCCGGTCCCTCACCGCCCCCCGCCCCCCCCCCCCCCCCCTTCCCCCCCCCCCCCCCCCCCCCCCCCCCCCCCCCCCCCCCCCC
>Ga0209491_10004213_pt1 | contig 22426 bp, 14 predicted proteins | sample BON02_FD_187213 | JGI IMG/M metagenome (GOLD analysis project Ga0209491, IMG submission 187213) | Freshwater microbial communities from Lake Bonney liftoff mats and glacier meltwater in Antarctica - BON-02 (SPAdes) (version 2) | ecosystem: Environmental > Aquatic > Freshwater > Ice > Glacier... | reverse complement strand
TAACCAGCTCGATGATGTTGATCGGCTGTAGGTCAAGCTTGGAGGCGATCCAGTCCACTCCGGATTCGTCAATGAATCCAAAATGATTTTGCCAAAGGTGAAGCAGCGGTAACGACGCGCTGCGCTTCGACATCGGGTAATGCGTAATCGATTCGTCAATCTCCGTGAGGAGATCGGCGGGAATGTGTTCTGCCTGATTGGACGAAGTCTGAGTGATCATAGTGCCTGCACGTAAAATTATACGCCATCATCCAAAGATTCGACGCGGCGTCGATGAACAATTTTGCTCATCTCCATTTCCTGAAAGACATCCACCGGTGGTTACTCGGTGATAATGTCCTTGTAGGTTTTGCCGGTAGGAATCATCGGGAGCACGTGCTCGGTGTATGGCGTCAATACGTCGAGCAGATACGCTTCATCTGAGTCCAGCATCCGCTGCAGGGCTGCCCGGAGGTCCGCCTTACGTGTTACGCGCTCCGCTTTCACACCGAACCCATTTGCGATCTGGATGTAGTCCGGATACACGCGGCTGAGGTCCTGCGGATCGCCGAGGAAGGTATGCGCGCGATTGCTGCCGTAAAAACGATCCTCCCACTGCATCACCATGCCAAGGTGTTGATTGTTCAAAATGATCGCTTTTGCCGCGATCTTCTCGATGTGTGCCGTGGCAAGCTCTTGAACATTCATGACAAACGACCCGTCGCCATCAATATCGATAACCTGCTTATCCGGGCAAGCCACCTTGGCACCGAGCGCCGCAGGATAGCCAAAGCCCATGGCTCCCAGGCCGGCAGATGTCAGCAGCGATCTGGGATTATTAAAATCATAAAACTGCGCAGCCCACATCTGGTGCTGTCCGACGCCGGTTGTGATGATAGCATCGCCTCCGGTGAGTTCCCAGAGCGTCCGGATGACATATTGTGGCTGAATCGCATCCTCGGTGTCTTTGAATTTCAGGGGAAATGCCGCCTTCCACTCGGCGATTTGTTTATACCACTCGGGGAAGCGTGTGAAGTCCTTCGCCACACGATTATTACCGGTCTTCTCCAGACGGGCATTCATTTGTGATAGAGCAAACTTGAGGTCGCTGAGGATCGGAAGCTTTACCGCGCGGTTCTTATTTAACTCCGAATTGTCGATGTCGATGTGGACGATCGTGCCGTGCTCACAAAATTTCTCCACTTTCCCGGTCACGCGATCATCAAACCGCACTCCAATCGCGAGGAGGAGGTCGGCCTCGTTCACCGCATTGTTGGCATACACCGTGCCATGCATCCCGAGCCATTTGAGCGAAAGCGGATGCCCTTCCGGAAAACAGCCGATTCCCATTAGCGTTGTCGCCACCGGGATCTGCGTGCGCTCAGCAAATTCGAGCATCTCTGCATGTGCATTGCCACTGATCACGCCGCCTCCGCAATAGATCATCGGGCACTTGGCACTGGCAATCAACCCGAGCACTTCTTGCAACGCAACGTCGTCCGCGTGCGGTTCGCAACGGTATCCACGCAGGGTCACAGATTGAGGGAATATCGGCTGCGTTTCCTGATTTTGGATGTTCTTCGGAATATCGATTAGCACGGGCCCTGGCCGTCCGGATTGCGCGATGTAAAATGCCTCCTTCACGATGCGAGGGATATCATTGATGTCCCACACGAGGTAGCTGTGCTTCACCACAGGCAGCGTCATCCCGAAGAAATCCGTCTCCTGAAACGCTCCGCGACCAATCATGTCCTGATTCACCTGACCGGTAATGGCAACCATCGGCACCGAGTCCATGAATGCGTCCGCAATACCAGTGACCAAATTCGTGGCTCCGGGACCGGATGTCGCCATACACACGCCAGCGCGTCCGGTGGCTCGGCCATAAGCTTCCGCTGCAAACACACCGCCCTGCTCATGCCGGGGCAGGATGGTTCGAATCTTCTTAGACCGCGTCAGCGCCTGATGGATCGGCATCGATGCCCCGCCCGGATAGGCAAAAATGACCTCGACACCCTCGCGCTCCAGGCAAGCAACTAGAATGTCGGCTCCCGACATTTTCTCCCCGCGGTCCGGGGCGGATTTGGAACTTAAACGTGATGCAGATTTAGTGGCCATAGTAGCCTTCCATCATGACCGCATCCGTGCCTCAGATCAAGTCGTGTTTTCGAATTCCCGATTCTTGCCTGCGGCGAGGACAGTGCTCAATCAACTCTCAAGCGTATCGTCAAGCCAACCAAGCAGGGCGGAGATGGATTCGTCCGTTTCATCGCCCATATTCGAGATACGGAAGGTGGTTCCCTTGATTTTGCCATATCCGCCGTCGATCACGCAGTGGTATTTCGCGCGCAGACGTTTGATCCAGGCGGCCACATCGACTCCCCGGTTGTTTGCGACGCAAGTGAGCGACGTCGACCGATACCCCTCCGGTGCAAAGAACTCAAACCCCCGGTCCTTCACCCATTGATGAACGGTCCCGTTGATCCGCGAATGCCGGGCGTGGCGGGCTTCGATTCCTTCCTCAAAGATATCCTCCAACTTGGACCGCAACGCATAGATGTGAGAAATGACAGGCGTGCTCGGAGTCATGTCCTGCTCTTGGTTTTTTTGGAACTCAATGAAGTCAAAATAGTATCCCCGATCTTTCATGCCGGCCGCACGCTCGAACGCACGCTGCGAAACGCTGAATACTGCGAGACCCGGCGGTAGCGCGAGCGCCTTCTGACTGCCGGTCAAGAGCACATCAATACCAATTTCATCCATGGGGATGGGTTCCGTGGAAAAAGACGAGACCGTATCGACAATCAGCATGACTTCTGGATACTTGCGAACGACAGCAGCTATCTCACGCAGCGGATTTTTCAACCCGCACGACGTTTCATTGTGGATGAGAGTGATTGCATCGAATCCTCCTTCCGCGAGCGCGGCGTCGACGGCCTCAGCGGTAATCGGACTCCCCCATTCGGCACGCAGCGCGACCGCTTCTTTGCCACAGCGTTTGCTTACGTCAAACCACTTGTCGCTAAAGGCACCACACATGCAATTGAGGACTTTTTTCGTTACAAGGTTACGGATCGCCCCCTCCATCACGCCCCAGGCCGATGAGGTGGAGAGAAAGACCGGCTGGGCAGTTCCAAACAACGTCTGCAGTTGTGGTTGTATGCCGCCGTAGAGTGCTTTGAATTCTGGACTCCGGTGTCCAATCATGGGCGAACAAAATGCGCGGAATGTTTTTTCGGAAACCTCTACTGGTCCCGGAATGAAGAGTTTGATGTGGTCGGTAGTTGGTTGCATAAATGGTTAAGACGGTATTATTCCCAGATAAAGTTCTCCAACCGCAAGCGCCTAACGCGGGATTCTGCTTCGGCTGATCGCGGCCCTCGGGCGTCAGCAAGTTTCTGATAAACGATCATTGCTTCCTCCCATCGACCTTGTGCCTCCAGGATTCGGGCGGCGTCGGAGCCGGATTTATAGAACCAAAAGTACTCGGGTTCGCCCTCGCTCGGGGTATCAACCACCCGGTAGTATCCCGAAAGTGCGGCATCTGTGTTTCCTAGTTTTTCATAGGCCGTTGCGGCTTTCGTGATCGCCTCGTTCCGATCTGGAGTGGAGATTTTTTCGCGCGCGAGACTTTCCCAGACTGCAATTGCCTCGTTCAGCCGAGACGGATCGCTGACACCCATAGCAAAGAGGGTGTCACCAAGCTTCATTCGGGCGGCAAGTTGGATCTCCGGATTTTCCGATTCTGCGGCGAGGCGACCCAGCAGGACGAGCGCCTCCTCGTTGCGACCGAGGAGATTGTAGATCAAGGCCTGATCCAGCCGGGCGCGACCCGCCAGCGGACTGTCCGATTGGGCCACCTCCTCAAATAACTCGATCGACCTTTCGACCGCTTCAGGGTCCATCGACTTTGCGGCCGCATCAGCGGCAAAATAAAGCGCACTTGAGGCGAGGAGTTTGTCTTGAGAATCACGGCCCACCTGCTCGAATTCCACCCATGCGGCGCGATGGTCACCCGAGCGCGCAAGCATCTCGCCAAGTTTCATACGCACTTCCGCGTCGCGCGGAGATCCAGGGAACTCAGCGAGGAAACCTCGCGATAACTTAACCACTTGCTGGGTGGATTCTGGCGAACCATCGTCTGCGAGAAAAACTTCCAGCGCGCAGGCCTGGACCGGCGAGATGCCAGGTTGATTTACAACTCTTGAAAAATACGCCCGGGCATCAGCATCACGCCCTTGTTCTGTCGCCAATTCAGCCGCAGCAAAGGCAGCACGGGCGCGAGTCGATGGATCGGTCGCGACGCGCGCTAGTTCCCCTAGCGCGTCGTCTCGACGCAGATCCCGCGCAGCGATCAATGCTTTACGCAGGGCTGCAGTCTCGGAAATCTGTAGTTCCACTGAAGCCGCTTCGCTGGCCGTTTCGGGATCCCATTTATCTCCCGCAAGCGCCTCAGATAATGCAGCGTTTTCCATTGCTGCCCGGCTCAAGTCGTCATCAAAACGATTTGCTACATTCAGAAATAGTGAGCGCGCAGCGACTTCGCGTCCTGCTGCCAGATTCAGCATCGCCCGCAGAAACTGCAATTGAGGGCGGGCGGAGTCGGTTTTTTCTAGTTCCGCTCCGCGACTCAAAACATCGAATGCTACGCCAATCTGGCCATCGGCATACAGCATCTCAACGGCATGGATGATGGCGTCCGCGCGCAATGGATGCCCTTCTTTCTGATCTGCAAAACGAGTAAATGCGGCGAGCGCCTGGGGGTTTCGACCAGCACGTAACTCATGCCGGCCAAGATAAAACGCAGCGTAGGAAGCGAGTTCCGCGTGATTGGTGTCCCGCGCCCAGCGCCTCAACTCCGCGCTGCTGGCATCAGGAAGTGCCATGTAGAGCTCGTCCAACTTCGCAAATAACTCCGGCACTGCCACGTCATTCGGATGCGCGTCGAGATACTCTTCGAGACGCGCTTCAGCATCAGCCATGCGGTTGAGCGACATGAGTGCTTCGACCTCACCGATGACCGCACCCGACCGTAGGGCGGGGATTCGTGCGGCAGAAACACCGGCGAACAACTCAAGCGCGCGGTCGGCATTTCCGAGATCCAGCGAAATCCTGCCATCAAGATATGTCGCCATCTCTTGCTCAGCCCGCGTTGGATCCGGTAACGCATCAAGTGCGCGCATCGCATCGGCAAACTCTCCGCGGGCAACCATCAGCCGGGTCAAGTTCAGCCGAATTGCATTATTTGCAGATGGTGATTTCGCAACGCGTTGCAGTGACGCCCTGGCAGCGCCGGTTCGGCCCAGCGCCTCGAGCATTCGAGCTTCTCCCAAGCGCGCCTCGATAGCCATCGAAGCGGAAGGATTGTCAGCTATGGCAGAAAAAATCTGAAGCGCAGGTTCGTAATTTCCTGCTGCTGCATAAGCCTCCGCTGTCCAATACCGCAAATCTAAATCATCCAAAGAATCCGGTTGGTCCAGCACCTTCAAAGCTTCACCCGGGCGGCCCGCATCAATGAGACAGCGCGCAAGTTCCACGCTGATCGCCCGCTTTTCTCCGGCATCATCCGTTGCCGCCATCAATGTCTTGAGATCATGGATCACCACTTGTGGCAGGCCACTCTCACGGGCTGCTTTCATGCGGCCCAACGCAGCCGAGGTCGAGTCAGCCGACGCGCCCAGAGTGCTCGCTAACCCGACAAAAGCAATGATCGCCAGACACCACATCATCGTGACAAAAGTGGGCTCAGGTACACTCCCGTGACGCTGGATGGGTTGACGGCAACTTCCTCCGGCGTGCCCTGGGCAACGATCCTCCCGCCGCCGGCACCCCCGCTGGGTCCAAGGTCGATCACCCAGTCCGCGGTCTTAATGACTTCGAGATTGTGCTCTATAACAATGAGCGTATTTCGGGCGTTGCGGAGTTTCATCAGGACTTCGAGCAATTTGTGGATGTCAGCAAAGTGCAGCCCTGTCGTCGGTTCATCAAGGATGTAAACCGTACGACCGGTGGCTTTGCGCGCCAACTCCGTAGCGAGCTTCAGTCGCTGAGCCTCCCCGCCGGAGAGTGTCGTGGCAGACTGCCCCAAGCGCAAATACCCCAGCCCGACTTGCAGCATCGTGTCTAATTTGTCCGATAATGCTGGAATGCTCCGAAAAAATCGCGCGGCTTCGTCAATCGTCATGTCCAACACATCGGCGATATTTTTCCCCTTGTAGGTAACTTCCAGCGTCTCGCGGTTGTAACGGCGACCTCGGCACACTTCGCACTCGACATAGACGTCGGCGAGAAAGTGCATCTCGATCTTGATCAATCCATCCCCTTGGCAATGTTCGCAGCGCCCTCCTTTCATATTGAAAGAAAACCGACTTGCGCTATACCCCCGGACGCGCGAGGCCGGAAGTTGCGCAAACAACTCACGGATGGGACCCAGCGCCCCGGAGTAGGTTGCAGGATTAGATCGCGGCGTGCGACCAATCGCGCTCTGGTCGATGACCACCACCTTGTCAAACTGGGCAGTCCCGATGATCTCGTCATGGGCTCCGGGCTTTACCTTGGCGCCATTGAGTTCACGGGCCAGCGCGGCCCACAGGATGTCATTTACAAGCGTGGATTTTCCGCTGCCGGACACTCCCGTCACGCACGTGAAACACCCGGCAGGAAAAGCCGCCGTAATCGACTGGAGGTTGTTTTCGCGGGCACCGCGGACCGTGAGCCATCCATCACCGAGTTCCGCTGCTTTTCCCCGCAATTTTCGCGGCGCGGTGCGCAGCCTGGGAATCGGGATCCTCAGTCGCCCGCTCAGGTATTGCGCCGTCAGCGAGGTTTCCGAGAGAAGAATCTGGTCCAGCGTACCCTGAGCGACGAGATTTCCCCCCAAAGGCCCAGCGCCTGGTCCCAAGTCGATCACATGGTCTGCGGCTCGAATTGTGTCTTCGTCGTGCTCGACCACGATCACAGAATTCCCGAGATCCCGCAGATTGCGCAGCGTTCCAATCAATCGATCATTATCGCGTTGATGCAATCCGATGCTGGGCTCATCAAGCACATAGAGAACGCCCGCGAGCCCGCTCCCGATCTGGGTCGCAAGACGAATCCGCTGCGCCTCACCACCTGACAGCGTGCCACTTTCGCGATTCAAACTCAGGTAGCCCAACCCGACCTCATTGAGAAACCGGAGCCGTTGCCGGATTTCGTGAAGCACATCATCGAGCACCTGCATCTGCGAGGGACTCAGCACCAATCGCTCAACCACAGCGAGGGCATCAGAAATACTGAGTCCGCAGATTTCTTGTATGTTAAATGCACGTCCATCAGCGTCGGACACCGTCACGGCAAGGATCTCAGGTTTAAGCCTCGCTCCATGGCAAACGGCACATTCTTTCCCGCCCATGAACCCCCGAATACGGCTTTTCGTGAATTCGCTTTCGCTCTTTTCGAGCAGGCGTTCCATTTGAGGGACCAGCCCTTCGAACGGCTTCTCGACGACACGCCCCGCCTGGCCGAGTTTTACCCGCAGGGCGCGATCCCCACTGCCAAAATACAACGTCTCTTTGAAAGACGCCGGGAGGTCCTTGAACAACGCGCTGGGATCGACACCAAAGTCCGCAACCAGCGCAGCCAGCCACGCATTATAATACGCACGCATCGCTTTGTTTCCGGTTTTCCACGGCTTGATCGCACCATCGTCCAATGATTTGGCACCATCGACCATCAGTTCCGGATCACAAAACATCTGCGTTCCAATACCGTGGCACGCTGGACACGCGCCGAGGTGACTATTAAACGAAAAGTGCTTGGGCGTGAGCTTCGGCAACGTAAACCCCGTAACCGGATTGCAATAATCGGTGGAAAATGGCTGCTCCACCCAAGCCGTTGCGTCCGGTTCCATCCGCGAGGTTATCATCCGGTTTTCACCCCACCGGAGCGCTGTCTCCAACGAATCCGCGAGGCGGGAGCTGAGTTCTCCACGGACCACTAATCGATCCACAACCGCCTCGATGGTGTGTTTCCGGGTCTTCTCCAGACGGATCGGATCGGGCCGCGACAACTCGACCAGTTCACCATCCACACGCAACCGGACAAATCCCTCGCGGCGGGCCTTGTCGATGACATCACGAAACTCCCCGGCCTCGCGATCCACGAGCGGCGCTAGAACCATGAACTTCGTGCCCTCCGGCCATTGCAAAATCACATCGGCAATTTGCTGCGGCGTCTGACGGATAACGACCTCCCCGGACTTCGGGTCGTGCGGTGTGCCGGCCGCGGAAAAGAGCAAGCGCAAGTAATCGTAGATCTCCGTGGTTGTCGCGATGATTGAGCGGGGGTTCGATCCCGAGATGCGTTGTTCGATGGCAATTGCCGGGGATAGCCCCTCGATGTAATCCACATCCGGCTTCTGCATCTGATCTAAAAACTGGCGCGCGTAGGCGGACAGACTCTCAACATACTTGCGTTGGCCCTCGGCATAAAGCGTGTCGAATGCCAACGACGACTTGCCGGATCCGCTCATGCCGGTGATGACCACGAGTTGATTGCGCGGGATCTCCAGATCGAGGTTCCGCAGGTTATGCTGGCGGGCGCCTTTGATCCGGATGACTGAGTGATTCGACTGGCGAGATTCCCCGTTCACGACAAGCCTTCACACTAGTGTGCCATAGAACGTATTTGCCAACAAAAACCTGCCCTCATCCAGAGGCCCCATGGCTCTCCGCTTTTCACCGGGTGAATATACGGAATGCGTTTAGACAGAATTTACCGAATGCTCAGAATGAGACAGATGCGGAGTTTCCCGGAATCGAACATCAGCAGCCCCATCGCTCCGGTGTTCTCAGAAAATCAGACCTCATCGCATTTCGGGTCAATCGTGAAAAATCCTGTCAATCCTGTTTAGTTCGTCACCTTACATGAAGACTATAACGCACGAATCTGAGCGTTAATCGCAGCGACTTTCTTGGCGCGCACGCGTCAGAACTTCAACACTGCTGGCAAAGGAAAGTTGCCACGGTATTCGTGCCTCACGGTTGCCTCCGGCAGGCGATTTTCGCAACGATCCGATTGTATAAAATTCTGTTTCCGTTTTTAAAGGACGCAAAAAATGTCCATGTGGAAGAACCGTTCCTCGCAAATAGCCACGGCCAACTCACGAAGAAACGAAATTTTCACCATGAAGAGCACGAAGAGCATGAAGAGGTGAGAAGAATTACATTGCGGTCCCCTTGCCTTGCATTGCATTCCCTTCATGCTCTTCATGCCCTTCATGGTGTTATCCGAATGCGTTTTAAAAATAGTCAGCCGATTTCAGCCACCACGGCTGATCCCTCGGAATGGTTTATCGAGCAGTAGTAAACGGCTCCGATTGTATAAAATTCTGGTTCCGTTTTTTTAAAGGACGCAAAAAATGTCCATCTGGAAGAATCGTCCTGCGCAAATAGCCAAGGCCAACTCACGAAGAAACGAAATTTTCACCATGAAGAGCACGAAGAGCATGAAGCGGGGAGAAGAATTACATTGAGGTCCCCTTGCCTTGCATTGCATTCCCTTCATGCTCTTCATGCCCTTCATGGTGTTATCCGAATGCGTTTTAAAAATAGTCAGCCGATTTCAGCCACCACGGCTGATCCCTCGGAATGGTCTATCGAGCAGTAGTAAACGGCTCCGATTGTATAAAATTCTGGTTCCGTTTTTTTAAAGGACGCAAAAAATGTCCATCTGGAAGAATCGTCCTGCGCAAATAGCCAAGGCCAACTCACGAAGAAACGAAATTTTCACCATGAAGAGCACGAAGAGCATGAAGAGGTGAGAAGAATTACATTGAGCACACCTTGCATTGCATTCCCTTCATGCTCTTCATGGTTTTATAGGTCAAAGCGGAGCGATATCTTCTAACAGGTGATTCAGGGGTACTGCCCGGACGTTCTCGGCTAAGGGAAAGGTGTGCTCCCCCGCATGGATGATATCCAGTGTTGTCAATTTTAGATCCTGGAGGGCATTTCGCATGGAAGGGGTTATTTTCGGAGCGGTGGTTCGTTTGATTTCAAAGCCGTAGCGTTTGCGACCCCTCACAATCAGCAAGTCGAGTTCAGCGCCGGTGTGAGTTGCCCAGAAATGGCATTCTTCTGGACGGGCTCCGAGATGCCGGATGATCTGGTCGATCGCAAACCCCTCCCATGAAGCACCGCTTTTGGGATGTGCATTGAGATCGGCCGGTTCGGGTAGGTTAAGAAGTGTATGCAGGATGCCGCTGTCGGCGATATAAACCTTGGGCGACTTGACCTGTCGCTTGGAAATATTTTCGTGCCACGGTTGCAGTTGCCGCACAACCAATGCTGCGGTGAGCTGGTCGAGGTAGTTTCGTACGGTTGTGTCGGCAACACCGAATGCCCGCGCAAGCTCGGATGAATTCCATGTTTGTCCATGGTAGTGCGCCAACATCGTCCAAAATCTGCGCATCGTGGAAGCACTCACATTGATTCCGAGTTGCGGAAGATCTTTTTCGAGAAATGTTCTTACGTATCCCGTGCGGTTTTCAAAACTTTCCCGGTGCGTGCGCGCTAGATAGGAGAGAGGAAGCCCGCCGCGCAACCAGAGCTTGTCCCCATGCCCAACTCCCACTTCTTCCAGCGAGAGCCCGCCCAATTCATGATAAAAAATCCGCCCCGCCAGCGACTCTGAACTCTGCCTCAGCAGTTCGGGCGATGCGCTTCCCAGAATCAAAAACCGGGCGGGGTTGGGCTTGCGGTCTGCCAGCACACGCAAAACCGGAAACAGATCAGGATGGCGCTGAATTTCATCAATAACCACGAGTCCAGTCAATCCCTTCAGCGCCAGCATGGGTTCTGCCAGACGAGCCTGATCATCCGGGTTTTCCATATCGAACGTATGTGTCGGCACCGATACAGTTTTAAGATACTCCTCAATTAGCGTCGATTTACCGACCTGCCTCGCACCGATGATACCAACGACCCGATGCCGTTTCAGCAGGCCGTCCAGTTCAATTAATTCTTTTTTTCGATGAATCATCAAATAATTTACATTGAAAATTCGGTTCTGCAAACCGAACTTTCAATGCGATTATGGCGGAGACTCCGCGTGCAAAGCGTTCCGGCACGGGTTTTCGTGCTAAAAAGGAAGATAAAACCTGCCTCAGGGGTTCTTCGTACAGCCAACTCACGAAGAAACGAGATTTTCACCATGAAGAGCATGAAGAGCATGAAGCGGGGAGGAGAATTATATTGAGTACACCTTGCATCGCATTTCCTTCATGCTCTTCATGCCCTTCATGGTGTTATCTGAATGCGTTTCAAAAATAGTCAGCCGATTTCAGCCGTTAACACGTAATGCGCTCTAGCTAAATTTGTTATGTATCCGAATGTATAGGCCGTGGCGAATAGCAGCTCGAAAAAATGGGCTCCTTGCCAGAGCGGTCAACGACATTGATTCCAGATTGACCTTGGCGGGCGCCAGTTTCGCTCACCATCGCGGCAATATCGTAGTTATCGCGGTTCATCAATTTCTCCATCATCCGGTGTATTTCCAAGATGAAGGTGTCGGTTTCTATCCGGAATTTAGTCTCCGGCGTTGATGTTTCCAGGTGATTTTGGCTTTAAAAAGTCAGCGGGGTTATCCATCCGGAAAATCGAGGATTTCCGGAAGGCACACGGCTAAGACGGGGGACAGTCAGGCGGAAAGCTCCGGCGTCCTCGATTTACGCGATCGTGGTGATGGGTTCAGGTTGGTCGGGGCGGATTTTTTCGTCGCAGCAGGATATCGACGTTGCGGTATTACGCACGGCGGCTTTGCCGGAGGAAAATTTCCGTTCGTAGTTCGTACGGTTTCTTGACTCGCGTCATAGTCGGACTTCCGCGAGTCTGTAAACTCTCCCCCAGAAACATGACAAATAACACCGCAATGAAGCCACCGCTCGCACTCCCTGCCGACTCGCCACTCTACGCAAAAATCCGCAGCCTCTGTCCAAAGAATCCGCAGATCCAACAGTGGGTAGCAGAAGTTGCAGCGCTCACGGAACCTGACGATGTCTATCTGGCAGATGGATCCGATGTGGAAGACAAGACGATGCGTCAAAAACTCGTCGATGCAGGCGCGGCAGTCTGGCTCAATCCAGAGAACCGTCCCAACTCGCTGCTAGTCCGATCCGACCCCCGCGACGTTGCCCGCGTGGAAAGCCGCACCTACATCTGCTCCCGCGCCAAAAAAGACGCAGGCCCAACAAACAACTGGGAAGCACCGGCAGTGATGAAAGAAAAAATGCAGGGCCTCTACAAAGGCTGTATGAAAGGCAGGACTCTTTACGTTATCCCGTTCTGCATGGGACCGCTCGGATCCCCTATTGCCCAATACGGCGTAGAGCTTTCTGACAGCCCGTATGTCGTTGCCAACATGCGCATCATGACACGCATGGGCACCGCTGCTCTTGAGCAGATTGGAACCAGCACGAACTATGTTAAATGCATGCACTCCGTCGGCTATCCGCTCACGGACGGTAAACCCGACGTTCCATGGCCCTGCAATCCTGCCGACACTTACATCACGCATTTTCCGGACAATCGCCTCATCATGAGCTTCGGCTCCGGCTATGGCGGCAACGCGCTACTCGGAAAGAAATGTTTTGCGCTGCGCATTGCGTCTGCCATCGCCCGCGACGAAGAATGGATGGCCGAACATATGCTCATCCTCGGAGTCAAAAATCCACAAGGGAAAAAAACCTACGTTTCCGCCGCATTTCCGAGTGCTTGCGGCAAAACCAACTTCGCCATGATCATCCCGCCGGACAGTATCAAAGCGGAAGGCTGGGAAGTCACCTGCGTGGGCGATGACATCGCATGGATCAAACCCGGGCCGGACGGAAAGCTCCGCGCCATCAATCCCGAAGCAGGATTTTTTGGCGTCGCTCCAGGCACGTCATACAACACCAACCCGATGGCCATGGATTCCATCAAGGAAAACACCATCTTCACGAACGTCGCATTAACCGATGATGGCGACGTCTGGTGGGAAGACATGACCAAAACTCCGCCCGCCCACCTCATAGACTGGCGCGGAAACGACTGGACGCCAGAGACCAAAGATGCCGACGGAAAGAAAGTCCTCAGCAGTCATCCAAACAGCCGCTTCACAGCGCCTGCTGCGAACTGCCCGATCATCGATCCGGAATGGGAAAATCCTGACGGCGTGCCGATCAGCGCGATCATCTTCGGCGGGCGCCGCGCATCCACGATGCCGCTGGTGTTCCAATCCTTCAATTGGCTGCACGGGGTTTACACGGGTGCCACCGTGGGATCGGAGATCACGGCTGCCGCCGAAGGGGCCGCTGGCACCGTGCGACGGGATCCGATGGCAATGCTGCCGTTCTGCGGATACGACATGGGCGACTACTTTGCCCATTGGCTCGAAATGCGTAGCACCGTGAAATACATCCCCCGCATATTCCATGTGAACTGGTTCCGAAAAGATGCTAATGGCAAATTTATGTGGCCGGGATTTGGAGAAAACATGCGTGTTCTCAAATGGATCGTTGCCCGTTGCGATGCGGGGGCTCACGCTCTCGAAACAGCCATCGGCTGGGTTCCCGAATACAAGGACCTCGACATGCGCGGCATCGAGGACGACATCACGGAGGAAAAATTCAACGAGATCATGAAAATCGATCGTAGTGAGTGGCATCGCGAATTGGTGTTGCAAGACGAACTGTTCATGAAACTCTACACACACCTCCCAAAGGAGCTCGTTTTCCAACGGGAACTCCTGATCTCGCGGCTATAGTCCAGCGCGAGACTTACGACGAATCCCCGCGGAGACGTTCTCTCCGGGGATTTTGCATTTCAGAGTTCAACCACCGACGAAGTGCCGATGCAAATCGGCGTAAATTCCACCGGCAGCCACCAACTCGGCGTGTCTTCCCTGCTCGGCGATCTCGCCTTTTCGCAGCACAATAATTTGGTCTGCGCTGCGGATAGTGCTCAGTCGATGCGCCACCACAAAGCTCGTCCGGCCTGCTAAGAGCAGGATCATCGCACGCTGCACCCGTGCTTCGGTCATGGCATCTATCGCACTGGTCGCCTCGTCGAGGATTAAAATCCGCGGATCTGCGAGCATCGCCCGGGCAAATGAGACGATCTGCCGCTGCCCCACGGACAAGTTCGATCCTGCCTCGCCGACTTCGGTCTTGAACCCCTGACTGAGCGACTCAATCACATCCAGACAATCCAATTTCCGCACGCAATCGATGACGTCACGCAATGATGCTTCCGGGCGGGCAAAGCGGATATTTTCCAGGACATTACCTTCGAATAGAAAACTATGCTGATGGACCATGCCCATGTGCTGGTGCAGGGAATCCGACGTCACCGTCGTGATATCGTGCCCATCGATCAGGATTCTTCCCTCGGTGGGTAAATACACCTTTGCGATCAGATTGATAATCGACGATTTACCACTCCCGGTATGCCCTACAAGCGCCACCGTCTGACCCGGCTCTGCCGAAAAACTCACACTTCGCAGTACGGTCTCGCCTCGATGGTAAGCAAACCCGACGTCGCAGAACTCGACCTTTCCGGAAACCTGATCCAATGCAATCGCATCCGGTTCGTCCTCCCAATCCGGCTTGGTATCCAGCAGCGAAAACACCCGCTCCGCTCCAACCATCGCAGTGAGTGCGTTGTTGTATTGATTACCAAGCGTTCGGATGGGATCAAAGAAGAGGCTAGACAAAAAGAAAAAGCTCACGATGTCTCCCACCGGGCGTGCTATTTCAGGATCCAACGTCCGATAGCCGCCAATCACAATGAGAAGAGCGACAAAAAACTGGCTGCTGAGCTCCAGGAGAGGCAAGAAAATCGCCGATGTCCGGCCCGCCCCGACGCTGTATCGGGAATGGTCTGCGATGAGATCCCGGAACGCGCCAGCGTTCACATCCTGTCGTGCAAAACCCTGCGTGACGCGAATGCCGTGAACAGATTCCGCCAACACCGCTGTCACGCGGCTGAAGCTCTCCTGCCCCCGACGTTGTTGCTCAGTAACCCGTCGTTTAAAATACGTATTCAGCATCCAAATAACGGGAGCAATCGCAAGAACGATGAGAAACAATACCCAGTCGTACCAGATCATCAGCGATGCTGAGACGACCATTTGTCCCACTTGGACGACGCTCACAAATACGATGTCTTGCACTCCAACCCGGACCGCATCGAGATCGCTCGTCATTCGTCCAATAATCCGACCCGACTTGGTGCGGTCATAAAAGCTCATTTTAAGTCTGAGCAAATGCCGAAACAAATCGTTCCGCAGGTCATGAATCACCGCTTCACCAAGGACCAGCGCAAGCCGTATTCGGAAATGGAAGCCCAACTGCGTGGCGACAACTAGGAGAGCGAATCCCGCCGTTGCCCAGACGATGCCAACCTCATCTCCTGCGGTGATCGGACCATTGATCGTTGCCGCGATGGCCCAGGCTGCCGCAGGCAACAGCGATGCACGCAGCACGACCATGATCGCCAACCAGCGCAGCGTAGTGACATGCGGGCGGGCATAGGAAAACAAGCGCCGCAACAGACCGAAGATGTCGAGTGCTGAGGCGCGCAGCTGCGGCTCCGGATCAAAGCGCAAACTGGATGCCGTCAATGCCCGGCGCTCGACAGGAATGCGGTTCACGAGCGCTGCGCCTCCACCGCGTCGAGATAATAGCCCGGCATCCCCATCAATTCGCCATGCGTGCCAATTTGAGCAACGCGGCCATGATCGAGAACCACAGCAAAATCCGCGCGTTGGACCATCGCCGGGCGATGCGCCACAATAAACGTCGTGCGCCCGGCCATGGCACCCGATATGGCATCCGCAATCTCCCGTTCAGTGCCGGGATCCACCGCAGCAGTCGGGTCGTCAAGCATCAGAATCGGCGGATCGAGCAGCACCGCACGCGCTATTGCCAACCGCTGCCGCTGACCACCCGACAATCCCGTTCCCGACTCACCTAAAACCGTTTCATAACCATCGGGAAGCTGCATGATGAACTCGTGTGCTGATGCAATCCGAGCCGCCCGTTCAATTTGCTCATCAGTCGCGTCGGGATGACCAAACGCAATGTTTGCAGCCACCGTAGTGCTAAAAAGGAAGCTTTCCTGAAAAACCATACCCATCTGCCGCCGGAGATCATCCACATCCCAGCGACGCAGATCCAGCCCGTCAATCGACACACTCCCACTCGTCGGGTCATAAAACCTGGGAACAAGGCTCATCAAGGCACTTTTCCCGGATCCTGTAGCACCCAAAATCGCTACGCTACTTCCTGCGGGCACTTCAAAATTGACGTCCTGCAACACCGGATTCTGTCCGTGATCAAACCACACCCGGTCAAACTGCACCCGGCCCGTAATCCGTGCGGGGCGCTCCGGAATTTCCGGGGACGAAACTTCCACCGGAGTATCCAGCACCTCGTAAACTCGCCGTGCTCCACGCAAGCTCTGGTGCATGGTATTGGCAATCGTCGCGACGTTACTGATCTGTCCGGAGAACTGCTGAAGAATGGCCGCAAAAACCACGAGGCCCGTACCAATCGATACCTCGCCCCGGGCCGCAAGCAACCCACCATACCCTATTAGCACCACAAGTGGTGCCTGGCTAAGCAGCCCAACCATCGGGGTGAACGTGCTCACTTTCCAAAATATCCAATGCTGTTGCTCTTTCACGTCACGGTTTGCCGTTTCAAATTCAGCAATTCGCCCCGCTTCTGCGCCAAACGTTTTTATCACTGCGATACCTCGGATGCTCTCGACCAAACGACTCACCAGCGCATCTACCAACTCCCGGTTTCTGGTGTACGCCGGCATCACCGCCCGGGAGAAGGCGCCCGAGACGGCCCACAGAAGCGGAGTCACCGCCAGGCACGCCACTGCAAGGCGAAGATTAATGCTCACCAGAAATGCGACATACGCCGTGAGGGACACACCAATGATGATGACCTGCATCAGAACCTGGTCGACAAATGCCCGCAACGCCTGGACATCACCGGTGACGCGGTTAATCAATGAGCTGGTCGCATTTGCATCAAAGAAGCGGAAGCTCAATCGCTGCAATTTATCGTACACCCGCGTTCGGACCTCCACGACGATCCGCGCCTGCGTCAACAAGTTCAGATTGCTTTGGGTTAAAAAATCCAGGAACCCACGAAGTAAGGCAAAAACAATGAGCACTCCTGCAATAGCCGAAAGCACACCCATCGGCGGCCAGTCCGCAGGAGGCGCGAATCCAAACGGCCAATGTGGCGTCGGTGCGGTGGGATCCACCCGCCAGCGAACAAAATCGATCGCAACGCCCGTGAGCCCCAATCCTGCCAGCGTAAGGGTCAAGAGAAGCAATTGAAACGTGACGACCCGAAGGAACTCCGAGCGATAGGACCATGTCATCGCAAGCAGGCGACGAATCACACGCCAGTTCGATTCCTCAGATTCCTTCACTTCAGACCAAAACTACCGCCGATCCGGACCACCGCACCAGTGGAAATTCAATTCCCCAATCATCCATTGAAATTTTTCTGCTACGGAATACAGTCCTCTGGAGATGTCAACCGCAGAGGAATATGAATTATTTGATGACCAGCCTTCGGGGTTTGCCCGGTGGATTCTGCCGGCGTTGATCATCTCGCTGCTGCTGCATGTCATTTTCTACATGTGGGCAATCCATCACACGGTGTCGACCTTCAGCGACTCTTATTACGATCGTATTGTGCCCCGCACGTTTCAAGTGGATCGCGTCGAAATCGATCCCGCCTTGCTCGAAGAGGTATCGTTGGAGGAAAAGGTAGAGGCTCCGCGCGTTCCCGCGACGCTGGATATTCCGGAAGAAAAAGTTTCGTTTCAGGAAATCATGGGAGAAGTCAAAGCTTCGCCTGCGGCACCTCAGATCGAAAACCCACTCCTTGCCGAGAAGCCTGCCATTTCCTCCACCACCCTCGAGCAAACCGTAGAGGCTGCCGTGCAAAGCGGTGCCCAGAGCGTGGTTGAAAACATGGACGCCTTGCGAGAGGAACTGATGGTGAAAGACCCCGTCATTTCGGGTCGTCCGCTGCTTGATCTCGGAGTCTTAGGCGATGGCTCCGGATCGCAAGACACGACCGACGGTCCATCCGCCGGCGGAACCCAACCCGGCTTCAGCAATTTGGATTCCCTCTTGGCACAGACGGGTCCCCTCACCGATGCCACCGCCCCGATCTTGATCCCTGCGGATCTGCTCTTTGACTACGACAGCTACCAATTGCAAGAAATCGCAATCACGAGTCTTCGGAAGTTGGGCGAGTTGATTCAGCGAAACCCGCACGCAAACTTCGTCATAGAAGGCCACTCCGATTCCTTCGGCACTGCGGATTACAATCTGTCGCTCAGCCAAGGCCGGGCCCAGACCGTGAAGTCATGGTTGGTCGCAATCATAGGAATCGATCCGTCGCGCATCCAGACAACAGGATTTGGGAGCTCTCGTCTCATCGCTCCGGCAACGGGAACCATCGAAGAGCAACAAATCAACCGGCGGGTTGAGATTGTAATCAGAAACCCTGCAGTGCGGTAACTGCGCCAATCAGCTAACTCGGGGAGCCACCTGTTCCGGGCTTTCGTTCTTCGGCTCAAAAAACGAGCGCAGCACGAAGATTCCGGCGGCAGTGCAAATGCATGAATCTGCAACGTTGAAAACCGGCCAGGGATTCGCAGGCCACACATGGAGGTTGACCAACAGAAAATCAATCACATGTCCGTGCAGCACACGATCCACCAGGTTGCCGCACACCCCGGAGAGCAGCAAGGTAACTCCCAGCGACATCCAACGGTCTGCGAACATACCGCGGCGGATCAGGACCGTGACCACAATCAAAGCCACCACAGACAATCCAATAAAAAAGCGGTTGTTGTTTTCGAGGAGACTGAATGCAGCCCCCGTATTGTGCGCTTGCACGAGGAAGAAGAAGTCGGGGATTACCGTCACCACATCGTCCACACTAATATTTTGCAGGACCAACCATTTGGTAAATTGGTCCAGAATAAACAACGGCAGGGCCAAAAATAAAAGCAACCGCGTCATACATCGACTCCGGTAGCAGCACCCACCGCATCTGCGCAGCGTCCGCACAACTCCGAGTGATCTGCATGAGATCCCACGTCGGGCCGATGCCGCCAGCAGCGCTCACACTTCATCCGGCCCGTCGCCGTAACGTCAATCGCATCCGTCTCCCCGGCGACGATTTCCAGATGACTCAGGATGAAGAGTTCTTCCAACTCCGGGCCGCAGTCTAGGAGTTCCTGGCGGAAAACGGGGTCTGCCACGTGGGCTACGATCTGTGCCTCCAGCGGATTGGAAATGACGCCGGATTTTTGAGCGACTTCCACGGATTGCAATATCCGCCCACGGAAGTCGAAAAACCGACGCACTCGCTCCACCAAAGCCGGATCGGATGCGCTCGTATCGACGGTCGGCAACAATTCGAGGTGCACCGACGACCCTGGTCGGAAATGTCCCCACGCCTCCTCCGCCGTAAACGCCAAAACCGGCGCAAGCAGCTTTACGATCACCTCAAATGCCTCGGTCATCACCGCTTGGGTTGCCCGCCTGCGAGGCGAGTTCACCTCGTCGCAATACAAGCGATCTTTCGTGATATCGACATACTGACTGCTCAGATCGATTGCACAGAATTGATTCACCGCATGAAATACCCGGTGAAACTCCAATCGTTCATAGGCATCACGACATTGGGCGACGAGTTCCTGGAGCCTTGCACGCAACCAGCGATCTACCAGCGTCGGCTCCTGCACGGCAGTCGCATCAAAATCCGACCGGTTTGCGAGCAAGATTCTCAACGTATTGCGAATGCGCCGATACGAATCTGAAAGTCGTTTAAACAATTCCTCCGAAAACGGAACGTCATCCGTGAAGTTCACGCTGCTCACCCAGAGACGCACAAGGTCTGCCCCATACGTCTTGACGAAATGCGCAGCCGTCATGGGTTTTTTATATCCGGCTTGCTCCGACTTCGAAATCTTCGCGCGAGTATCGACATCGACAACAAATCCGTGCGTCAACACGCTCCGGTAAGGTGCCTCACCCGTGAGCGCGACACTCGTCATGAGCGAACTCTGGAACCATCCGCGGTGTTGGTCAGTGGCCTCCAAGTACAGGTCCGCCGGAAATGCTAACTCCGGTCGCTGCCGCAGCACGGCTGCATGGCTCACACCGGAATCAATCCACACATCCAGCGTATCATTGCGCCGCGTGCAATCGGACGGTAATCCGACCAACTCACACCACGCTACGTCGTCAAGCTCGAACCATGCATTTGTCCCGCGAGCAGCGATGACATCCGCCACTTTACCCACCACCGTGGAGTCGAGAATCGGCTCGCCGGACTTCTGATAGAAAACCGGGAGGGGCACTCCCCAGGTTCTTTGGCGAGAAATGCACCAGTCCGGTCGGGACTCCACCGTGCCGCGGATACGATTGCGTCCCCAATGGGGCAACCATTCGACTTGGTCGATTTGCGCGAGCGCGGACTCCCGAATCGCATCGATGTTAATAAAAAATTGCTCAACCGCCCGGAAAATCACCGGCGTCTTGGATCTCCAGCAATGCGGGTAACTGTGCGTGTAATTACTACGGGCAAAAAGCGCACCACGCTCAGTCAGCCTCGCAATCACATCCTCATTGGCAGCAAATACATTTTTCCCCACCCATTCCGGCACTCCACATTCTGCGGTATACTTTCCGTAGTCATCGACCGGAGAGATCAAGTCGAGATGCTCGCGACGGCCAAGCTGATAATCGTCGTCACCATGACCCGGCGCTATATGCACACAGCCAGAGCCTGTCTCCAGCGTGACGAAATCCGCTGCAAACACCGGAGACTCACGGTCCAAAAACGGATGCTGGGTGCGAGTGCCAACCAACTCCGAGCCGGGAAGCTTGGCAAGGATCGTTGGTGCTCCCTCAAGACCCGCTGCCGCCCAGACCGATTCGAGGAGGCCATCCGCCATGATTATCGTTCCATGAGATCCTGCCTCCACCACCACATACGACAACTCGGGATGCACCGCGATGGCCAGATTGGCAGGTAAGGTCCACGGGGTAGTCGTCCAGATCAAGACACTGGCGCGGTCCGCCCACGCCCCGGATTTCACTGCAAACTTCACAAACACAGACGGTGAAAGTTTGTCTTTATACTCCACCTCCGCTTCAGCCAAGGCCGTCTGCGCACCCGTACTCCATAACACAGGCTTACGGCTTTGATAAACCAGCCCGTGGTCCACAAACTTCCCGAAAGCACGAATGATCTCGGCCTCGTAGCCCGGATCGAGAGTCAAATACGGATTCGACCAATCTCCCAGCACACCCAGCCTGCGAAATTGCTCCCGCTGAACATCAACAAATCCGCGCGCACATTCCTCGGAGCGCTTCCGGATCTCGAGCGGTGCAAGACCACGCGATTCTTTTACGACTTTGAACTCAATGGGCAACCCATGACAGTCCCAGCCGGGCACAAACGGTGCCCGATAGCCCAGCATCGTCCGAGATTTGATGACAAAATCCTTGAGCACTTTGTTAAGTGCCGTGCCCATGTGGACGTCCCCATTCGCAAACGGAGGACCATCGTGCAGGATATAGGATGGTGCATCCGCACGAGCGGCCTGAATCTGCTCGTAAAGACCCGCCTCATCCCATCGCGCCAAAATCTCCGGCTCCCGCTGGGCAAGCCCGGCTTTCATTGGAAAGTCGGTTTTGGGAAGATTCAGCGTGTCTTTATAATTACTCATCGAAAAGACGCGGAATCTATCACCGCCCACAGTAAGCGGTCAATCCCCCACGATACGTTGATATCGCAAACGCGGGAAAAGAAGGAAATGCACACCAGGAATTATCCGGGAAAGGAAAGGCGACTTCATGAGACTCACACGAAGCCACGAAGGCGCAAAGAATAATAAATGCTTGGGTTCTTCGCTGTGTTCGCTGGAAAAGAACGAAGATGAAACGGCAAAGTTGTTCCATCCTGAAGCCCTGGGTCTTGCATCGTCTCGCTACACTTCGTCAAAAAGAGCCTCCAAATCTGCAGGCGCTCCCATCTTCCTCGCTTTCACTCTAGTCTTGTGGTCGGCCACATCCAGCACTTCAAGTTTGTCACCCACTTTGCGACTGACCATCAGACGTCCAAAGGAAACTTCGTGAGCATCGGCAAACTCGGCGAGACCCCTGACCTTTGCCCAGGTATACAGGCGGGTTGACTTGTGAGATTCAAGTTCAGAAATCGTGCCCGGTCCGCAGCGGGCAGCTTGTTGATGGCCGCCTTGTGCGCATCCCGTAGCTTCTTGAACTCCTTCGCCGCCAGTTTCTCCATCGCCGCCGTCGTTTCGCCCTGCCGTATGATAGCGAATACCACCAGCTTGCATGCGTTAGGTTTGGC
>Ga0209491_10004210_pt1 | contig 22441 bp, 15 predicted proteins | sample BON02_FD_187213 | JGI IMG/M metagenome (GOLD analysis project Ga0209491, IMG submission 187213) | Freshwater microbial communities from Lake Bonney liftoff mats and glacier meltwater in Antarctica - BON-02 (SPAdes) (version 2) | ecosystem: Environmental > Aquatic > Freshwater > Ice > Glacier... | reverse complement strand
GATTACCTCGGCTTTGAGGACTAACTCCCCTACGTTTTTTACCATCAAAACAAATTTGTTTTTCGGCTAAAACATCTACAATCTCTTTGCCATACGCAGATAAACAGCCTCTAAGAACTTCACAATCAAGTGCTTGGAAAACTCTATTAAAGGTGTCGTGAGAGGGAATATCATTCGACAACCTTAGTAAATCAGGCAATACATGACCCTTAGTTTTGGCAAAGATTACCATGTCTTCATAGTCTTCCCCATTACTTAAATAGGTACACAAACCAATCAATAAAATATCCGATAATTTGTGTTGTACTTTATGCTGCTCTCGCCAGTCTGATATATTTAGAAAATACTCGTTTATCTTTGTCATGTACTGCAAAGATAAACATTCTTTCAATTGACAGAATTCTCATGCGTTTGCCCTGATTTTTTTCTGAAATGACTGATTTTAAACAAACTACTTTCGGACTTTCCTTCCTGATCCTGCTTATGTGGTCAGCAAGCGGGCGAGGACAGTCCTTGACTTTTTATAAGGATGTACAGTCCATTATTCATGGTAACTGCGCGGTGTGCCACCGTCCCGGCGAAGCGGCCCCCTTTTCGCTGATCACCTATGAGGACGTGGTCAAACGCTCAAAATTTATCCGCAAGGTGGTTAGCAGTCGCTACATGCCCCCCTGGAAAGCCGACGATCACTACGTATCCTACGCCAACAACCGCTCGCTAAGCGACAAAGAAATAGAGACCCTGGTCGCCTGGATTGATGCTGATACGCCAAAAGGGAGGGAAAAACGGGAGTCCGAAAAGGTACTCATGGAACGGGTAAGCGCCGGTACAGCCTACCACCGCTCCCCCGATCTTACCCTTAAAATGTCCGAGACCTACGTACAGAAAGGTGACGGTAAGGAGCGCTTCATGGTGTTCAAAATCCCCTTTGAACTGGCCCAACGGGCTAATGTCGAGGCGATAGAATTCACATCCAACAACAAAAAAATTATCCACCATGCCAACTTCGCCATTCACCCCGTGGAGGATACCATCATCAACCTGTACAACACCGTCAGTGCGGTAAATCTGAATGGCGACTCGGCCAGCCAATACTACCAATGGCTCAAATACAAGCAGGAAATGACCTTTTACGGGGGCTGGATACCCGGCGCATCGTTCGAAACGTACCCCCAGGATATGGGCTGGGAAATGCCTCGCCGGGGGGTAGTGCTCCTGACGGTACATTATGGCCCTGCGGCCCTTGATGCAGAAAACATTAACGGAATTAATATTTTCTTCAAAGATACCCCCATTAAACGGAAGGTAAAAGTCATTAGCCTCGGTTCGGGTGGTATCGGCGAAAAGGACATCAAGCCCCCTTTCCTGCTCTTTGCGGACGAAATAAAAACCTTTACCCTGCGTATCGCCAACAATCAGCCCGATGTATCGTTGCTGTACGCCTGGCCGCACATGCATCAGCTGGGCAAGACGTTCAAGGCCTACGCCGTCAGCGCTACGGGTGACACCATTCCGCTGGTTCGGATCCCGGAATGGGATTTTCGCTGGCAGGAAATCTACCGTTTCAAAAAACCTGTTTTACTACCCAAAGGGGCAGTGGTACACATCGAAGGCACCTACGACAATACTGCCCAAAATCCCATGAACCCGCATAATCCGCCCCAGCTCGTGCTTTCGGATGGAAATATGCGGAGCGACCAAGAAATGATGACGCTGCTGCTGATGTACGTAACCCGCGAGGAAGAAGACGAACGGCTGATTTTTGATTGGAACAAATCTACCAAGTAACCCCAAACATAATATGCGCATTTTCACAAAACATAAGGTTTCGGAAAAGTGGAAGAGGTGGCTTTGGGCTATAGCTTTACTCGGAGGAATGCCGACCTACGCACAACCCCTTTTTACCCGGCTAACGCCCCAGGCCAGCGGCGTAGACTTTGTGAATAAAATTGAGGAAAACGACTCCTTACATATCTTCCGCTATGAGTACCTCTACAATGGCAACGGCGTGGGTATCGGTGATTTTGACAACGATGGCTGGCTCGATCTATTTGTTTCGGGCAATACTGTTTCCAACAAGTTATACCTCAACCGCTCGGCCAAAACCCAGAAAATTCGGTTTGAAGATGTGAGCCGACTGGCGCAGGTAGGGGGCAATGGCACCTGGGCTACCGGGGTGAGCATAGCGGATATCAACGGCGACGGGCTGCTTGACATATATGTGTGTCATTCCGGTTTTTTTCGGGATAAGGCTAGCTTGGACAACGAACTCTTCATCAATCAGGGGGTTAAAAATGGCGTACCGATTTTCAAGGAAATGGGAAAACAGGCTGGTCTTGATGCTCCCGGTACGCTCTCCACGCAGGCGGCTTTCTTTGACTACGACCGCGACGGTGACCTGGATATGTTTCTGCTCAACCACTCCAACCACACCGTCAATCCGCTGCTCAACACCCGGCAGATCCGGGCAACGCCCAACCCGTACTTTGGCAATCGGCTATTCCGGAATGACAGCGAAAAGGGAAAACTTCGCTTTACGGACGTAACCCACCAAGCCGGCATTATCAACAGTGCCCTCAATTTCGGCCTGAGCGTAACCGTAGCGGATATCAACCAGGATGGTTGGCCAGATCTGTACACCACCAGTGACTACACGGAGGTAGATTGTTACTATGTAAATAATCAGAATGGAGGTTTTAAGGAGTCACTACGGGAGTCTTTTGCTCATATTTCCAAATTCTCCATGGGAGCTGACGTAGGGGATGTCAACAACGACGGCCGCCCCGATGTGCTGACTCTTGATATGCTGCCCGAAGACAACCACCGACAGAAACTTCTCAAAGGTCCCGATATGTACGATCAGTACCATTTGCTGCTCGACAGTGGCTACTACCACCAGCAAATGCGAAATATGCTGCATCTTAACGTGGGGCTTGATGCAGAAAAAAGGGCAAAATTCAGTGAAGTGGGTCAGTTGGCGGGCATCTCCAATACCGACTGGAGTTGGGCCGGTCTGATGGCTGATTTTGACAACGACGGCTGGCAGGACATCCTGATTACCAACGGCTACCTGCGCGACTTCACGAATATGGATTTCTTGAAATACACCGTAGCCGATGAGCAACTTAAACAGGCCGCCAAAGGCAGTCTGCAATTCCAGACCTACGGCCTAGTGCAAAAGATGCCATCCAATAAACTACGCAACTACCTATACCGCAACCGGGGTGGTGATCTTGCTGGTTCGCTGGGCTTCGAGGATGTTTCTACCCGCTGGGGGCTGACCGAAGAAACTGTCTCCAACGCCGCCGCCTACGCCGATTTTGATCAGGACGGGGATCTGGATCTCGTTATTTCCAATATCAACGAGCCTGTGTATATTTATAAAAACAACGCCCCGGCCCAGAACTATCTAGCCCTACGACTGGTGGGCACCCCACCCAATACCACCGCATTTGGTGCTAAAGTATGGACTTACACCAACGGACAGCAGCAATACAAAGAGCTTTATCCGGTGCGAGGGTATCAGTCGTCCGTTACTACGGACCTTCATTTTGGGTTCGGCAAAGCTTCGGCTATTGACTCCGTAGTCATCTTGTGGCCATTAGGTATCAGGTCGGTGGTGATACATCCGGCTTTGAACCAACTACTGGTGGTCAAAAGTCCAAAAAAGGGTTCTCCTGCCATAGCAACTAACCCCATGGCTGGTCCAACCCTTTTCGAGCAATTACCACCCGAAACTACGGGACTGGATTTTTTTCACCAAGAAAATAACTTCGTAGATTTCAAAGTGGAGGTACTCCTCCCCTACCAACTTTCGCGCATGGGTCCGGCGCTGGCGCGGGGCGATGTAAACGGCGATAGCCGCGAAGATCTGTTCTTTGGTGGAGCCATGAACCAGTTTGGGGTACTCTACCTGCAAACCACCGAGGGCTCGTTTGTGGCGGCGACTTCCCAGCCCTGGCGGCAACATGTAACGTCAGAAGAGGTAGCCGCACACTTTTTTGACGCGGACAAAGACGGTGACCTGGACTTGTACGTAGTGAGCGGCGGCAACGAATACGAAGACCAGTCGCCCGAGTACCAGGATCGCCTGTACCTAAATCAGGGGGATGGTCAATATGTATGTGCGCCTACGGTGCTTCCGGTGATGCTAAGTCCCAAACAGTGCGTTGCCAGTTCGGATGTAGACGGCGACGGCGACCTTGATCTGTTTGTGGGCGGCCATGCCGTGCCGGGGGCCTTTCCGCAGGCTACACGCAGCTACCTACTGCGCAACGACAGTGCGGGAGGTGAGGTAAAGTTCACGGACATCACTGATGCCTGGAACCCCGCCCTAGTTAACCCTGGCATGATTACGGCCGCCGTATTTGCTGATCTGAACGCCGATAGCCGCGCAGATTTGCTACTCGCCAGCGACTGGATGGGTATCCGAACCTTTCGGAATAGTCAGCATCACTTCGAAGAGGTAAAGCCCGACGGCCTGCGCCACACCGAAGGCATGTGGGCCTCCCTGACCGCCGCCGACCTGGACAACGATGGTGATCTGGATTTCATAGCCGGCAACTGCGGCCTCAATACGCAACTGAAGGCATCCGTCGAAAAACCCATGACGCTCTATTACGATGATTTTGATAAAAACGGGCTGGTAGACCCCATTCTCAGCTACTATATTGGCGACAAGAGCTATCCGCTGTATTCGCGGGACGAAATACTGGATCAACTGGTACCGCTCCGCCGCAAGTACATATCCTATGCCTCCTACGCCGATGCTACGGTAGTGGATATTTTTGGCGAAGCCGCCGTGGATAAGTCGCCCAAGCTGCAATGCACTCAGTTGGCAAGTGTGATTCTGGAAAATAAAGGAGACTTCAACTTTGCGGTACACGAGCTGCCCCAGGTCGCTCAGGTTTCCCGCCTGAGCGGTGCCATAGCCGACGACGTAGACGGAGACGGTAAAATCGACCTGATTACGGCCGGTAACTTCTCGCCCTATCGGGTACAGACCGGCCCTTCCGATGCCTCCTTTGGACTTTATCTTCGGCAGGTGGCTCCCTTTCACTTTGAACCCTTGGGGCCCGAACAGTCGGGACTTTGGGCGAGCGGCGATGTACGCACCATAACAATGATCAACTCCGGCTCCCAAAAATGGCTGGTAGTCGGCCGAAACAACGATGAAACACTGGTATTTCGGATCAATCAACCCAAGAAATAAACAAGTACGATGCGCTGTGTGAAAAACCTTTTCCTGATATTCCTTAGTACCGGCAACCTGTGGGCTTCCGGGCCCAAGGCCCCTTCCACCGAGCTCTTCAACCGAGCCCAGAAACAGTTGACACGCACCATTGTACATGATATTTTTTCGCCTCCCGTAGCCAGTCGCATCTACCTGTACGCCAATGCGGCCGCCTACGAAACCATCATTCGGGATAAAAAAGCGTACGCCAGTCTACACGGGCAGGTATACGGATTTCCGGATATTTCGGCGATCCCCACCGGAGACGAAGTCAACTATCCGTTGGCGGCTCTCTATGCATTTTTCCAAACGGGCGGCCAACTGGTTTTTTCGGAACAAATACTCAAAGACAGCGTGGAGGTATTACTACGCCAAATGAACGAACCCAACCCGACCACCTACCAAAACTCCCTGCGGTATGGCCAGGTAGTAAGCGACAGCATAATGGCTTGGGCTTCCCGTGACCACTACCTCGACACCCGCAAGCGCCGGCGCTATTCGTACAGCAAAGCGCCCGGTAAGTGGATTCCCACTCCTCCCGGCTACATGGATGCCATCGAACCCTACTGGAACAGAATTAGGCCCGTTACCCTTGATTCCGCCCAACAGTTCAAACCTCTATCCCCACCTACTTTTAGTACTGAGCCTACCAGTGAATTCATGAAACAGGCCCGGGAAGTATACGACCGGACCCGGCAAATGACCGACGAACAGAAGCTCATTGCCAGCTACTGGGATTGTAATCCTTTTTTTCTAAACACCCAGGGGCACCTAAATTTTGCCACTAAGAAGCTCTCACCCGGCGGGCACTGGATGTCCATCGTGGGACAGGCCGCCACTACCGCCCAACTCGACTGGCCGGCCACCTCTGCCGCCTACATGCTTACTTCCATCGCCCTGTTCGACGGGTTTATCAGCTGCTGGGACGAAAAATACCGAAGTCAGCTCATCCGCCCCGAAACAGTCATTAACACGTATATGGATGAAAGGTGGCTCCCCCTTCTACAAACTCCCCCCTTTCCGGAATACACCAGCGGGCATAGTGTCATCTCTACCGCGGCAGCTACGGTACTCACTGCCTTGTTTGGCGAGGAGTTTCATTTTGTAGACAATACAGAAGTAGAATACGGACTACCCGAACGACTCTTCACCTCATTCCGACAGGCATGCGACGAAGCAGCTATTAGCCGCCTGTACGGGGGTATTCATTACCGGGCGGCTATCGAGGAAGGACAGAAACAGGGAGAAAGGGTGGGACAGCAAGTTCTCCAACGTATTGAGCTTACACGTTAGCTCATGCCAGCTATTGGGTTTGAATAACTGCGATTAACTTTCACAAAAAAGGTTCTTTTTTTTAGGTTAAGATAATTTTACAAAGACAGGGATATTTTTTAATATTTTTTAATATTTTTTAATAACAAATTGTTTTATTATAATTTTATTATTTATATTTGGTACAATTATCTTATTCTGATACCTCAATTCACTATTCAACCTTAGTGAATTGAGGTATCAGGCAACTTTCTTTTTTTATTCAAACCAACTAAAAAACTTTCTATGCGACTAGGATTTACGCTTTTATCCCGGGTGCTGATTGTGTTCTTACTGGTGCTCAGTGGCACGGTAGGGATAGCTCAGGACCGCAAAGCTGTCTCGGGTACGGTTTCCGACCGGGCAGGCAACCCTCTTCCTGGTGTTTCATTCCTGGTAAAAGGAACTAACACCGGCGGAGCCACCGATGCTACCGGAAAATTCCGGGTTACAGTCCCTTCCAACAGCTCGATATTGGTTTTCTCGTCCATTGGCTATCTCAGCAAAGAGGTATCCGTTGGCACAGCGAGCATTTTGAGCGTGTCTCTGGAAGAAGATACTAAAACACTCAACGAAGTAGTCGTAACCGGCTTTGGTATGACCCAAGAAACGCGTAAGCTTTCCTACTCAGCCACCACCGTAGAAGGAACGGACATTACCCGGACCAACAATGCCAACTTGGTAAACGCCCTGCAGGGAAAAGTAGCGGGGGTGATGATCAACCAAGGCACGGGTGGGCCGATGTCCTCGTCTCGAATTCGGATCCGTGGTAACGCTTCCTTGAGCGGCAATACGCAGCCACTCTTCGTGATCGACGGTGTACTAATTCGTCCCGGCACCTCTGGGGCCAACTCCTGGGGCGCGGGCCAGGACTTTGGTAACATCATGAAAAACATCAATCCCGACAACATCGAATCTATGACCGTGCTAAAAGGCTCGGCGGCTAGTGCGTTGTACGGATCGGAGGCTCTGAACGGAGTCGTGGTCGTCCAAACTAAGAAAGGTCGCGTAACTAAAGGCTTGGGCGTGAACTACAACGTCACCTCCTCGTTCGAAAATGCCTACCGCTTCCTTGATTTACAGAATCAATATGGTGCTGGATTAGGTGAATTTCCGGTTGGATCCGACGGTGTCCGCGAAGTAGAGCGTGCCAACAACAACTGGGTCTATAACTACGGACCTAAATTCGACGGGCAACCTGTCCGTGACCTGGATGGTCGCATGATTCCCTGGCAGGCCAACGATCCGCTAAAATTTTTCCAAACGGGTAAGTTTGTCAACCACAACGTCGCTATCGAAGGCAGTAACGATCGGGGGTCTTTCCGAGCCTCATATTCGGGCCTGACTAACACCACGATTATGCCCGCCGGTACCGAAATGAAGCGGAACAATTTTAATATTCGTGGTACGCAGAAAATTGGTAGTATATTTAATCTCGATGTGAGCGCAGATTACACGGACAACGATATGGTCAACCCCATCCGGCAAGGAGGTAACTTCAACCCCGTATTCCGATTTGTGTTCAGTCGTCCGCGTTCATTGGATATCGACTACTGGGCCAAAAACTACGAAGACCCCATCGCGGGCGGACGTCGTCAGGGTGCCAATGATCCTTACTTTATCAGCCAATTCATGTGGGACACTTTTGAGGACCGCCAATTGCGCAACGAGAAAGTCTTCCGAACCAACGTTGATTTAAACGGTAAACTTACGCCTTGGCTCAGTTTCCTGCTCCGTGGTAACATTCAGACGCAACTCAACACGGGTAGCGGTCGCCAACCAGGGCCGGATCCAGGGTTTTCGGGGGGATACTATAGTGAATTCACCGAAAATGAAAACCAATCCCGTGTTCAGGGAATTCTGATGGCTAATCATAAATTTGGTGACAACTTTGACGTCAGCTTCAACGTCGGTGGCGAAAGCAACCGCATCAACGGAGGACGGAGATTCTCCGCCTCTACCAACGGTGGTCTTCGCGTACCACGCGTGTATTCATTAGCTAACAGCCAAAATACGTTGAACTTCGGCAATGGACTAGCTTCATCTCGCCGTATTGATGCACTCTATGCTTACGGCGATGTGACGTACAAAGACGCCTTGACGTTTAACTTCAGCGTCCGGAACGACTGGTCTTCCACCTTAACTTACGCTGACGGTAGTGGAGATTATTCTTACTCCTACCCCGCTGCTGGATTAGCGTGGATTTTCACCGAGTCACTCAATAATTTGCCTACTTGGTTGTCGTTCGGTAAGCTTCGTGCCAGCTATGGCTTCACAGGAGGAGATACGGATGCCTACTCGACTAACCGCACGGGTAACTACCGGCCCAATGGTGTTTATACTCTACCCGACGGCAATCAGATCAATATTTCCGGTTTCAGCGACAACACGCTTCCTAACTATAACCTAAAAAACCGATTGGCCCGCGAGTGGGAGCTAGGAGCCGATATCCGTTTCTTCAGCGGCCGTCTTGGCTTCGACTTTACGGTGTATAACAAATTAACCCGCAATGAAATATTACGCTTGCCGATTGCTTCGGAATCAGGTCTCAATAGCCAATTGGTGAACGCAGGCGAGATTCAGAATAAAGGTATCGAGTTGATGATCAACGCTACGCCTATCAAGAGAGGCAAGTTTGAATGGAACACCAGCCTAAACTACACCCGTAACCGGAACAAGATTCTTGATCTGGTAGAAGGTACGGACACCTACCAACTAGCACTCGGCTTTGGGGCCGATGTCCAGTCTATTGCTAAGGTAGGCGAACAGTACGGTACGTTGGTGACGCCTTATGGCTACGCTGCCTACAAATCTACGGACCCTACCAACCCGGCTAATGGACAGCGGGTCATAGGTGCAGCGAGCGGCACTACTGGCGGCTACCCTTCGTACCTACGGAGCGGCGCCTATGGTCAGGGCAGCAAGGTATTGGGAACCATGATGGAGAACTTCCTAGCTAGCAACTTGAACAACGTGCGCTACGGCAATTTCACGGCTACCTTGCAGCTGGACGGCAAGTTTGGAGGATTGATGGGCTCAGGTACGCACCAGTACGGTTCGGCCAACGGTAGCTTCGCGAACAGCTTATTTGGACGCGACGCCGAAACCGGCGGCGTACGGTTCACCGACGCCCAAGGCAAGATCCGCAACGACGGCATCATCCCGGAAGGAGTATTAGCCGACGGCTACCAGGTTAAAGTAGGCGACAATCTGATCGATTTGGGAGGAATGCCCTACTCAGAGGCGGTGGAAAAGGGGTACTTGACACCAATCCCAGCTTTCGCCTACTATGACAACCTGTCGAAATGGGGATCGGGAATTCGTGAGTACTCCGTGTTCGAGAACTCATGGGTATCGCTCCGTGAGGTATCGGTGGGCTACAATGTTCCGGCTTCGGTTCTTGAAAAAATCAAAGTCCAGTCGCTACGCGTGAGCGTGGTGGGCCGTAACTTGATTTATCTCTACCGCACGGCCAAGGATGGCATCAACCCAGAAGGCTTGTACAGCAACCGTCCGGGCGAGTTCATGGAGTACGGCGGACTACCGTTCAGCCGTAACTTGGGCGTTTCGATTAACGTCGGTCTTTAATCTCCAATTTTTGGTCTAACAAAAAATAGAAATATTATGAAATTCACAAAATATAAGTATCTGCTGCTAGGAATGGTCGGGTTACTGACGGTATCCTGCGAGAAACAGGCTTTCGTGGACGTTAACATTGACCCCGATGTACTGACGGAGGTTCCACCCCAAAACCAGTTTCTGAACGCCACGAGCGCAATCCACGGCCAGGATTTTGAGGCATTCTACGACATCTACCGCCGGATTATGCCTTGGATGCAGTACACGACTGACCTGAACGGCAATCAGGGAGCTTTTACTCAAAATATTGACAACTTCTCTAGTCGCTACGGTCGCTTGTACAACGGGATTGGGGATCGCCTATACGACATTCAGAAGTTGGTGGAGGATCTGCCCGCGGAGGAGCAACCCCGCTACACGAATATGATTCGGATAGCCCGGATCTTGAAAGCGTACTATGCCTTCTATGTTTCCGATATTTTCGGTGCCATTCCGTATTCCGACGCCTTTCAAGGTCGGTACGGCGGTACGCTGACGCCAAAATACGATACCCAGCAGGAACTTTTTACCCGGCTTGATAGTGAGATCAAAGAGGCAGTAGCGACGTTGAAAGCTTCTCCCACCGCTCCCCAGATTAGTCTGGGCCAGTACGACCAGTATTACGGTGGTAACGCGCAGAGTTGGGTAAAGGCAGGTAATGCCTTGCGCCTTAAGATTGCCATGCGTCAACTTAAAGTCAATAAAGGCCCCGCTGAAACCATCATTAAGGAAGTATTGGCGATGCCCGCTGCCGACCTGATGGCCTCCAACGAAGACGGTTGGATTTTCACAGCCTTCACTGGTTTCACGCAAGGAGGCAACTGGGATCCGACTTCCCTTCGTGCCCCAAAGCCTATTGTGGACTTTATGTGGAAAACGAAGGATCCGCGCATCGATGCTTTTTTTACTCCGAACCTCTTCACGCAGCAGAATGTCGATCGTCTGATTGAGGCTGGGAGACTTCCTGCGGGAACTACAGCCCCCGAGCGTCGTTATGTGGGTAGCATTCCCAACCCCGACGAGGCACAGCGTCCCGAAAATGTTCGCCGCTTTTATACACCAGCCCGCTTAGTAGTTGCTGGCCAAAATGTGCTGGTCGATACGCTGTCGTTTATCCAACCGCGCCTTTTTCGGCCCAGCCAGGCTGCCAACGGCACAGCAGGTAACGGACGCAACTTTATACCTGTAATTACCTATTCGGATTTCGCTTTCATGCGGGCTGAGGCTGCTGCTCTTGGAATTACGACCGAAAGTGCCAAGGCATGGTACGATATGGGTGTCGTAAATTCCATCCGGTGGTACGATGCAATAGCTCGGGGTTCTAATTTCACCAATTACACGCCAGTGACCCAAGCTGAAATTGACGCTTATATGGCAACACCCGAGGTGGCTTTCGACGCCAGTAAGGCGATCGACAAAATTGCCAGCCAGGCCTACCTTCACTTCATAAAACAGCCCACTGAGGGCTGGGCTAACTGGAAGCGGACAGGGTTCCCTAACGCGAACTCAGTAGTTCCCATGCCAACGCTAACTAACAACGGGGCCGCATTAAATATTGCGCGCCGCGCGCCAATTGGCTTACCCAATCCCAATAATCCCAACTACCTGAACCAAAAGCCAGCTTATGATGCCATGCTGGCATTGCCAGGCTTCGGCAAGGACTTGCAGGATGCTACGGGTCGGGTATGGTGGGATCGGCCTTAACCTGGCCTTTACGTGATGAATCATTAAAGAAGCCGGACTGAATAATCAGTCCGGCTTCTTTAATGATGGTAGGGTTGCAAGTTTATCGAAGCCTATTCTCCAACACGACAACTCCCTTGTTTTCAGTCTTCCAGCGTTCTAGATATGCTTTGGGAGTGGGCGTTATGGCCAGATAAAAAGAGCCCAGCAACAGATCCAAGTCACCATCCTGATCCACATCAGCAGCCTCCATGGTTAGCCATCGGCCTCGGTTAGCGTCAGGAAATGTGCGGGGGGTGAAGGTATTGTCTCCTTTGTTCTCCAAATAGATAAAGCTACGCACCGGGTCAAGTTTAAAATCTGGAAAGAAGGCAATCGCCGCGATGTCGAGATCACCATCGTTATCAAAGTCCCGGGCTATAGCTTGGGTAGCCCCATCCATGGGATAAAAAAACTCTTCCTCAAATTTATCCTTACCCTTATTGATAAAAATACGTACTCCGTGGTAGGGCTTCAACGTGTACGACTTATCACCATTATCGCCGTTGGCGTATAGAATATCTAATCGCCCATCTTTGTTAAAGTCCACTAACTCAAAGTAGCCTGAGCCATACGAGGGAGGAAAACGCAGGATGATTTTTTTGACAAAATTACCCTTCCCTCCGTTGAGATAGATCGCAATTTGTTCGTCGCCCTGCGCCCATAGTACCCACAGATCTTTCCGGCCGTCGCCATCGTAGTCTTCCCAGTAGGTCATGCGGGCACCCGGACGATTTTCTATCACGAACTGAGTCACCGAATCTTTTTCGGTAGCAGCGTACAAAGTCAGTTTACCCGTATAATTACCATATTCACTAACGATCACGTCCTCGCGTCCGTCTTCGTTCACATCGGCATGGGTGGCGTGCACGGGTCTTTGCAAACCTCCGATGAGTCGTTTGCCCCGCCAGTTACCATTTTCTTTTCTGATCGAGATTAAAGCCCCTTTACTATCGTCGTTGGGGTCCATCATCCCCATGCTAAGTAGCTCCCAGCTACTGCCACCTACCGATCGGAAATCTGAAAAAGGGCTTTCGGGATTAAAAAGAGAGTCTACGACCGTCAGTTTATTGTTAAATATAAATACCCCACCCGGGCGCTGGCTCACCCATACCTGCCGAGTAAACTGATCATAGCGGACGGCCGTAACCGTAGCCGCAACCGGACTTTGCATATTTCGTACCCGAAAGCCGGGTAGAGACTGTAAGGTATCATCTGGCACATTTCGGCTCAGCGTTTCGGGGGCTTGTTCCAGATAGTATTTTACGATACTCGCCCACTCTTCCTCACTGATCACTGGTTTTTCAGGAAACACTCCTAGCTCGTCCACTCGCTGCTGTTCCTCATAGTTTTGAAACATGGTAGAGTCCACACTCCCAAACCTCAAACCCAGGCGTGGAGCCATGTAGGGAAGTACTCTCTCCCCCCAGGTCTTTTTATCTAGTAATCCCGGCTCCGGGAATGCGTGGCAACCCGAGCAATGCAGCTTGGCCAGGACTTCGCCATTACGTTTTTGTCCGGTGGTATTACAAGACCAATACGCTAATGCACACGCCACCGAAAGTGTTAGACTTAGCCAAATTGTTTTGAATCGAATCACGCTTTGAGAAGGTTTTCTACTGCTTTATTCACTTTATCAAATTCAAAACGGGATAACTCATTGTTCATGCGTTGGGTTATTTCGGGTAAATTAAGGTTGCCAATACTCCCTTCATGGGTATGTTTCAGTTCACGGGGTGCGCTGTAACTACCCTCGCCAATTTCTTTACCTACTTGCCGGTAGGCATCCCGGAAGGGTACTCCCTGCATCACCAGCTCATTAACTCGCTCCACACTGAACAGTAGATCATAGCGATCTTCGTCGAGCAGGTTAGATTTTACTTCCATGTTCTCGAGCATAAAGGCAGCAATATCCAGGCAGTCCAGCATCTCATCGAAGGCCGGCATCAGAATTTCTTTTAGCAGCTGCATGTCACGATGGTAGCCCGAAGGCAAATTACTTAGTACCATCGTCACCTCCGAAGGAAGCGCTTTCATGCGGTTAGTTTTGGCCCGCAGCAGCTCGGCCACGTCAGGGTTTTTCTTGTGGGGCATAATGCTACTTCCCGTCGTCAAGTCGTCTGGCAGTACTATAAAGCCAAAGTTCTGGCTATTGTATAAACATACGTCCATGGCTAACCGCGATACCGTAGCCGCCAGCGAAGCGAGGGCCGTTAAAGCGGCTTGTTCGGTACGCCCGCGGCTCATCTGAGCGTACACTACATTGTGATGCATACCTTCGAAGCCCAATAATTCGGTGGTCATAGTACGGTTTAGCGGGAACGACGAGCCATAACCGGCACCTGATCCCAGCGGATTCCGATTAGCAAGACGGTAAGCCGCGTTCAATTGTATTACATCATCGATAAGCCCTTCGGCGTACGCCCCAAACCACAACCCAAACGAGGAGGGCATAGCAATCTGTAAGTGTGTATAGCCCGGTAATAGGTCATCTCTATGTTGTTCCGCGCGGGCATTCAGCACACCAAACAGCTTTTCGGTAGCCTCTACTACCTGCCTTAGGCGGTCACGGACGTAGAGTTTCAAGTCTACCAGTACCTGATCATTGCGAGAGCGACCGCTGTGGATTTTTTTGCCGGTATCACCCAATTTGCGCGTCAGCATCAGTTCTACCTGCGAATGGACATCTTCAACACCTTCTTCAATCACAAATTCGCCCCGCTCTATTTGCTGGTATACAGCTTTTAGCTCTTCCAGTAGTTCCGCCAGCTCCTCGGCGGTAAGTAATCCGATAGATTCCAGCATGATGGCGTGGGCAATATTTCCCAGCACATCAAACTCAGCCAGATGGATGTCCAGTTCTCGGTCACGGCCGACGGTAAAGCGTTCAATTTTTTCGGAGATAACGGTATTTTCTTTTTGCCAGAGTTTCAAAGCTATTCCAGGGTATAGTTCTCAGATAATTGAAGTCCAAAGTTCGAAAGGTTTTGGCGAAAACACAGCTTTCGGCGGTTAGCTTTCGGCTTTCGACCAAAAAAGGCGGGATAAAAGGTCTAGCTATAAACATGATTCGGGCCATTTACCACATTTTTACAGGGTAACAAAGTTTACTGCTGTTTGTGATGATTGTTACAAAAATTTACCTTATTTGTACTTACTTTCGAGTAATATGAACTCATCAAGACTCCCCAATCAATTTTATTGTATGCAAAAATCTTTTGTAGCAGCCTTTGCGCTTATGGCGCTTTTTATGTTCAGCAAACCCGCCCAGGCCCAGAGCAACCCCTACCGCTTAGTCGTTGATATGGTTAGCGCCGACACCAGCGACCACGGTGCTATATTACGACAGATCCGCAATCTCTGGAAAGAACTCCCCGGTGCTCAGGTGCAAATCGTGATGCACGGAAAGGCCCTTACCATGGTACAAAAAGACAAGGCCGTTATGGCAGATAAAATCATGGCTCTGCAAAAAGAAGGAGTTATTTTTTCGGTCTGTCGCAACACCATGAAGCGCTATAATCTCACCGAGAAGGATTTTATTCCGTCGGCTACCTTTGTGCCCGCTGCCATTGCTGAGCTGGTAAAAAAACAGCAGGAAGGATGGAGCTATATCAAAGCAGGACATTAATTAGATCAATGATACTCCGTGGTAAGGTTTCAAACTGTACCACGGATGCAGTTAAATCAACTCTTCTCCCATGAATTCAAGAAGGTCATTCATTCAAAAGGGACTACTAGCCAGCGCCGGCATCAGCCTCGCACCAGACACTAGCCTTGGCACAGAAGAGCGCACAGCCCTATCGGCCGACACACCCACGAACGGTACGATTACCTTACTTCAAACTACCGATATTCACTGCCAGATTCATCCGCATGACGAAATGTTCTGGGAGGATAATCAGCCGGTATTCCGCAAAACGGGAGGCTACGCGCACTTGGCTACGATGATCAATAAAATCCGGAAAGAAAACCCTCATACCTTCGTCATTGATACGGGTGATATGTACCAAGGTAGCGAACTTTCAGTCAGAACTCAGGGAAGAGCGTTGGTACCAATATTGAACACGATCAACTATGACTTATACATTCCCGGAAACTGGGAAGTAGTATACTATAAAGCCCAGATGCAGAAACTTTTAGGAGCCTTGCACGCCCCGAAAATATGCGCAAACATGTACCATGATTTGGGTGACGGGAATAAAGGAGAGTTGATCTTTCAACCCTACCACACGGTGTATATACTCAGAATAAAAATAGGGTTTCTGAGCTATACCGACCACATGGTACCCAAGCGGCAATCACCCGCTTACAGCAAAGGAATTCTCTATACGAAACCAGAAGAAAATCTCAAATACTACGTTGAGATACTACGGGAACAGGAACAATGTGACTTTGTGATTCTGCTGTCGCACTTGGGCCTCTCGCAACAGATTGCCCTCGGCAATAATCCCGATTGTGAAGGCGTAGACTACATTTTCGGAGGCGATACCCACGAGCGTATCCGGAAGCCCATTAAGTGTAAATACACCAAGATAGTAGAGCCCGGCGCCTTTGGCTCCTTTATCGGCCGACTTGATCTGACGGTTAAGGACGGGAAAATAACCGGAGAGAAGTACCAGCTACTCGAAGTAGATCCCGAAAAACACCCAGCCGATAAGGAGGTTGCCCAGTTAATCGCGGCCAATGAAAAACCTTTCCAGGAAAATATTTACAAGGAAATCGGTAAGAGTACCGTTCCGCTGTATCGGTACTTTGTGGTAGAGAATACCATGGATACTATGATCGTAGATGCCTTAAAATGGAAAGTAAAAACCGATATTGTTATTTCCAACGGTTTCCGGTTTTGTCCGCCGCGCGTGCCCGGCAAAGACGGTATGGTCAGTATTACCGAAGGCTACCTTTTTGATATGCTTCCGGTCGATTCGCCCGTACGAACGGGTGAGGCAACCGGGCAACAGATCAAAGACTGGCTGGAACGGGAGCTTGAAAACGTTTTTGCTAAGGAAGCCAGCCGACGGTTCGGTGGGTGGCTTATTCGCTTTAAAGGCATGACCATTGAGTTTAAGGCTTTCGTACCCATGGGCGAAAAAGTACAGAAAGTAGAAATCGGCGGAGAGCTCCTCGACCCGAACAAAACCTACACGATGTGTGCTTGTGAACGTGAAGGAGACCCCGAGGATGTACTATGTCGGATGCAGGGAGTAAAAAATGCTACTACGCAGAATTATACTCTCCACCAAGCAATGAAGGAGTATCTCGCGGTCAACTCACCCGTAACTCCTACCTTACGCCAGGCCGCCAAAATAGTAGACGGTCCCCAAACCCTCCTATCGCAAGTATGGGGGGTGGATTATGAATTTAGATGATGGCCTGATCAAATCTAATTCCATTAAAACGTAAGATCGTCATCCGTGGCACGGATTTTATCATTATGTGGCTATTGACCCGATAAATTAGTACTATTGGGGAGGGAATTTCAAAGTACCACAGTAGTACCTAAGTCACTTACAAAATGCTCTTACAGGAAAGACATATCTACCATATCTACAACCGTGGAAATAACTCGCAGAAGATATTCTTTACCCATGAAAACTACCGTTGCTTTCTGGAAAAACTTCGCAAATATCTGACTCTTCACTGCGATATTCTGGCCCGGACCTTGATGCCCAGCCATTTTCATCTCCTGGTCTGTGCCAATCCAAACTCTGCAAAAATCGTTGGCAATCATACCATCAGCCGTTGTACTTTCAACGAAGGGTTACGCGGCCTTTTGAATTCATACACCCAAGCCATCAATAAACAAGAAGCGCGTGCGGGGTCGTTATTTATCCAAAATACCAAATTCAAGTGTTTGAGTGATTCAAAGGATAAAAACCTTACGGTCTCACCTGTTTTCATTACATCCATCAGAACCCCTTGAAAGCCGGGCTTGTTACTCAACTGGAAGATTGGCCCTATTCCTCTTTCCGGAATTACACTGGTTTGAGAAAAGGTCCGTATATGTAATCAGACACTCAGTAAACTGATACTAACCGTTAATTTTGATGAATTCTATCGTGAATCGTATCCGGTTATTGATGAGGAGATTGTAAAGCAAATTTTCTAAATGTATTCAAAACCATCCGTGCCACGGATCATCTCAAAATCACCCAGACCAATAAACACCCTATTAAAGACAGCACGGATTAAACAAAACCCTATGAACACCTCATCCAGAATCCAAACCGACCTCGCCACCGTTATGAATGGCCTCATGAGCCGCTATCAGGAACGGGTACCCGACGTAAAAGCTATTCTCAACGCCATGGTTAACGAGGGTATTATTGAGACATCAGAGAATATTGAGAACGACCACATTGCCTTCCGAACATTGGGCGTGCCTCACTTAGGTATTGCCTCGTTTGAAAAGATATTTTTGCACTACGGCTATGAGAAACGCGACTACTACAATTTTGAAGGCAAAAAACTGGACGCCTTTTGGTTTAGTCCGCCCGAGCCGCACTACCCACGTATCTTCGTAAGCGAGCTCCGGGTGGGTGATCTGTCGGAAGAAGCACAGCGTATTATTCACAGCTATACCCAGGAAGTAACAAGCGATCCGGTAGATAGCCTGAACCTTGACAATGGCGCAGCGGTGGATCAGTTTATGCACCAACCTCTCTGGCGCACTCCTATCCTGAGCGACTACCTTACGCTTCTCAAAGAAAGCGAATATGCAGCTTGGGTAATCTACAACCGCTACTACCTCAACCACTTTACGATCAGCGTGCATAACCTTCCCGAAGGCTACAATACGGTGGCGGAGTACAATGAGTTCTTGGAAAAACACGGCTTTAAACTCAACGATTCGGGTGGAAAAGTAAAGGAAAGTCCTGACGGTGGACTGCTGCAAAGCTCTACCGTAGCCCGGATGATGGAAGCCAAATTTGCCGAAGGAGATACCCATACCATTTCGGGTTCGTACGTAGAGTTTGCCGAACGACGGGTACTGGCTCAGTTTGCCGACCTACCCGCCGATCAGGTACAGCGTAAGCACCGGCGCGATGGCTTCGAAGCCGGCAACGCCGATAAGATTTTTGAAAGTACCTACATCAGTCAGACGGGGAAGTAAGTAGTTAGTTTTCGTTTTCAACGCGAACCAGCGGAGGATTACTCATTTACCAAAAAATACACGATCCGGCAGGCGTACCCATCACTTGCCGGATTATTTTTATCCGCAATCGTCACTTTGACGGTATGCTTACCCGGTTTCAGGGTATCGGATAGCATCAGGTACCAGGGAAGGTGTAGCTGCTTGCTCCACCGGGTAAATAGGTCGAGCGTCTGGGTTTTCTTGCCATCAATCCGGTACGAGAGAATACCCGCATCGGGGCCAGAAACTACCGCAATACCAATGGCCCGACCCTCAAAGGTCATCTCAAACGAATCGCCAATTACCTCACCCACCAGCATAGGTACTTTCACAAAACCGGGACGGGTGGCGAGTGCTGGGTACGGCTCCCAAACTGGATCTATCTTGAAGCCCTTCGTAGGTACTACTTCCTCTAACGCCATGTAGTGTGCTTTGCTGTACGAAAAAGCATCCAACGGCTCGGGAAGTTTAGCAGGTTCTGGCTGAGTATTATTTTCTGAATTTTCCAGTAGTTCCCGGATCGACTGAAAGTAGAGCTCCTGCCCGTAGGGCGATGGGTGTAAATCTTTGAAATCGTATTTCCATGAGAGCTCACCGGATTTAATACGGTCGTATATTTCCTGCGACAGATTAATGTAGGCCGCACCGTAATGCGCCGCTACCTCTTGATGAACGGCCACCTCGATGGGCTCTTTCCCAGCATCATAGTCACCAAACTTGTCGGGATCGGCAAACGGCATCAGCACCACACTCATTGCCGGATTTACCTTGTAGGCCTGCCTCAGTATCCCTTCCAGTGCTCTAATCTGGGCTTCTTTACTAAAACCATTGGTCCGGTCGTTGACGGCACTTTCTACAAACAGTAAGTCGGGCATACCTTTTTCCAACACATCCCGAGAAAACCGAAAGGCGTGCGGTGTACTTCCCAGTGAGGGAATACCCGCCGTAATGATCGTAAAACTGGTATCCGGGAAACGCTCTTCCAAGTACTGCGCTACCTTATTGCGCCAGCCTGAATTATGCGTAATTGATCCACCCAGAAAAGCGACCGTACCTTCTTTTTTATTTTGAAATTTTGATAAGGCTCTACCTACTCCCCGATTGGGTATCACATACGTATCCCGGCTCAATACCTTTTGCACCGGATAGCTATTTTGCTGAATAAAATCCGCCCAGCGATCAGGATGTTCGATTGGGAAATGGTGGCCTTCCAGCGTTTGTTCACCCCGGCTCATCGAATAGACTGTAACCGGACCGCCCAGTTTGGTGTAGGCTTCGATGAGCGGAAAAGTATTTTCAGCAGGGGGAACAATCTTATCTTGCAGGCTAACGACGTGTAGTACCGGGATTTTGAATGCCGCCATTCCTGCCAGATCATAGAGGGGAGTATCTTTAAAATTGTTCGCTGTTTCTTCGGTCAGTCCGTACAGATCGAGCCAGCGCTGCCAGTCTTTGGGCGAGCCTGTCCCCTTACCTTTGCCACCCGGCCAGCTTTTGGGGTCGCAGACGGGTGCCTCGGCGTATATGCAACTCACCTTACTGGGATTGCGCTTCGCCCAGCCGTACACGTACAATCCACCCCGACTCACGCCTTCCAGCGCCACTTTGGGCGCAAAGCCTTTCTCCGTAGTCAGGTAGTCATAAAACTGATCCCACAAGCGCATGGCTTTGGGGTGGCTAAACAAATCGTTGGTATTGATGTGGGCCACGTGGAAACCCCGGCTGAGCAGGATACTATCCATCTCGGTATGCCAGCCCGGGAAGTGCGCCCGCCACACCCACGGATTCCCCGCTAGGGCCTGCTTAGGCTTCACGTACCAGGCCATAGTAGTTTCAAAAGGGAACTCTACTTTTTCGAAGCCTTTCCAAGTAGTGGTGGTTTCGGGTGGCTGAGCTAGGTTCGGTAGCGAAACCAGTAAGCCGAAAGTCATTATGATAAGAATACTGCAATTTCTTTTTTTCATGAATACAATCCGTTGGGGTCTGGGAAGCTATTCCGATAGAATTTGAGTCGTTGGACTACTGGGTATCGAATCACCCTGTTCTGCCTTCAAAAATAAAGTTAAAAGAGGCTGATTGATGTAATAATTACTCCTGCCCATTTTATGTTTTGCCACAAAGCCCTTTTCCGTCAGTAAGTCAACGTATCGGGTAGAAGTTAGGCGTGATACCCGTAGGTCAGTCATTATAAATTCAATTTTTGTGTACGGATGTCGAAACAAATTAGATCGACGGAGTCCCGCTTGGTTTTGCTCCAGCTCTTCCTGAATCGTCAGGATATACCGCAGGGTAAGCATTTTATTTTGTCGAACCAATTCGAACCCTTTCTTCAGGGCACTGGCGTAGTGTTGCACTTCTTTGGCGGACTGACTTTCCCCTGCTTCGGCAAACAGTTCAGCCTTGAATAAATCATCATGAGTCATAATAATATTCTCGACCGCCGAACTGTCTTTAGCCTCCTGAAGCACTAGCATATTAATTAGAATCGACTCATTTGGGATAGCACTAGCTACCCCTTTCAATTCTGCCAGATGGCGATGAGCCGCCGCCGCTTTCCGCAACACGGTATGCATTTCCACCGCACCGGGTGGAAAAAAAAGGGGATAACAAAGGACATAAGCGGGAAAATAGGTAGTCAAATATGGTCGTATGTATATAGAAAGTGGCTGTTTTCTATATATATAAGTAGTCGGACGTAAATATAGATATAATTTTTACCTTGCATCCATGCAAGGAAAGAAACGATACATCAGCCTGAGTGACGATCAGCGTGCGGCACTCGTATTGGGCCACAAGACGGGCAAGAAGGCCACCTTCCGCCTGCGCTGCCAGATGGTCATCTTCAGCGACCAGGAGGGCAAGATCGACCAGATCGCCGACATTTTGCGCTGCAATCGTCAGAGCGTGGTCAAGTGGTTCAACCGATACGAGAGCCTGGGCATCGACGGGCTACACACGGCCCAGGGGCCGGGCCCTCCGGCAGTGGTACGCACCGACAACCGCAAGGAGGTTGACCTGATCGAGCGCATCGTCGAGGAGCACCCCCAGAAGCTCGACGTTGAGCGGGAGCTGGGCAAGAAGATGTCACAGCGGACGCTGCGCAGGTTCTTAAAAAAACGGCTGGCGCTGGAAGCGCTTCCGCCGCCGCCCGCCCAAGCGTCCCTCGGAGCAGGAGCTGAGGGACGCCACCTGGGCCTGCTTCTGTGCCTGGCCCTTATGGGCCGCATCGACCTGCGCTACGCCGACCAGACGGGCTTCAACCTGCTGCCCAACGTTCCCTACGGCTGCATACGCGTCGGCCAGTAGCGAGGCATCAGCAGCCAGAAGAGCGGCACGCTCAACATCTTCGGGCTGCTCAACCTGCGCGGAGATCTGACCAGCTACCAGACTGCGGGCTACGTCAACTCGCAGACGGTCATCGGCTG
>Ga0209491_10004205_pt1 | contig 22453 bp, 23 predicted proteins | sample BON02_FD_187213 | JGI IMG/M metagenome (GOLD analysis project Ga0209491, IMG submission 187213) | Freshwater microbial communities from Lake Bonney liftoff mats and glacier meltwater in Antarctica - BON-02 (SPAdes) (version 2) | ecosystem: Environmental > Aquatic > Freshwater > Ice > Glacier... | reverse complement strand
TGCTCGTCAGCGCGATGAGTTCTTGTCTCTCCTCCTTGTTCAAGCTGATCGGGGTTGTTGCTCGTGCCATGCCCAACGCTAACACAACACATTCCAATGCACACTATTTTATGGGCCGATGCACTAGAATCGGGCGATCCTTGAACCGGATTGGGCATGAATTCTGAAGGGCTAAAATCTGATGTTGTTCTGATCACGGGCGCGAGCACCGGGCTGGGACTCGCGATTGCCCGCAAGCTGATCCCCACCGGACACCGCCTCATTCTCACCGCGCGATCGGAATCCATACCCCGTTTTGCGGACGCCGGCATTCACGATGGTGACCGCGTTTGGCTGCGCCCGCTGAACGTGACCCATGAAGCCGAACGTCGGCAGGTTATCGCCGAGGCGGAGGCGAAATGGGGCGGCGTTGATGTCCTGATCAATAATGCCGGTGTCGCCTACCGCGCGGTGGTGGAACACGTGGTGGACTCAGAACGCCGCGCGCAGATGGATGTGAATTTTCGCGGTCCCATGGAATTGATCCGGCTCGTTCTCCCGCACATGCGTGAGCAACGGTACGGACGCATCCTGAATCTTTCGTCGGTGGGCGGCATGATGGCGATGCCCACGATGGCGGTCTACAGCGCCTCCAAGTTCGCGCTTGAGGGTGCGACCGAATCACTCTGGTACGAGGTGCGCCCATGGAACATCAAGGTGAGCCTGATTCAACCCGGTTTCATCCGCTCGAACTCGTTTGAACGGACGCTTTACACCGAACTCAGCAGCGTCTCGTCCCGATCTGAGAGCGATCCATACCATCTCCATTACCGGCACATGACCAACTTCATCCGCCGGTGTATGCAGTTGTCTTCCTCGTCGCCGGAGGATGTCGCGAGAATCGTGGTGAAGACGATGCACCGGAAGAATCCGCCGCTCCGCGTTTCCGGAACCCGGGACGCGTGGTTGTTCGGTGTGTTGCGCCGACTGCTCCCGCGCCGATTCTACCACGCCGTGTTGTACCGCGGACTGCCCAGGGTGAACACGTGGGGAAGCAAATGACGCCGAGGGGACATCACACGGATTCCACACCCGAACCGGTCTGCGCAGGACACAGGCCAGCGGGTGGAATTCGTGTCTTGATTCAGAATTAGAAAACGTATGGATCAGCTCACGGCGATCAGCGAGACGCGTGATCCCTTGTCGTCGCGGGTGATGCCCATCGCCGTCGGGTCCAGCACGAAATCGCCGTCCACTTGAAAGGCGTAACGGTGATGTCCGTGACGCAGATCGACGCGCGCCGTCCAGATGCCGTCGGAACCCTGTTCCATCGGATCAGAGCGGGAGTTCCATTTGTTGAAGTCGCCCACCACGCTCACGTGTTTCGCGGCGGGGGAGTTGCACATAAAATTACGCCCCTTCACATTTCGATGGGCACTGTAGCGGTGTCGATGACTGGCACTCATTATAATACTTCGGATAAGATACTTGGTTACGTCTATATTGTTGGAAAATTGGAAAAGGCTAGAGGGTACATCTATTAACTAACTCCAAACGAAAACAGGCGTCAAAAACTCCTTGTTTTAAGGCATCGATCTTCAAAGCAACTAAGTTAATAGATGTGCCCTAGAGGAGGTTGCCCAGAATGGTGAACGCCGTCTTTCGCAACAGTCCGGACTGGTCCTCCAGCTGGCGGTATTGCTGGGCCCAGTTGGTTCTTGTCTGATTTCGCTCCCGCCACATTGTCTTAAGCACTCTCTCGGTGCGTTCGATCTGCTGCATGGCGCTGCTCAGGCTGTCGTTTCCGCCGCGCAGATCCGTGACTTCGCCGACGAAGTAGCGGCTCACCAGTTTATGGTCAAAAATAGCGTGCAGCAGAATCACCACGGTTTGTTCGTACCCATACCAGCGGCGGTGCAGCATCTGTTTCAGAAAATCGTGTCGGATGGCGATGAACTCCGAGCGGGGCCGTTCCGTGAATTCGCGAATGGCCTGGGCTTCGGCGGGAAACCAGTTGTAGAGCAGGGCGAAGGTTCCGTAGTCGTCGATCAATTGCTTTGAATTATTGTGGTCCGTGTGAATCTCGCCGATGCAGACGTCCTGATCCAGTTCGTCACAGATTTCCGGCAGATCGTGCAGGTGACTCAGCAGATCGCGCCCCACCGGGCTGCCGTAGTTGAAGTCACCGGGGATCACCCAGTAGGTGTCGCCGCGTTTCCCTCGATCAAAGGCTTCGCCCAGTCCCGTGTACCACATCTGACACGTGTCCACGCACCACGCATCGATAATATCGGAACAGGCCGAAATGGTTTTTTCCCGAAAGCGAAGATGGCGGGTGCTCCTGCTCATCGCCTCCCGGGTTTTGCGGTCGATGACGGTGATCGGACGCGCATACGTGGCCTTGTCTGCGTCCAGTCGGGCGATTAAACCATACAGATGCTCCAGATCGACCAGCTCGGCCGGGTGCCGGAACGGATACGTGATCACCGGATGAATTCGACCTTCGCGGGGTCCGGACGCGCCTTTCCTGGCGACACGTTTTTTTGACGACTTTTGGGGCACGAGGGCATCTTCGATTACCGCCCGTTTTCTGCCAAGCTTTTTGAGGAAAAAATTCCCGAAGATCGACCGATGCGCGACTGGAAAGCTGTGCGCTATTAGATCGCTTTCAGCACTTCCGCCGCATGTAAATCCGGTTTCACGTTCGGCCAGATTTTTTTTATCTTGCCGTCGGGATCGATGAGGAATGTCACGCGATAGACTCCCATGTATTCGCGGCCCATGAACTTCTTTTTGCCCCACACTCCGTAGGCTTCGACGATCTTCTTGTCGACGTCCGCCAGCAGCGTGAACGGCAGGGCAAATTTCTCGACGAACTTGTCGTGCTTCTTTACGGAATCCGGACTCACGCCAAGCACGACCGCGCCCTTTTTCTCAAAATGTTTCCAAGCGTCACGGAACCCGCAGGCTTCCTTTGTGCAACCGGGGGTGTCGTCTTTTGGATAGAAATAGAGGACCACGTGTTTGCCTTTCAGATCCTTGAGGGAGATGGTTCCGCCGCCGTTGGTTTCGGCGGTGAATGCGGGAGCCTTGCGGCCTTCCGTCAATTTGAGTTCGATTTCTGCAGCCATGGTTGCGTTATTGGTTTTCAGTTTCTGTGTCGAGCTTCGTGGGCAGGCTCTCGGGCGTTTCACCCAGGTTTTTGATGCCTTCCTTGATATAGATCAGTCCGGAGATTCCGGTTGTGATTCCTGTGGCGAGCATGATCCAGAAAAGCCATTCTTCATTCCACTTGAGCAACGCCCACGAAACGACTGCGATCTGCAGCACGGTGGAGGTTTTGCCGATGATGTGCGGGTTGCCTTTAATTTTTCCGCAGAAAACGTAAATGAGAATGATGCCCAGGCCGAGAATGATATCGCGGCCGAAAACGATCGCGGCAAGCCAGAGTGGAATTTGAATAAGCTGCGGCACTTTAGGCAGGCAGAGAATGACCAGGCCGCTGACGAGCAGGAGCTTGTCCGCGAGCGGATCCAACACTTTGCCGAGAACGGAGCGCTGATTGTATTTGCGGGCAATGTAGCCGTCGATGCCATCACTGATCGCCGCAACCGCAAAACACACGATCGCCCAGAACCGGTAAGCCTCATTCGCCGTCTCCCGGTAATACAGCATGAACACGATAAAACAGGGGATGAGAAGAACCCTTCCAATCGTGATTTTGTTTGCGGTTGTCACTCGTTCAGCTCGATTTTAACGGGCGAATCAGAACATGCTCGGCTGATTCCCAACAAGCTCGAATTCGCACGCGATGGGGACGGAATTCATTAGAGCCTGTCTGAAAACGGAGCGCGGCTGTGTCGCAGACCAGCCGCAGCGAGCCCCGCTAATCGGAAATCCGATGAAATCAGTTGCCCGCTGCGGTTGGTCGAGGACGACACTGCCGCGCTCCGGAGTTTTCAGACAGACTCTTAGCCACGGATGGAACGCGGATTGGATTGAACAGAATGTTGCGAAGGGAGCGAAGCTTGGAAGAGAGTAACGCCGGTTTTCCAACCGGCTCGGCGGGAGAAGATGTTTTACGCGAATTGCGCTAATTTCACGAATTGGGGATGAATACAGTGTGGTCCGCGAGCGCGTCCTTTTTTACTGATTACTGATTACTGATTACGCCCACTCCGTGACAATCTACACGGTCTTCATTTCGATTCGGGCTTGTCGGTCGGTGGACGTACGATCTTGAGGTCCGCGCTGTATTTTTTAACGCCGTCGGTTTCGCGCACGAGTTTGATGGCGAGGGCACGCGCTTCCAGTGAAGGAACCGTTCCCTTCAAATTCACCACGCCGTTTTCGACATCCACGTCAATTTTCAATACATCGAGTGTCTTTTCGCGAAAGAGTTTCGTCTTGATGGAGGCGAGCAGGGTGGCGTCGTTGAGTTCCCCTTTGATGCTGTCCACGCTTTCACCAATCTTGTCGGAGACCGCCTTGGCCGCCTGCTTGGTTTGATATTTCACCGCGTCCTCAAAACCATTGACGGGATCTTTCCGCCCCCCGTCCGAGTAATACCACCAGCCGGCCCCCACGAGGCCCAGTCCGACCAGCACGCCAACCATCAATTTGAACATGTCGATAGGATAGCAAAGCCCGTCGGTCGCCGCCACTCTGTTTATGAATTGTCCGGCTTCATTTCGGCACAAACCAGTTTCCAATCGCCGGACCGTCCGATAGCGTTCGGCCATGTCCACCACCTCCCCGTCGTCAGCGGTCCAGACCGAGATTGATCGTTTCATGGCCGGGTTGATTAAACGCAATCCCGGCGAACCGGAATTTCATCAGGCCACGCACGAAGTCGTGGAGACGATCATGCCGTTCATTCTGGAGAACGAAAAATACCGCAAGGCACAGATCCTTGAGCGCATGACCGAACCGGACCGGATCATCATCTTCCGCGTGACGTGGGAGGACGACGAGGGAAACATCCGGGCGAATCGCGCGATGCGGGTGCAGTTCAACAATTCCATCGGGCCGTATAAGGGCGGCCTGCGGTTTCATCCGTCGGTGACCCTGGGGACACTGAAATTTCTCGGCTTCGAGCAGACATTCAAGAACGCGTTGACCGGCTTGCCGATGGGCGGTGCGAAGGGCGGTTCAAATTTTAATCCGCGAGGAAAAAGTGATCGGGAAGTCATGAGGTTTTGTCAGTCGTTCATGATCGAATTGCACCGGCACATCGGCGAACACACCGACATCCCGGCGGGTGACATTGGAGTGAGTTCGCGTGAGATCGGTTACCTGTACGGCCAATATAAAAGGCTGAGCAACCGTGTGACCGGCGTGCTGACCGGCAAGGGTCTGGCTTTCGGCGGCAGCCGGGTCCGCACCGAGGCGACCGGTTATGGCGCGGTCTATTTCATGGAACACATGCTGAGCACGCGCGGAGAAGGTTTGAAAACCAAGAACTGCGTGGTGTCCGGCTCCGGAAACGTCGCGCTGCACGCCATCGAAAAACTGAACGCGTGCGGCGCGAAGGTGCTGACCGCGTCCGACTCCGGCGGGTTCATTTATGATCCTGCTGGGATTGACGCCGAGAAGCTGCACTGGTTGAAGGAGTTGAAAGGCGTCCGCCGGGGTCGCATCAGCGAGTACGCGGAGAAGTTTTCCGGCGCGGAATATCACGAGGGAAAAACGCCCTGGGCCGTGCCGTGTGATCTCGCGTTTCCGTGTGCCACCCAGAACGAACTTAACGGCGACGACGCGCGCATGCTGGTGAAAAACGGTCTGCTCGGTCTGGCCGAGGGGGCGAACATGCCGACGAACATCGATGGCATCAACGAGTTCCTTCGCGCCAAAGTGCTTTACGGCCCCGGCAAGGCGGCGAACGCGGGCGGCGTGGCGGTGTCCGGTTTGGAACAGAGTCAGAATGCCATCGGCCTGAGCTGGAAGAGCGAGCAGGTGGAGGAGAAATTGCAGGAGATCATGTTGCACATCCACACGCAGTGCGTGGAGTATGGGAAGGAAAATGACTTCGTGAACTACGTGAAAGGCGCAAACCTTGCCGGTTTCGTCAAAGTCGCCGAGGCCATGCTTGCCTACGGCGCGGTGTGATCCGAGGCGAAACACCACCCATGAATGGAATGACCGGCTCTCGATCCACCAAGTCCGTCAGCTGGCAGTCGTCCGTGCTGACGGCGATTATCCTTCAGTGTTTGTTGGCCGCCGCGGTGTGGTACTTTCTTGATGTTCAGCTGTGGCTGGCCTGGTTGAGCTGCGCCTCGTTGATGACGTTCCTGACCTACGGCATCGACAAGCTGGCCGCGAGTCGTGGCTGGAGGCGGACTCCGGAATGGACGATCTGGATCATGATTCTGACAGGGGGCGTGGTTGGCGGTTGGTTTGGGCAGTTTGTGTTTCGTCACAAAACGCGGAAGTGGACATTCTGGGTGGTCCTGATCCTCGCGACCGTTCTCTACTCGGCGCTGTTATGGGTTTTCCGCGAGCAGCTCGGTGTGCGACGCGGCGAATTCCACCCCCTGATTTAGAAACGCCCGGCGCTCCTGCTTGTCCATTTTTTTTGTCCGCCTGATACGCGTGTAAAACTCCGGTAGATCGCCGTTTGCGTTCGCAATCATCGTTTCAAAATCCGGAACCAGATCGTAGTAAGTGTCGACGGCGTTGAGCAGCGCATTGTTGATCGGCGCCGCCATGAATCCGTCATATTCGACATAGCCGGGCCAGCTTTTCTTCAGCACCGCGTATTCTGCACGCAGGCTTTCGATGATCTCCAGCTTGCGCGCGCGCATCGTCGGTGCCGACATTTCCTCCGTCGAGTCGTACAGGCGTTCCAGCTGGCCACGCTTGCCCAGGATCAACTCGACGACCCGGTCATCGCGCGTCCTGGATTTGAGAAAATGAGCCAGGGCCTCCTGATCGTGCTTCGCGGCGAACCATCGCCGGACTCCTTCGCGTCCGACCGAAGTCGCGAACGCTTCGTTGAAGTCCGTGTCGCCCGCGATGAACAGTTCCTGATGCGCCAGTTCGTGGAAAAGCAGTTCGGCCAGCTCGGCTTCCGGCAGATAAACGAACGTGTTGAGCACGGGATCATTGAACCAGCCGAGGGTGCTGTAGGCGTCCACCCCGCCGATGAAGACGTCCAGACCGTCGGCTCTTAACTTGGCGGCGTAATCAACGGCGAGTTCCTTCCTGAAATAACCCTGGTATTCCAGCCGGCCGACAAACGGATACCACCAGCTTTTTGATTCGAAGGAGAACTCCGGCGTGGCCTCGACATTCCAGACGACGTAAGGGCGCTTCAGGTCGACATACGCCTCATACTGCCGGCTGGCGGGCAGGGCGAGATTGGTCGCGGCGAACGCGCGAAGTTGCTGAACCAGCTCCAACTGAGAACGAAGTTGGGACGTCGGGGGTTCCTCCCGGATGATTTTCGTCACCGTTTCACGGCGGGAAATAATCTCCCACTGCCCGCCGATGGCCTGGGTGTAGAAACGCGTGGGCTGGCACCCGCAGCCGACCAGCGCCGCGATCAGTATCAAACCGCGAAAGAACATTCCGGTGTGTCTCAAACGCTGGCGATTGCGGCAACCAAGAAAGATGAACTGGCAGGCGGAAATCTGCCCCGGTCCCACCGGAAGGGTGAGTTTTTAGTTCTCACCTGCGACCACAGCAGGCAGACTCAGCACCGTTACACTGCGAGCAGGCACTTTTGATCCACCGAAAAACGAGAATGCCGCCGAATGTCTGCGAGCGGGAATACGTGGTGCGTGGGTGCAACCGACGATAACTCCGTGGCGAAAATACTTTATGAACGACGACGGACTCGATGATTCCAACCCGAATGTGTCCTACAAATTCACGCTGGATGACGGGCGCGTGGTGGAGTTCAACGTCGACCGTTCGCGCAAGTGGAACGACGCTATCGACCAACAGGAGCACGCGCCCTGGACGCGGTTGGACTTTCATCAATGCTCCAACTGCCCGCTGACGTCCAGTGACTGCCGGCACTGCCCGGCGGCGGTCGATCTGGAACCGGTTGCTTCCGCCTTCAGCGACATCGTCTCGCACGAGAAAGTGAAGGTCGAGGTGCGGACGGAGGAACGGGTTTACCTGAAGGATTGCGATGCCCAGACGGGTCTTCGTTCGTTGACCGGTCTGCTGATGAGCACCAGCGGATGTCCCGTGCTGCAGCAATTGCGCGTGCTGGCGGAAATGCACCTTCCGTTCGCCACGCTGAACGAAACCATCTTCCGGATCTGCGGCGCGTATCTCATTCGGGAGTATCTCGAAATGAAATCTGGACGGACGCCGGACTGGGACATGGCCAAGCTGCTGCACTATTTCGAGGAGCTGCAGACCCTCAACCAGGAGTTCAAGTCCCGTTTGAACTCCGCCGTTCATCGCGACTCAAATCTGAACGCGCTGGGCTCGCTCTTCTTCATGTCAATGGGGCTGCAGCTTTCGCTCGAAGAAAACTTGCAGCAGTTCCGTAAATATTTCCAAGGACTCGGCGACGCACCGGATCGCGTCCAAGTTTGACCCGGTGCCAATTTGCGAGGGAACACATATACAATGAAGATTTCTGACAGTGATCCGAAGACCCCGTCATCCGTTGCCGACGGATCGCGCCCGGCGGAACTGCTGACGATGGCCGCCGCATTCCTGATCCTGTGGCTGCTGCTGTTGTTCGGAAAATGGGTGCTCCCGTGGTACACCGGAGCGGCTGCGGTGTGGACGCATGTGCTGGGATTCGGCGTATGCGCGGGCGCGATCGGCTGCCTGCTGGGATACGTGCTCACCGGTCGGCTGAGCGGAACCACGGTGAAGATCCCGCAGCTCGCATTTCTCGTCGGCATGCTCGTTTCGCTCCCGGTGGGGCCCGGTGTCGAGTGGATCGTCGTGGCACCGGTCAATCCGGTGGCCACGATATTGAAACTATTGCTGATCAAGGCCGGGCCCGCCGTTCTTGCGCTCTCCTATTTCGTCGGAGCGAGGATCGCCGTCGCGGGTCGGACATCTCCCGACGCGCCGGTTCTGGTCTTCCGTGCGGCGTTGCTGGGTTCGCTCGTTGGCGCGCTGGCGTTCCTGTTCCTGCTCGATCCGTTGCTGACGAACAACGACATGAACCTCGGGTTCTCGTGGAGTTCGCTCGCGTTCGTTCTCGTCGCCGGATGGTGGATCTGGCGGGAACCGGCTGGTGCCGCAGGCCGCAAGAAGACCCAACCCGGGCTCCCACTGTTTTCCCGTGTGATTCAAGCCGGACTCCCGGGTTCCGCCGTCGCGCTGTTGCTGGTCATCTCTTCGCGACTTCAACGCGACTTGGTGTCCGACCCGGTGTTCTGGGTCACGCCATTGGTGATATTCCTTGTCTGCCTGTTCGGCAGCCTGGTGCTTCCCCAGTTTCAAAACCGAAAACTCTACGTGCCGCTGCTGCTGATCGGGTTCGTGCTGCTGGTCGCGTCCTGGTTCATCGGAATCGGCTGGGAGTTCCGGCTGAAGTTCTTTGTAAACGCACTGGCTCTGGCGGCGGGCTGTCTCGCTTGTTTTGGAGAACTTTCGCGACGTGTCGATGACGCGGGCTCGACCCGTGCCTTTGTCCGTTTTTGCACCGGCGCGATCCTGGCGGTGATGTGCGTGGTGATTGTCCCGCCGCGGGTGGCCACGGGTTACACGGAATTTCCGGTCACGTTGTTTGTGCTCGCGGTATTCGTCTGGTTGTCCATCGCATCGGGAGGGACCGGGGAATCAAAAAAGAAATCGTTCCGTTCTCCCGCTTGGATCGGGGGCGGTCTCGCGGTGTTGTTGCTCGGCGGTGCACTCGGGTTCAACGTGTATGATCGTGTCCGCAGCGTCGTTGGCAGAATCAGGACGTTCTACGGTGTGACCAGCACGGTGCAGGCGGGTAAGTCACCGGGTTCCTACTTTGTCATGATGAGCGGCGACTATCCGCGAGCGGCCGAATTCACTTCCGAGGAGCTTCAGCTGGCGCCTGCGTTCTGGCAGGGACCGGCGACCGGCGTGGGCAAGATGTTCACCGCGCTGCCGAAGGGCAATTTTCGTAACATCGGGGTTGTCGGCGTGGGGAACGGCGGGCTGCTCGCCTACTTGGACGCCACGGACAAGATCACTTTTTATGAACAGGACGCCGGCGTGCTGGTGACGGCTGAACAGCAGTTCGCGTATCTCCCAAACGCCATCATCGCGTGGGACCTGGTGCCGGGCGACCCGCGACTCGCGTTGTCGGATGTTGATCCGCAGAAGTTCGATGTGCTGATCCTCGACGCGTTCAATTCTGAATCCCTCCCGACGCATTTGCTGACGAAGGAGGCGTTTGCGATCTGGAAAAAACATCTCGCGGAAAACGGCGTTGTGGCCGTCAACGTGACCAACCGGAAATTCGATCTGTTGCCCGCCGTGTGGCGGCAGGCTCTCGAAGCCGGGTGGCAGACGGTGCTCGTCGTCAATCCGAACGATCCGGCTAATCTTTCCTCCGCCGCCGAGTGGATGCTGCTGACCGACAGCAAGGAATTCATCGCCAAAGGAAAGTTCCCCGTCCCGACTCCGGAGATGTCCAAGACTGCCCTTCAGTTCCCGCTCTGGACGGATGAAGTGGCCAATCCGCTGAACGTCGCCAAGTAGCGGGACGCTGTCTGAGAGCCGCTCACCGCATGATCCAGCCGCCGCCGATGACGAGGTCTTCCTGGTAGAACACGCTGGCCTGGCCGGGGGTGACCGCGCGTTGCGGGGTGTGAAGTTTCACCTTTGCACGTTGTCCGTCGAGCGGCGTGATCGTCGCGTCGACGCCCGGGTGATTATAACGAATCTTTGCCATGACCTGGAATTCCTCCGGCGGGTTCTCCCAAGGAATCCAGTTGCAACGGTCGACGATGAACTCGTCTTTCTTTAGCAGGTTGTCGTCGCCGACGATGACGCGGTTCGTCTCCGGATCAAGTTCGATGACGTAGAGCGGTTTGCCGGTCGTGATGCCGAGCCCTTTGCGCTGGCCGATCGTGTAGAACTCGATTCCGTTGTGCTGTCCGAGAACGTTGCCGTGGACATCGATGATGTCGCCGGAATGATCCTGGACCAGATCGGCGTCGCGGAGGAACTTCCCGTAGTCACGGTCCGGCACGAAACAGATTTCCATGCTCTCTTTCTTGTTGGCGGTCTTCAAATTGCACTCGCGCGCAACTTCCCGCGTGTCAGATTTGGTCTTGTCGCCGAGCGGCCAGATGACGCGGGCCAGCTGTTCCTGTTGCAATGAGAACAGAAAATAACTTTGGTCCTTTCGACGATCGCGACCGCGCTTCATCAAATACCTGCCCGAAGTTTGATCTCGTTCAACGCGGGCGAAATGTCCCGTAGCAATCTTCTCGGCACCGAGCTGGCGGGCCTTGCGGATGAAATTGCCGAACTTCAGATGTTGGTTGCACATCACGCAAGGATTCGGTGTGCGACCGGCCTTGTATTCGGCGGCGAAGTAGTCGATGACCATCCTCTGAAACTCCGCCGCTTCATCGACCAAATAGTAGGGGATGCCGAGTTTGTGGCAAACGGAGCGCGCATCCATCACCGCCTGCGGTCCACAGCATTTGTCCTCGGCCCGGTTCACGCAGTCCTGTGGCCAGAGCTTGAGCGTGATGCCGATCACCTCGTAGCCCTGTTCCTGCAACAACGCGGCGGTGGCGGAGGAATCCACTCCGCCGCTCATGCCGACCACGACGCGTTCTTTCTTTTGTTCACTCACCGGTCGCGGACGATAGGTTCACATCAAGACGGTGTAAACTGTCGTTTTGGCAGGTGAATTAAACGAGCTGTCCATCAATTGCCAACAACGCGTACGGCCCGAGTTTCACCAGTCGGGCGGAGCTGGGTTTCCAGCCATTGGCCAGGAAATCTTCCGGTGCGCGGCAGGCGTTCACGGCGATGGTCTGCTCCAAAAGTAGCTGGCGGTGCGGCGTGAACTCGCGCGGAATTTCCACCTTGATCTCCTGCGAATGAAAATTTGCCAGCAGCAGGCGGAGGTTTCCTGATTCAGAATCGTCGGAGCAGAGCAGGGCGGTCGTCCTGGCCGGATTGCTCCTCGTCAGAGGGCGGACGTGTCGATATCCGGCGATCAGGGCGAAGACGAAGTATGCTGGAAAAACAACCCGCGGTCGCGAAACAAAGAGGTGGGCTAGATTGGGACCAGCGGACGTCTCCATGAGACCGCGCCAGCCGGTGGTTTCGTAGTAGGTGATCGAACGCAGGAGTGAGCGTCGGGAGAGTGAAGCGATGCTGCCAAGCGTCCAAGCCGAGCCGAAGAGTGACATTTGCCGAGGGTCCACCTGCGGAGGTAACTGATCGATCGGGACGGGCGGCGGTTCGCAGGCCGCATCGGGGTTCCAACGTGGGCGCAGCGTGACGGGTGAAATCATCAGTTCGCCATCGAAGAATTGCCGGGCGCTGCATGCGGTTTCCCACTGGAGGTCAAGAGTCTCGACCAGCGACAGATTATCAAATGCGTGAACCTGCGGATTAACAGACCACGTGATGGCATCGGCGCTGTCGGGAGCTGGACGGCTGCGATTGATTTCGGTGAAGCCGGCGTTTGTTCCACCGACGATCAACGCAGTGGAATCACCGATCAACTGTCGCGCAAGTTTGGTCCACCGGGCATCGGTCGATTTTTCATGTGCGTGAAATATCAGCCACGCATCGATCAGACTGGGGTCGGTCGATTTGAAAAATCGTTGGAGTTGTTCCTCTCCCCGGTCATCGAGAAACAGTGTGATGTGTAGACGCACCTCCAACACTTTCGCGAGGGCGACGGCGTCTTCAAAACGAGATTTCCAATTGTCCTCGAACAGGCGGATATTCCGACGCAGGTGGTTCAACTTGAGCGCCCTCAGTCGAGCTGTTTCCAGATCCGTGAGTGGGATATCATGCGACGCCATTCCCAGCCCGAGTCGCGGCATTTCGCTGATGGAATCTCCGGCAAGTTCGATTCGGAACACGTCACCCGATTCCTGTTTATCGACCAATGTGGTGGGGTCGGAAATTTCAAACGTGATTTTCTGCTCGATCTTGTTGCCGGGTTTGAGTTCGACCGGGAAGGGGGCATCGAGTGGGGTGCAATATGTTTTGTAGGAAGCGTCCGTCCAGTTTCGCTGGTCCTCCATTTCGAAGACGTCACCTTCCATTCGAACACGGGCGATGACGCCATTGTCGAGTTCATGAGTGATCGCTCGAATCGATTTGAACGGTTGCTGCGCGGATATGTGAACCGGAAACCGGCTCTCTGTTATCGTCGCATCAACATGCTCAACGGTGCAGCTGTGGCCCGCGCTGGTGGCGTCATGTAGAACGCAGAAGCCAATCCGGTTTTTGGCGAAGCCCGTGAGTGACTCACCTGAAAACGTGTAGGTGATCTTTCCATCCGCACCCCCGGTGATGGTTCCGTTCCAGACAAAGTGGATATCGTCGTCAACACAGACTGCGTTGAAAGCCAGACTGAAGGCGCCCGGCTCCTGGTGGATCTTGAGATTGCGGATCTCGGGCTGGATCGTGTTCCAGTTTTCGTCGCGAACGGCGGCGTAGATCCCATTCAAAACGATTGTCGATCCAATCCGGATTTGGCGGAGGAACCCTAACTCTGGTTCGAGCAACATCGTAAGCGGCCCGGCAAACAGTCGGATCGGCGACAGTGACGGGCGGGCGCGACCCTCAAGAATGACGGATGAACTGAACGTGGACACGGTGCGATGTTAGGTGTTTCTTCCGATCCGGAAAGAGGAAAGCCATCCGAACGGTGCTTTTTAAAACGAACTGGATTGAATAAGGAAAGTAGGAAGTGAGAAAATGGGATTCCTGTTTTCCTCAATTGGAAACCGTATTCGCCGTGACCGTGCTGGCTGAGGGCTCCGGCGGGCTGGGAAATACTGGATCGGAATGAGACTGTTTCGCGGCGAAGGGCCGCTTTCTGTTCCGGCTGCGGTTCACTGCATGAGGCGCAATTGCTGGTCGAGCTGTTCCACTTCGGGCAGTTCTTTCGGTGAGGACGGAAGGTTCTGTTTCCACCGGCCCAAGTTGGCGGTTGCCCCACCCTCTCCGGATACTTCCGCAAGACATTCGGACCCATCTATTCCCATTCGATCGTTTTCTCACTGTGCCGGGTGTACAGCAGCGCCGCCTCGGTGCGGGTATGGACGTTGAGTTTGGTGAAAATGCGGTCGAGATAATTGCGGGCGGTCTTGGCTGTGAGGTTCAAAGCCACGCCAACTTCCTTGTCGGTTTTCCATTTCGCTACTTCGGCCAGCACAAGCCGCTGGCGGGGCGCCAGTGATTCCAGCGGGTTAATGCCGCTGCTTCCCGTGTTCTTCGTCGCGCGATACGCAGGGACCGGGTCGAGGACACTCTTGCCGTTCAAGACCGAGTGGATGGCGTCCACGATCCGTCGTGAACCGCTTTCCTTCAACAGATAGCCGTCGGCGCCCGCTTCCATGGAGGCCAGCACGAACTCGTTGTTGGCGTAGGAGGTGAGAAACAATACATGGGTCTCCGGCAGGAACTTTTTGATTTGCCGGCACGCCTCGATGCCGTCGCCATCGGGCAGGCGAACGTCCATCAACACCACATCCGGGCCAAACTCTCGGGCAGCCTCAACGGCGGACAACATCGTGCCCGCCTCGGCGACGATCCGGATGCGTGGCTCCAGCTCTTGAATCCGGTGCAACCCGTCGCGCACGACCGGATGATCATCCACGAGCACCACTCTTATCATGCTTTCGATTTTCATGATTCGTCCTCCGTACTGACGCCTCGACCGGCGCGGATTTGTTTGGACGAGAAAATCGGAATCCGGACCACCACCCGCGTTCCTTTGCCTGGTGCCGACTGGATTTCAACCGTCCCGCCCACCTCCTGCGCGCGCGACAGCATGCTGGCAATCCCCACGCCCGACCGGCTGGTCGACGTTGGGTCGAAGCCCGAACCATCATCGGCGACGTTCAGAACCGCCATGTCTTCGTCCATGTGCAGGTCGATTAGCACCCGTTCCGGCTTCGCGTGACGCAGGCCGTTGCTCAAGGCTTCGCGGGCGATGTTGGCCATCTGCACGGCTTGGGCGGCGACCAAGCGACCGGCCGCCACCGGATCGCATCGCAACTCGATCTGAACCGCACTGCTCGATTGTGCGCGCTGAACCAGTGATTGAAGCACCAACCCGAAATCCACGGGCTTTTCTGTGCTCACACCGGCGGAAATAAACTGCCGGATCTCCGCAATGACCGCGTCAATCTCCCCGCGCACCGCCGACAACCTGCCTCCGGCGTTGGCCGGGTCGGCTGCAAATTTTTCGAACGTGTGTTCGAGCCCAAGCTAAATGGCGTAAAGCGACTGGATGGTGCCGTCGTGCAGATCCCGGCTTAACTTGTTTCGTTCTTGTTGCGCGGCGGCCAGTGCGTCGCGCGCCTTCCAGATCTGTTCGGTCATCCGCTCCTGCCGGTTGCGGGCCCGCAAGGCGACGCCCACCAGCATGGATGCGAGCACTGACAGGACGGCTCCTGCGGCGACGGTGATCCAGGCCAGCCGACGCGGCGACTGCGCTTCAAACAGCGTGGTGGTATGAAAGAAGATCGAGAACTTGTTTCCGTACATGGGCCAAAGTTGACGATGGGTCAGATAGGCCTTGAAGTTGGGATCGGCGGCACGGGGAATTCCGTCGGAAATGTTGAGCCAGGTTTCCGCCGTCTGGTTGGTGGAGGAAAAAGCTCGATGCCCACGTCCGAGTGGTGTCCACCCCAGACGGACTTCGTCAACCGGTTGAAATCCACCGGAGCCAAGATCACCGAGTTCAGGTTCAGCCAGCGAACGGGTCCGTTCCGGCGCCGGTTCTCCATGTTGCCGTCCAACAAGTCGGCGGACTCCGCATCATACACCGGAACGATAAAAAAGGTCCCGAGGATGGCGTTGCCCTCGACGTCCAGCATCACCGTCCGGCGTTCGCTCATGCCCAGCCGCGCATTGGACACGGTGTGGGCGAACGGGCTTTTTTGCTGTTTTGTTCCCCTGAGATCATAGTCGGCTAGGAACCGTTTGCTGTCGTCGATCCGGCTGATCATCGCGATGCCGCACTCGATCGGATGGCCCCGGGACAGTGCGCTAAATGTTTGCCAATCCGTCGCCGTCCAGGTCTCCGGGGGATTTGGCAGCGTCTCACGCCATAGGGCTCCGGTCCGGTTCGTAGCGACCAAAATGCCATGGATCCACGGACAGTTGACGAGGAGACCCCTCTCCTTGCACCACCGGGCGAAAACCGGCTCACGGTAATCCCTGCTGAACATGAGATAATCGCGCAGATGCTGAAGCAGCATCTCGCTCTTTTCGAGACGGGTATCGAGCTGGCTTTGAATCTCCGCGGTGCGCAAGGCCAGCCGTTGCCGGTCCATCGCCACGGCCTCCCGATGAAGCTGCCAACCCAATGCGCCGGTCACGGCCAGACCGGAGACCAGCGTCAGCAAGACGGCGTTGCGGGTGCGAAAAAAGCGGTTGTCTCCAATAACCATCACCCAAGTTCTACGCAAAGAGACCGGCCCAAGTCGAACTGATTCCGCGCCGGAGGCAGGAGGCATTTACCTCCCTAGGCAGGGCGTGTGATTTCAGGTGTAAATGGAAGTGTCAAAGGGCTGCCAGTGTGGATCCCCTGAAGAAAACCGTGAATCCAAATCTGTCGTGTCGGGCGTTTCTGCGTAACTTGAAAACATGCTCATTCGCTCAGTTGCGAATCTGAACCGGCACCCCAACCCAAATACGCCAATGAAACCAACGTCTCGTTTCCAACTCGTCTCTGCTGTCACCCTTCTCATTGCGCTCGCCGTCGCGGGACCAGCCTCCGCCTCCACCCTCACCTGGCCGGCGGCAGTGGACCCTGGGCCGACGCCATGAACTGGTCCCCGCAGTTCGTGCCGGGAGCCGGAGACACTGCCGTCATCGGCGGGAATGCGGCAGATACGATCCGGGTGGATGGCGTCCAATCAATCGGGTCAATTCAACTGAATAACCCCAACGCCACTCTGCGGCTGCTGCCGAGTGGAAGCACGGGGCAGGCGGTGCTGACGGTGGCCAACGGGTTTGTGAACGCGGGTATCATCGAACTGAGCAGCGAGGTCGGCACTTACGTGGCGCGGCTGACCGTGACATCGGGCACCCTGACCAACGCCACCGGCGGCCTCATCCGCGTGCTGGAAGGGACCGGCGGCACGCGCACCCTCAACGCCAACCTCGACAACCGGGGCAAAATCTTTGTTGAAACGGGTGTCAGTTTGATCATGAACGGCGCGATGCACAACCGTAGCACGGGAGTCTTTAGCGGCACCGGCACGCTCAATCTCGCCAGCGCCACGCTCATCAATGAGGGCACCGTGGCTCCCGGTGCATCACCGGGCATCTTGTCGGTGAGTGGAGCGTTCTCCCAAACCGCCACCGGGATGTTTGACATGGAAATCGGCGGCTTCACCGCAGGCACGGAGCATGACCGGCTTGCTGTTTCCGGTGCCCTGACCCTGAGCGGCGCAATCCGCGCCGGATTGACCAACGGGTTCTTCCCGAAGAAGGACGACGCCTTCAACGTGCTCACCTACGGCTCGCGCAGCGGCACCTTCGCCACGCTGGACAACCCGTTGCCCGAACGCATCGCCTGGGAGGTCCAATACGGCGCCACCAGCGCGCAGCTCGTCGTGCTCAACACCGCGCCCACGCTCGCGGACATCGACGACCAGACCGTGAACGAGCTGACACAGCTTTCCGTCACCGCCGTCGCTACCGATCTGGATCTGCCCGCTCAGGTGCTGACCTACTCGCTGGACACCGCGCCGACCGGTATGACGATCAATCCTTCCTCCGGCTCCATCACGTGGACACCCACGGAGGCGCAGGGTCCGGGACCGTTTGAGGTGACCGTCCGCGTTGCCGACGACGGCGCGCCGTCGCTGGAACACACGAACAGTTTCTCCGTGACGGTCAACGAGGTGAACGTTGCGCCGGTTCTCGCCGCAGTGCCTGATGTCGCCATTCACGCGGGCGCTCCGTTCAGTGTCCAGTTGTCCGCGACCGATACCGATCTGCCGGCCAATGCGCTGAACTATTCGCTGGTCACCGGACCGGTGGGTGCCGTCGTGACCCCGACCGGGGAAGTCTCATGGATGGTGCCCGTTGCCGCCGGAGACACGGTCGCGGATTTCACCGTGCGCGTCACCGACGACGGAGTCGCGGCGCAGTCGGATGATGAGAGCTTTCAAGTATCCGTGGTAGGGCCGGTGGAAGCACTGGGTTCGACCCTCGGCAACGGTCAGTTCGAAGTCACGTTTCGGTCGGTCCCCGGCCTCACCTACCGGCTGGTCAGCGCCAGTTCCCTGCCGACGAACTCATGGTCGCCCGTTCCCGGCGACTTCACGGCTAGCGGCCCGACCACCACCATTTCCGTTCTGATTGGCACGTTGCCCGGCGGTGCCTACTTCCAGATCAAACTGGTGGAGGATTAGGTGATGGTGCCGTCGCTACGCGACGAATCAGGAAGGCAACCCGTTTCCGTGGGTTGAAACCCGCGGCTACCGGACACGAGATGCGCCTAGTTCATCGCCGTGCTGATGGATTACGATTACGAGGAAGCTAAGCCGGGACCATGCAGTTGGGATGGGGAGCGCCCCGCGTGCTCCCCTTTTGACTGCATGGTTCCGTATAGAAATAAGGAAGGCAGGAAGAGGAGAAATTGGATTCCTGTTTTCCTGCCTTCCTTATTCAAAATAGTATTCGCCCCGGGTCGCGGATCGCCGAAGCGAGCGGAGGCTACTTTGCGGCGGGCATCATGCCGGTCTTGCGGGCGTAGTTGAACAGGCCGCCGGCATCGACGACCGGGCGGACATCGCCGAGCGGTTTGAACGAATGCACCTTGCCTGTCTTCTCCACGGTCACCGTCGCCTTGTCGAGGTCTACGGTCACGATGTCGCCGGTGTTCAATTCCTCGCAAAGACGGTCGGCGATTTCGCAGGGGTAAAGCTCGCCGGTCGCCACGCAGTTGCGGAAGAAGATGCGGGCAAAGCTCTCGGCCAGAATCAGACGGCATTTTGCGGAGCCGAGCGCGATCGGGGCGTGTTCACGCGAACTGCCGCAGCCGAAATTGCGTCCGGCGAGAACGATCGGATACTCCGCGTCGAGTTTGCCCTCCTCAACGAATCGGGTTGGGTAAAGCGCGTCAGGGAGGCCGCACATCGCGAACGAGCCGAGCTTTTCATATTCCTCGGCTATCGTGGGCACGAGGTTCAGGTACTGCGCAGGGATGATCTGATCAGTGTCGATGTTGTCTTTGACGACGTAAATGGGGCCTGTAAATACGGACTGCATAAGGGCGGACTTTATGGATTGTGTTCCGGAAATTCAATAGCAAATCAGGGCGGAGCACGAAACCGTTTGCAGGAAAACGGTTAACGCGCAATCCGAACGCAGTCTTTAGCTGACGTAACCGCCGGGATGCCGGTTGTGCCAGTCCCACGCGGAACGGACGATGTCGTCCAGCTTGGCGAACTTTGGTTTCCAGTCCAGCTCGGACATCGCCTTCGACGCATCGGCGATCAATCGCGGAGGATCACCCGGCCGACGGGGTTCCTCGATCACGGCGATCTCCTTTCCGGAGATTTTCCGGCAGGTGTCGATCACTTCGCGAACCGAATAGCCGTCGCCATTTCCGAGATTGTAGAAACCCTGTTTGTCGGATCTGAGCGCGCGCAGGTGGGCCTGCGCCAGGTCAAGAATGTGAATGTAATCTCGGATACACGTGCCGTCGGGGGTCGGATAGTCCGTGCCGAAGATGGAACAATTCTTCCTCTGACCGAGCGCCACCCGCAGGATGTTCGGGATCAAATGGGTTTCGATCCGGTGTGCTTCGCCGAACTTTTCGGTTGCTCCCGCAGCGTTGAAATACCGGAAGGCAACGAACTCCAATCCGTGAATTTCATGGAACCACCGGAGCATCTTTTCGAACATCAGCTTGCTCTCGCCGTAGGGATTGACCGGGTTCTGAGGAAGCGTCTCGTTCATCGGCATTGTTGCAGGAACGCCGAAGGTCGCGCAGGTGGAGCTGAACACGAATTTTTTCACCCCGGCAGCCACCGTGGCTTCGAGCAGGTTGAGCCCGGCGCAGACGTTGTTGCTGAAATATTTTTCCGGCTTCTCCATTGATTCACCGACGAGCGCACTGGCGGCAAAGTGAACAACAGATTCAGCGCATGCTTCAGCGAGGGCGTGGCTGATCTGCGATTTGTTGCTGAGGCAACCTTTGATGAAGACCGCCCGCTGATCCACGGCTGCCCGGTGTCCCTCGGTCAGGTTGTCAAAAACGGTGACGGCATGCCCGTGGTTCAGGGCGTATTCTACGAACGCCGAACCGATGTAGCCCGCACCGCCGGTTACAAAAATGCTCATCCGCACGGATAGTGCCGATTCTAGGAATGCTGGCAAAGGAGATTTTCAGCGGGGCACATCTCGACACCGAGCGCGATCATCCGCCCAGCCTGGCGGAGATGTATGGACCGGGGACATAGTGGACAGATGTTCGGAGAGATGGTGAACACTTGGCCTGACCCGTCCGAGCCGACATCCGCAGCTTGGATTGGCGATTCGACAGCGCCCTCCTCCCACCGCGCAAGCGTCCTGGACTGCGCCAGCCCTCTGGCGCTTTTCCCTTGGGAAAGAGGAGGCGCTGACGAGACATGCGACAGTCTCAGCGAGATTCAATCCGCGCCCGATCTGTCATCCGCACCAAAAAGCGCCCGAGGGCTGGCGCAGTCCAAAACCTGGCGGAATAACCGTTGTTCCTTCGAGAATCCACACGGGATCAGATCCAGCTCACGCTGGTTGCTACTTCTTTGCCGGGCTGCTAACCGGACTCATCCGGTTCCGGGTTCTCGCGTTTGCGTTTGGCGACGGCTTGACGCAGGAGAAACTCGATCTGGCCGTTCACACTGCGGAGATCCTCCTGCGCCCACGATTCCACCTCTGCCCAGAGCTTAGGTGAGATTCTGAGTAGAAATGATTTTCGCGATTCAGCCATTACGACTTGTCGTTCTGTAATTTCAATCGACGGTTCAATTCGCCGGAAAAACTTTTCGGGTTCTCGGGTGAAACCACGATTGTGCGCTTTGCGAACTTCAAGATGACCGAGTTTTTTGGGTCAGTGACGAACGCCCGGAAGCTTCGCAGCTTCCGGCTGTAGAACCTCCCGGACATCGCGAAGACCCCGCCGTTCCCGAGCGTCTTGAATGCGCCCTTGCACGCCGTCGGATCGGCGGTGGCCGATTCCAATCCAGCGAGGTCAATATCAGTTTTCCAGAAGCTACGTTGCACGAACAAGTGCCCACCGCTGAGTTCAAAGCCACGGACGACAAACAGACCGGTGCCGGCGAGGATCGTCAGAACGATGATCGCGGGAAAAAAGAGAGCGGCTGTCGACGCCTGCTCTTTTTTCATGAACAAGGGTAAGACGACCGCGATTCCGGTCCCGAGCCCAGCCACGATTCCGGTGACCAGCCTGATCTTCAGTCCCCAAGGTGCGCTGTAGGTTTTTGTGCTCATGAAGCGGGCGGCCTAGTGGTAGAGCGTGCCGGTGTTGATCACGGGGCTCACCTCCGATTCGCCGCAGAGGACGACCAGAAGGTTGCTGACCATGGATGCCTTGCGATCCTGATCGAATTCAATGACCCCTTTTTCTTTCAGATCTTGGAGCGCCATTTCAACCATGCTGACCGCTCCGTGAACGATCTTGGTGCGGGCGGCGATGCTGGCTTCGGGCTGTTGGCGGCGCAACATTGCCTGGGCGATTTCCGGTGCGTAGGCAAGATGGGTGATGCGGGCTTCTTCCACGACCACGCCGGCACGCGAAAGGCGTTCCTGCAATTCAGTCGTCAGGTCGGCGTTCACCTGATCGCCACCGCCGCGCAACGTAACTTCTTCCTCTTCGCCCTGTTCGTAGGCATAGCTGGAAGCGAGGTGACGGACGGCGGATTCACTTTGAATGCTGACGTAGTGTTCATAGTCGTCCACGTCGAAGACCGCCTGCGCGGTGTCCCGAACGGCGCGTTTTTGAATCAATGACCTCAGGAGGCGAATAATTACGCTACGGAGGAGGCGGTCATTGTTAGGTATGGTTTGTTTTTGGTGCGCCGGTTTTTGGTTTTCTTCCCGGCGCCGGTTTCGCTGGGCAAGTTTCTTGACGCGTCGGTGTTCAAGGATCGTTGGCCGCAGGCCGTCATGGGCTTGTTGCGGGGTGACGTAGTCGATGCCGGAATGATAGTGCTCGGTGTCGTACCACGTAAAGTAGCGACTGAAGTATTCGCGGGCCTGGGCGTCATCTAGGAAGCGACCGGGATACTCCGGGGCTCGCTTGACGGTGCTGAAGGCCGATTCGATGAACGGATTGTCATTGGGGGTT
>Ga0209491_10004202_pt1 | contig 22481 bp, 20 predicted proteins | sample BON02_FD_187213 | JGI IMG/M metagenome (GOLD analysis project Ga0209491, IMG submission 187213) | Freshwater microbial communities from Lake Bonney liftoff mats and glacier meltwater in Antarctica - BON-02 (SPAdes) (version 2) | ecosystem: Environmental > Aquatic > Freshwater > Ice > Glacier... | reverse complement strand
CTGCTGCTGCTGCTGCTGTTGCTGCTGCTGCTGCTGTATTACACGAGGCCAAAACTCGACGAGTGCAGCCACCTCTTTGCCAAACGCCTGAGCCTCACCCCCTCCACACAACGCGTCAAACTAGCGTAAGGAGAAACATGACAATTATATGAGGAGATTATCAACGGAAGAAATGATATTTCGGTGGGTGAATCGGAAGCAGATAGGATAGCCCTCCCCAAGAACAGAGCACGCGCAACTCACCTCTTCCACGCTTTCCAAAGGGCCTACTACTTCCGCCTCCCCGTCGATTCTTAGAAAGTGCAGCAAGGTCCCCGTCAAGGCTCCCGCCTGGGCCGGCCCAAGCGTCAGGCCCGCAGGCTTGTCGAGGGCTGCCTGCTCGTACAACTCCTTGAACCGTGCTAGCAGCGAGGCCGGCAGAGGTTTCGGTAGCCCGACGGTGGATTCGATAACGTCCTCGGATTGACGCCGATAGTGCTCTCTCAGCGCCTTGGCCTTGGCCAGGTCCTGCGCCATGGCCTGCACCTGTTTCTTCGCATTGGCAGCTACCTTCCTCTCCTTTGCAGCTTCCTTCCTCTCCTTGGACAGCTCCTGCTCCAGGTTAGCCACCTGCTGCTCCAGATTGTCCACCTGCTGCATCAGTGCCGCCTCTTTAGGGGACGCCATGGCCTGCTCCGCTCGCCTGGCAAGGGTTTCGACCTGCTTTTAGACGGGCAACGATGGAAGAGGAGCGAGAGCGGGGGATCTGCATATGATGGTGTAGCAATATGCATGAGGGAGGGGGGGGAGGTTGTTGGAGCGAGGTTAGTAGGCAAAGGCAATGGTCGACGCGCAGGAAGAGACATGCTACGATGCTAGTGATAAAGCGGGCAGCGTAATGCATAGCTTGTTGTGGGCGTGGCTCACCTCTGCCTAGATCATTTTCATGCCGCGCGAGGCGTTGCCTCTCCGTCGCGAAGGAAGAAGCAACCAACCTCGCATGATGCTTTGCCTTGCCTTTGGAGTACGACTCTAATGCACAAACACCACCACACATCATTACAGGAAGAAGCCAAGACGAAGGGGACGACGCCAGGATGGTCAAGACCAAGTTTACGGCACCCGATGTCCGGGCGATGGTAAGTGAAAGGCACACGAGGGGAGGGAGGGGGAGGGAGGGGAGGGGAGGTCAACCATCAAGACCGTGACCTATCCCCTGCGTCTAACTCCACCACGCAAGCAAGCGCTTGAGACAGGGAGGGAGATTAGGAGGGGGGCATCACGCTGAGGGGGCATCGACCCCTCCCAGCCAGGCCCCCCTTGCTCCCCAAGCAAGCAAACACTCCCACCCCACCCACCCTTTCCCTCCCACCCCACCTATCCTCTGCCCGTCCATACCAAACCAGGTGCGCGATTTACGGACCAAGGTGTTGGGACTCAAAGTGATCAACATCTATGACCTGGACAACCGGACTTACACCTTCAAGCTGGCGGTGCCCGGTGGGGACAAGGTCACGCTTCTCCTTGAGTCGGGGGTCCGCTTCCACACCACGGCCTATGCCCGGGAGCGGGGCGCGGCCGGGGAGATGCCAAACGTGTTTGCCATGAAGTTGCGGAAGCACCTGCGAGGCAAGGGGCTTGAGGACGTTCGGCAGCTAGGGACAGATCGAGTGGTGGCCTTCCGCTTTGGGCAAGGCGATGGGGCGAGCAACCTGATTTTAGAACTGTACGCCAGCGGCAACATTATTTTGACGGACCACACCTTTCTCATCCTCGCCCTCCTTCGCACCCACGAGTATGCCGAAGGCACCGGTGCGGCGGGTGGTGAGGGAGGAGGGGGAGGGGGAGGGGCAGCGGCCGCCGCAGGCAAAGGAGGTGGTGGCGGGGACGGACCCGGGGCATTGGTCAGTGTCGGCCAGATTTACCCGATGGCCCTTGCCACCAACGTGCTTGGCCCCAGCAGCAGCAGCAGCAGCAGTGCCGCCACCGCATCTGGCGCCGACAGCACTGGAGGGGAGGAGGAGGAGAAGGCTAAGGCGAAGGAGGACGTGTCCACCACTTCTGGCTTGACGGGCGAGGGCGTGCTAGCAGCGTTGCACGAGCGGGTGGCGCACGAGGCGGCCCAGGAAAGCAGCAGCGCCATCTTCAGCACGCAGCCGACCAAAAAGGGCAAGACGAAGCGCGGGGGGCAAGGCAAGCAGGGCGGCGGGGGGTTGAGCAAGATGAACCTGAAGATGGCCCTCATGACGAGCAAGACCTTGGGCGTGGCGGGCTACGGGCCCGCCTTGATTGAGCACGCCATCCTGGGCGCCGGCCTACTGCCCTTGCAAAAGATCGTGCTGCCCACCCCGGCCCCGCCGCCACCTCCATCCTCCTTGCCCCCACCGGCCACCGGAGTGCAGAACGGAGAAGGTGACAAGGGCGAGGAAGGAGGTGGGAAGGGAGAAACCGCGGCAGTGGCAGTGGCGGCGGCAACGGTGCTGGCGATTTCGTTGGAGGAGGCCAATCGCTTGGCCGAGTCGTTGCAGGGCTTGGAGGGCGCGGTCAAGGCGCTCGATCTGCCGGGCCAGCAGGGGTACATCTTGTGCAAGAAGGAGGAGGCGCGCAAGGCAGAGGAAGACGCGGGAAAGCCGGAGGAGGAGCAAGGAGAAGGCAAGGAGGAGACCCGGGTTCTGTACGACGAGTTCCTGCCTCACGTCCTGCACCAGCACCAGCAGGTACGACCCTAGTGTGTGTCCATACCTTTCCAAGCCGCTTAGCTTTTCTAATTCTTCTCTTTCTTCCCCTTCTATCTTCTCCTTTGCCTGCAGGAAGGGGCAGCGGCCAAGGAGCTGCGTGCATTTCCCTCCTTCGACACGGCCGTGGACGAGTTCTTCGCCAAGGTGGAGGAGCAGAAGATGCGGCAAGCGGCCACGGCTCAAGAGGAAGCCGTCAAGGGCAAGCTGGTCCGGATCCAGCGGGAGAACGAGGCGCGCCTGCAGGTGAGATATCATGGAATCACAATGGAGGGAGGGGAGGAAGGAGGAAAATAAATAGAACGAGAGAACGAGTAACACTCACTATTTTTGTTTTCGCATCCCCAAACACAGGAACTGGAGGCCTCGGAAGCTCGCCTGCTGGACGCGGCTCGACTGATCGAGCTGCACTCGGAGGCCGTGGACAAGGCTTTGCTGGTGCTGCGTTCGGCGGTGGCCACGGGCGCGGATTGGATCACTCTGCAGGAGTACATCAAGGTAGGTGGAAGGGAAGGGCTGTGGGTTCGTCCTCTTCTGCCGTGGTAACGTTGCAAATTCACTTGAGCGGATTCCGCCCTCCCTCTCCTTATTCTCTATATATCAACGCAGACGGAGCAAGCAGCGGGGAATCCCTTGGCGCGGATGATTGTGGGGGCCAGGTGGAATGAGAACAAGGTATGTCTCTGCATTCATTCTGCCTCTTGCCTTCCCCACAAGGTTTTCTCACCACTCCCCTTTCTATTTCCTTCTCCGTTTCCTCCCTCAAAGGTGACGATGGTCTTGGAGGACCCGTACCACGAGAGTGACGACGACGAGGAGGAGGACAGCGAGGAGGAGGAGGAGGAAGAGGGGCAGGCACAGCGGAGTAAGAAGCAGCAAGGCCAGAAAAAGGAGAAGGTGATGCACGTGGACATCGACATGGCGCTTTCGGCCTACGCAAATTCCCGGGCCCTGTACGAGGCCAAGAAGAAGGCCACCGACAAGGCCTCCAAAACCGTGCAAGGTAAGCGTCCAGGGTGAACGAAAATAGGGAGGGAAGAGAGACATCGGTCATGACTTTCCTCATTGTCTGGCATGCACGCCTGCCCTATATATGCCAGCAGCCTTCCTCACCCTGCTTTTCCTCCTTCCTTTTCTTCCCATCCACCCGCAGGCATGGAGAAGGCCCTGAAGGTGGCGGAGCGGCAGGCGGCGGTGTCGTTGAGCAAGCAGCAGACGAAGCGGTCTTTGTCGTCCATTCGCAAGCCCCACTGGTTCGAGAAGTTCAACTGGTTCATCACTTCCGACAACTACCTCGTCGTCAGGTCAGTCAAGCAAAGCAGAGGAGGGAGGAGTGTTAGAGAAGGAAGAATGCGAGAACGGACACAAATCGAAAAGGCTGAAGCATGTGGCTAATTCTTTCCTTCTCCCCTTCCCCTCTCTTCCCCTTCACAGCGGCCGGGACGCCCAGCAGAACGAGGTGCTGGTGAAGCGGTATCTGCGCGAGGGTGACGCCTACGTCCACGCCGACGTGCACGGGGCCGCCACCTGCATCGTCCGGCACAAGGGCCGCAAGGCGCCCGCGGGTCCCTCCAGCACCGGCGCGGCTGAGAACAGCAGTGGGGGCGGAGGCAAGTACGCGCCCATCTCGCCTATTGCCTTGCACGAGGCGGGCTGTGCCTGCGTTTGTCGGTCGGCGGCCTGGCGGGCGAAGATGGTGACGTCTGCCTGGTGGGTGCATGCGGCGCAGGTGAGCAAAACGGCGCCCACGGGGGAGTACCTGACCACGGGCTCCTTCATGATCCGCGGGAAGAAGCACTTCTTGGCGCCGCACGCTCTGGAGATGGGGCTGGGCGTGGTCTTCAAGGTGGACGAGGACAGCCTGGCCCGCCATGCGGGGGAGCGCCGGGAGCGGGTGGAGGGCGAGGATGGGGAGTTGATGCTGGGGGGGGAAGGAGAGGGAGGGGGGCCAGCGGGCGGGGAGGGGGAGGAGGAGCGCCGTCGTTTGCAGGCGCAGAGGCACAAGAGGACCAAGGCCGCGTTGGTGCAGCAGCCGGTAGAGGAGGAAGAGGAGGAGGTGGAGGCGGAGGAGGAGGAAGAGGAGGAGGAAGAGGAGGAAGACGACGAGGAAGGGTGGGCTGTTGCAGAGACGCCAGCGGCCCCGGAGCCACAAGAAGCTGTGGTGGAAGATGAGGGGGAAGTGGATGAGGAGGCCGAGGAGGAGGACGATGAAGGCAATGATAACGACGAGGAAGAAGTAGGACACAGAGCAGCCCCAGCCTCTACATCAGCGGCGTCTCGGGCAGATAACGAGGACGGAGGGAAGAAGGGCAAGGACAAGGACGCGGGTGCGGGTGCCAGTGGCGGAGGGCGACTGTCGGCCAAGGAGCGGCGGTTGATGAAGAAGGGTATGGCTTTGGAGGAGATCCGAGCCCGAGAGCGTCAAGCCCAAGAAGAGCAGGCGTCGAGTCAGCAGCAGCAGGCCAAAGACGACGAAGTAGGGGATGAGAAGGAGGGAGACGAGGAGGATGACGAGGAAGAGGAGGGCGCACGGAGAGGGTTGCAGAAGCTGGGCTTGAAGGACGGGGGCAGAAAGGAGGAGGAGGACGGCGGGAACAGCAAGCGGGGCAAGAAGGGCAAGATGAAGAAGATGAAGAAGAAGTACGCGGAGCAAGACGACGAGGATCGGCATCTGGCACTGCAGGCGTTGGGGGTTGTCAAGCCCCCGGCAGGCAAGGACAAGGACAAGAAGGGCCACAAGAAGGGCAGCAGCGGCGGAGGTCCCAAGGTGGGCAAGGACGGGAAAGACAGCAAGGAGGCGGGCGCCAAGCTGGCCGAGGAGATGGCGCAGATGGACGATGCGGCCTGGAAGGAGGCTTGGCAAGGCTTGCCCGCCTGGGCGCAGCGCATGATGGAGGGATGGGTGGAGGGTAAGCTGTTGCGTTTCCTGCAGGACTTGGGTGCCATGGAGCTCCGCGCCCTGGTCGCCCTCCCCTCCGAGGCCCAGCAGCGGGCGGTCTTGGAGTCGTTCCACACGGCGGTGACGGCGGGCGCGGGTGGCGCCGCTGGCCGCAAGGTGCGCAACAAAAGCGCGGTGCTCGGTCGGGAGATTCAGAAGCAGGTGCTGGCCTCGGCGGCAGCACCAACGGCGGCTACCAGCAGAGGCAGCACTGAGACTGCGGCGGCAATGGAAGGCGGCGAGAATGGCAAGCCCGCGAATGGAGGAGACAAGGCAGCTTTCCCCATCAGTCGGCGGGCAGCGGCCAAGGCGGAGGAGGAGGGCATGATGGCCTTGCTGCAGGAGGAAGGGGTGTTGGGTGGGGCGGCGGGAGACGACGCGACGCAGATGGAGGAGGAGCAGCGGGAACTGCGGCGGTTGACAGGCAAGCCGCACCCCGACGACATGCTGCTGTTTGCGGTGCCCGTGTGCGCGCCCTACGCGGCTTTGTCGCCGGCCTACTACAAGTTTCGAGTCAAGCTGACGCCGGGCCCGCAGAAGAAGGGCAAGGCGGCCCACCAGGCGCTGGAGGTCTTTGTGCGGGACCGGGAGGCGACGCCCCGGGAGGTGGAGCTGCTCAAGGCGATCCCGGACAACGATTTGATTGCCAGCATCATGGGCGACGTCAAGGTCTCAAAACCGGGCATCCAGGCCACCCTCTTGAAAGCGAAAAAGGTCAAGGCCAAGGCCGCCAAGACCAAGTCCAGGGGTTTGCGCGAGCGGTAGGGTGTGGGGTGGAGGGAGAAGGCATCAAGTGAGGGAGGAGGCGAGAAGACGAATAAAGTTCAGAAAGCAATCAGGGCGAGTTAGGTTAGGTTAGCAAGACAGATAAAGAAAAAAAGAAGCTAGATGATTTAGGCCTACTTCTCTTTACTTCTTTCTTGCATTATTACCATCTTCTCTGTTTATTCTCCTCTTTTTCGTTATCGCTCCAGTCTCTTTGTTTTTGGCTACACATACACACTCATACAAGACACACACACACAGGCAAGCACGGCATGCAAACACGCATACACGCCACACACGCACACTACACATATTGCTTGCTTTCTCGGCCCCCTTCTACTAATTTACCCTTCATGCCGTGGCCACCACTGCCCCTCCATTCCCATTCTCGGCCTTGTGCCGCTTGCTGTCGCTGCCGTCCACACCCTCGGCCAAGTACAGGGGCACCAAGGCCTTACGATCCTTCCGCCAGAGCTCCAGCATCTCCTCGTCAAACGCCGGGAAGCGCGCCTGGAACGACTGAATCACGCCCTCCATCGTGGGCGCAAACGTCCGCAACTGCACTTCCTGCTCGCCTTCCACTCCCTCCGCCGGCACCAGCACTAAATGCGGCTGCACAAAGAGAGGCCGCTCCTTCTTCTTGGCCAGCACCACATCCCGCAGCACCAGGAGGTCGGCGGGGACTTGGGAGTATTTGTCCATGTACATTGATTTGGCGGCTTCGAAGTCTGCCGTGGACTTGTAGACCTGAATTTTTTGCAAAAACCCTTCAACAGCTGGCACGCCCACCTTCAGAATCTTGCTCCGATCCAGGGAGACCGTCACACCCTTCTCCTCATCGGGCGTGATGGTGACGAAGTCTTGCCCGGCCTCCAGAAGGACGAGGAGGATGCAGAAGCGGGCCTGCATGTGCGCCTGTGTGTGGTGTGTGTGTGTGTGTGTGTATGTTGGGGTGGGGTCGAGCGTCGTGTGAGTAAATGAGGGTGTGACTTTTTCGTTTCCTTTGATGGTGGGTGGAGCATGGGTTTACAAAGTCACGATCCCATTTTTTGTGTAACCCTCCCTGCAACCGCGCGCCAGAAGAGAAATAAAAAATATTCTTCTCTTCCTATTTAACCCCACCTTTCCTCCATGCTCCATCCCCCCAAGACAAATGCTTACCTGACCCCAGCTACCCGTGGCCGGACGGTAGAACTCCAGTGCCAAGAGACCTGCCCGCGCCATGTTCAGCCAGTTCACGTACAAAATATCCTGGGCCTTGTCCCCCTCATGCCCAAAGATGGAAAGGACATTGGAGTGAACGCAGAGGTAAATACCGATCAATTCCGCCCGGCACTCCTCATAGGACGAGCCAAAGCCAGGAAACTTGGAGTCCCACGTCTCGCCGGCCTTGTAGAAGGAGGCGACGGGGGCGTTGGTCAGGGGGTCAATGGTCGTCTCTCGATCAAAATTGAAGCTGCCGTCCTTGTTCTGGTAGAGCATCTTGCCCGACCCATGCCCCAACAACTCATGAATGCCCACCTGGACGCCAAAGGATTCCTGGATCAGAGCCTTGAACAGAGCTTCGTCCCCGTTGTCGCTACGCAAAAAGTTGACGGTCTTGGAGGAGAGGGAGGCGGCCAAGACTTTTGAGGGGCGTGTTGTGGGTTGGGGGAGGGGAAGGGGGGGAGGGGTGGGGAAGGAAGAAAATGTAAGTGAGTGTCTTTGTTAGAAGGAGGGAGGGCGAGGGGAGGTGAGCCATGCATGGAAGAACAAAGCAGATGTCGCCTCATCTCATCTGTGCCTATCACAAGAAAAGCAAATCCTATTCGCCACGTCTCCGCCCTGCCTCCCCAAAGCAAAATATGATACCTACCATTCCCAAGCGACACGTTCTTGAAGCCCTCGTTCTGCCGTATGCTGTCATAGTTTGGAATGTTGATTCCCGCCGGAATGCCGCTGCTGCCAAATGACAAAACGTCCAGCGAGGTAAAGTCCGGGCGGAGGAAGCGGTCCTTTTCAAAGGTCGCAGGCCAGGGCAAAAGCGGCAGGAGGCTCTCGGCAGTGTCCACCAACAGGGTAAACTTCTCGCTCATCACGCGGTTCACGACCGCCACAAATCCCTCCCACTCGCCGCGCACGCCAAAGGGATCACGGTAGGACTCAATGAAGCCGATATAACTTTCCACAGCCGGCCCCTTGTCCTGCACCCACGCCCGACTCCCCTCCATGTGCGCCTCGATCGACCCAGTCCGAAAGCTGGTGCAGTAGTGCGTGAGCATGGCTTCCTGCTCCGGATTCGCCGCCTGGGCCTTGGCCTGCTCTAGCGCCGCCACTACGCGGGCCATGAGGGGTGCATAGTCACCCGGCACGACCTTGACGGGCACTTGGTCCGCACCCACCACCCCTTCGGCAATGGGGCCCGTGCTGCTCTCCTCGGCCGCGGCCAGCCGGACCACAAAGCTGCCGTCGGCTTCCTTGAAAAGTCTTGTATTGTAGCCGGAAATATCCTGGGCGTCCATGAAGGCCTGCACGGCGGCCGCATCGTCCTTGGTGGCGTTGGCGGAGTAGTAACTGGTGCTGCCCGAGGGTGGAAAGTCCAGCACCTTGACAGGCTCGGTGGAATAGAGCAGCTCACGCACCGCCTCCCACAATTCATTCATCACCGCCTTGTTGGCAGCGTAGGCAGTGCTGGCTGTCAGGACCTTGTAGAACGCTTCGGCGGGGATGGCGGGGATAATCTTCGAATCGCCAAAGCTCTTGTAGTTGCCGAAGTTGGCATAAAAAGCAGCAGCAAAAGTGAGAAATGCGGTCCAGTCCTCCTCACTCATGCCGGCCGCCGTCTTGAGCCGCGCAAAGCCGTCATCCTTCTCGCCGCTAAAGGTCAGTTGCAAGAGCGTGAAAATGACGGGCGCCTCGTAAGAGCATTGAAAGAGACAAATCAAAGCACCGGCCCAGCTTGCGTTGGCAATGTGCAGCGCATACAACTTCTCTTTGGGACTCAAGCCGTCAAAGGCCTGCGTGGCGTCCAGCGTCGACACACCAATGTCGTTCGGGTAGGACGCCATTGGCGGAGGCAAGCGAGCAGAGTATTGCCTGTATTGTATGCGGGGAGTGGGTGGGTTGGAGTTGAGATTTGAGACGGGTTTCATTTGCGCAAGGGCATTGGTTCATCGTGTTTGTAAAGCATTCAGACCGTCGCAGCGGCTCGGCGACCACGCGAATGGACGCACGTCTCTTTCCTTCCTTGCGCATACACAGTTTGCTGTGACCAGCACGATTTCTGTCAGCTTTTTGGCGAGAGTTGTGATGAAACTCAATGATGAAACTAGCCGTCTCACTTGCAGCAGGCAAGCCTGCAGGCAGTCAGGCAGCCAAAAACACACCACACAAAGCCCTACGGCCAACCAAACACACACACAGCACACAGATTGAAAGGCCTCACAGTGCACCTCGCCATGCCAAGCTGTGCGTGTGGACGAAACGGCGGCGCACCTACTGTAGGCGCAAGCAAGCAAACGAAGGAGCTCCGTATCCTGCTTGCTCATCAAAAGCCCAACAACACACAACACACGCTGTACAAGGAGGCACATTTTGCCAAAATGCCCACAGTCTCACCCCATCTTCACTCGCATCGCACACAGGCATTCGTTGGTGCGAACCCGCCGCCTCCCAGCCTGCAACCACCCACACCACACATCCAGCCATGGCCTCGTCACTTCAACGATGGGGGTGTCGGTGCCTCCTTGCCTTGCAGCAACGCGCCGCCACGAGCACCGTCACCACTTCCTTCTCCAATTCCTCCTTGTCCTCCTCGTCGTCGTCGCCGTTATCCGCCGCCGCCATGGCCTTGAGAAGAAGAATACCAGCCGCATTGTCGTTCTCCACCAAGGCCCCCGCGGCCAAGAAGGGCAAAAAGGGGGGGGACGAAGGCGGGGGCGGGGGCGGCGCTGGGGCGGAGGCACCCGTGGGGGATGTGAGCAAGGTAGCGCCCATCAACATCCACAAGGAAGGCAAGGACCCACCGCTGCTGCCCGATGACCAGTACCCCGACTGGCTTTTCGACATTCGGGTGAGTTGATTAGGGGGTGGTGGCTTTTTGTGCTCTGTTTTTGTCTGATTTCGTCTCGTTGGAGCAGGTTTGCTGATGGCTGGTTTAATCCATGTATTACTAACCTCATTGTCCGCTTCCCGTGTACGGCAGCTCCTCCCCCCCTTCCTTTTGTCGGCCACGTAAAGAGACTTGGCCTCTCAACTTGTTCCTTTCCCGCCCTCCCTCATTCAAAACCATCGCAAGTGAATCAATCCAAGTCATGCACTCTCACGCGTGGCACTCTCAATGCCCCTATACAATCTAATATCCTTACTTCTCACTTCTTCCATCCCCCGCCACACACGCACACACAGCCCCTGACCCTGCCCGAGTACCGCAAGATGGACATCTCCAAGCTGCCGCTGAAGGAACAACGCCGGTACTGGAAGTTACTCAATCGGCAGGTCATAAAGGAGAAGAACGCGGCGGGACAAAAGCTGTAGTGAGGGCAATAGACAGAGGGCAGGCACGGCGGGCGTGCGCGGGATGCGGAAATGGGTGTGTGTCTTGTTGTTCTGAGAGTTTTTGTAAACCGAAAAGAAACATCAGGAAACAAAACAACATATACGCAATATAATTTTTTCTATTGATTTTACAAGGCATGTACAATGTTGGCCAGATCCTCCACCTTGGCTCCGTTCGTCTCTCTTGGTCCTTCTCCCCCAGCCGTAAAACCAAAAGCCACCACCTTCTCCCTCACCACACTACTGCTGCTGCTGCTGCTGCTGCTGCTGCTGCTGCTGCTGCTGCTGCTGCTGCTGCTGCTGCTGCTGCTGCTGCTGCACGAGGCGTGTACTTCCGTGACCCCTGTAGCGGCCACCAGCTTGGACACATTGGCCACGCTTACCCCAGCGCCCGCCATGACCACCACGCCACTTCCGGCAGCGGCTTCGACCATTCTAGCAATAGTGTCCCGTCCCTCCCATGCCGAGCATGAACCCCCTGACGTGAGTACCCTGTCTATGGATCCCCGTGGCAACTCTCTCAGCAGGGTTTGCAGGCTGGCTACAGGATCTGGGGATAAATCAATGGCGCGGTGGAGGGTGACGCTAAACGGGGTGGGATGTGAAGCCGTGGCAGCCGAAATGAGGGTATGCATCGCGGTAAGATCAATGTCCCCGTCTGTCGCAGTCGCCCCCAACACGACTCCAGCCAGGCCAACGCGGCGAGCAGCCTCAATGTCCCGCTTCATCACCTCCAGCTCCATGGTTGAATAGCAAAAGTCCCCGGAGCGAGGCCGAATCATCGCAACCACCGCTGTGGGAGACTCCCCGTGCTCGTCTTGTCGTGCGGCGACCAAGGCCGCCGCCATTTCTATCAGGTCCAGCGACGGCGTCAAACCACCGACGTCCAAAGCACTGCACAACTCAATGCGGTCCGCGCCATTGGCCAAGGCCGTCACCACGCCCTGGGAGCTGTCTACGCACACCTTACGCAGTGGGGCGACGAGCGAGGTTGGTGCTTGGGTTGCTGGCTTTAGAAAAAGGAAAGGGGGGAAAAGATTGCACGTACCTCGAGCAGCACCCGCGGTCTTTTTCTTGACAGTCCTGCAGCTGCTGCCATGGCTTGTCTGCGCTTCTCTGTCTGTTGTGTGTGTAGTGGCACGGGTGTGAGATGGGTGCGGGGTCGTAAATTCTCGGCGCGCAACGGCTTCACAATAACGGCGGCGGTCTAGCTGCTGGCGGTCCCATTTGGGACATGCCCCTTGGGCCGATTGTTGTGCCGACCAATGCGGGCGAATTCATTTACGGACGCTATACCAACAACCATGCCACCACCACTACAGCAGCCTGGCCTCGTTGTGGTGCGGCTGCCTGCTCCTTTTGCCGGTCTCTGGGTTTTTACCACGCCATTTTTACTGCTCCCCCCATCTAGGGCAACCGCATCAACAACAAACGTCGTTCGAGCCCTAGATGCATGGTTCCCTCCCTTACTTTGCTTGACCTACGCGGCCAGCAAGCACCCTCGCAGCCACCGTGCTGTGCAGGAGTATGCTCAAGCGTAGCCGTGGCGACGGGAACTTTTTCCTCGTCGTCCTGCGTCCGTGCACACACATTTCGAGACTACTCTCGGCGCTCGATTTATATTATATGTCTCACCACCCCAATGTTTGGCCCACACCAAAGGGATTCATTCTAAGTAAGAATAGACACAAGCACAAGCCCATCCACTCACACCATCTAGCACACAACACAACATCCCATAGACAGGGCACCACCAACAACAACCCGTCGACTGGCATGGACAAGAACACGGCCTTGTCGGGCGAGCCGCGTGCGCCCACGGCCGCGTCTGACTCGCCTCCAGGGGGCCATCAGAAGAAAGGGGGTTCCTTGCATAGCGTTGTCTCGCCGCCTACCTCCGCGACTGGGGGGGCAGAGTCTCCTGTGTATCAGTCTGACCGTGTCAAGGAAATGGCCTCGGTCGAGCCCATCGAGGTCATGTGGGAGCACGTCTCGTTGCGGGTGCCAATCAAGGGCAGCACGGCCAAGAAGGCAGTGCTTTTGGACGTGTCAGGTCGTGTAAAGGCGGGACAAGTCAGTGCCATCATGGGGGCCAGCGGGTGCGGCAAGACCAGCCTTCTCAACGTGTTGGCAGGGCGGGTCCAAGCGGTAAAGAAAGGCGAGCTCACCGGCCGCCTCTTGACCAATGGCAAAGTTAGGGAGGAAGGGGAGTTTCGCAAGTTGATGGGGTACGTCACGCAGGATGACACCTTGTATGCCTCTTTGACGGTTCAGGAGACGCTCAGGCTGGCGGCATTTTTCAAATTGGGCAAGAAACTGGCGGGAAAGGCATTGGAGGAATATGTGACGGGCATCATCAACGACTTGGGGTTGAAGAAATGTCGGCATACAGCGATTGGCGATGCGATGATCAAGGGCGTGAGTGGCGGGGAACGGAAGCGGGCCAGCATTGGCGTGGAGTTGATTTCTAATCCGTCTGTGTTGTTTTTGGACGAGCCGACGTCAGGTGAGTGAGAAGGGAGGGAGGGTTGGTCGTGTGGATAGGTGGTAGCAGACTGAATAAATATTTCCTCGCTCTCTGTCAATCTTGACGCCTGATTCATTCCCGTACATGTGGAAAGGAAGGGGTGATCGACTCTATCTACTCGTCTTAATTTACTTACATCTCTTTATCCCACCCTTCCTTCCCAATACCAGGTCTCGACTCTTTTCAAGCACTTGCAGGTGAGTTCCGTGTGTATATGTGTATGCATGTCCTCTCTCCCCGTCGTTTTCCCTCCTATTTTTGCTCCCTTCCTCGCTTCCTCTTCCCTCTGTTTGCTCGGGACTCCTCCTCACATTTTCTCTCCACCCTCCCCCTCCCCAGTCATGTCCGCTTTGAAGGAGCTAGCCGGCACGCAACGCACCATCGTCACCGTCATCCACCAGCCCCGCTCCTCCATTTTTGCCATGCTCGATCGCTTGGTCTTGCTTTCGGAGGGGCGCACCATCTACGTGGGTCCAGCCATCGACGCACCTCTCTACTTCCATCGCCAGGGCTTTACCTGCCCCGCTCATTCGAGCCCTGCGGATTATTTGCTGGATGTGGTGGCGAAGGACTTTCGCACTAGCAAGCTGGAGGCATTGAGCCAGCAGCGGATTGACGTGTTGACGCAGGCTTATGAGGAGCATTGCCGCACGGAGGAGGCGTTGGTGCCGGCGCCGATGAGTGGGAATGAGAAAGAGCTTGTGGTGTCGTCGATGACCGAAGGCCGCAGCATGGTGTCGGATGATGGGACTTCTTACGGGGCGGGGTGGTGGACGCAAGTACGATTTCTGGCCTGGCGCAACGTATTGGTGGCGTCTAGGAACAAGATTGGGAGGATAGTGGGGTTGGCTCTCCCGATGTTCTTTGGGCTTCTCTTTGGTGCCATCTGGAGCAATCGCGACACGGACCCGCAGAAGGCGATCCAGGATCGGATCGGGTTGCTCTTTATGGCTACTATTTTGATGGGCTTTATGGGCATGTCTGAAATGCTGCAGACGTTCCCGATCGAGAAGCGCACGGTGCAGAAGGAGCGGGCCTCGGGCTTCTATTCTCTCTCCGCCTACTACATGGCCAAGGTGGTGACGAACGTCCCCTTTGCGCTTGCGGGGCCCATGCTCTTCTGCTGTATCGTCTACCCGGCTGCAGACATGCGGGCCGGTTTCGAGCATTTCTTGATTTTCCTGGCTGTGATTGTCGCGGAGGTGGTGGCGGCGAGCTCGCTGGGCATGTTTCTGAGTTCAATTGCCAGTGACCCGGAGATTGCCAACGCGATGGCACCGGCTTTCAATATCATCTTCACTGTGTTTAACGGTAAGGGAGTGATTTGTGCGTGTGGATTCAAAGAACGAGTCCATTACCGTTTTTCTTTTTGTGAGCCAATAAGGAGAGACATTAATCTGATTTCTCTTTCCACACACACTCCCCACTTGAAGGTGTTTTGATAAACGTCAAAGACTTGCCGAACGGGACGAAGTGGCTTGCCATCATCGGGTACAACCGCTGGGCCTTCGAAGTAAGTGCGGGCGGTGGTGATGGTGGCGGGGGCGAGGGGAGGAGAGGGGATCTTGCTTATTGTATTGATTTTCTCGGCCTATCATCTACACCCCATGCTATTTCTAACCCTCTCCTCCCCCTTCCCCTCCTTTTTCATAGGCCCTAGCTATAAACGAATTTCGCGACAGGCCCTACTCCTGCGGCTCGGCCGCCAACCCCGGAACCTGCGTGACGAATGGTAATCAGATTCTGAAGCTCTACACCTATGACCAAGGCAGCGTCGGCTTCTCCCTCATGTGGATGTTTGTTATATGTTTGGTCATCCATTCCCTCGCCTATTTAAATCTCTGGCACAACGCCACCACCTACCTCCCTATGCGTGCCCCTGCTGCTGCGCCTGCGCCTGTGCCTGTGCTGGGAGAGGCAGCAGCAGCAGCCGACGAGACGACCCAGACGAGCGTGACGGTGCGTGCCACGCCCCCGAGCAAGGAGGAGGAAGAGGAGGCCTTGGAGGAGGTGAATACCCGCGGCGGCGGCGCAGCCAACATGGCGCCTGTGCCAGCCGTGAACGTGTCGTGGCAGAACGTCACTTTGAAGGTCGGTGGTGGCAAGGGTCGAGCACCCAAGGTGGTGTTGGATGACGTGAGTGGCGAGGTTCGAACGGGGACATTGACGGCCATCATGGGCCCCACCGGCAGCGGCAAGAGTTCGTTGCTGATGGTCTTGGCGGGGCGCGTGGTGCAGGCCAAGGGGGTTAAGATGACGGCGGGCGCATTGCTGACCAACAACATCCCCCGGGACCCTGCCTCGTTTCGTCATATCTCTGCGTTTGTTTTGCAGGATGACCTGCTCTTCGGGCATTTGACGGTGAGCGAGACTTTCTTCCTCGCGGCGCATTTTTCACTCGGCTCGTCCATCACCCCCGCGGAAAAGGCCAAGCTGGTGACGAGCATTGTGGATGAGATGGGGTTGGCCAAGACGCTTCATACGATCATTGGCGACGACCGCGCGAGGGGTGTGTCGGGCGGGGAGCGGAAGCGGGTCAGCATCGGGGTGGAGTTGATTAGTGGGCCGGCGGTGTTGTTTTTGGATGAGCCGACTTCAGGTAGGAGGGAGAAGAGGGAGGGAGGGATGGAGTGGTGTGTGGGTGCCGTAATTGCGATTGTATTGCGTTTGTTTCCTTGTATTATGTAAATGTGTGTCTACTCCAGTTTATTAACTCACCCCCCTCCATTCCCTTTCCCTTCCCTCCACAGGTCTCGACTCCTTCCAAGCACAAAGCGTCATGGCCGCCTTGAAGAAGCTAGCCGGCACGCAACGCACAATCGTCGCCGTCATCCACCAGCCCCGCTCCTCCATCTTCACCATGCTCGACGAACTGATTCTCATCTCGGAGGGCCGCACCATCTTCATTGGCCCTGCCGAGAAGGCCGCGCGGCACTTTGCGGCGCAAGGGTTTGTGTGCCCCCCCCAATATAACGCAGCGGATTTGTTTCTCGACTCTATCTCGATGGACTACCGCACGGACGCCTTGGAACACGTCACCCGCCAGCGCATCGCCCAGCTAGCCAACACCTGGCGTGATCATCCTTTCCCTGACGACAACGACGACGGTAGCGAGGCGGGCATGACGGCTTCGACTCTTGTCCGCGGGCCAAGCTGCAAGGACCTGGCGGCGGCTTCGTATATCTCTCCGCAAGTGCGGGGTGGCTGGTTCAGCAATTTGTATTATTTGACGTGGCGGGCGGGCAAGTCGGCGTACCGCAATTCCTTTGCCATCACCCTGCGGATTGTGCTCAATGTAACTTTTGCGCTCATCTTTGCGGGCATCTGGCGCGATGTGCAAAACACGCAGACGGGCATCCAGTCGCTGGTGGGCATCCTCTTTATGTGCTCGACCAACGTGGCTTTCAGCAACACGCAAGCCGTCATCAACTCCTTTCCCGTGGAGAAGGGCATCGTGCAGAAGGAGCAGGCTTCCAACGCCTACTCCCTCAGTGCCTACTACCTTTCCAAGTTCTTCTCCGAGCTGCCTCTCAACCTGTTGGGGCCCTCAATCTTTGCCTCGATGGTCTTTTGGACCATCCACTTCAACCACTCCCTCGTCAACTACGGCATCTTCATCGCCACCATTTGCTTGTCGGCCCTGTCGGCCATCGGCCTTGGTACACTCATTTCGACCCTGGCGCCCAACACCGAGGTGGCGGCCGCTCTTTCACCAGTCTTCAACGTGCTCTTCTTGATCTTCAGCGGCGTCTTGATAAACACACAAAGCCTGCCCGCGGGTGCCCGGTGGGTTGCCAGCATTAGCCCTATTAAGTGGACGGTGAATGCGTTGGCCTTAAATGAATTTACGGGGGCAGTGTTTACGTGCACTCCTGGGCAGCGGTGTCTGGCTACGGGGGAGGAGGTCCTGTCTTTGTATAGTTGGGACGATACGACGATTGGGCACTGCATGCTGAGCATCGTGCTAATCATGTGTGGCTTGCTGACGCTGGGCTACGTGGTCCTCCAACTATCCTTGCCGCGCTACATCAAGGCGGAGGAGAAGGGGCAGACCAATGATGAGCAGCAGCAGCAGCAGCAGCAGCAGCAGCAGCAGCAGTCAGAGAAGCAAGAAGCGCAGATGCTTGCAGTAGTTTCATAATACATGTTGGAGTGATCCATCACATCGCCACAAAAATAAAGCCGAAATTTGTACTATATATGGTTGGTTCCATTGAAGTGGCAGAAGTGTATGTTAGGGCAACATAGGAAAAAAATGTATCGGGTAGCGAAGACGAGTGTCGAAAATAGGGGGAAATGTATCGGATAAAGGGGACGAGCGGTAATAAAAGCATGGAATGAAACAAAATCAAACTTATGTGTGATGACCTTTTGTCAGGATTAGCTCGGCCGATGTATGATGGAATTGCTTCAAGTTTCCCGAGTGAATTGCTTCTTGCTGCTTCCCTCTCTGTTCTCCTTCTAGGAACATACCGTATGAGAAAGGGTGGGGAGATTAGCTAGTCATTTAACGCCACCTCCGTGCAATGATAGAGGCCCAAAAGCTCGTGCATCCTTGAAAATGTTTGGCAAAGTACCAAGGGATCTTGTTCAGACCAGAAACATGCTTTATAATAGAGTGTTGACATCGATTTGAGAGGGCGACCGCGCCGAACGAATGACGAACATTGTGTGTAAGCAAAGCCCTACTCTCAACTCCCCCACCTCTCTTGTCTGCCCCAGCCCATCCCCCAAGCACGCACACAGCACACACAGAGCTACAGAAGCCCCGCACATACACACACCTGCAGAGGAGGGCATGCTCTATCTATTCGGCTTTGTCGCTGACCTCTTCTGATCTCGCACCCCTACCATCACACCACAGCCAGGCACCACCTTTTGCTTCTTTCTTCGCCCTCCGCAAGTCAAGCCTAGAATGCCTGCCCACGCTGCCAAGCTGGTCATGGCCGCCGATGCGGACGCCCTCAAGGCCGTTATTGCGGAGCATGTCGCAGCGTCGGCCAAGGCAGCGATTGCCGAACGGGGTCGCTACACACTGGCGCTTTCAGGAGGGTCCATGCCGGGCTTGTTGGGCGGGCTGGCGACCGTCTCCGATGTGGATTGGACCCGTGTCTACATTCTCTTCTCCGACGAGCGCTGTGTACCATTGGACGATGAAGACAGCAACTACAAGGCCTGCAGCAGTGCCCTGCTCGGCAAGCTGTCGATTCCCGCGAGCAATGTCTTGACGATCGATTCCGCCCTGGGCAGCGCCGACGCCATGGCACAGGACTACGAAGCAAATCTCAAGGCTTTGCTGCCCTCCCCCGGCGGCGTTCCCCAGCTAGACACGGTGCTTCTGGGTTTGGGGCCCGATGGGCACACCGCGTCCCTTTTCCCGGGCCATGCCTTGCTAGACGAAACGAGTAAGTTGGTAGCGGGCATCGAGGATTCGCCCAAGCCACCGCCTGCACGCATCACGCTGACGTTTCCTGTCCTGCATGCCGCGCGGGAGGTGTTGTTTATTGCCGCCGGTGCGGCCAAGGCTCCGCTCTTCCAAGAGGCCTTCTCGGCCCCAGCCCTCACTTCTGGAGGCAAGCAACCGCCGGCCGCTTGGGATGCAGGAGTGATAGACCACAGCATCGTCTCCGTGCGTGACGACTTGCCCTACCCCGCATTTCAAGTCCGACCGGCCACAGGAAGACTTTGGTATTACACGGACGCAGCCGGGGCGTCGTTGCTGCCAGAAATGCTCAGGACGATTGTGGCAACGAAAGCAGCTCTGTGAAGTGTGGGTGCGACAATGATTTGAGTCCAGATTACAAGTAAAAAAGCACAAGACATTCATATGAAGAAAGGTGAAGCCAAAATGTAAATTCAATAATAGCACGACATTCAAAACAAGAGAGTTGAAAGCCAAAAGTATCAAATGCAAGCTTGCTTTCAGGTATGCCGTTTACTTTCTTTCTTCTTTTCGTTCGTTGTGATGGATTGTACAATCAAAGTGTTGGTCGGCTGAGCGTTTCTGCGTCTTTTCTCCCGTCTGCCTCGCCCAGGTGCGGCCCGGCCCGCCTTCCACTTCTTCTTTGTGTCGTTCCTCTTCTTTCTTTCCTTCCTTGCGTGATGTTGATTCCCCTTGTTGTTGTTCTTGCCATTCTTACTCTCGTTTTCTTTCCTCTCCGTACATACAGTAGTCTCTCGCGGTTCTTTTGTGTGTGGATGATATTCACAGAGCGAGCCCAGAATCGAAAGCTTCCTTCCCTCCTTTCGCTCCGGACCCTTTTGTCGGTCCTCGATCGTTGTTCTTTTCTTCTCGTTCGTACACCTTCCTCGTCGTCCTTATTTGTGCCCTTGCTCTCTTCGTTCACATTTTGCTTTCTTTGCATTCATTCTTTCTTCTTCTTGCCGTACCAGAACCGTCACACATGGCAAAAAAAAGTAGACACATAAGACCTTTCCTTCCTTTCTCACAGCTCGCGCATGCTCCTCTTATGATTACAAGTTGATGAGCAAGCGATTCCGCCCCGTCGCCTTCCCATTCCCGCCTTTGTTCGCCGCCGTCTGCGGGGAGGGTGTCACAAAGTGAAGTGCAGGCCGAAGCGGGTCATTGATGCTCAGGCGGATCGTGTTCGAGCCCGACTGGGCCATGCGCATCGGGGCTGCGCCCGCCGCTGCCGCCGCCGCAGCATCCATCCCTGACGAAAGGGCACCCGTGGCATCAGGAGCAGCAGCAGCAGCAGCAGCAGCAGCTGCCAAGGTAGAGATGGAGGGCATCATCCCCGTGCCGCCGCCCAAGGTCACAGTCTTCCGCCCACCACGCGCTTTACCGCTGCTGCTACTGCTGCTGCTACTGGACGCTGCGTCAGGAGTAGCCACAGCCTTCTTGGCAGCCTTGATACCCTTGCCCATCAGCTGGTAATGCCCGCTGCCCACCACCATGCTCATGCCATCCTCCTCCTCCTCTTCCTCCTCCTCGTCCTGCACCTCCATCTTGACTGGCGCCGCCTTCTTCCGCCCCGTTGATGCCGCCTTGGTCTGCTTCCTCCCTCCCCCTCCTCCTCCTCCTCCTCCTCCTCCTCCTCCTCCTCTTCCTCCTAGCTCCAACGCCTCACCCGGGAGCATCACCAAAGGCTCATTCATAGACAGCCGCGGGCGCTTCACCGAAGAAAAAGTTTTTTTGCCCGAGGACAAGAGGCGGGACCCCTTAGGCGGCGCAGCTGAAGAGGAGGAGGAGGAGGAAGACATCTCAGCAGGCGCCCTCGTGAGGGCCATGGCGGAGGAAGGGGTTGGAGCGGCGGGAGGGGTCTTCTTTCCTGCAGGTGTGGCTTTGGCTGCCTTGGTGGGTGCGGGTTTCTTGGAGGAGATGAGCAGCTTGGGGTGTCGGCTGGTGGAGTGCCCACATCCTACTTCTTGCAGGCCGTGGTGCAGCTCGAGGAAGCGGAGGAAGGCGGCCCAATAGGAAGGACGATGCTCCGAGTAGTCACTCCCGGCCAAAGCAGCGCTATGCAGAATGTCGACAGCTTGCGGTCCATCCAGCCCTCGTCGTCCTTCCTCCAGGGCTTCTAACGCCTCTCGGAGCATGGTTCGGATATGACTTAGGTAGTTCGCCGCGGAGGCCAGGGTAAGATTGTGCTGCTGAATCAGGAAGGCCTCCAGGCGACGTTCCAACACTCGATCTAAAGGCGTCTTGTGGATCTTGCCTCCTTTTTGGGAGTTCCTTCGCTTAAAATTGGAGAAGTAAGGAGGGGAGGGCAACTTACTACCGCAGCTGCTGCTGCTACTACCACCACCACCCTCCTCCCCTCCGGCCTTCTTCCGCCCCTCGCTGCTGGGCTGATAGATCCCACTGGCGACAAGCACGTTGGGGTCGTCCACGTCAAGATAAAGCCCCCCGAACGACTGCCGGCGCGCCGTCCGTCCCCCACCCGAGCGCATCACCACATTTTCCTTCGTCGCTTCCTCCTCCTTATAAACATACGGCTGCCCCGCCGCCGCGGGTATGTCGCTGCTGCTGCTGCTTTCGTAGCACCAACCACCACCCCCTCCTCCTTCAGTGCTCTTCCGACGCGGGGGCATCTTCTCCGCCTTCAGCCCCACGGCTTCCAGCAAAATGTTAAGCGCCGCCCGTCGTCGTAAAATAGAGGCCTCAGAGCAGGGAGGAGAGCCGGGGAACGTCTCGTCTTTCCTCATTCGATAGAGCTGCGTGACGACCGCCCGGGTGGTGCGTAGCAGCTGGGCGAGTTCTTCGGCTGTGTCGAGGGGTTGGCGAGGGGCTCCTAGGGCTTGCATCATCCAGATGGCGCGGGCCATTTCTTTGCGGAGGGTGTCAGCCCAGTATTGAGCGGAGACGTTGCGGCCGTAGGCGAGGTAGTGGTTGAGTTCTTGTTGGAGGGCGGGGCCGAAGGTACCGGTGAAGGCGACTTGCTCTAAGGAAATGGCGGAGGGGGAGAGGGCCAGATGCTGCAAAGGATTATCTCGAGGGACAGACATGAGCCCCGCGAGCTGCACAGAAGTGGTGCGGCGACGAGAAGGGGTGGGCGTCGCGTCAGCAGGTGAGGTGGTGGGCGCCCGGCCCGTTCGTCGCCCGCTCCGGCTGGTGGTGATTTTGACGGCCGTCTCTCCTTCTTGCGCTCCTCCTGCCTTGCTTCTTCCATTCCCTCCACCACTCCTGCTGCTGCTGCTGGCCCTCGGATCTTCAAACATCATCACAGCACCCGACGGAGCCACCACCCCCACACTCCTCAAGGGCAGCAAAGGATCCAACGGCAACTGCATGTGAGCATGCCCCCCCTCCTCCTCCTCCCCTCCCTGCCGACGACGCCGCCGCGAGGAGGAGGAGGAAGAGGAAGCAGCCGCCGGGCTGGGCATCGTGTCAAACTCCTCGCAAATCCGAGCAAAATCCTCATCGTCGTCCTCCTCCGCCTCCTCCTCCTCCTCCTCGTCCTCGTCCTCGCTATCATCCTCCACCTCCTCATGCACGTAGTCCTCGTCCTCATCCTCATCATAATCAATGATCCCTTCA
>Ga0209491_10004198_pt1 | contig 22496 bp, 17 predicted proteins | sample BON02_FD_187213 | JGI IMG/M metagenome (GOLD analysis project Ga0209491, IMG submission 187213) | Freshwater microbial communities from Lake Bonney liftoff mats and glacier meltwater in Antarctica - BON-02 (SPAdes) (version 2) | ecosystem: Environmental > Aquatic > Freshwater > Ice > Glacier... | reverse complement strand
TCACCGCCACCGCCATCGCCGCCGCCACCCTCGCCACCGCCGCCCTCGCCACCGCCCCCCTCGCCGCCACCGCCGTCGCCGCCGCCGCCCTCGCCACCGCCGCCCCCGCCGCCACCGCCGTCGCCGCCGCCCCCCTCCCCGCCGCCGCCCTCGCCACCGCCGCCATCGCCACCGCCACCCTCGCCGCCACCGCCATCGCCGCCACCGCCCTCGCCACCGCCGCCGTCGCCACCGCCCCCCTCGCCGCCACCGCCGTCGCCGACGCCACCCTCGCCACCGCCGCCGTCGCCGCCTCCACCGTCGCCACCGCCGCCGTCGCCACCGCCCGCGCAGCCCGTGTACTGGTCCAGGGCGCCGCCCATGGCCATGACGATGGTCTCGCTCGTGGCCATGACGATGGTCTCGCTCGTCGCCATCCTAGCGCCGTTGGGCCTCTTGGTATGCATGATCCTTGCGGTGTTGCGGTGCTGTGTAGCGCCGGTGGTCAGCCTCGGCGACGACTCGGCCCCCGCCGCCACAGCGGCCGCCTCCATTGTGGTGGCGCCGCCCCCCGTCAAACCCACGCAGCGGGGTGTGATGCGCAGCGCGCGCGCCGCCGTCGCCGTGGCCGTGGCCATTGTAAGGCCGCGGCCCAAGGTTGTGGGCAGCTCATGCGGCTGTTGACCCTGCCTGCACAGCGCGAACTGGTTCGCTCGACTTCATGTCGGGTGTGTTTGGTACCACGGGACCGGTGGCCTCTGTGTCCGAGGTGTGTCGAGGTGTGACCGAGGTGTCCCCTTCCTGAAAGATGGGGTGTGTCATGACCGAGGTGTGATGTGGCGGTTGGGTCTGATGTGTGTCATGACCGAGGCGTGGCCGGGTTCGACCCGATCGCCGGTCCAAATTCGATCTGGCAATCGCGCGGGAGTTTCAAAGCGTCAGACCATGGCACACCTCCTGAAGGGGATCATGGCACACCTCGAGAGACAAAAAAAATGGGTCGTGCACCACTGACACACGGGCCACACAACACACCTCCTGAAGGGGCCACACATCGGGTGAACCCCTTCGGGTCTGTCCGTTAACTTTTTTGTGTCGCATACTCAGAAATTTGCACGAGTTGCATCGATGTGCGAGTGCGAGCTGCAATCTTGTGCGCAGCGAGGACCCCGTTGCCGGTTGCCCATACGGGTCGCCCTCGCGCCGATCCATCGGTTGTACTCGAGCGCATGGCTCTGTTGCTCTGGAGCGGTGGCCCTTGGCGCACATTGGGCACTGGGTACACCACAGTCTTTCAAACTTTCACAAACTGGACTGCGGCGGGTGTCTTCGAGCGCGCCTATGCCGCTGTGCTGCGCCTCGAGAGACGGCCCCTCAGGCGCAACGTGCGCGTCGAGTGCATCGACTCGTCGTATGTCAAGAGCATTTACGGCCGGGATTGCATCGGACGCAACCCGACCAACCGCGGCAGAACTGCAACCAAGGTGTCCCCGAGTGCCGGACTATTCCACGCTGGAATAGTTTACGGACAGACCGTTAGCCCTCCACCCTCGACCGGAGCCGTGCCGCCGTGGCACGCAGCCGCGACTTGCCAGCGTCCGCCGCACCCTCCAGCGCCCGCTTCATCCCAGTCTGCACACTCAGGGCGATGCTGTCGTTGGCCTGCACCCCGGAGTCTCCCGGCCATGGGCGGAACTGCACAAGAAGCGAGCCAAACGACGCGAGGAGCTGGACTGCGTTCTGCGCCACGACGGTGCCGTTGCACGCATATGGCAGCGAGTGGTCCAGTGCAAAGCGCACGGTGTCACCGACGACAATCGGCAGCAGTTGGGCGTGGAAGTCGAACGTGACGTCGCCCTGGGCATTCGTGGTGTGTGCCCGGTGCACATGCGGCCCGGCATGTGGCTGGACCGACTTGACCTCGTACCGCGCCATCTGCCCGTCAACTGTGGTGGCGATTGGACAGACGGGTTAAGGGTTAACCCGAGGCTTCGAAATTTGACCCGTCGTCGCGCGTCTCAGGTCGCCACCGCGTGCAACCGGCGCTGTGCCGCGCCGGCCAATTGCCTGAAGGCCGCATAGCCGAGAAGCCCCTGCAACAACCGCTGCCAGTGCGTCTCTAGCCAGCTCTGCAAGTCGCGCTGGCCACCCTGGGGCTCGGCGCCCTTGCCCCCCACGAGGCCCGCCAGCAGCGCCATCGGCGTGGCGGGGGCAGCCTGGCGGTAGGCCACAGAGGGCACCAACGCGGCGCTCGGGAGCAGCCTCGCCACGGGCTCGCCGCGGGCGAGTCGGCGGAGCCGGTCGTAGCGGGCGACGAATGCGTACCCCCCCGTGCTCCAGCTGCAGCGCACGATGGCTGGGGTCGCACATGGGTCGGCCGGCGCCGCGGCCGCGGTGCCCCATTGCAACAATGGCCCGTAATGTTCACCACCGAGCAGCACGTAGTCGACGGTCGGGGCGCACCGCAGCGCCCGTGAGACCGGGCCCCAGCGGGTTTGAAAGTCCTGGACCAACTCGGCGTCGCCTTGCAGCACCAGGAGGTGGGAGTAGCCCGCCCGCAGGGCATCGCTCGCGACGGTGCACACCGTCGCTTCGGCGCCGTAGACGACCACCGCGTCCGCGAGCTCGAGCGGGAGGCGCGCGGCGACGCCCGTTCGGCACCCGATGAGGGCGACGCGCACGTTGAGCGGACGGTCCAAGGCGCAGCGCCCCGGGGGCGTCGTCTGGGAATTGGACATGTTCGGCTGCCCCCTCCCTATGCCCACCGGGGTGGTTTACCGCCCTGAACCATAGACGCACCTGCGCCGCTGGGTGGGGGGACGCGGTTCACCAGAACACGTATCGATGCGCACTGGCGACTGTGCGGTCCAAGTGCCGGCGCTGTGGCAGCCTTTTTCGCCAGCACATTGCGGTGGCAGCCTTTTTCGCCAGCACATTGTCCCAACGATGGCAGGCGCGTTGGCAACCCAATGCCGAATTCGTCCCCTGGTGTGTAGGTTGCAATGGGACGTCGCATCCGAGTGCCGCCATGCCTCATGCCGGACCCGTGGGTCCCGTACCCGAGGGCCCTGGCACAACCCCCACCGCCGATGCCACCCGAGGGCGTGTACCGAGAGCGCTCGGGCGCCCCGGTCGCGATACCACCATTGGCACTGACGCCTGCTCCGTCCCCGGCAGTAGGCCTAGGCAGGCCACCGGCCTCGGCCCCTCGGGGGGTGGACCCCGGAGCCGCCCAAGGCGGCGCTGTGGCCGGCACCCTGCAGGCACCGACAGCACCAGCGGCCGTGTCGTCCGCGACCGAGTGGATGGCGCCACCTGAGACGCCTGAGGCCACGGGGTCTGTGGCGGCGGCTCCCGGGCCGGGCGCCGCGCGGCCGCCAGTGGTGCCAATGGTGGTGGTGCAAGTGCCAGCGCTGGACCCTGGGCCAACGGCGTCAGTGGCGCCTGTGGTACCGGTGGTACCACCAGGGCCGCCTGTGCCAGGGGCAGCAACAGCCATGGCGGCAGCGCCTGTGGTTCTCCTCCCGACCGTTGGTGTGCCCAGGGCGACAGCGCCCGTGGTTGCGGCAGTTGCGGCAGCGACCGTGGCGGCCGCGCCTGTTGCGACAGCGACCGTGGCGGCCGCGCCTGTTGCGGCAGCGACCCAGGCGATGGGGTCCGTAGTGGCTGAGGCGCCCGTGGAGGCAGCGACCGTGGCAGCAGCGCCTGTTGCGGCAGCGACCGTGGCGGCAGCGCCTGTTGCGGCAGCAACCGTGGCGGCAGCGCCGGTGGCGGCAGCGACCGTGGCGCCCGTGTCCGTAGTGGCAGCGCCCGTGGCAGTGGCGCCTGAGGCGGCAGCGGCGCCTATGGCGGCAGCGCAGGTCATTGCGCTAGAGTTGGCCACACCTGTGCAACCCCCCCCGAGCGATGTCATCATGATCGAACTACCGGTTCGGGTCACAAAACCCGGTTCCAAGCGCACATCCACGCCCAAGCGCATGGAGCCGGTCCTCATCCTTGGACTCGACGACCCCGACCCCCAGCCAATTGTCACCGACGCGGCGCCAGGTGGAGCTCAGTGTAAACCCGCCTGCAGCGGCCACGCGAGCGATGCAGCGATGGGTGTAGAATGTGGCACGGGCGAATTGGACAACGAAGAACAAAACAAGGACGAGGACGACGACGACGACGATGACGAGAACGAGGACGACGACGACGACGAGGACGAGGACGAGGACGACGATGACGAGGACGAGGACGACGACGAGGACGAGGACGACGACGACGACGACGACGACGACGAGGACGACGACGACGACGACGACAAGGACGAGGACGAGGACGAGGACGAGGACGAGGGCGAGGACGAGGACGAGGACGAGGGAGAGGGCGAGGGTGAGGACGAGGACGAGGGAGAGGGCGAGGGTGAGGACGGCGATGAGGGCGAGGGCGAGGGCGAGGGCGAGGGAACTGGCAAGAACGACGCGGACGAGGACGAGGACGCGGACGACGTAGAGGGTGAAGCGGACAAGTGGACGATGAGCATGGCCACAATTGGCCGTGAAGGCACAAAGGCCCCGGAGGGGGGGCGGGACAACCACAACCTCGAGGACGCCACCGAGGGTATCACCGAGGGCCCCCAAGGGTCCACGGAGCCGGTGCGCGGCTCCAACGCGCAGCGACAACTCCCGTCGAGTGGGGTGAGTGCACGCTACCTCGTGGCGTCCTATACACTGGTAGAGTTACGGGAACTCTGTGACACATCGGGCCTCGCGAGCACCGGGCGTAAGGTGACACTCGCAGGGCGGCTCGCAGCCCAGGTGCACTGAAGCCCTCGGGTCCCCCGTGGATCCACCGCCCGGACGCCAAACGCGGTTTTTTTTCACCCCCCACAACAACTCGAACGACGACGGGACATGGCGCGTACCCCGGCCTGGTTCCTGGTCATGGCGGCGGCCGCCTGTGTGGCGGCCGCCCCCACCGACCCATTGGTCGAATGTGGGACGTGTCGATTCGCCGCCTCGACGAGTGAGCCCCACGGCCTTGTGCCACTGGCAACAGGGGCGCTATGCACGTCGCTCGACGTCCTCGGCGCCTCCGCGGTCGGCGTCGCGCCGGGCGGCGGCGCATCTACCGGGTGCGCGCTCCGCGCCGACGCCAACGCAGCCGACGCCCGGGCCCGGTGGTGTGCCCACGACTCAGCCGGCAACATGTGCGCATTGCCACCGAGCCACCTGGACGGATGCATCCTCCGCGTGCGTGCCCCCACGGAGGACATTGCCATGAGCGCAGTGTCATGGGCCCAGGCCGTGCCATGGCTCGGCCCACTCGTGCTCTTCCACTGGCAGACCGATACGACCGGGCCGACGTGCCCATCGACCCTTTGTTCGCACCTGCAACTCACGTTTGGCGTGGGGCTGGACGTCGCTGACTTTGTCGGGTCGCTGGTGCACGAGCTTGCCTGGGGGGGCGACACCTACCCGAGTGTACTGACCTCCACCCACACCTGCGCCGGCAGTGGCAGAGGCATGGCCGCGGTGCTGGTGCAGGCCACGGCGGGGGTCGCCTCGACGTCCCCCGCCGAGGTGACCCTGCGCGTCATGGTGCTGCTGAGTGGGGTCAACGATTGGTCCGAGCTGCGCCTCACACTGAGCAAGGGCGCCGCCGCGTCCACAGCCAACGCAGTGTCCGGTGACACCAGTATCAACCTGCAGTTCGTGAGCGACACCATGACCGCGATCCAACTGGGGGCCGCGTGGCCGGGCAACGGCAGCGTCTTCCATGTGCGGGTGACCGCGGCGGACGCCGCCACCGCAGTGGCGTCCCTGCTGCGCGCCAACGTCGCCGACGCCAACGGCGAACCCTTGCCAACCACGCTCGTCAACTTCGCCGCTGCCCCCCCGCCCCCGGGCCAATGGTCGGCCCCACCCCCCGGGCCCCAGCCACAGGGCCCCGCCGCGCCGCCCGTCGCACCCAGCCCCTCTTCCGGGGCCGGGGTGTGGTCCTGGATCTACACCATCGCCACCGGGACCGCCGTGCTAGCGTCGCTGCTCGAGCTTCTCACCGTGCTACGCAACCGCTGCAACGAGGGGGCCACGTCGGAGGGCTTCTGCGCTCCCTTGGGGAAGTTGATACGGGCGCTCCTCGACGGTGCCATCTCGCTCATCAAAAACATCGCAAACCCACTTGGCTGACAGGCAGGCCCCCAAAAACAACAGGCAAAACTGCCTCACGTGCGGCTGCGGAGCATTATGTTGTGCAGGTGGTTGTTGGTGAGCCCTTCCGGGTTGTCAATCTCACGGAGCATCTCCGGCGCCAAGTCGTCTCGGTACTCGGCAAACGCGCGCTGGCAAAGCTCGATGGCCGCGGCCTTGGCCTGGTACGCCAGGCGGTTCGCCTTGACTGGAGTCGACCCCCGGCGCGCGGCCGGGGGGTCGTGGCACCGCAGCAGGCCGTCGCAGCTGTCGACCAGCCGGGTGTAGACGGCGCGCAGATCCGCAGAGTGCGAGCCCAGTGGCTCAAACCGGCTGATGAGCTCCGAAAGCTGCAGGTCGCGCTGCAGGTGAGGCGCCTCGTCAAGGACTCGCTCGGCGGCGGCGCGGCGCGCGGCCAACAAGTGCGACGCCGACGCCCAAGCGGCACCGACCAACGCGCCGACCACAGCGCCTGATAGCGCGGCATTTGTAGCCATGGAGGCTACACCTCGTATTCCACTCGGGTCAAAAAAAAAAAGTGCGCGACCCGCACCATGCACGGCGTGGCGTCGCTCATTCACCCACCCCCCTGATTCGAGCACATCGACCACATCGGAGCGCTGGCTGGTACATGTGCACGGTGTTGCGCCAGGGGGGGGGGCGGTCGGTGGCGCGCTGGCTGGCGCATGTGCACGATGTGGCGCCTGAAACCTGCCAGTGGACTCGCTGCGTGCTCGTGTTAAGCGGTGTGTTGGCGCCATCGTGATATGCGGGTGCAACGGACACTTCGGACACCTCGGACGCCTCGGTTGCCTCGGACACCACACGACACACCTCGGCCACACATCGGCCGCACATCGGTCACGACACACGTCGGCCACACGACACACCTCGGCCACACGACACACCCCCTGAAGGGGCCACGTGACACACCTCCTGAAGGGGCCACGTGACACACCTCCTGAAGGGGCCACACGAAACATCTCTTGAAGGGGCCTTACATCGGTCAAGACACGCCTCCTGAAGGGGCCACACGACAGACCGCCTGAAGGGGCCATACATCGGTCACAACACACCTCCTGAAGGGGCCGCATGACACACCCCCTGAAGGAGCCACACATCGGTCACGACACACCTCGGCCACACGACACACCTCGGCCACACGACACACCTCGGGACACACCTCGGTCACACGACACACCTCCTGGAGGGGCCACACGTCGGCCACGACACACCTCCCGAAGGGGCCACACATCGGTCACGACACACCTCGGCCACACGACACACCTCGGCCACACGACACACCTCGGCCACACGACACACCTCTTGAAGGGGCCACACATCGGTCACGACGCCACACCTCGGCCACGCGACACACCTCCCGAAGGGGCCACACATTGGTCACGACACACCTCCTGAAGGGGCCACACCTCGGCCACGCGACACACCCCCTGAAGGGGCCACGCATCGGTCACGACACAGCTCAGCCACACCTCCTGACGGGGCCACACAACACACCTCCCGAAGAGGCCACACAACACACCTCCTGAAGGGGCCACACAACAGGTTAACCCGGACACAACCCACATCGGACGGCGGGCGCCACCGGGGCCACTGTCCTGCTGGCCATCCTCGGCCAGCAGGTGTCACAGGAGCTCCATCTCGAGCGGCGCGCACATGGCAAGGCACGCCGCGACCACTACCAGGCGCAACCGGAGGTTGTCCGACGTCGGCACGCGCCGCCGCGCATCGTGCGACGGGACCGTCGCCGCCACCCAGTCGCGCTGGCAATGCACATGGAACCGATTCCTGAGCGCCACGTTGGACCTCCAGGGCATTGTGGCCTGGATGCACTTCCAGGAGCAGGCAAACTCGGCACGAAGCATCACGAGCGCGTCGTCCTCCTCCACGCTCCAGGGGTGCCCACGAGCGGCGGCACGTAGCACCCGGGCGTGCCAGTGGGCGCGGCACTGGTCGGCGGTGCGCCCGAACCGCGCCAACTCGTGCGCGATGATGCTCCACCTACACAGGCGGAGCTGGGCCACAGCAAGCCGCAGCGCGGCGTCCTCGTCCGTGGACCACTGGGCCCGTGGACGAGGGGCAGTGTGCGACCGAGCGATCGTAGGCTCCACGCGCGGGTGGGGGTGTGTCATGCGAGCGCCCTCTAGTGGCGGCGCCAGTGAACAAAACTACCGCCACCCAAGGGGGGGGGGGTGGCGCATGGGGGTGCCAGACAGCCACAAAACTACCGCAACCCAAGGGTGGGGGTGGCGCATGGGGGTGCCAGACAGCTGACACACCTCGACACACCTCGGACACCTCGGTCACGACACCCCTCGGACACTTCGGCCACACCCCGGTCACGACACACCTCGGACACCTCGGACGCCTCGGTCATGGCACACCTCGGACACCTCGGTCACGACACACCTCGGACACTTCGGCCACACCCCGGACACCTCGGGCACCTACACCTCGGACACCTTGGACATGGCTCGCCTCGGACACGTCGGAGTGGCACAGCTCGGACACCTTGGACGCGGCACACCTCGGACACCCCGGACATGGCACACCTCGGACACGGCACACCTCGGACACCCCTTTCAGGGGGGGGGTCAATTTTTTTGGGGGGGGGGTAACAACAAAAAATCGGTCAAAAAAAGTCGGTCAAACTCGCCCAAGTGGGCAAAGTCGGCGACGATGATCTGCATCAGCGCGCGTGACCGCGATACATTGGCGCAATCGCCGAGGCCAACCCGGGCGCCGACAACCGTCGCCATGCGCTCACCGCCGCCCCGTGGGCCGGCGCCTGGTGATGGCGCGGGGTGTGTGCCGACCACGCATCCATATCGATTGAACGAGGTGACGGGCTTCCCACATGCTCCGAGTCTACCGGGCAAGGCCAACTTGGACCCGCAACCAATGGGCAGCCAATTGGACACTGCGCAATTTGCCACGAAACTGCGCGAACTCGCAGTGGCGCTCCGGGCCTCGTCCAATGTGGCGCAGCATCGCCTGCTGCTGTGGCCTGGGTACGCCTCGGGTCGCCCGTTGATGAGTGCGGCACTGGCCGCGACGGTCACGGCCAGTACCCTCATGGAGTTGGCCCACTCCGAGCCCGGCTCGCCAGTGAGGCGGGGTGACGTCACGATGGGGACTCGGCAGCAACTCCTGCGCGCGAGTCGGTGTGGCCACTGTGCCGGTTGTGTTGCCGACTCCTGCGGCGTCTGCAACGAGTGCCTCGACAAACGGCGGTTCGGTGGCCAGGGCAAGCGCAAGCGGGCGTGCCTCACCCGTGTGTGCACGAAAGCGACCCGGCGCTGGTGACAACGTCCACGCGAGGGATCCACACATGGCAGGGGGCGAATACCGATACCGGTGGCCGCAATCGGGGTCCGTGAGGTGTCCTGACTTCCCGTGTGTTTGGTGACCGAGGTGTTGCCGAGGTGTCTTGACTTCCCATGTGTGTGGTGACCGGGGTGTGGCCGAGGTGTCCCGACTTCCCGTGTGTTTGGTGACCGAGGTGTGGCCGACGTGTCTTGGCTACCCATGTGTTTGGTGACCGAGGTGTGGGTGAGGTGGCTTGACTTCCCGTGTGTGTCGCAGATGTGTCTTGACTTCCCGTGTGTTTGGTGACCGAGGTGTCGCCGATGTGTCTTGACTTCCCTTGCGTTTGGTGACCGGGGTGTGGCCCCTTCAGGAGGTGTCCCGACTTCCCGTGTGTTTGGTGACCCCGCAACAAAAAAAGCACCCTCGGGCCGCGATGCCAGCGTTTGGCCAGGATCACACCGGCCGCGGTCGGTCGCGGCAAATGCGATGCGCTCGTCGCCCCTCGAAGCAAATGTCGTAGCGGCCACCTCGGAGCCCCTTCACCCGGGGGGGTCCCCGGACTCCAACAACTCCGTCCAGATGCGCAGCTTGTTGAGGTCACGGTTTCCGACCACGCAATGCGTCATGCCTGTTTGAAGGGTGCTGCTGTCGGATTTCTCCGCCAGATTGAACGCTGTAGCTCCCTCTCCTAGCAGGTGGCTGAGGACCTCATTTGTGTTGCTACCTTTGCCACCGAGGTCACCCGCGTCGCCGCAGAACACACGAGTTGTCCCCCGGTCCAACTCGGTTCACCATTTCGCCACGCTGTTGAACACACTGAAACTGTGCATATCCCCCTCAAAGTCGGACCCCGCCACGATCGGGTGCTCGATGTCCAGGCCTGCCGAGAACTCGCTGTGCGCCTCAAAGGAGAACAAGTCTGCAGTCGGTCCCCGTTCGCGCGGGAGCTCGGTGTCGACCGTGACGTATTTCACCGTGACGCAACCATCTTGCAGATCCGCCGACACCTCGAACGCGTGGGAATTGTTTGCCGCCGTGGGGGTCAGCGCACCCTCAAGGACATCAACGTTCGACGTGCCGAACACTGGCTCAAACACCCCGTGTGCAGTGCAGCAGCGCAGCCGAACGGATCCTAGGACATTCCGTGCGCCAAGTTTCTGCGCCGCCGTCACCGAGTTCGAGTTGGAGTCCGCGTTGACAAACACCACGTACTGCCTGGGAGCGGGGCCGTTTTGGTAGCGCACCAGGTGCATGCGGACAGTGTCGGTGATGAAGGGGCCCTCAACGATAGCGGTCAGGCTAAAAGCCCCCCCCGCCTCCCCCATGCCCCGAGTCGACTCGATTGCCTCTGGGAGGGTCAGGAACGTGGCAATGTCGGGCAACGAGGGTGGGCGCGTGATGGAGACGGTGGGCCACGTCCGGGGCAGGAAGAGGCCTACTGCGACCGAGGCTTGCGTGTATTGAGTGTCCAGGGACAAGCGTGCGATGTGGTCGGCCTCGACGACAAACAGCCCAAATGCGTTGGGGATGTGGCCGTGCACCACACACAGCGACAGGTCTCGGCGCTTCAGGTGGGACATCGAGCGCGCCCCTTCGCCCGGTGCGCAGGGAGGTCGCATCTTGCCGCTCGACGTGACGCCCGCCCCATCGGGGCCGGCCATCGCACAGAGCTTGAGTCGCGCGTCCTTGACCGACTCCTCGACCGGGTGTGCAGGACGCCGGTGAGGCAGCGGGGCGGTCTGCGAGTCCTCGAGCAGTTTGGCGTAGGCCATGTTGTACGCGTCGCACCAGTCTTGGTCACTGGGGTTGATGGTGTCCACAAACTCAAACCCTTCAAACGTGGGTGGGATGGCCACCTCCCCCCCCCCTTTCGACCGGTAGGTGGCGGCTGTGTGGCAGAAAACGAGTTCGTGGTTCGGTGTGCACCAGATCATGCGCGCCGCTTCAAGGTATTTGTGGTAGAGGCTGTGGTAATGACGGAGCCGCGTGGACAGGCGTCCGGTCGGCGCTGAGCGGTTGATCTCGGGCTTCCAGAGGTTGATCTCATGCTTCCAGATCTCGGGGGCGCCCATTGTCTTGCCATACATACTCTCCACGACCGCGGCCATGATTTCCTGTGTCCTGTTCACACTGTATACTCGTTGCAGTTCGAGGTACTCGTGAAGGGCATCGCGGTAGAGGCTGCCTGCATCCTTGCCGTACCACTCATTGAGTTGGCAGGCATGGAAACAGGCGCGGAGTTTTTTCACCATGGATGTTGAACTCCCGGGCGCGTGCGTAGTACACTTCTTTCGCTGTTCGCACACAAAGGCAGTCAATCCTGTCAGTGGAACTTGGGGCCTTTCCATCGGATTGCGGCGTCGACAGTGTGCAGCGCGTTAATCAGTGCTGCAGAAAAAAAACGTCCGTCGGTGCCGCGGAATGTTGGGTTCACCGCAGCTCGCAGTCGACCCAAGGTGCCCGGCGCTCAGCGTTTGCTTTGTGTTCCGCAACCGCAGCCACGCGTGGCCGAGGTGTCCGATGTGTGGCGTGACCGATGTCGGACACCTCGGACACCGCCACCGTCGGACACCTCGGACACCGCCACCGTCGGACACCTCGGACACAGCCACCATCGGACACCTCGGACACGACCACCGTTGGACTCCCGTGTGTTTGGTGACCGAGATGACCAAGGCGTGGCCGGTGTGTCTTGACTTCTCGTGTGTTTGGCGACCGAAGCGTGGCCGAGGTGTCCTGACTTCCCGTGTGTTTGGTGACCGAGGTGTGGCCGAGGTGTCTTGACTTCCTGTGTGTTTGGTGACCGAGGTGTGGCCGAGGTGTCCTGACCTCCCGTGTGTTTGGTGACCGAGGTTTGGTGACCGAGGTGTGGCCGAGGTGTCTTGGCTTCCCATGTGTTTGGTGACCGAGGTGTGACCGATGTGTGGGTGAGGTGGCTTGACTTCTGTGGGTTTGGTGACCGAGGTGTCGCAGATGTGTCTTGACTGCCCGTGTGTTTGGTGACCGAGGTGTCGCCGATGTGTCTTGATTCCCGTGCGTTTGGTGCCCGAGGGGTGGGCCTTTTCGGGGGGTGCCTTGACTTCCCGTGTGTTTGGTGACCGAGGTGTGGCCCCTTCAGGAGGTGTCTTGACTTCCCGTGTGTTTGGTGACCGAGGTGTGGCCGATGTGTCTAGACTTCCCGTGTGTTTGGTGACCGAGGCGTGGCCGATGTGTCTGGCTTCCCGTGTGTTTGGTGACCGATGTGTGGCCGATGTGTCTTGACTTCCCGTGTGTTTGGTGACCGAGGTGTGGCCGATGTGTCTTGACTTCCCGTGTGTTTGGTGACCGAGGTGTGGCCGATGTGTCTTGACTTCCCGTGTGTTTGGAGACCGAGGTGTGGCCGATGTGTTCTGACTTCCCGTGTGTTTGGCGACCGAGGTGTGGCCGAGGTGTGGCCGATGTGTGGCCGAGGTGTCCGGGCTCCCTGTGTGTTTGGCGACCGGGGTGTGGCCGATGTGTCTTGACTTTCCGTGTGTTTGGTGACCGAGGTGTGGCCGAGGTGTGGCCGAGGTGTAGTTGAGGTGTGGCCGAGGTGTGGCCGAGGTGTCCGGGCTCCCTGCGTGTTTGGCGACCGAGGTGTGGCCGAGGTGTGGGTGGAGTACCGCGCTCGCTGCGCCCTGGACTCCGCGGAGCGAGCTGAGCGAGCCGAGCGCCGGGCTTACTGAGGTCAGATTGCCCACCCCACCTCGCCCATCATGGAGGGTCCCATCGGGCACGATGCCATGTCGGGCACGCGAGGGAGACTCGTGCACCCCCGCCAATGGACGCGCCGCGAAGCGCCGCGCGTCGGCTGCCGATCGGCAGGGGCTCCCCTCGCCAGGGCGCGCTTTTTTTCCCGCCGGTGGGCCAGCGCCCACGGCGTCGCCGCCGACGAGCCCCGCCGGCCGCCGTGGCGCCAGCGTGGTCCAGGTGTTTGCCGTGGGCCTCCTCCTGACAGCGGCCACGTCGCTTGCATCGCCTCTGCCCCCCCAGGGGCCCCCCCCGCAACTGCCGTGCCCCCCCCCGCAAACGCCCCCGCCAGCGCCCCTGGCGCCGGCGCCGAGGGGCAACGGGTGCAAAAAGGGCCACGAGAAGGACTGCCCCGTCAAGACCAAGCACAGCAAGGCGGAGGTGCTCTGGGTCGCGGGTGTGATCCAACTCTTGAACCCCGGCGCCACCGTGTCGGTAAATGACGTCATCCGTGCCCTGGTCAACGGCGACAAGTGCAGCCTCTCGGACGCCCGGGTCGGCAACATCGTCTTGGAGTACGACGAGGCGTACTGGCACCACGACGTTGGCCGAGACGAGCGCAAGATGCAGACCTTGGAGCGGCGCAACGACCTCAACATGATCGTGCGGCTGCGGCGCGGCAAGTGCCCCAAGCTCACAATTGCCGGGCGCACCCTCGTCGTCTTGGTCCACACAGACTCCAATGACACGACCATGCAGCTGAAGGCCACCGTAGATGCGATCAACGCGGCCCAAGAGGTGACGACGCTCACGTTCGGCCCCAAGGCGATGAAGGACGCGGTGCGCACGGGCGCCGAGGCCTACAAGGAGATTGACAAGCGCACCACCGCCATGGTCGCGGCCCTCACAACCCGGTACGGCAAAGGGGCCGGGCGCATCTTCAAGGTGCACGGCGTCAAGTCGCGGCTGTTGAATGCCGCCTTTGTCGAGAAGCTCGACCAGGTTTATGCCATGTGCGAGAACGACGCCACGCGCATGGGCACGTTCATGCGCGGTGGCAGCGTCGCGGCCGCACTCGCGGGCCCGGACGCTGAGCAGTTCTTTCAGTCCGTGGAGCGACTCCGTGCGATGGGCATCGAGGGCAAGGGCCTCGACACGTTCATGTGCGACGGCGTTGCGTCGCGCCTCGTGGGCCCCAAGGCAGACGTCGATGCCCTTTTCGCTGCGCTGGGGCGACTTCAGACTGACCTCGGTTGCAAGGTACCGAACATGGTGACACTGATGAGCGACGGCCTTGCGCGGGCCATCGTGGGCCCCAAGGCGGACGCCTTCTTCGAGTTGCTCCTCTTGATCAAGACGACCGTGTGCGGCAACAATGTCAAGAAGATGTGCACCTTTACCAGCGGCAGCGTCGCGTCGGCCATGGCGGACGACCCCAAGGCCTTTGGCAAAGCGCTGGAGCGACTCGAGCGCGACTTTGCCGTCAAGAACGGTCTTCTGGTCACCTTCATGGGCAACAGCGCGATGTTGGCCATGCTGGACGAGGACGCAGACGTGTTTTGGACCGCGCTGCACAGACTCGACAGGGAGTTCGGCATCCGCGGCCAGCGCCTCGCAACCTTCATGTGCGACGGCGTGGCGAAGTTCATCATGGAGGATGCGGATCGCTTCTTTGCGATGCTCGAGAAACTCGACACGGAGTTCGACATCAGCGACCAGCTCCTCGTAACCTTCATGTGCGACGGCGTGGCGAAGTTCATCCTGGAGGATGCGGAATGCTTTTTTGAGGTGCTCAAGAAACTCAACAAGGACTTCGGCATCCGCGACCAGCGCCTCGCAACCTTCATGTGCGACGGTGTGGCGGCGTTCATCCGGGAGGGTGACGCGCTCTTTTTCAAGATGCTCGAGAAACTCAAGGCGGACTTCAAAGTCGTCGACCTGGTCCCGTTTGTGAACAACAGTCTCTCGTCGGCCGCAAGGGGCCCGAAGTCCGAGGTGTTCTGGGTGGGAATGGAGCAACTCAAAGGCGAACTGGGCGAGGGCGGTTTGGCGAGCATCATGTGCGGTGGCGTTGCCAGCAGCACCTCGTCGCCAGAGTGGGTGCACGCGGTCCTCGGCGTGCTGCACCTGACATCCGCGGCCTGCGTGCGCGCGCTCGTGTACTACTCGCCCGTCGTGAACGATGCACCGGCCGTGCACAAGCGCCTGCAACTCGCCGCGCTGTTCGAGCGCAAGCGCTTTGCGGACAAGGTGTGCAAGGGCGCCGACCCCGTCAAGCCCAAGCGCGTGCGCGAGTGGCTGGACGGCAACTGACGCGGGGGGTAACGCCGCCCAGGACCCGGTGGACATGGGTGCCCCCCATTCGCGGAGCCCGCCGCAAACGGTGGCGACGTCGTGCACATGTGCCAACTCCCAGTGGAACTGCCACTGGGACCGACCGAGGCGCCGGAACTCAACCGGCCTCTCCATCCATGGTGAGACTCGACAGACGGGCGCGGTCCACGGGGACGAGGCGGACGCGCACACCGCCAGTGGACAGGGTGGTCAGGTTGACCAGCCCATCAAGCGGACCGAGGCGGGTGCGCGAATGCCGCCGGTGTATGTGCAACGCCTCGAGTCGGACAAGGCCCTCGAGGTTGAGCATGTGCAGCGCTTCGCAGCCGTGCAGGGACAACTCGCGCAACGACGGTGGCAGGCCCACCAGCGCCTCGAGTGCCGGGCACGCACCCAAGCGTATGCTTAGCAGCCGCGTGTGCAGCGGCGTCGGCAAGCGGGTCAGGGCCGGGCACCGTTGCATCGAGAGTGTAAGCAACCGGTGGCACTGGGACAGGGCGGCCAGGTTGTGCAGCGCGGGGCAGTTGACCACCTGGAGGTGCACAAGGCCCTTCGGAATGCGGTTGCAAATGGACTGCAACCCTAAGCAGTCACGCAGCACCAGCTGCCTCAGGTCGGTGAAGCCCGCCAGGGACGGTAGCTCGCTCACGCAGGGGCAGTGCCCCATGTGCAGGTTGCGCAGCCGGGGGAGCGACGGCAGCGTGCAGACGCAAGTGTGGGACAGCTTGAGCGAATGGAGCCGCTCTTGGAACGTGTGCATCGTCGACATGCATGTCGCCCTCGGACAGCTCGAGCCAATGCGGGCCACATGTCCCAGTCGCTTGGACCCCGAGTATTCGATCGCCCCCACAGCGGTGTACTCGTGAAGGAGCTCGGTGATGGGCGCCGTGAGGTCAGGGAACACACTGGCGCACTGGTCGATGCGCAGCACGTGGAGGTTGCGCTTGAGTCCGCGCTCGAGGTCGACGAAGGTGGCGCCCAGTGCGTCGCGGAGGAAGACGAGCAGGTCGGCTCGCATGGTCTGTGTACGCATGGACGCGGTGATGGCGTTGCCGATGCCCTGGCGTGTATACATCGGGAGCGCGCCGAGTGACGGGTGGAACCCGGGATGCAACGCGCGCGGCGTGCCACTTGCCACCTCCAACAGGGCGGCCCATGTCCTGACCGAGACGTGGTTGGCGAGAGGCTCGAGTACGCCAATGTGCAGGAGCCCGGCGGCGGCCATGCCGATGAGCTGGGTGCACTGTGACCCCGTTTGCACCCGGTCTCTGACCCCCCCCCAACCTCGTAGGTGGGGGGGGGGCGCCCATGGGGGGGGGTGCCCCCAAGGGGGGATGTGCCTCGGCCCGGGGGGGGGGGGCGGTGTGCCCCCAATGGGGCGGGGTGTATCGACCCCCGACCTCAACCTCGGGGGGGGGCGCCAGTGGACAGTGCGAATGGGAGGGGCTGCGGACGCGCGAATGCCATCTCACCAACCGCCGATTGACATGCGACAAGTAGGAATGGAATCAAATTACAAAAACCAAGTCTCCCCAGATCGACCGCGACTCCCACAAACAGTCAACTCCGGCAAACTCGACATGACCAGAAAGGGCGGGCGTACGTTGCCTGAATGTACCAAGTTGAAACGCATCGTCGCCCCCCCCCTGCGTATGCAATTCGTCGCGTTAATCCGACCGTTTGTATTTTGGGTTGCGCATCAGACCGAAGCTACCACTGTCTTCCCCTAGCCCTACCTTCCACTTGCACGACCGACGTGCCAGTACAATGGCGGAAATCACAAGGATGGCAATCAGAGCAATCCTGGCTTCCATTTGATCGAGAAAGATGAGCAGTGCGACGGCAACAATACACCCAATGTATTGGGCAAACAAACGGATTTTCCCTAACGCATACAGCGACGTGCGCCATTGGGAAGTTGTCACGGCGGGGTTTGGGTTCATCCGGGGTGCGGAGGCTGCGGTGCCTGGGGACAACTGCATGGTTTCTACATACACCACAGAAAATAACTGTTTGTCCGCGAACGATTCCTCGGGCCCGTCCCTCGGTTTGTGAATCCCCGTATGGAGGCCGTCGGGGAGATTAGGCAAAAAAACGCGAGGTGGCCGACGAGCGCGGCGCGGCACTGGCCCCCGCGTGGCCTTGGCTGGTGCCGACGTGTGCCATGGGCACCCCGGGGCGATGTGCGCCGGTGCGCGGGGGTGGGGCCACGGGCGACCGGCTCGACGCTTCAAGGTTGCACGCCCCGGCCAGGCGCGGCTGGTAGGCGTAGTCACCCAGACCGGCCAGACCCGGGCACGGGGCCGTTGCCGCTGCGAGGGCGTGCGCCTCCGACCCACCGGGGCGCTGCATGGCGGGGGCACCGGCTTTGCCGGCACCGGCGCCGGCGCGCGGGGGGTTGGGGCCGCCGCTGCCGTGTGCATTGGACGGGGCGCAGGGGTCGCCCCCGCCACCACCGGCGCCGTGTGAGGCCGCGGGCGGTCGACTCGACCCACCCGCGCGCGGCTGGTACGCATACTCGCCCAGGCCACTGGCCAGGCCCGCGTTAGGGCTGACCGGAGCGGCGGGCGACCCGACGCGACCCACCGCGGCCGGCGCCGGGCCGGCGTGCGCCTCGATACAGCTCAGCAGGTCTCCCCCGTACGCGGCGCACTTGTGCTCGCCGATGCCAGGCACGGCCAGCAGCGCGCGCAGCGTCGCGGGTCGCGCGCTGGCGATGGCGCGAAGCGTCGCGTTGCTCAGCACGAGGAAGGGCGCCAGCCCGTGCGCAGAGGCGAGCCGGCGGCGCGTCGTTGCGAGCGCCGCCGCGAGGGCGTCGTCCGGCGCACCGACCTGGGCGTCGCCACGCGCGCGCTTCCCCGCTCCGGCTGGCGCGCACGCGCGCGGGGCGGCACGCACCGCGACTGGCGCGGCGGGCGCCGCGTAGGAGAAGCGCGCCAGGTCGCCGGCGGCGAGCCAGTCGCGGCCGGCGGCGCTGAGGCAGACCGCCGTGTAGGCGTGTCCCGCGCGCGACTCGCGGCCTTCGACGGCCAACAGGCCGGCGCGCCGCACCTCGTCGACCAGTGCACGCAGGGGATCCAAGGCCACGCCGCGGGCCTCGCCACAGGAAGGCCGCTCGGCCAGCCACCCGAGCTTGGCTGGCAGCGTGCCGCGCGCCAGCTGAAGGACCACCGTCAGGCCAAAGTGGCCCTGGCAGTCGCGCGCCGCGCGCAGCAGCGCGCCGCAATGCGCCGTCGCGTCGCGGCGCGGCCGCGGCGGCGCGGCCGCAGCCACGCACGTGTCGCACACCCCGCAATCGTCCACCGCCTCGCCAAAGTAGGCGGCCAGGCAGACGCGGCGGCAGCGCGGGGTGTCGGCGTAGTCGCGCAGCGCCTGCAATGTGCGGCGTGCGCGCTCCGGGTGCGCCGCGCCCGTCACCGCGAGGTGCGTCGCGCGCGGCCAGTCGCCGGCGCCGACCCAAAGTACGCACTCCGCCGCGGCGCCATCGCGACCGGCACGACCGCTTTGCTGGTAGTAGGCCTCGAGCGAGGCCGGCGCACCCCAGTTATAGACCGCCCGCACGTCGGGCTTGTCGATGCCCATGCCGAACGCCACCGTGGCCACCAGCACGGAACAGCCGCCCTGCATGAAGGCGGCCTGGGACGCGGCGCGGGCCGACGGTGTCAACTTGGCGTGGTAGCCGGCCGCCGCCATGCCCCGGGCCTGTAGCGCGGCGACCAACGAGTCCACCTCCTTGGTGGTTGGCACGTATACGACCACGCATGGCACGCCGGCGCCCGCCTGCGCGGCCTCGGCCGCCCGCAGCTCGGCGCACAGCACCTCGTGCGCCGCGCGTCCCGGCGGCTTGGGCCGCACGGCGTACCGCAGGTTGGCCCGATCCACCGTGCCTGTCACGTCCACGTAGCCGGCCCAAAGCCCCAGCGCGCGGACCACGTCGCGGCGCGTCTCGTCGGTGGCGGTCGCCGTCAGCGCCATCACCGGCGTGCCTGGGGGCAGGTGCCCACGCAGCTCGTGCAGCTGCGTGTACGACGACCTAAAGCTTTGCCCCCACTCGCTTACGCAGTGCGCCTCGTCGATCGCGAGGAGGGTGCACGCCTGCAACAGCCGACGCAACCGAGGCGACGCGCACATCTCTGGCGTGACGTAGACGAACTGCGCCCCGCCCTCTGCGGCGGGCCAACCACCAGCGGCCTGGTTGCCGCCGAGGTAGCACGCCGTGATGCCCCTGGACACCAAGGCGGCCACCTGGTCGTGCATGAGCGAGAGGAGCGGCGACACGACCACGGTCTGGCCACCGAGCAGGATTCCGGGAACCTGATAACAGGCGCTCTTGCCCCCACCCGTCGCCATGCGCACAAAGACATCGGTCCCCGCCAGCGCTGCGCGAATCGCGCTCGCTTGCACTCCGCGAAACTCGGTAGCGCCCCAGTATCGGCGCAGCGTGGCACGCGCGGCGCCGAGTTTGTCCAACCCCGCGATGGGCCCCGTGTCGCCCGGCGCGCCGATCATGCAGACTGCATACCAGGGGGTACCGATTTGAGCGGGTGCGGGGAGTCTGACTGGTCTGATCGCCCCCCCCCCTCGGGGGTACGACATGGCACCACTCGCAAAGAGTTGGCGTGTGTCATGTCCGAGGTGTCGGATGGCTCCCCGAGGTGTCCGACGCGCGTTTGTCTGGGGTGTCCGACGCGCGTTTGTCCGGGGTGTCCGACGCGTGTTTGTCCGGCGCGTTTTTCCGAGGTCACCGACGCGCAGTTGTCCGAGGTCACCGACGCGCGGTTGTACGAGATCACCGACGCGCGGTTGTTCGAGGTCACCGACCCCTCCCCCCCCCCCGGGTGAATGCGAGGGGGGGGTCACTTTGCAATCTAGTCCCATCGCCAATGGCACCAATTTCGGAGAAATGCAACAGGTGTCCACCAAACGAATGTGCTTGGAGCAAGGCGGTAAACCCAACCCCGCCATCATTACCACCACCGCGGTCGTCGATGACGAGGTTGGTTGCCTCGACGACGCTCATGCCATTACCGACGAGGGAGACGAGGAAGGCGATGAAGACGAGAAAGGCGGTGAAGACGAGGAAGACGGGGAAGACGAGGAAGATGAGGAAGACGAGGAAGACGAGGAAGACGAGGACTTCAAGTCGTGCGCCGAATGCAATTCGACCGAGGATAGCATGGACGCCGACACATACGTGTGGTGCAAGGAGGCCTTTGAATATCTGTGCCTGGGTTGCTCGAGTTTCTGTGAGCGTTGCATGCAGAACCGGCTGATTCACCGCGTGACTTGGTTCACCGAAGAAGGCCCGGGCAACAAATTCAGCGTTTGTGACTGGTGCTGGCGGCCCGAGGACGACGATTTGGACGCATACGAGCGCGGGTACGGCCCGGTCAACACACCTCCCTCGTCCCCGGACACGGATGGCCAGCTCAATTCAATCGTCGATATGTACGTGCGCCACACCCGGGGCCCGCCTCCGCCGACGACATGCAGTGACCCGGGGGTCACAATGGCGCGCAACGAGCTCTTCCGACTCCACCTCATCTCTGTCCGGCGGCAGTCCGCTGGAGCAAGGTTGGTCCGCGCCATGCGGCGCACCGCGTTCTTCGAGAGAGCGACGTCCAGGCTGCACGCCATGGGTGCAGTCTTTGGCAAGAAGGGCGCTGCGGAGTTCGCAGCCGATTTTGGTTCCAGTTGAACCGGTGTCAATGGGTGTCGTGGCCGCGTTGTCGCAGAGTGGGCCAATGTTCGCGGCGTTGTCTTGACTTCCCGTGTGTTTGGTGACCGAGGTGTGGCCCCTTTCAGGAGGTGTCTTGACTTCCCGTGTGTTTGGTGACCAAGGTGTGGCCCCTTCCGGGGGTGTCTTGACTTCCTGTGTGTTTGGTGACCAAGGTGTGGCCCCTTCAGGAGATGTCTTGACTTCCCATGTGTTTGGTGACCAAGGTGTGGCCGGTGTGTCTTGACTTCCCGTGTGTTTGGTGGCCGATGGCCGATGTGTCTTGGCCGCAGTTTCCCGTGTGCTTGGTGGCCGATGGCCGATGTGTCTTGGCCAGAGTTTCCCGTGTGTGTGGTGACCAATGGCCGATGTGTCTTGGCCGAAGTTTCCCGTGTGCTTGGTGGCCGATGGCCGATGTGTATTGGCCAAAGTTTTCCGTGTGTGTGGTGACCGATGGCCGATGTGCTTTGGCCCCTTCAGGAAGTTTCCCATGTGCTTGGTGGCCGATGGCCGATGTGTCTTGGCCAAAGTTTCCCGTGTGTGTGGTGACCGATGGCCGATGTGTCGTGGCCAAAGTTTCCCGTGTGCTTGGTGACCGATGGCCGATGTGTGTTGGCCAAAGTTTTCCGTGTGCTTGGTGACCGATGGCCGATGTGTGTTGGCCAAAGTTTCCCGTGTGCTTGGTGACCGATGCCCGATGTGTCTTGGCCGAAGTTTCCCGTGCGCTTGGTGACCGATGGCCGATGTGTATTGGCCGAAATTTCCCGTGTGCTTGGTCGCTGCGACCGATGGCCGATGTGTCTTGGTGACCGATGGCCGATGTGTCTTGGTCGAAGTTTCCCGTGTGCTTGGTGATCGATGGCCGATGTGACCTGGCCGAAGTTTCCCGTGTGCTTGGTGGCCGATGGCCGATGTGCATTGGCCAAAGTTTCCCGTGTGCTTGTTGGCCGATGGCCGATGTGCCTTGGCCGACGTTTCCTGTGTGCCTGGTGACCAATGGCGGATATGGGTGGCCGATGGCCGGTGTGTCTTGCCGATGGCCGATGTGCCTTGGCCGAAGTTCCCCGTGTGTGTGGTGACCGATGGCCGATGTGTCTTGGCCGAAGTTTCCCGTGTGCGACCGATGGCTGATGTGTCTTGGCCGAAGTTTCCCGTGTGCGACCGATGGCCGATGTGTCTTGGCCGAAGTTTCCCGTGTGCGACCGATGGCCGGTGTGTCTTGGCCGAAGTTTCCCGTGTGCGACCGATGGCCGATG
>Ga0209491_10004196_pt1 | contig 22502 bp, 25 predicted proteins | sample BON02_FD_187213 | JGI IMG/M metagenome (GOLD analysis project Ga0209491, IMG submission 187213) | Freshwater microbial communities from Lake Bonney liftoff mats and glacier meltwater in Antarctica - BON-02 (SPAdes) (version 2) | ecosystem: Environmental > Aquatic > Freshwater > Ice > Glacier... | reverse complement strand
TATATATGTGAGTGATATGCATTATATGTGTGTGTCGCCTGAGCTCCGTAACCACTGACAGCGAGAGCTAGTACTTGCTACCAGATAGACCCAAAAGATCTTATATGGATTTAAGTCACGTGAAAATTTTTTAGGGAGAACCATCTACATGTACAAGTATATATAAAAAGGAAAAAATAATGGAACATCTGAACCATCAATGGCGAGAACTGGTTTAGCTATTGTTAGACCTTGTGCAGAGAAGCAAACGCACACACACACGCACACACACACACACATACAAACATATTCTCACGCACAGTTATGTATTTGTTACATCAAACATGTTTCAATGAGATTGGATTAAATTTTCTGGCAGTCGTAGTTAAATGCTGCTTTTGGAATAATCTGATAAGATTTCACCTGAATTCCAGAACCACCCATGGCGAGAACTTCCTGAAGCTTCTCGGGTCGTGCATAAAAGCCAGCAAGGTAAAAGGGCAGATTCTTTGAAGCAGTCTTGAATTTCACGAGATCCACCTGCGCAATTTCTCAAAACTTTAGCTTCTATGATTTCTATAAAGTCAATACGTGCAAATTTTTAATTTACAGACTCATCACCTCATCCTTGGCACCATACACGGGTTCGCCTCGCTCATTCATATTACCAACACTAGACCCCTTCCCGGCATCGTACTTGTAACTGTATAGATATCAGGAGATAAGTGCCTACTAAGCATAACATGCATGAATCACGAATAGGACTTTAATCAACATACCCACGGGGTGGCGCATTGTGGCCACCAGCTGTGGGGAATTCGATTACAAAACCCTGAATGCCCTTGGTGGGGCCTGCATATTCGCATATCAGTAAACAGTTCCTTCATGTACTCTTTATCTCACGTCCAGTGACATTTTCAAAAGCTCGAAACAAAGTTCGAAGCCAAAGCATGTGAGTCTCTTTTGCCACGTTTCAGTGAAAAGATTTCTATGAGCTTTGGCTTGAGCTTTGCTTCGACACTTCGAAAATGTTACTGCAGGTGGGATAGGCTGAATTAGTGCATTAGTGTCATAGATCTCAACACATATATACGTATATTTTCAGATACATACATTACCTGCTCCTGAGGCCCGTTTGAGCATAGCCTGCGCCAACATCACAGATGATACGATAGGGAAAAAATTGGGGCGCTTGAGTTTCGTCTCGACTACTTCAGGTGCTCCTGATGCAGTAAAGAAGTCTGTGGGGCTGAACTCAGCGTAGTGGGTCTCCTGCATATATCATGCAAAATATATACTAATATGTCAGCATTGTTATGAATACTAGGATACTCATGAATAAAGCATTACATGTTATTTTACGTGTAAAATTATACAAACCTCAGAGCCATCAACATCGATGACGAGTCTGGCATCTTCTTGCTCCGAAAGCTTGTCGAGAATGCCAGGGATCTCCATAGGGATTCCGGCTCCCATAATTACAAAGTCGGCACCTCCAAGCATTGCGCCATACAGCGACTCCATAGTCGGAAGCTGGATCTTGGTGAGACAGTTGATGCCCACACAACCCTCTTCTCCACCGGGACCTGCAACCAGAGAACCATCATCTTCATGTTTTGCGAGCCACACCTGCACATGGCACCAGACTGCAGTCAGCTGAATGGACGTCAACAGTCCACACCGCTGGATATGTCAGAGCTGCAAAATCTTGCACTTGTAGACAACAATGCATGGATTTGTTACAATTTAGACCCTGTTTCGAAAGCAAAAACGAATTGATGGGGAGTGCACCTCGACAAAGTTTCCGAGAACGGCTGTTTCCCTGAGCGCTTGTGTCGCGCCCAGAGTCCACATGGGAAGAGGTGAATAAGGCTTATCTATGTCCTTGCCACCTTCGATAAAAAATTTGTCGACACACTTCTGCGCCATGCCCTGGTCCGGGAAGTGTGCGAGAGCATTCCTCACAATGTTTCCGGGGTCGCCGTCATTCAGCCACCTGACTATGACAACATCCATTGCCGTGCCAGAAACAATTCCGAGCTCGCCGCTTCTTGCAAGCTCACGAGCCAGTCTCCACGAAGACACCTTTGAGGCAGGAAAGGACAAGCATACACAGAGAATGTCGTCGTGAAGTGAGATGCATCTTGGTATGAACAGCGCGAAGGAGGGGGGAAAAATTGCAAATACCACAAAAGCACAACAATAGACGTGGAACGACAATGTGGGTTTCAAATAGTAAAAGTAAATAAAGTAAAGTAGCTCACAAATCTAAACGTAAATTAAAAAAAAACATACAAACTTGCCTTAACACAGGGGAGCACTCAACACAGCAACGCACCTGCACACCCATGCCGCCCTGGATGATTTGAGGGGTTTTGCCACAAATATCGGTCCTGCCGACCTCCCATCCCTCCTCAGGACGACCAGCTTCCCACTTCCCACTGCCCCGGAGCTCAAATTCTATGTCCCCCATCCTCAACTCTTCGCCCATAACCTTGCGAGTGGGCGATTGTCCCACCCCCAACATCTTCAGTGCGGACAGACGGCCTGGACGGTTCCTGAGGAAGATGGTGGGGTGGCACGGAAGAGGAGACCCAAGCGAAAGACCTGGAACCAGAGTGCGGCTACCTGTGGAGGGAAGTGCAGAGGGCACAAAGGCCATTGCGCCGGATATACAAAGGGTGTAGCCGGCGTACACGAGCGTACGCATGGTGCGCACCGAGCGATCAGGACGCACGGGTAAGCTCTGCTGCTAGCAGATACTCATATAAAGCGAATCCTTGCACATCCCACTGCATGTTTGAGGAGACATTTTGTTACACTGTGCAGGTTTCGCACCGCGAGGTCTTGACAAAAGGTTCAAGGGCTCGGAGGATGCAGGAGGACAATGCAGGAAGGTCCAACACTTTTTGCGCCGATGCATTCCAAGCTGAGCAATAGATGTGTCAGCATAGACAGTTTATGAGCCTTTGGTGATTGTTTCAGGATTATGATTTGTGGCGACATTCGTCATCATGCCCTCACCTCCACCGATCCCTTTCCAGCTATTTCTCGATTCCCCCTGTTTTTAACGTCTCTAATGTGTGATTTACTTGGAATCTGTGGTAATCTGGCCTCAGCATAATCATCTTTTCTCGAAAGGACATCTTTTGAAAACATATCTTGAAAAAAGGTTCAAGACCTCGCGGTGCGAAACCTGCACAGTTTCACAAAATGTCTCCTCAACATGAGGTAGGAGTCGTGAGGAAATACGCAAGAAGTGTAACCGGGCGCAATTATGACAGGCAGCATCCTCTTCATTGGCTCGTGGTTACTGCTGCTGCATGTGATATGTGGCGCCTGGTAAGGACATTCGAATACAATACTTATGTTTTCAGACACGCGAATAGCACTACAACTTCGCCTCGTGAGCATCATATTGCTTGCTCTTCTCTTGTAAATGGTGCATCGTCTCGCTGGCTCTTCTCCTGTACTCTCACAGCACAAGACGCTCAAATTGAAATGCTTGACTATTGGACTCCCTGCAACAGTTTCCAATCTATGACCATGCCTGTGAAGCGCCCCATGAACCTCAAAAAGCCCATCACTCGCAATATTGCTCTCATGGCATGGGGCAAGTCGTCTCGTGAAGAGTTCGAACAGAGAGATCGTGTGTCTTCAGCATTTGGCGCCATGATGTGTGATTCGCCTGACAAGTTTAGGTATGAAGTGGGAAGTAGAATGCATCCAACTAGCACAAAACTACACCTCTACCTTTGAGCAAGTGCAGGTACGTGTTCCCAATAACAAATTGGGCGCTGCGGATTCACAAGTATCTGTGTACCAAACAATGACAGGCAGATCTGGAGTGTGACGAACATCGGGAAAGCTGCTTTTGGAGCGGCTGGTGCTACTCTATGTGTTGTTAGTGGTGCTGTGGCTGTTGTCGGCATTGCTGCTGATGTTTTCGGTAGATCTTGTCAAATGTCCGCCTCAATTTTAGTGGGACATGCTTTTACATGCACCTGACTCAGGTTTCATGGTGGTGTTCAGTCGACACCGCAGTTGGTGTTGCGGAAGCAGCTGCGGGTGCTGTTGCTCCACCTGGCTCGAAGAGACGAGAAGTTGCCCTCCGCGCAGGGATGTTCTGTGGTGATGCTGCTGGAGCCACTGCGAGTATTGTCAGTGGTGTCGCAGGTGCTGCCGTCGAGTTTGCAGGCGATACGTTTTAGATCTCCACTTAGTTTTCTGTTACCGCTAACCACCTATCAAGCCCATTGCAACAGCTCACACTGATGTGATCTCATAGGTGCTGCAAATGCCGTGACGGAGTTCAACATGGAAATGGTGCTCGAACTGGAGAAGAAGTACTCTTTGCTTTTCAATGGTATGTTCCAACAAGTGTATGATGAAGCCGTTGAGGAGGCATACACGGATTCTCCAACCTGCTGTACAGGCATTCCCTTGATGAAGGTTGAGGTTGAGAACCAGCACTTTCGGCAGGAGGAGCAGACAGAATTTATCAAACTCAATGTGCGTAAGACTGAGTCTATTATCCAGGAGGCTGACAGTCAAATTGAGCAGGTATTCGATTTGCACCCTTTTCAATTTTGAATTTTAAGTATTCCTTATTTTCAGAAAATACAAAGCTGATAGGGTCTTGTTTCAGAAGGCACCTTTGCCGAAACGAAACCGTGCAGAAATTAGTAAGCGGCAGGTATGTAAAGGAGTCAGAATTTTCTGTATAATCCTGTTTCATATACATTTGTACTATAATGCTGTCTATGTACCTTATATCAGAATTTTCCATCATTATATCAAACGTCACTTGTGTATATTCTGACACCCTACATACCACTACCAGGAGATGCAAAGACCAATCCAGAGGTATGTAGGATGTCAGAATTTTTGATGTAATACATTACATAATATATATATATTCTGACACCCTATATGGCTTTATAGAAAAAGACAGAAAACGGCTATCACATTGGATCGTGAGCAAGTGCTTGCGATCTTTGCGGTCCGTCCGAATCCGTCGGTGCGTGTGTGCATAAGAATGTACTCATAAATATGCTATTCTACGCATAAATGTGCACGTATGATATTCATACTAATACAGCGTATTGCACTCAATGTGTATTAGGTGACGGTGTGGAAGAGCTCTTCTCTCCGCTTTGATTCATCAGCCGAGTACTTGTGTGCGGAGTTGGTAACATATATCAGCTCATTGCGGCTAAATTTACTCATAACATGACTATATGACATAATCGCAGAGCTGATCTTTGAGAATTTCTGCAGGCGGAGCAATATGATGTCAAAAAAATGGTTGTCAAAGAGATTTGGGGGAGGAAGTCTCGAATTTCTACGACTAGGCCGCACTGGACTGACCACGAGCTAAAAGAAGACGTTCTCTCAAGGAAATTCAGACAAGCTTTAAGCGATATTGTCAAGAGCACTCCAACGCACCAGAAAAGCGTGCATTTAAATCTGTGGTATGCAGGGTGTGAAAATTTCTTGAAGTATGACTGCATATCACCTCATGTGATATATATATTCTGACACTGTACATACCAGGGCACAAAAATATCTTGAGCTTGAGGCAAAGATGGAAGAAGAGCTAGCATTGGAGTCGTCAATCGATGAGCCTCCGATGGACGAAGAAGCAACCGTAAATAATTTGATGTGGGGACACAGACGGAGGGAGGATATCATCAACGGCCTTGATGAACTTTTCCAGAAGGAATGTGATTAAAGTACACGTTCGAATACTAGGTAATCGAACTGCACACGAACGCTCTTAATTACGTGTTTAGATATATAGTTGATTGTAACTGAGTAATCAATTTTCCCCTCTACACAGAGCAAGACGAGGATGGAGGCCAGTCTAATAGAAAAAAATGAAGGGTAACGAGCAATGAGGCGCCAACCTTGATTGTTTTTCTATCTTTTCTTCTTTCTATGTTTCTTCTGGAGAGGAAAACCGACGGTGTCACGCAGGACCTTTTTCAAGTTCTTGTTCCCTTTCTTTCGATTCTTTTCCTCTTCCTTTGGAAGGAAAACCCTGACGCCGGTCGCAGGATCAAATTTGCTCCGGAAAAAGGAAGAACCTTTGGAACATTTTAGGAATTTTCCTTTTCGAATTCCGTTTTCCTGTGTTAATTCCTTTCGGCTGTGGAGTGGATCTATTAACCCCCTACATCCATCTTTTGTCAACCAATGTTTCCGCAAACTTTTGAACAGCTCTTTGTGAAAAAGAAACGTGACAGGAAAAGCCCCTGAGGTTGGATTTCAGTAAAATTACTGAAGACCGAAAATTTGAAGCAGAAATCTGATGAATTGTATTGTATCCATTTCATGCAATTACTGGGTTTACCTTGACATTATTTGATAAAATCTCAACAATTTTCAAAAAAAGTACCAAAGAATCGTTCCGTTTACCAGAGCAAATTTGATCCTGCGACCGGCGTGAATCCGTGACATAGAATCCCAGGAACTATAGCTGACTTTTCTCTTCTTTGATTCTCCCCTGTTCTTCCTTTCTTTGTGGGTGAAACCCCAACTTAATCGCATAGGACCCCAGGTCCTGTGGTGGACTGTACCTCCTCCTATCAGTTCGGGAGACCGCTGGTCGTTGTAAACCAGCACACAAGTTTGTGAGCTGGCTGCATTCTGAGGCAATCAAGTCCAATAAACAAGACTCCCTCACTTCCAAGGAACGTCACGCCTCGGGCATGGAAGCCCCTTGGCCCCCTCCGCTTCAGTGTGGAAGGCAACATGGGCTTTGAGAGTAAAGTTTGAAAACTGAAAGTGGGTATCCCAAGGATGCGAAGGTTGCTAATATGATAGTGCGTGAGCTTCGGCAATCAATCTTGATTTCAGTTTGTTGAAAGGAATGGTCCGAAAAACGAAAAAACGGGCTTCCGTGAGGGGAAAAAAAACTAATTTTTCTGAAACGGCACTCAAAACTCAATGTTGCAATTTGCAATGCTGTGATTTGTTTTTTAACGCCGGTAGCAGGATCAATTTTTCGACCACTTTCCCAGACTCACATTTCTAAACGTGAGTTGAAGAACGGCCATATCTCGAGATTTTGCTCTGTTTTTCAAGTAATCCAAGTAATCTCGTCGGCAAAGTTTTCCTCTGCGGAAGAAGTTGACCTCAGCTTCAACTCAGAAACGAAGGAACACCCCCAGATTTCGAACCCTTTTTTTTGGAAAAGAGACAGTGAAAACGTTTTTCTACAAATGTTCTAATTCGGGGAGAAATGAATTCACTCCACAAACACAAAATAATGTCAGTTGGATATCAAGTAAAGCAGATCTCAAAATCTCGTTCTTGAACTCACGTTTAGAAATGTGAGTCTTCAAAATTGTTCCTAAAATTGATCCTGCTACCGGCGTAATAATTACGATTCTCAGATTTCTTTTCAAGGCTGGCATTTTCCTGGGTTTTCAATAAACTGTTCTGATCTCTCATGTGTTGTATGCATACTTTTTTTTGATTTGATAAGTTTTCAGAGATTTTTCTTGTCAAAATTTTACTCAATTTTTTTTGCAAGATTACCTTTTGGTGTGTAATGTACTGCTCTCTAGACAGGAGATCTTTCTTTCTTTTACTTATTCTTTCTTTCTCTGTGGGAGAAACCCTGCCTTTGTCACGTAGCCTGGCTTCGTTGTCTGGGCAGGTTCAAAGTTCGATGGGCCATATAGGTGAGGGTCCTGAGTGGTGGTAGTATTTCTTGGGTTCCGCTGCGAAATGCTCTGCCGCCCACCACCAAAGCAAAGCAAGTCTTGCTTGTTAAACAGCGGTGCCCGCGATAGATGGCAGAGACAGCAAGCGTGCATGTGATGGCAGGCAGCAGAAGGAGGAAGGCAGGCAGTGGGAGAATTTGCATGTATTTTCTGCGTGCATGCTCCAGAATTAGATTGCACGCCGGAAGAGGCAAGCAGCGAAGCGCACGGGTAGCACGGCGTCGCAGTTTGGCGCACCAACTGTGCTGCATCTGCGTGTGTCGTTGCCAACCGACTGTGCTTCTTGACACTTCTCTCCGCTGATGCTGTCACTTCGCCTGTCATTTCTTTGTGAGGCTCTGGCACGCAAGGAATATAGGGTGGCACACAGAGAACACAACAGAAATGAAATTTCACAAACAAACAAACAAACACAGGTCGCATAGCACATGACAAACTACACAACAGAAACTCACTAAAAAAACAAACGACACAACACATTGAGGAGAGAGAAAAGGAAACATTGAACAATCACAGATAAAAAAACAAGGCACAGAAATATAATCAGGTATTTGTTTCGTTTTGTTTACATGAGTCGGTACCAAGAGTAGTTTTATTGTATTTTATTTTGTTAACACGAACCGCCACTATGCAACGTATTCACAAGGATTGCCCATGAATGGTAGGCAATCAGCAGCCTGGAGGTGCTTTAAGCTGCAATGGTTGAATGGAACGTTTAAAATTTGGATTATTTTCTTTTTCCTTTTTGGGGGTACAAACCCTGACTCAGTCAAAGACTCCCCCGGACTGCAACTCTGAAACTTTGTGAGTAGAATGTGACTGTTACAATTCCACTACACTAGGGGACTACACTCCCCAAAGCAAAGTGACACGAGACTGACAGGATCAGGGTTACAGGCCAATTTTTACACCAAGCATTAACTTTGTAAAACCCATGATGCTGATGAAATATGTTCATGTGTTGTCCTGCGGACGTGACCCGTCGTTCTAACACTGACTCGGTCGTGGTTGCCGAGCTGGCAATCTGCTGTCAAACAACCCCTGTTGCGTGGCATGCAAAGTCAAACGGGCAGCGCGCCAGGAGAGGGGGAGACAGCTGGCGTGTTGAGAGAGCAGGAGCTTGGCCATTCTACCACTCAGCAAATATGAAATTCGAAGCCACACGAAAAATTTACAGGGAAAAACACAGGAGGGAAATCAAGCAATAGCTGCAAGGCGAGCGGCAAAGTTGTTGCTGCTAGGGCACATCGTTGTGCGTTCCCCGGGCTTTCCCGCTAATAGAGATCCCCGGTACTCTCGGCCAATGTTGGAATGAAGGACTTCAGATCCTGAGAGTGTAGCCGTCACAACGTAAACACACAATGTAGCGTGGAGATCAGGTTTCATTAGCAACTGCACTGAACACTGTAGGTAGCAAATAAGTGAGCATCTATCCTGACTAAGACGCCCTGGTCTTTTGCCATAACATCTTGTCCAACAAGTTTCGGAGTCCGTCCCGCAATTCCTTTTTCCCTCGGCACAAAAATAATTAGTACCACAGTTTCAAAAACACAAAAACAAAATTCTCATAGGGGTGAGGCGTAAGTGGGTGCTATTTTGTTGTTTTTGTCTGATTGTTTTTCGGCGCCCCAAACAATGCAAAATACCCAGAAAATCCCCATCCGACACTACGCAATTCCGATCAACGCTTATTTATGCGTTGAACGCCCGATTTTTGAAAAAGACGTCTTGTTTAAGGTTTAGTTAGGGCCGGTTAGGGTCTAAAAGACCCTAACCAAACCGATCGGACCCTTAACCACCCCAAAGCCGCGCGATGGCTTACCAGAAGGTGCTGAGTAAGGTCTAAAGAAACCCTCATATGTGCAGCAGATGCGAGGAGCGCGATCACGTTTCTATATCGGGCGACCTGTCCGCGTTCTGTCATAGGGCAAGTAGGAAGGTGGGGTTGGTTTTTGTGAGGGCACTGTGTATGTGTTTGCGACTGGCATTAGCATGCCACCTTCCTAAGCCTATGTAACTTACTTCACACACAATCACACACGTACACACACACACACATTTGAATCATAGCAACACCGTGACCTTGAGAAAGAGATTCTTGCTCACAGGCACACACATATCATTAGGTTCACATCCACATGCGAACCCCCGTGGAACCCAAGCCGCGCACAATCACGAGCGGGTAAAGGGAAACCCGGGGTGACGACAAAACCGAACATCTGACCACACCAAATCCTCGAATCGCAAAACTGATGATGTTTCTGTGTCTATTATGAATCCATCCACGGATTCTATTCTTGGGAACCCCTCATTTAAGGACATGCACCTTGCGTAATAAGAATCGATAGAAACAACATTGGTGAAGGGAAAAACGAAACACCTGACCATGCCAGACCTATTTCCTATCCACGCACACGTGCAGCATATGTACATATAAATATATATATATATATATTATACATATACGTATATATATATACATATGTATACATTTATATATAAGTATGTGTCTATATATAAATATTTATATATATATGTAAATGTGTGTATATATATATATATGTATATATATGTATATGTGTATATATGTATATATACATATATATAGTTATGTGTATAATTCAGTAAAGTGCTTACAGAAATGGCCAGGAAGCGGTCTATGCTGAAGTATACAAGTGTAGTCGGCTTCTAGCCTGACTTTACAAGATTGCATGTTGGGCGGGGTACAGGCATGTACCTGTGATGAATCTACCCAACCTCGACGTTTTCAAGCGAGCCACGATGAAAGTGTTGTTTAACGTGGGCTTGTTCCCGTCACTGGGTGAAGAGCCGGGCAAGTTTTTCGACAGTGTGCTCGGTGTCTTCATGACTGGTCTTATGGCTGACGCACGGGTTGAGAGTGACGTGGTGTTTGTCGTGATTGATGTTATGCCACCGATGGCAACCAGCGTGAGAGCCATGCACCAGGGCAACAGCCTTGTGGATTTCCACCACATTGATTCGATTGCATATGTAAAAGGCACTTCCCAATGGGTTGACACCATGAACCACGATGGCATCATCAAGTTCTTGCACAGTCAGCACGAGCAGATCCTGGAGGCTGCTGCTGCTCGCCACTAGGCTCTCTAGATATTTGTGTTTTAGTAATCATCAAAAATTATTCAAACCATTCGGCCCGTCATCATGTGGTGATGGATAGGGAAGTTGAGACAGCAAGTGGAACCTTCCAGCGCCCGGGCGCTGACCGATAGGCCCAATTTCCTCGGAATTGGACACGCGAATTCAATTGTTCCGAAAAACAAACATGCCCAATTTCCCCGGAACCGGGCATTCAACATCACTTCTACCGGACATGCCCAATTTCTGCGAGATTTGACATACAAATTCACTTTTTTTGGAATCAGGACAAGCCCAATTTCACAGCAACCAGGCTTTACAATCACATTTTTTCAATCTCATCACCACTTTGCTCCATATCTTTTGAGTTATGCTGCAGGGGTGACGAAAAAACAAATCCATGCTGACAGAGCCCTGTTGCATTGAGAAAAAAGACATCTACAACAACAGGGGCTCTTTTGGAGTGTGTGTAGCTGACGAAAGTGTGGCGTGCGCATGTGGAACAGGAGGTGGGTACGGTGGTAGAGGAGGTCCAGGAGGTCATTCAGGTGGGGGTGGCAGGAGTGACGGTGGCGGCCCGCCACCCCGTGAAGAAGATTGGACGTGCCTATCGTGCGGTGCCAATGTTAGCGAAAAATCGGCCTCAAAGTCAGGATGGAATCCGCAGAGGTGAGACGCACCTTGAGCAATTTGCAGCAAATCGCGAACCGCAGCATCCAGCACCTTGCTTGATAGATTTATATGAATATATGAATCATGTATATCCATGTAAATATGATAGGTGAGATGCGCCTTCAGCAATTTGCAGCAAGTCACGAACTGCTGGATCCAGAAATGAATGCAAATTCTCCCACTACCTGCCTTCCTCCTTCTGCTGCCTGCCATCACATGCACGCTTGCTGTCTCTGCCATCTATCGCGGGCACCGCTGTTTAACAAGCAAGTCTTGCTGTGGGTGGCAGAGCATTTCGCAGCGGAACCCAAGAAATACTACCACCACTCAGGACCCTCACCTATGTGGCCCAGCGAACTTCGGACCTGCCCAGACAACGAAGCCAGGCTACGTGACAAAGGCAGGGTTTCTCCCACAGAGAAAGAAGAAATAAGTAAAAGAAAGAAAGATCTCCTGTCCAGTGGGTAAAACAACCGTACTATAGGCCGGCCAAAGATTTTTTAATTCATTAATTAATGAATTAATAAATTGATTAATTCATTCCTTAAAAGAAGAAGATTCTGAGCTGTGATTCGTGAAAATTAAATTACATACTAGATCAATAGGACAGAGTACCCATTAGGACTTGGTCAAAAAATCTGGCCTGCGGCGTATTTTGTTTGATAAGTCTTGCCTGCGGCGCATTTTGTTTCATAAAAAATTTGGCCTGCAGCGCATTTTTTTCATAATTTTTTTGCTTAAACTGGGATGCATTTGATTTGAAGTTTCTTGTTCTGTCTACCAATTCATTGGTGGTGAAAACGTTTCGAACTCTCAATACTGAGTGATCATAATGACATACTTTGTACCAAACAGTAATTGAGAAAGTATCAAATAACAAACCCTTTGACAAATCAAACCCTTGAGATATAAATCGCACAACACCATTTCAATTCCAAGACAGTTTATAAGAAACAACGTACAGCAGGTTCAATGCCTCACCTAAAGCCTACAGATTTAGACATGACCAAGCACTCAGATTACTTTGTTTGAAGAGACACGTCAGAGCACGTGGCTCGACGCTGTGACGACACCGTTGACAAGAAGCGAGTGAATTCTTGTGAACTAAAACACCTCTTTTTGGAGGGAGTTGAGCAACCAAAAATATCGCCCAAAAACCCCAGAAATGCTCACTCCGACGCGCTACTAATGTCACGTTTTCAAAATTTCACTGCTGACGCCGCAAAAAAAAACCGCGCTTCGCGTGGTTTTAATTAATTTATTAATTCGAATTAATTTGGGGCCAAATATTCTGAGAAGTTGTTTGATTCACTCCTCCTGTCTAGAGAGCAGTACATGACACACCACAAGGTAATATTGCATAAAAATTTGACAAAAAAAGCACTGAAAACTTATCAAATCAAATGCCTCGCGCTGGTACCGGCAACTTCGCGTGCAGAAGTCTACGTTATCAATGTTAAATGATGTTAAATCGCTAGGGCAATCTTTCCATATACGGCACTTTCTTGATATGATTGCTTCTTCCTTCTTATAATCGTGGATAACAGCCCAAACGGGCTTGTTTACAGGTTGTCGACGTTTCTTTTCAAGAGTCCCAACCGATGGGTTCGTTTTGCCAAAATTTGGCTGACAAGAGTACGATTCGTTTCCCTTAGTTGTTGCGGAATGCAGGAGCAGAGAGATTATTGAGGTCCAGGGATTAATCGGAGGCGCAACATCTGCTTAGTCCAGTGATTCAGTTGGTTATTTGACACACAAGAAAGAAAGAGAGGGCGGCCATAAAGCTCCAGGCCCGCTGGCACTCCCGCATTGAATTTGAAGACGCACTCAACACAAAATCGCAACACAGAGGAGCAAAACTATTCTTTCTTTTTTTCCTTTGTTGGTGAACACCCAACTTGATCAATGAGGACCTACAAGACTGTCCTGGACCTTTTCTCGCCTACTTATAATTGCAGATCCGCTAGTGGGTATAAACAGTCTACAATGTTTGTGGGCTGGCCTGCATCCTCGGGCGAATCAGTCAAAACAAGCCATATGAAGCCGCAAATCTGTTTAATTTCAAAGGAACGTAGCGCCCAATCTGGTGCCCCCCCACTAGGGTAGGCGGGCACTATTCCATCCAAACAGCGCACGTCAAGATACTGACAGAGACGCCCTGCCAGTAATATGCTTTTTTAGGACTAACCTCAACCGCCTTGGGAACAGATGACAGAATTTGAGAACTATTTGATGACAGAGTCCTAGACGACACATATACAACCAAAACAAGACAACAGGTGCAAACAAGCGATGGGTAGGGGCGCCGCACCTGTGTGGCGCGTGTAGACAATGTCTAGCCGGCTTGGGATTGGGGTGGAACATAGGGAAAACTTGTTTTGTTTTGTCTTGGTTTGTTTATCATAGCCGCTACACCGCTAACCCTACCGAGAATTAGAAACGCGTAGCTAGGACTGACCCTTACGATACTTATTTGGACCAGCAGCATGTTGTCTTCTGTGTCTTACTAGATGTTCATATATAAATGCACCAAAAAAAAAAGATAAATTACTTTTGTATGCATTCTTGTGACATTTATGACAATACACGGAATGTCATACGTCAATTATTTGTCTTTCCTCTTATGTGACATTCGTGACAAATTCTGGGGTTGTCCGTAAATGTCCCACATGGGGCATAATTCCGAGATCCCACTTCATATCCATGAGGGATATCTTCAGATTATCTCGAAATTTGCGAAATTCGGGCGGTGTTTCATGCTGTGCCGGTAAGCGGGCTTCAGCTGACAGAACAAGTGAGAAAGAGAGAGAGAGAGAGACAGAGAGAGAAGACAGAGAAAGAAGAGGGGAAGAGAGAGAGAAGGCAGGGGAGGGACGAAGAGGAGAATCCTAAAGACAATACAATTCGAATTTGCCAGCAATTTAGACTCTAGCAAGGTCTCAGATTTGGTAATTTTTCCACGCACCGTAGGCATTCCTACCCCCGGACCTCCCTCCTTTTACCTGATAAGTATGAATACGATTACACCAGTTTTTTTAATTTCATTCAATCATTTATGAACTCTCGATGCAGCTCTTAACAAGACTGCCACATTTGATTTGCCTATTTTGGGTGCTTTTTGTCGATTTCGTTGTCTTGTTCTGTCCTCCTTTCTTTTATGTTTCAGTGTTTCTAACCCGTGACCATTGGTACACGCAATAACTTCGTCCCGTCTCTTGCGACTTATTCGCGAGACATCTGCTAGTCTTTTCTTGCAATTGCCGCATTTCCCACACTTTTGTCAGAACACTACGTGTTCGCAATGTCTCCACGGCTGGAATCTTGTTCGTGGTGATGTCTCAAAGTCTGCCCCAACATATATATTTTCATAGATATATGTATATATATACATATATCATTGTATATCTATAAATGTATATATACATACATATATATATATATATGAATATATATAAATGGTGAATGAATTTGTCGTGCCTTCCGCAACCTTGGTGCGACCCATTGTTCGAAACATGCTCGGTTCACGTCAGTCGAGACCTGCTCGGATTGATATTTTACAACACCTGTAATTCTATCAAAACCCGATGTCATCAATTGTCTGGCCAAATGATTAAATGGAAGCAGCAGCCGGGAATTCAATTTTGGATTTCGAAACACCGTTTTCTGATTTCCAGGTTTTAGTTTTTGGTGTTTGGTTTGTTATGCCGCCACACAGCTAGCAGTCAAATTACATTAGGAACACATACAAGTGGTGTGCAGTAATAAGGCAGCCTGGAAGCGCCTGACCGAATCGAACGGCACTCCTGCAATGGACCTGGGACACGTGAATGTTGTTCTCAAGTGTTTTCACGATGATGTGCATGTTGGTAGGAATTGTGATTATTGTTACTATTCTTATTGTCATGATACATATAGATAAATCAATATATATATATTTTGAGTCCTCCATCGTTTCTTTCTGTTTGTCTTTTTTTTGGAGTTCATTAAATACATGTGTTGGGTGAGATGAATGTGATGACGAGGAGGTGTAGCGTGCTATGTCGAATGTACGAACGTGGTAAAGAAGCGGTAAGGGACTGATTGTGACAACCGGGGATATGAAGGGCGACAGGAAAGATGAATTGCAAGCGTCCTAAAGCTGGTCGCAGGATCAAATTTGCTCGAAGAAAAAGTCTCTAGATTCTCCGGACTCTCCGCAGAATTCGAATTCTGAGGATCTTTGTCAAGTAATGTGAAAGTCAACCCAGGAATCTCGTGAAATGGACAAAACCCATTTCAGCGGATTCATCCTTTCAAATTTTCGGCATTTTTCTACCCCTCAACCTCGGGGGCTTTTCCTTTCACCCTCAACCTCGGGGGCTTTTCCTTTCAGGTTTCTTTTTCGAAAAGAGCCGTTCAAGTGTTTGTGAGAAATTTTGGTCGACTAAACATTGCAGTGGGGGATTTATAAATCCGCTACACAGCCCCAGGAATGAACACAGTAAACTGGAATTCCGAAAGCATGTGAGATGAGAGAATTTCGAGAAAACACACGACGAATTTCGAGAAAACACACGACTACACACGACTACACACGACATGCACTTGCAAACTATATTGAACTTTTTGGGAACTTTGAACACAATAGTTTAGTACTGCTGCGTGTGTGTTGCTTTGTTTTATTAAACCTATATTGGGGAATCGTTACGGTCCCGGGGTGATTCCTCTTCAGGGGACCTGGGGTGGCCGGATCCTCACCCTCCACCTTAACTACGTCGCTGGCTACACTGGTCCCCTTCTCTTTCTCTTCGAACGGACCCACAACTACTACGTTGACAAGCAGGCGCTTGTGCTCTAGCGGCTTCGTCGTGTGGCAGGTCCAAATTTTGTTCGGCCTCATTGGTGAGAGTCCTAAGTGATGGTAAGATTTCTTGGGCACGGGGGTCCCAAGGTCTGCGAAATCCTCCACCTGAAAGAACTCAAGCAAAGCAACACTTGTTTTTTTAAAATAAAATAAAAAAACCCCGAGGGAAAGAGACCCGTCCTCAGAGAAGTCAAGGACACACTTGTAGTGAGCCTGTTGACCCCGCAACATAGCAGAACTACTAGGGTTCTTCTGGCTGGGATATTGACGAGTTTATCATACTCTTCTGGGAGTTCGGAACAGGTCCTTGCAGACGTTAGAATCAAGAGTGGGTGTGTGTCTCGCTCCGGAGGGGTGGCGGAATAGGTTGTAAGGCAAGAAAAGCAAGAGCGAGGAATGATGGGCTCAGTTGCCCACCAAATCACCCTAGGTCGCTACCGTATAGGAATTTTGATGCCTCGTGTAAAACAAGCCGGCTTCGTGCTCGAAAGAAACAACACCCTGACCAAAGGGCTGAGCGTTTGCTCAGTCCCCAGTCCTCCAGGATGTCTCCGAGCACCTCGATGTTTTTGGTTTGGGCAAAGCGAGCGGCAGCGGCAGATGAGGCAGGCGGCGGAAATGCAGCAGCAGACAACACTGTGGCAGCAGGATGGCTGGGCAAAGGCTGTGGCGCACACGGCGTGTGTGCACTACGACTGTTGCACAGGGCAACACAAGGTGGCAAACAAGGGCGCGCGCGGGCGGCGTGGTGTCACAATTTGGCTTACCAGCGATGCCACCGCGATGTGTGTCGGGGCCGACCAGGAGCACTCGTCTCTGATGGGCGCGCACTGTCTAGGTTGTAGCACTCTACCGACCTTTTACCATGGAAAAAGGTCACATGCGCTGCTAACCCAGTGTGTGCGCGTGCGTGCATGCCACAACCCACGACGTGGCCGCGAACAGAAGGGGTGGTGCTTGTTTGTCCTGACCAATATGTCACCCTTGCTACAAAAATAGATCAATACACAAAAAAAAGCAAGGACCAGAAACGCACACGCAAAGTTCTTTGTGCTCGATCACCCTGTTAGCAGGCCTGACGAAATCTGCACGCATGCACAAACATGCCAACGAAACGCGCGCAGGCGCAGTGCGCTCTGGGCTGCATGCTCCAACAGATGCCGCGGCACCGGGGCGTGCGTTCCCGGCGTCGCGGCAGGCGTTGTCGGCGCTGCAGCGACGCCGGAGGCAACACACTGTACTTGAGAACACAAACACACCGGACAAAAAGACAAGGCACGCGCACAACGCGAGGCACCGCGTTGCTGCGTGCAATGCGAGCAGCATGCAAGCCGACCCCCACCTGACACCCCGATTCCCGTCCACAGCCCGCGCTCCAGCGGTCTGGATGGGACGCACGAGCAAGCGGTCTCATGATGGCGCTCCGTGTTGCCAATGCGCATGCAAGATCAGGGCTAATGCTCGTCGTTCGCCCTCCAGCTAGCGCTCTACTCCCAACGACCCCGATAGCGGCCCCGGCCGGACGCGCTCCCACTTCCACTGCACTCACCTTTTCACCATTGTTATTGTGACAGCTGTGACAAAAACCGACACCTTCTCTCGTCAACTCTTGCAAGACATTGCCCAGTGTTTCTCGACTCTTGCCATGTTTTTGGTTTCTGGTTTGTTATGCCGCCACACAGCTAGCAACTCCATTACATCAGAGACGCATACAAATGGTGCGCAGTAATAAGGTAGCCCGGAAGCGCCTGACCGAATCGAACGGCACTCCCGCTGTGGACTTTGGATGTAAGGAAACACGCAAACGCAGGTATACAAAAACGAAGAACAGGGCAAAAAATACAAACAAAATAGTAATTTAGGTGGATTAATGTTGAGTGTTCAGTGTGTTGCCAAGCTTCTGGCGTAAACGACTCGAGTTTTAGCACAATGCGTTCCGACAACTTCGCAACGATCGAGGGAAGAATGAGTAGCTCACCGCTCTATTATGTGGACACGGTAGGCACGCTGGGCCACGATGGCAGGGCAAATTCATTTAAGGGTTCCAAAAAGCGCTCGCGCGACAGCTACGATCTTGCGTGTGCGCCGCCCCTTGACGCTTCTAGCATCGTCCCAGCGCAAACCTCTAGAAAGAGGAGGCGGTCAGGAAGGGATGGAGTTTCAGACTTTCAGATGTTTGGAGATACGAGGGGCAGGGATAATCACAACACAACCTTCACCGTTACCGATCATTGTGGTGCCTGGTCCGATCCCCTGCACACGACAGGAGGTTATCACGAGAGAAACTGCTCCGGAAGATTCACATCACCTCCTCGCACCTCCGGTGCAAGGGGTGGAAAGAAAAAAGGTAAACAGCAGAACGGACAATTTTCGACTGTGTCCCCAAATAAAGGGGGCGGGACAATGGGCGACATCCAGATGAACCTGCGCTTTAAGGAGCTGAATCTCACAGGTCTCCTCCCCACTCTTTTGATGGCTGCGGCGCTGACCCGTACATGTGAGATCTTGGTCGCGCTTTCTCTTTTCCACTGCCCCTCAGTTTCTGTTCATCAGTCGGGCTGCCTTCTCTTTATCTATCGTCTTTCTTTTGTCTGGATTCTTTTCTGCTTTCCTCAACAGGTGCGCAGCGCAAATATGACGAGTTGCTGCGAGGAGAGGAGCCTTTCCTCTTTTGTATCGGACCTGCTGGCACCGGCAAGACGATGCTGGCTGTGCGGGAGGGGTTGCGAAGATTGGAAATGGGCAAGGTGAGAGTAAAGACAAGCAGAAAACAAGCAAGATTGTTGCGTTGCGCAATTTCTTAATTCGCCCGCCCCCCCCACACAGGTGCGCAAATTGGTCTTCTTGCGACCAGCAGAGCCGTTTGGAAAAGATCTCGGCTTCCTACCGGGCGATACGAAGTCTAAAATCAGGTGCTCTCCTTTTCTTCTTGCTGTATCCAGTCCAACTGATTTGCCAGGCACTTTTGTGTTTTGGGTTGGGTATGATTGATGAAACTAATTTTTGAAAACGAAATTATTTTTCATTCATTGATGTGGAGGAGGTGGAGGAGGGTAAAAAGAGATAGAGACAAATGGATGCAAATGAGAAAAGAACTGACATTTTTTCTTCTTTTGCTCAACACCCCATTGATGCAGGCCTTACATGCAGCCACTATTCAACGCAGTAGACATGCTGACAAAGCCAGGCACTGCTGACTACATGGAGAGCCAGGCAACCACGCACACATGCAAAACACAAAACATACACGCAAATGCGGCGACAGTCAAAAGGACTATCACCGAAATTGAAACACCATGCCGTTAAATCAGCGCAATGTGCTCCGTGACTTGTCAAACATCTCAAGATTTACATGCTTATGCGCCGCAGTGAGAAGCACTTCTGTTCGATTCTCTGACTCGTGTTCGCACTCTCTCTTGCTCTCTCACACACTCACTTGTCCGTGGCAGGGATTGATTGAAACCATGGCGCTGGAAAACGAGATACAAGGCATTACCTTGCTCGATTGCTTTGTAATAGCCGACGAGATACAACATGCTTGCCTCGAGCTTGTTAAGCAATTGGCCCTTCGCTATGGTCTGTATACACTTGTGTGTGTGTGTACGAGATGTCGTGCATACCAGCAATGCGTGCGTGCATGTGTTGCCGAGTCTCACAACACGCCGCTCCTTTCTTTAATCTCTTTCTGTGTGGAACAGGCCCTCATGAGCGCGAACCCGACTATGACGGGGTCAAGATCGTCTTCTGTGGTGATCCCCAGCAGATGGGAACCAAGCAAAGACCAAAAAAGAATCAGAAAAAAAGCAAGAGTGGAAAAAGCCTTGGAAAAGTGCCGACTCTGCAAGAGTTTGTCAACAATATTGTTCAAGAACCGGACGAATCCTTCCAAGCTGTCCTACTGACAAAGCGTGACATCAAGCGAGGTGGGGGGCGCGCCATCAAGGCTGTCTATGCTCGTTTTGAGAAGATAGGGTTGTGACAGCAAGAGGAAGAGCAAGAGGGAGAGCAAGAGGGAGGGAGACAGGAGGATGCAGGCGTCCAGCAGTATCCATCATTATCATGCCCAGTGACACACATAGCAGGAGGCACAGATAATGACCCCACATGCATGCACATACAATCTGTATATGGTGCATGACGCACATTCATGCACATAGAGACACATTGGTAGAAGACGCTTTGCAGTGCGTCTTTGTGTAGTGCGTCTTTGCGTATTGTATATCACACTTTGTGTAGTGCGTCTTTGCGTATGTGTGCACAGCGGTGCACAGTCTATCAAGGCCTCATGCAATGTGTGATATACATTCCCTTACATCAAAAGCATATACGCATGTAGACATGATAGCATGTAGACATGATAGCATGTAGACATGATAGCAGTGTATGATACAGCAGTGTATGATACAGTGTATCATACAGCACCCGTGATAGCATTGTATCTCACACCACCCTATCAGACACCACCCTATCAGACACCACCCCTATCATCAGACCCCACCCGTCATACACCTACCTCATTTATACCTTACTTACATGAAGCGCATTTACATATGTGTATATGACATACATATACTTATGTGTACATCACATACATATGCATCACACATCAGATTGCACCCCTCAGCCATTGGTTAAGAAGGGGGCGATAAAGCGCCCTCGAACAAGATCTGCCGCCGCGCGTCAAGTGAGCAACGTTGCTCACTTGACACGCGGCGGCAGATCTTGTTCGTGGGCGCTTTATCGCTAAGGGTGGTTTCGAGTGTCTCTGTAAACACAGGCCTTGTAGCCAGCAAGGTCTGACGAGCCGAATTGGCACATATGCATCACACATATGCATCACACATCAGATTGCACCCCTCAGCCGTTGGTTAAGAAGGGTGTTTTCGAGTGTCTCTGTAAACACGGGCCTTGTAGCCAGCGAGGTCTGACGAGCTGAATCGGCGATGGCAGCGGACGGGGTGGTAATAGTAAAAAGGCTCCCTGAATCATCAGGGCTTTTTTGTATTCTTTAATTCATTTTTGCAGATTCGTTTCTTTCTCCACGAATAAACACTGGCCGCAAAAGACAAACAGCCCACTGCCATCACTGTGGAAAATGAATACTTTGTTTTCACATTGGTGATTTGGTAGTCAATTTCAGGTGTACATGCCTTACTAGCCAGTTCGGTTGGACTAATTGTGCATCCACATTCACATGCATTGTGCGGTATTGATGGGCGGCACTTGGATGCTGAAATATATACCTACGTATACATACGTGTGTTCATCGATCAATCCATGTGGCACCGAGGTGATTGCAGGCAAATGTGTAAGGCTAATGTGTGTGCAGGCTAATGTGTAAGGCTAATGTGTGTGGCTATCCGAGGGACCTACACACGACATCACAGCCTGTTGCAGGGTGTCGCAGTGTGTTGCAGAGTGGACGAAGGGGGCGTGTTTGATGTTTGAGGTATGTTGCAGTGCCAACATACCTGTTGCAGTGCCTATCCGAGCGACGTACACACGGCATCACAGTGTGTTGCAGAGAGTTGCACAATGTCGCAGTGTGTTGCAGTGTGTTGCAGTGCGCGGGTGCGTGGACTCAGAGGGTTTGTTTGAAGTTGAAAACATGGAGTGCCTTGTCCGAGGGACCTACATACGGCATCACACTGTGTTGCAGGGTGATGCAAAGTTGTAAAGCATGTTGCAGTGTATCGCAGGATTTTGCAGTGCGCGGGTGTGTGGACTAAGAGGGCATGTTTGATGTTGGAGACATGTTGCAATGCCTGATGCGAGGGACCTACGCCTAAACTTTAAACCCTAAACCGCAGTAAGGATGGTGTGCTGCTGGGTGCGTGCTGTGCATGTGTGTGTGGCGCAGGTCGCATGTAGCGTGTGCTGCCCACGCCGTGTTGTAGTGGGATACACAGTGCTGCGTAGTGTTGCAGTGTGTTGCAGTGTGTTGTAGTGCGTTGCAGTATGCTGCGGTGTGTTGCAGTGTGATACAGAGCGTCGCAGAGTGTTGCAGTGCAGTGCAGCGTGTTGCAAAGCGTTCTAGTGTCTTCTAGTGTGTCGCAGAGTGTTGCAGAGTGTTGCAAGAGTGTGCAACAGTGTGGCAGAGCGTTACAGAGTGTGGATACCCCTCAAATTAAAGTTAAACATGCATACCCCCCCCCCCC
>Ga0209491_10004195_pt1 | contig 22503 bp, 25 predicted proteins | sample BON02_FD_187213 | JGI IMG/M metagenome (GOLD analysis project Ga0209491, IMG submission 187213) | Freshwater microbial communities from Lake Bonney liftoff mats and glacier meltwater in Antarctica - BON-02 (SPAdes) (version 2) | ecosystem: Environmental > Aquatic > Freshwater > Ice > Glacier... | reverse complement strand
CAGGACTTCTGTGTCATCCGCGCCTACCTCGATACCATGCTCAAGCAAGGGCATAATGTCTTCGAGGCGCTTCGCTTGGCCTTCATCGGTCAGCCCATCTCGCCTGCCCTTGGCTGAATAGACACATAAGTTATTGATATTTAATTGTTTTTTACGGAGAAATCCATGAAAAGAATTACTGCATCAGGTTTAACGATCGCGATCGGTCTTGCCGCCGGAACCGCTCCTGTCGCGGCGAATCCGCCCGGGAGTAGCGCGCATGCGGAATCGATGCCCGGCATGACGATGGACGCCCGCAACGAGGCAGTGAGATCGGAGCGCCCACTTCTCAGCTTCGCCCTGAAGAATAGCGCGGAGCTCGGTCTTTCGGCGGATCAGGAGAAATCGCTTCAGGCGCTGATCGACCGCTTTGGACAGGAAGCCGATCGCGGCCGGCGCGAGATTGGGACCGTCGAACGCGAACTGGCGCTCCTTCTCAAGCGGGAGCCCATTGACATACCACAGGTCGGCACCAAGGCGCGCATCATCGAAAGACTCCGCGCGGATCTCCGTCTGAATCGCATCCAGACCATCGCCGACGGGCGCGCGGCACTCACTTCGGAGCAGCGCGCCAAGCTTGATCAGCTCGCTGCCAGGCAAGGCCGCTCGGGGCGCGGCGACGGTACGCGTGGCGTCGAGGAGATGCAGCGCTTCATGAACTCGGAGCGCATGCCGCAAGCGATGAACGCGATGATGGCAATGGCCGAGCGCATGGGCGGCGGCGACACGATGCTCGGCATGGTACGCATGATGGAAATGATGAGCATGATGGGCGGCGAGGGCATGATGCAGAATCCGCCGCGTTCGCAACAGCAAAGCGAGGAAAGTAAATGACCGCGGTAAAGAAAATTTGTGGAGTCCTGCTGGTGAGCCTGCTGGCAGTCACGGAGGCTGCAGGAGCGGGCAATGCAAGTCCAATCGTCGCCCTTGGTTTCGAGGCCAGCACCCAGACACTGATCAAAGTCGATACCGATGCCCTCTACCGCAGCGACGACGAAGGGCGCAAGTGGGTGCGGACCCCTTTACCGCCTTCGGCAAAAGGGCACACTTTGACAGTGGCGGTCTCGGGCAAAGGCGGGGCTTTGTACCTGGCAGGTCCCGGCGTCGGTGTTCTACGCAGCGAGGACGGCGGCCTCAGTTGGCTGGCGCGGAACGAGGGATTGCCCGAAGGTACGGTGGTTGCGCTCAGTGTGCACGCCGACCAGCCCGACACCGTTTATGCCGTTCTTTCGAGGCAAGGCATCTTTCGCAGCGAGGATGGCGGGGCGAGTTGGCGCTTGATGGATAAGGGGCCGAGGAAGAGCATCGTACAGTTTGTCCACTCCAATATGCCAGGCAGCATGCAGACCGGATGGTTTTTCGCTGCCACCACAAAGGGCGTGAGCCGTGCGATGGATTGCTTCTGCGGCTGGCGCGATGCAGGTGGACTTTCGGGAAAGGTGTCTGCTGTGTCCTATGACCCCAGTCAGCCACAGCATGTCTATGCGGCCAGCTCCGAGGGGCTGTTTCTCAGCGTGAACGGCGGGGAGCAGTGGACGAAGACACTCTCGCCCCCTGCGGCTATCGCTGCGCTGATTGTCACGCCGTCGGGCACGCTGTACGCCGCAGCCGGGGACGGCAAACTATATCGCAGCGCCGACCGGGCGAAGACGTGGGAGTAGATCGGTGCGTAGCACGATTTTGGGCGCTGTCATCGCCATTTTCGGCCTGGCGGCGGCGCATGCCAGTGACAAGCCTCTTACAGCGCTTGACCCCGGACAGATCAAGGCCGGTCGCATGGTGTACGAAAAACACTGCGCGGTCTGCCACGGTGTGCGCGCCGAAGGCGCAACCAGCTGGCAGCAGCCGGACGCCCAAGGAGAGTTGCCTGCGCCGCCGCACGACCCAGAAGGACATACGTGGAAACACTCCGACGCCATGCTCTATCGCATTGTGATGCAGGGCTGGCGCGATCCCTTCAATAAGACCACGCGCCTCACGATGCCCGCGTTCGCCGGAATACTCTCGCCGCAAGAGGTGCGCGCCGTCATTGGTTACCTGAAAACGCTTTGGAGGTCCGAGCAACAGCGCTTTCAGCGCGAAGAGAGTCGCAATCAATCATTTCCATGAAATAAAGGAGAAGCATCATGCGTTATCGTACTATTTTTCTGGCGATTCTCGCCACCGTTTTTCAGTCTTTCGCTTACGCGGCATCCGATCCGGTGAAGGTGACGTTGTACAGAAATCCAAATTGCGGCTGCTGTAATGTCTGGGCGGATTACATGCAAGGCAAGGGTTTCGAAGTCGTGCGTGTTGATACCTTCGACATGGCCTCAATCAAGAAGAAGTACGGTGTGCCGGAGAGCCTGGAAGGCTGCCACACCGCGATCGTCGGCCGTTATGTATTCGAAGGTCTGCTCCCCGCCGAGCATATCCGGCAGGTATTGGACGAGAACAGGCCGATCAAGGGCATCACGCTACCCGGCATGCCGATCGGTGCGCCTGGTATGTCCGGAAAGAAGGCCAAGTCCCTGGATGTGTACTACATATCCGATGGGTCAGTACCCAATAAATTTGCTAGCTTTTAGATGGGGGGTAGATGACAAGTGCCGCGCTTTGGAGCGGTTTTTTGGCTGATCTCATGTTGCCCGCCTTGGATGTCAATGCACAGATCGCACAACGCGATGCGGCATTGGCGGAGCTGAGAAAGGAACTGCGCGAAAGCGGCGTGCTCGACGCAGGCGAGCGGCGCCAGTGGTTGAATCCGCTGTGGCGGCGCATGTCCGGCGGCTGCAATCTCGAGCTCAAAATCGATGCGTTGACCGGGTCAGCCAGTTTCCGTCTGGTCGAGTTTTCGAACGAGTATGCGAAGGGGCAACATCCGATGAGCTATGCGTACCACGGCTGCGCGAGGCAGGCGTGAGCTCGCGGTCGGCGCCCCAGCCGCCGAGCGCTACAGCCACGCGCCCTGGCCGCTGGTCGAAGTTTCTCGGCATCTTTGGTGGAACCTCCGGTGGCCTCGGCGCCTTTGGTGCCGCACACAGCGTATGCCATTACACCTGCCAGGTGATCATTGGCTTTCTTGCGCTAGCCGGCATCTCGGTTGCGGGCATGCCGTTCGCTTTCCTGCTTGATCCCCGGCTCGTCGCGCTGTTCTCAGCGGTGGGGCTCGTTTCTGCTGGTTTCGGTGCCGTATTTCAATGGAAGATGCGCATGAAATTTGATCTCAAGCTTGCTGGATTCGCCGCACTCGCCGTGGTTTCGGCGGTTTCACTGGCGAGCGGTGTGCTCGAGCTCACCGCCGGGGAGGGCACGCCGGCGCGCGGCGCGCCGTTCTCCGTTGACAATGAAACGAAAAGCGACAAGCAGGGCAACGTCAGCATGGAGATCGCCTTTCGCGGCTGGCAATCGGATATGCTTGCATTCCGCATCGCCATGGATTCCATGAAAATGGATGCGCCGCCGCTTGCCGAGTTTGACCTTGCCAAGCTCGCGCGCCTGAGCGGCTTGGGCGGCGAGGAAATCACGCCGGTGCGCTGGACCGTGGAGGAGGCAGGGCACATGGGCCACCATCTCAAAGGCACACTCGCTTTCGCGCTTCAACCCGCGCATCGGGCGGTCCTGGAACGCGCCCCAGTCCCGTTCGAAATTGTCGTGCGCGGAGTCGGCGGCGCAGGTGAGCGAAGATTTAGATGGATAACCGCTCCTGCCGGGAAGTGAGCATCATGCACACGGCATTCGCTGCAGTTTTTGCGTCAGACCAAAGGCGGTCTTGGGAATTAATCCGGAGCGCTCAGGAGTAGAAATCTCACGGCTGCGCCCGACCGAAATAGATGAAACTCATCGGCCGCGGTCCTTTGGCATATTCCGTGTCGAGGCTAGCGATCTGGAACCCCGCGGTCTGGATGAGTTGATCAATTTTCCGGTTCAGATTGCATCCCCCGGCGATCCTGCGCCACAACGGGTTGAGCCGCTGTTGCCAACCCTGAACCTGTGTTTCTGGAGCAAGGCCGTGTTCGGCAAACAGCATGACTCCGCCGGGTTTAAGTACGCGCCTCATCTCCCGCAAGGCCTGCAATGGATCGGGAATGGTGCACAGTGTCCAGGTCGTGACTACGGTATCAACCGATGCGTCATCCAGCGGAATCTCTTCGCCCGTGTGTGCAAGAAACTCAATGGGCAGCGTAATGCCACGGGCTTTTTTGCGGGCCATCGTCAGTAGTTCCTCAGACGGATCAAGTCCGTAGAGGCGCTCGACGCCAGCACTGTAGAACGGCAGATTGAGTCCAGAGCCGACGCCGATCTCGAGCACAGTGCCGCGCGCCTGCGGTACGATTTGCGAACGGTAACGGGTTGCCTCCTTGTTGCGCATTGCCACATCCACCAGCCGTGGCAATATCCATTTCTCGTAGAGATTCATTTAGTACGCATCAGTAGTCGTGGCAATCGGGAAGCATGCATTGCTACGCTTCATCCCGGCCTTTGGCGCCGGGCGCGGATGCAGGGGCAGATTCATCGCCATCCTGAATGCCGGATTTCGATTGGGCTGGAGCAGACTTGCTGCACATCTTGTTCATGCACAGTCCGAGCCCACACATGATGGCGCACGGCGCGATGGCGAGAAGGAGGGGGGCGACTCCCACGGCGACCAGCCATCCCCAGTTGAAATACATGCCCGCCCCCAGAACGGCTACGGTTAACAGTATCAGTCCTTTGCGCCCCCCCAGGTAGTGCCGGAGCAAGGCCATCACGCTCTCGGTCAGGGTCATCTCGCTTGCACTCTTGGTTCGGGTCGCAGGGTTCATGTCGTTGCCTCCAATGGTCCAGTGAATAAAAATAACGGTTGCTGTCGTTGGGTATGCCGTGGATTGTGGTCCATCAGCAGTCCGTGCTGATCAAGCGGCATGAGGTCGCAGGCTCAGTGTCTTGTTGTGCGCAGTTCAGGATGGCGCTCGAATTGGTCTGGGTTGATCACGTTCCGAGAGTTGCCCGGATCCTCTGCGTTCCTTAATGGTTGCCACTATCCGGTAACCGAGCAGAGCGGTGAGGATTAGTGCGTAAATTGCCGGTTCGGTGATGTCGCGCTTTACCATCCACCAGAAATGCAGCACACCAAGCGGCGCGATCAGATATACCAGCCGGTGCAACTTGAGCCAGCGCTTCGCGCCCAGATACCGCACCATGCCATTGGTCGATGTGATTGCGAGCGGGAGCGTCAGCACCAGTGCGATGAATCCCACGGTGATGAAAGGGCGCTTGACGATATCCTTGATGATTTCCATTACGTCGAACAACTGATCGAAAGCGACGTAGCCGGAAAGATGCATGACGGCATAAAAGAACGCAAACAGCCCAAACATGCGTCGGAACCGGAGCAGCCAGTTCCAGCCCAGAAGTTTGCGCAGCGGTGTCACGGTAAGCGTGATCAGCAGAAAGCGCAGCGTCCAGTCTCCGTTCGTGCGGGTAATGAACTCGGCAGGGTTGGCGCCGAGCCAGTCCGGAAAATACAGGGCGCCCGCTGCGAGTTTGGCGAGGGGGACAAGCGCAATAACGAATACCAGAAATTTCGCGGCGCTGATCTGTTTGGCTGATGGCTGCATTTCCGGCTAGAAAAACTTCTTGAGATCCATGCCGGCATACAGGCTCGCTACCTGATCGCCATAACCGTTGAACATCTGCGTCTTGCGGGCAGCGAAAAAATCCGGTATCCGGCGTTCGCGTTTCTGGGTCCAGCGCGGGTGGTCGACGTTCGGGTTTACGTTGGAGTAGAAGCCATATTCGTGTGACGCAGTTTTTTCCCATGCTGTTTTCGGCTGCTTTTCGACGAAACGGATGCGCACGATCGATTTTCCGGACTTGAATCCGTATTTCCACGGTACAACCAGGCGCATCGGCGCGCCGTTCTGGTTTGGCAGTACCTCGCCATAGAGTCCGACGGCCATGATCGTGAGCGGATGCATTGCCTCGTCGATGCGCAGGCCTTCGACGTACGGCCAGTCGAGCACCGGCAGGCGCACGCCCGGCATGGTGTCTGGTTGGAGAGCCGTGACGAACTCAACATATTTTGCTTTCGACGTTGGCTCTACCATTTTCGCGAGCGTATTGAATTCGAAGCCGATCCACGGAATTACCATGGACCATGCTTCGACACAACGCAACCGGTAAACCCGCTCCTCAAGCGGCAGCCTGAGCAGATCTTCAATGCCGAAAGTGCGCGGCTTTGCCACCTCGCCTTCAACGACGACGGTCCAGGGACGCACTTTAAAGCGATTGGCGTTATTTGCCGGATCTGACTTCTCCGTGCCGAATTCATAGAAGTTGTTGTACGTCGTAACATGGCGATAAGCGGTTGGTGGTTCTTTCGTGCTGAATGCGCTTTTCCGTACACTGCCAAGTTTTTGCAGCCCGGCTGTCTGTGCGCTGGCCGGGGTGCCGAGCAGCCCGGCAGCGCTCAGGATCGAACCCGCCGCGGCGAACTTCATGAGTTCCCTGCGGCGTGTATAGATCTCGTGCGGAGTGATCTCCGCGGCCGGTATGTCAGTTGCTTTCTTGATCAGCATGGTTAAGCCTCCTGTGTTGTTTTAGTCGCTTTGCGGCGGTTTTCCTTACGTGCCGACGCCGCATGCGAGTCCTGCTCCAATTACTGCGTTTTCCCCTGGTTGGCAATCTGGCTCCATGTCTTGCCGAGGTTTTTGCTCAGATAGACGTTGCGCTCAAACGTGGCGATGACATATTCCTGTCGATTGACCGGGTTTTGCGCGATATAGGAAACGGCATCCCGGGTCAGGGGTGGGAGACTGATGGCAGTTTTTTTGCCGCTGCTCCATTCGATGCGGGTCAATGCCGGCTTGTCACCATAGCTGCTGAACCAGAGCTGTTTTTCATCCAGATCGAAAAATGCACTCATGACCTGCTCGCCGCCGGACAGGCGCTTGAAGTTGTCGCCGCTATCGGTGGAAAGAAACAATCCGGTTTTTGTGCCGGCAGCAACGATCTGGTTGTTTGTGGGATGCACGGCAAGGCTGATGAGTTGACCTTCCAGGCCGTTGGCTGCTGCATGTTTCCATGAAAAACCATCGTTGACGGTGGCGTGGATACCGGGTTTGCTCATGCGCGAATTGGGGGCGTGTGTGACCACGTAGACGGCATTGGTGCCATAACTCGTGGCCAGTTGATGGAAATCCGCCTCGCCTTCAAGCCCGAGCTTGCGCCAGGTTTTTCCGCTATCGCTGCTCTTGATCAGGCCGAACGGGTTGGTGAGTCCGGACCCCGGCGCCGGGTGACCACTGCTGTAGAAAAACTGTTTGGTCGCTGAAAATCCCATGTAGTCATTTTCGGGCCCTGCAGCTTTCCCCCATTTTCCTCCACTGTAGACCGCCATGCCGTGATGACTGGGCACGAAAATATCCTTCCCGTCTGCGCTGTAGGACAGCCCGTGCACATGCGTCAGGGTGACAGCCGAGTCCGCTCGCGCCGGAAATGCCAGGAAAACACCCAGGGACAGAGCAATTAATCCAAACGTCTTTATTTTTTGATGCGACATGTTTGATCCTTTCAGTTTATGGTCAGAAATTAACGGCAAGCCACCACGGGGCTAACCAATGGTTGTCAGAATTGGGAAAGCCTGCAGCAGCCAGTAAGAAAATGCTGAGAGTTGTCCGGTCATGACGGCGATTCCCATGATGATCATGATCGTGCCCGCACCGATCTGGAGCACGCGCCCGGCTCGACGCAATGTCTTGAGCCGGCGCGCGAGCTCGCCCGTGAAGAACGCTGATGCGAGGAAGGGGAGGCCGAGGCCGAGTGCGTAGGCCGACAGCAGGGCAATGCCGGATCCGGTATTTGATGAGACTGCACTCATGGTGAGGATGGCTCCCAACACCGGGCCGATGCACGGCGTCCAACCGGCGCCGAATGCGAGGCCGAGACCATACGCGCCCAGCGGGCGGCCACCGGCAATCCGGGCATGAAAGCGCAGATCCCGGGCCAGCCACGGCATCGGCATCAGTCCGGTCATGAACAGACCGAACAACGCAATCATGGCGCCGCCGATGATGTTCGCCTCAAACCGATAGGCGAGGAGCAGGCGGCCCAGTGATGTGGCGCTGGCACCCAGAGCAATGAACACAGTGGAGAATCCGAGCACGAAAAGCGCGCTCAGGCCGAAGTCCGCCAGTCTGGTGGACGGCTGATCGGTACGGTCAGCCGAGTGGCCTGCCACATAAGACAGATAGCCGGGGACCAGCGGCAGTACGCAAGGCGACAGAAACGAAATGACACCTGCCGCAAAGGCTGTCAACACGCCAATACTGGATATGTCACTCATCCAATAACCCGCGAACTGTAGTCGGTTTGGCAAATGCCAAGGTAAATTAATGGCCGTTTGTTCATGGCTGTTGGGTGGGCGTGGCTTGAGTGATCGGGCAGGCGGCCGGTTCGGCAATGTTCCTGCTGATGAGCAGCAGTGAAACGAACAACAGCACGACGCTCAGAATTCCGAATTCCTCGCCATTCAGCGGCAGCATGGCCAGCGCGCCCGTGGCGCCCAGAGATGGCAGGATCGCGCCTGCAATCAGCGAACCACAAGCTGCGCATCCGATGCCGAGCACGCCGCTTGCCATGGCGCTGGAGCCGATGGCGATGTTCTGGCCGGCTGCCGCGATGCGCCGCTGCTTCATCAGGTAGGCGATCATCGCGGCGGTGATCCCGAAGAGAACGGCGATCGCAATGGTGTACGCCGCAGAGAACAGGCTGAAATTTGTGCTGATACCACCCAGCAGGCTGAACATGATGGCGAGCTTGTCCGAAAATGGCGAACTGGAGTCTGAAAATATCTGGATGATCAGCGCGTAGTTCGGAAACCATACCGCCAGCAGAAACGTCGCGATGGCAAGCGCGCCGGCAAGCATGATGTACGCCGGATAAGCGAATACCACGCCTAACGCGACGTACAGATTTTTCAGATAACGCGCCACGGGTCATTTTTCCTGTAGCGCAAGGTCAACGAGTTGTTTGATCGTTGCGTAGGGTTGCGCACCCGAGAGCGGATATATCTTGCCCCCTTTCGATACGATGAGGCTCCAGGGCGTGCCTCGGCCTCCGGTGGCCACCGCGTTCTGTTGGTCCTCGTTCACGCGCTGGTCGTGCTTTCCGCTCGCCAGGCACGACGCGAACTTTGCTGAGTCAAGTCCGATTTCCCGTGCGATCTGCGGCAATACCTTGTCAATATCCGTGCGGTTGTTTGACGGAGTCAGTTCATAGAAGCGGTCAGCGAATTTCCAGAATGCATCATTGCCGCCGAGTTCAGCGGCGCACTCCGCTGCAGCCGCCTCCTTGCGGGCCTTGACCGGATGCAGTTCATCGAGCGGGAAGTGGCGATACACCCACCTCACCTGGCCCTTGGACTCGTTTACCAGTTGTTTTGCCGTCAAGTGGAAGCGTTTGCAGAACGGACATTCGAAATCGGAGTATTCGACCAGCGTTACCGGTGCATTGGGATTGCCGCGGATGTGATCGCGACCTTTGGCAACTGGTCGTAATGCGGTGGCGCGCGTATCTGTTGCTTGCCGTTCGCGTTGTGCTGCCTCGGCGCGTTCTCGATCGAGGTACCGGACGATGCCGGCGTCAACCGCCCGGTCCATTGCGCCACTGTCGCGCAGTTCTTTCATGACGGCTTCCCGGACCTGGTTAACCAATTCTGGATCAATGGTAGTTCGTTGCGGAGTCTGGGCACTCGCGGCACTCGCGGTCGCGGCGAGCAATGCCAATCCGATCATCATGGTTCTGGAAAGTTTTTTGATAAACATGTTAATTCCCTGGTTATGAGCGGGTTGTGGTGCTTTTTGTTGAGTCGGGCAACTGTTCTTGTCAAATGGAGGCGCTACTTTGGCGAGTACATGTCTTGAACAATCACGCCACCAGAAAATTGCGCATCATGCCGCCATCCTCGTGCTCCAGATTGTGGCAGTGGTACATGAACAAACCGGGTTCGGTGGGTGTCAGCTGTACGGTGACCCGCTCACCCGGAAAAACGAGGATGCTGTCCTTGTAACAATTTTTGATAAGACCTGCGGCCACGCTGCTCGACGTTGATCCTTCGCGCTGCATTACCCGGAAGCGCACGCCATGAATATGCATCGGGTGCGGCATGTCCATCATTCCGTTGCCGTTCTCGAATGTCCACGCTACGGGTTGGTTGAGTGGCAGGCGCTCGTCATCGGCTACCGCACTCATGTCAAAGGCGCGACCATTAAGGGTGCCGCGCATGTGTGCGAAGGCAATCCGGGTTTTTACTTCGAATCGCGCTTCCATCAAGGGTTGTGGTGGAGGCAGCCGCACCGGCGCAGCGCGCACGGCCGATTCCCTGGCCACGGTAAAGCGCGCGATCGGCATTTCCTGCCCTTGGCCGCGCATCATCCCGCCACCACCCATCATCCCGCCACCACCCATCATGCTGCTCATGCCGCCGCCATCGGAAAACTCCTGGCTGATCAATGCGAGTTCCACGCCTGGCTTGCGTAGTCCGAAATCTTCCAGCACTTCGACGCGCTCGGTGGGGCCCAGCATCAGGTACGGGTATGAACGCGGGCCTTGTGCGGCATCCAGCAGTCCGTTGTCCGTGCCGATCACCACCAACGGGCGGCCATCCGACCAGGCGAGCTTGTAGATGCGTGCGTTGGATGCATTCAGTATGCGCAGGCGATAGCCGCGGGGCTGCACTTTGAATGCCGCATCCGGTTGGCCATTCACCAGCACTTCGTCTCCGAGGACGCCGGTCATGTCGTCCATCATCATGCGCTTGAAGATGAGCTGGTTGCCGCGGCCCACGCGCCGGTCCTGGATGATCAGTGGCAGTTCATAAGGCTCCTGCGGCAGATCCATCTGCGCTTCGGCCGGGTCCCTCACGATCAACATGCCGGCCAACCCGTGATAGACCTGAAAGCCGGTGCGCCCGTGGGGATGCGGGTGGTAGAGGTAGGTGCCTGCCGGATTGACTACGGTAAATTCGTAGGTATAGCTGCCGCCGGGCGCGACTGCAAAGCGCGGGTGACCGTCGGCGCGTTCGGGGACGATCATGCCATGCCAGTGGATGATGCTTGCTTCATCCAGGCGGTTTTCGAAATGAATGCGTACCCGTTCTCCGCGCAGCAGATCGAGCGTGGGGCCGAGATAGCCGGAAGTGGGGCGCAATGCATTCCGCCGTCCTTTAAGCACTTCTCCGACATAACGGAAAACAGCGGTGGAATCGCCCGTCCAGATGGCAGCCTTGTCCGGCTTCGCCACGATCCGCAGAATCACGTCGGGTTCCTGTGCACTGGCACGGGCAAGCGGCCACCCCATGCCCGTCGCCGCACCGGCTGCAAACATGGCTTTCAGATAATCTCTTCTGCTCAACATTTTTGAATTTTCCTTTCAGGTCATGAGTCCGACCGGCTGGAATCCGCATCCGGCTTTGCGTTCACAAAGGCTGGTGCATCGGCTCCGCGTTGATCCCTGATGCGCTTCAGGCGAATCCCGCTCAAAACCAGCAGCGCGAGTCCCGGGATCAGCAACAAGCCCGTCAGCCACTGATGTTTCCAGGTTTCCCACCATCGATGCGGGGTGCTGCCGACATTGAGCAGGACTTCGTTGTGCTCAGGACGCAGGAGGCTGCTTACAAACGCGGTCAGATGCTCGGGCTGGAACCTGAGGCCATGAAAGCGCGCCTTCATCATGCCCTGCTGATCTATGACATGGGTTACCACGCCGTGCATCTGTTCCTCCCCGGATACCACGACGAAATCCATGCCGTAGGTCTTTGCCGCCTTGATTCCGGCGCCCGGTGCATTGCGGGTGCCACCGGACAGAAGCATCCAGTTTTCGGGATCAAGATTGTAGGTTTTGCCGTAGTTGCGCATGATTGCGGCTGTGGATGCGGCATCTTCGATATCCGTTGCGATAGTCACAAACTGGACCTGATCCTGCATGGCGGCTGCCTTGATCTGCTGCTGGATCTTTGCAAGCAGGACGCTATGCAGCGGGCAGGCCTCCTTGCAGCGCGCATAGATGAAGTTCAGTACCACGACTTTTCCGCGATAGTCGGCAAGCTCGTGCTGCCGACCCCATGCGTCTTCCAGAGAAAATTCCGGCGCGACTTGATGCACTGGCTGCAGGTAAGGTTCACTGTGTCGCAGTTCGTTCAACGCATCCTGCATGGAATGCGCGGCAGCCTGGCTTGCCGTCATTGCGCAAGGCAGCATGACAAGAAAAATGGAGAAAGGGATATTCATCAACGGCTCGCTTTTTCCATCATCTTTTTTCCAGCAGATTGGAGGCCGGCGGGGCAATGTATGCGCGAATCAGCGCGATGATCTCCGGGCTGTCCCATTCGGCAGGGCCGATTTTTCTGCCGATTTCCCGTCCTTCCCGGTCGATGAGCAAGGTGGCCGGAATGGCGGCGATGCCCAGGCCATTCATTGCATCACCGGACTTGTCGATATAAATCCGCAGATTGCGGGCGGCAATTTCATCGTAAAAAGGCCTGACGACGCTGGCGCCGCCCTGATCGATGGAAAGCGCGATGACTTCGAAGTCCGTCCCGGCAAGGTTTTTCTGCAGCCGGTCAAGAGTCGGCATTTCCTTGCGGCATGGCGGACACCAGGTCGCCCATACATTAAGCAGCACGAACCTGCCGCGAAAATCCTGCAGCGTCATTGCACGTTCTTCCTCGTCGGTAAACCGGAGCATCGGCAGGGCGCGAGGCTGCGGCAGGATATTGAAAGCAAATAAGGATTTTTGACTTCCGGAATTCACGGCCTGTGGCAGGGGGCCAGTGCCTGTGTTTTTGCTTTCGCGATATGCCATAACCAGAGAAACCGCAAGCACCACGACACCCGTGATCGCAATCAGGACCGTTGCCTTGCTGCGGGCCGGCGCCGGCGTTGATGTCGGCATTTGTGGCGAGCCAGTCATGATTGGCGCAATTTCCTGATCAGCGGCAGGATCGTTTTTTCCAGCACCTCGGGATTTATTGGACCGATTTGTTTGTACGCAATCCGTCCCTGGCGGTCGATGACGAATGTTTCCGGCACGCCGTAGACGCCCCAGTCGATCGCTACCCGGCCGGTGATGTCCGCGCCAGTCCGCGTATAGGGATCTCCCAGTTCATCCAGCCATTTTTCTGCATCGGCGGGCTGGTCCTTGTAGTTGAGCCCGTGGATGGGGACTACACCTTTTTCCCTGAGCGCCATCAGCAGCGGATGCTCGGCGCGACAGGCCACGCACCACGAGGCAAACACGTTGACCAGCGATACCTCGCCCTTGAGGTCCGTACTGGCCAGTCCCGGCGTGCGGCCCTTGACCGGCGGCAGGCTGAACTCCGGCACCGGCTTGCCGATGAGCGGTGAGGGCACTTCGCGGGGATTCAGGCTGAGGCCGATCGCCAGGAAAATGCCGACAATCAGGAATACAGTGAGCGGCACCAATGCCTTTAGCCGCGATCCCGTGCGCTGCACTGTACTGCCATCGATAATGATTCCGTTACTCATGGGCACTCCTGGCGAATGAATGCGCTGATTTCCTTGGGGGAGGCAAACACGACGGCTGCCCGGTCTCCTTGCATGCCCGTGCCTACCAGGACCGGATGACCGGGCTGCGGGCCGAATTCGCCTGAATCCGTCTTGAGGCGCAGGTTGAATTCCCAGAACGGAATCGTATGGCCGGCAGCAGTAGTGATGAAATAAGTGTCTCGACAATGGCGGATTGACTGTACTTTTGCGTCCTGTTTTGCTTGCTTCAAATCCGGCTTGAAGCGCGGCTTTGGTGGCCTGACGCTTTTGTTTTCCGACGCGACTTGCAGGTAGGCAATCAGGTCGGCGCGAACCTTGTCGTCCTTCAAGCCGGCGAAGCTCATGAAATTTCCCGGCATCATCGTTTGTGGATTGCGCAGCCAGGTATCAAGCGATTTCTCGTTCCAGACCTGCTTTGAATTTTTCAGGGCATCCGAATACCTTGGGAAACTCGCAAGTGAGCCCGCTTTGCGGTTCCAGATACCGGCCAGGCTCGGACCGCTGAGATTGAGGTCGGGTTCCAGGCTGTGGCATGCCACACAGGCTCCAAATGCGCGCGCGCCATTCTCGGCACTGCCGGCGGCAAAGGCTGGTACAACAAGTGCCAGCATCAAAACGGATGCCGGCATATGCAGCAACAGGTGCTTTCTCAAACGAAAAAATGTTGCTGAGTCAGAAAACTTCGACATTTCAGATTCTCCATGCCTGGGTGACCAAATACTGTCGCGACCAGGCGGTTACGGCATTGCCGTGCTTGGACGCGTACCTTCTGACGCGTTCAGTACGGCAAATGGCGGGTAGAGATGGCAGGCCCAGCAATGCTGAGCCCGCCGCTCCAGGAGAAAAGGGCTAAATCAGTAATCGCTGAATGCGGTATATGAGGCGGGATTTTCCGGGAAATGCCGCGTGTATCTGCGGTGAAATTCGGGGTGATGCAGTTGCTTTGACGTCGACCAGAGGGACTGTCGCGATGGCCAGCAGTTCGGGGCCTTGTGCTGGGGGAACATAACTGCGCAGATAGTGATTGCCGCTGATATTCGACAAGACATCGTATCGATCAGCGCTGTTGGCGGCACTGCTGCATCCCCGGCAGTCATCCATTGTCATTATCGACGTTGTAATGCTTGCATCGGGAGATACGCACGCGGCAAATGCAACACCGGTTTGCGCCATTACCAACACGGCTGCCAGCAGCAGGGTCAGTATGCGTCGCGATTTGAGGAAGTGCTGAATCATGCTCAATGCCAGATCCGGAGGATTTGTTATGACACTAATGTGCGCGCTTGGTTCATTTGAACGAGAGGCTATTTCAGGTAATTTATGAAGTCAAACCAGCCCTGATCCGGCGGGTGCTGATACCTTACGCCGCCGCATCAGGAAATACGCCGCAGGTATCACCAGCATCGACAGCAGCGGCGCGGTGATCATACCGCCGACCATGGGCGCAGCGATGCGCTGCATGATTTCGGCGCCGGTGCCGCTGGACCACATGATCGGCAGCAGGCCGGCCAGGATGACCGCGACAGTCATGGCTTTGGGCCGCACGCGCAGCACCGCACCTTCGGTGATGGCATCGATCACCAGTTGCACGCTGAAGGACGCGCCTGCGGCGATGCGCTTGTCCAGCGCCTGGCGCAGGTAGAGCAGCATGATGACGCCGAACTCAGCCGCCACACCCGCCAGTGCGATGAAGCCCACGGCTGAAGCGACTGACATGTTGTACCCCAGCAGCCACATCAGCCACAGCCCGCCGATCAGTGCGAACGGAACCGTCACCATGATCAGCAATGCTTCGTCGACGCGGCGGAATGTGAGGTAGAACAATACAAAAATGATGACCAGCGTGAAAGGAATAACCAGGGCCAGGCGTTTTTTTGCGCGTTCCAGGTATTCGAACTGGCCGGACCACGCTACTGAATAACCCGCGGGCAGTTTGACCTGCTCGCGCACCATGCGCTGTGCATCATTGACCACCGACTGCAGGTCGCGGCCGCGCATGTCGACATAAATCCATCCGGAAAGTCTGGCGTTCTCGCTCTTGAGCATTGGCGGGCCATCGACGATTGTCAGTTTCGCCAGCGTGCCCAGCGTGATCTGCGCGCCGCGCTCGGTGACGATGGGCAGGTTGCGCAGTTTTTCCACGGAATCGCGCAGCTCGCGCGGATAACGCACATTGATCGGAAAGCGCTGCAGGCCTTCGATGGTTTCGGCGATGTTCTCGCCGCCGACCGCGGCCGACACGATGTCCTGCACGTCGCTGATGTTCATGCCGTAACGCGCTGCCGTCAGCCGGTCGATCTGGATGTCGATGTAGCGCCCGCCGGTCAGGCGCTCGGCAAGGGCGGAGGTGACACCCGGCACGTTCTTCACCACGTGCTCGATGTCCTGTGCCACGCGTTCGATCTCTGCCAGATCGGGGCCAGAGACCTTGATGCCCAGCGGGCTCTTGATGCCGGTGGCCAGCATGTCGATGCGGTTGCGGATCGGCGGCACCCAGATGTTGGTGAGCCCCGGCACTTGTACTGTGCGGTCGAGTTCCTCGATCAGTTTTTCCTGGGTCATGCCGGCACGCCATTCGCTTTTCGGCTTGAACTGGATGGTGGTCTCCACCATTTCCAGCGGCGCCGGATCGGTGGCGGTTTCGGCGCGGCCGATCTTGCCGAACACGCGGGCGACTTCGGGCACGCTCTGGATCAGGCGGTCGGTGAGTTGCAGGATTTCGGAGGCCTTGCCCGCCGACAGGCCGGGCAGGGCGGTCGGCATGTAGAGCAGATCGCCCTCGTCCAGCGGCGGCATGAATTCGCCGCCCAGGCGTGTCGCGGGAAACGCGCTGACGACCAGTAGCAGGAGGGCTGCGACCAGCGTGCTGCGCGGAAAGCGCAATACGGCAGCCAGCAGCGGACGGTAGAGGGAAATCAATAACCTGTTGATTATATTGGTATTTTCATCCGGTATCCGGCCGCGTATCCAGTACCCCATCAGCACCGGAACCAGCGTCACCGACAGCCCGGCAGCCGCCGCCATGGCGTAGGTCTTGGTGTAAGCCAGCGGTGCAAACAAGCGGCCTTCCTGCGCTTCGAGCGCAAACACAGGCACGAAGGACAATGTGATGATCAGCAGGCAGAAGAACAGCGCGGGACCCACTTCGGTGGCCGCGTTGCCGATCAGTTGCCAGCGTTCTGATTCCGGCAGGGATTGATCGGGATGCGCGTGTTTCCATGCCTCCAGATGCTTGTGCGCGTTTTCAATCATCACCACTGCGGCATCGACCATGGCGCCGATGGCAATCGCGATGCCGCCCAGCGACATGATGTTGGCATTCACCCCTTGATAACGCATAACGATGAAGGCGGCGAGGATGCCCAGCGGCAGCGTGATGATGGCGACCAGGCTGGAGCGCAGGTGAAACAGGAAAATCAGGCACACCAGCGCGACGACGATGAATTCCTCGACCAGTTTGTCGCGCAGGTGGTTGATCGCGCGTTCGATCAGGCTGGAGCGATCATAGGTTGGCACGATTTCCACCCCCGGCGGCAATCCGGGTTTCAGGGATTCGAGTTTCTCCTTGACCGCGGCGATGGTCTCCAGCGCATTCTTGCCCTGGCGCATGACGATGATGCCGCCCACCGTTTCGCCTTCGCCGTCGAGTTCGGTGATGCCGCGCCGCAGTTCCGGGCCGACCTGTATGCGTGCCACGTCCTTCAGCAGCACCGGCGTGCCGCCGTCACCGAGAGTGACCGGGATGGCGCGAAAGTCATCCAGTGTTTTCAGGTAACCGCGGGTGCGCACCATGTATTCGGCTTCGCCCAGTTCAAGCACGGCGCCGCCCGCCTCCTGGTTGGCATTGCGCACGGCCTGGATGACGCGGCTCACCGGTATCGAATACGCGCGCAGCCGGTCCGGATCGAGCACGATCTGATACTGGCGCACCATGCCGCCGACGGAGGCGACTTCGGCGACATTGGGCACGGATTTCAATTCAAACTTCAGGAACCAGTCCTGCAATGCGCGCAACTGGGCGAGGTCGTTGCGACCGCTGCGATCCACCAGCGCGTACTGGTAGATCCAGCCCACACCCGTGGCATCGGGTCCGATGGCTGACTTTGCAGTGCGTGGCAGCCGGTTCTGCACCTGGTTCAGGTATTCGAGCACGCGCGAACGCGCCCAATAGAGATCGACGTTGTCTTCAAAGAGTACGTAGACAAAGGAATCGCCGAAGAAGGAATAGCCGCGCACGGTTTTCGCCCCCGGCACCGACAGCATGGTGGTGGTCAGCGGATAGGTGACCTGATCCTCGACGATCTGCGGCGCCTGGCCGGGGTAGGTGGTGCGGATGATGACCTGCACATCGGACAGATCGGGGATCGCGTCGAGCGGTGTTTTATACATCGCCCACACGCCCCAGACTGCGATCATGAACGTCGCCAGCAGCACCAGGAAACGGTTGGCGATGGACCAGCGGATCAGACGCGCGATCACCGGGCGACCCCGCCGGTAGCGGGCTGGATGCGGGTAATGACGTAGTCACCGTCCTTGCCGGGTTCGCCGCGCATTTCGAACGTGACCTGGTCGCCGGGCTTGAGGTTCTGCAGCAGGGTTTTGTCCTCGACGCGGAAGCCCATGGTCATTTCCGGCCATTGCAACGAGGGGATGGGGTCGTGGTTGAGATTGATTTTTCCGGCAGCGGTGTCCACGGCATTGATTTTTGCGCTACCGACGTGGCCGCCGCCGGGCGGATCGTTTTTCGCGCCGCTCTTTTCGATGTCGACTGCACTCTCCAGCCGGCTCAGCGTGCTTTTCAGGCTGGCTTCGGAATCGATCAGGAACTGGCCCGAGGCAACGACCTGCTGGCCACTGCGCAGTCCTTTGCGCACTTCGGTCATGCCGCCGCTGTCGCGGCCGGTTTCGATATCCACCGGACGAAATTTGCCGTTGCCCTCGGCGATGATGGCCACTGCGCGGGTGCCGGTATGGATCACGGCTTCCGCAGGCACCATCAGCGCGGGTTTGTCGGCGCTGCTGAAGGCGATGGTGGCGAACATCCCAGGCTTCAGTTCGCCGCCGGGATTGGCGAGCACGATGCGCGCCCTGACGGTGCGCGTGGTGGCATTGACGTCGGGCAACAGCGCAGCCACTCTGCCCTTGAAAATTTTCTCCGGAAACGCCGCTGTGCGGGCGGCGACCGATGCGCCCGGTCTGACCAGTGCAGCATCGGTTTCCGCTACTTCGGCATGCACCCACACTGAACTGAGGTTGACCAGCCGGAACAGCGTCAGTCCGGGATTGACCGCCATGCCGTCGCGCGCGCCGAGTTCCCACACCAGGCTGTCGGCGGGCGCTGACAGCGTGACTCGCGCATCAGCCTTGCCCGACTGTTCAATGCGCAGGATCTGCTGTTCGGAAATTCCCAGCAGCAACAGCCGTCCGCGCGCCGCCTGCGCCAGTTCTGCGACGGCGGGCTGGGTGCTGCGTTTGAGGGCGAGATATTCTTCCTGTGCGGCCAGCCATTCCGGGGCATAGATTTCCACCAGCGGCTGGCCGCGAGCTACGGCGTCAAACTGGGCGCGCACATGCAGTTTTTCGATATAGCCGCTGACGCGCGACTGCACTGTGTACAGCGTGCGTTCATCGATACTGACGGCGCCGACGGTACTCAGTCCCGTGTCCATGCGGCCTTCCCTGACCTCGACGGTGCGGATGCCGAGGTTCTGCGCCGTGCGCGGGCTGATGCTGACCCGGCCTTCATCGGCACTGGCGTCGGCATAAACCGGCATCAGCTGCATGTCCATGAAGGGTGATTTTCCCGGCTTGTCGAATTTCGGCCCGGGCACCATCGGGTCGTGCCAGTACAGCGGTTTGCGTGCAGTTGCGGTGCTTGCATCGTTTGCAGTGCCGGGGTTGTCGCCAGGTGCTTGGTCGCCGGTGGCCTGCATGGCTGCCATGCCGCTCATGCGCTGCATTGCGTACCAGTAGCCGCCGCCTATACCCGCGCCGGCGATGACCAGCCCGCCCGCGATCAACATCATGGTGCTGCGTTTCATTTATGGTTCTCCGGCAGGAAATAAAGCAGTTGCGCGTAAGCGCGCCCCTGTTCGGCGGCAAGCTGCAACTGCTGCAGCCTGAGATCGATTTCGACGCGGCGCGCTTCGAGTGTGCTGGCCAGCGGTGCCTGTCCGCCGCGGTAGGCGGCCAGCGCCAGTTGCGCGCGTTCGCGGGCGAGGGGCAGCAGGGATATATCAAAGCGCTGCAGCCGTGCCGTCGCAGATTCCCAATCTGCCCATGCTGCATTCGCCTCCGCCAGATGCTGGCGCAGCGCGTCTTCCTTCAGGGCGCTGGCCTGTTCCACCTGGGCCTGTTTGGCGGCGATGCTGCGGTTCTGGCGATTGGCCTGGAACAGCGGCAGGTCTATCGATACCTGCACCGAGATCATGTTGGAGTACTGCGGGCCGCGCTGGGCGTAGGCCAGTTCCAGTCCCCAGTCGGGCCTGGTGGTGGTCTGGGCGAGAGCGGCATCGTTGCGCGCGACATTGATCTGGCTCTCCAGCATCTGCAAATGGGGGTGGTTCGCTGCATGCGTGGCGAGTTCGTGCTGCAGTGCTGGCAGCAGCCGGGCCGGCAATTCTCCCGGCGGGCGCGTGCTGGCGGTGCCCAGCCAGCGCGACAGCAGGGCAGTGGAACGCGCCGCCTGTTTCAAATATTCAGCACGGCGGTCGAGCAGCGATTGCAGGCCGACCTGCAGTGCCAGCAGATCAGCGGGCTGCGCCTTGCCTGCACGCAGTCCCGCCTGCAGTGTTTGTCGCTGCAAATCGGTTTCCGCGTATTGTTCATCGACCACTTTTGCCATGCGTTCGGCAAAATAACGCTCCATCCACGGCAGTGCGACATCACGCCGCAATGCGGCCTGCGCTGATCCCAGTTGCGCCTGCTCACGGGCCAGTTCCTGCTCGGCGCGCCGGCCCCTGATTTCGCGCTTGTCGCTGCGCACAAATTCCTGCATCACGCCGATTTTGCGCATGGTCATGAAGTCGCGGGTGAGGCTGTAACGGTCGGGACCGTCTATCGGCAGACTTTCTACACCGAGTTTCAGCTTGGGATCGGGCAATTCGCGCGCGGAGACGGTCATCTCTTCCGCAGCAGTGATGGCCGAGCGCTGTGCGGCGAGCAACGGCGAATTCTGTGTGGCGAGCCGCAGCGCTTCAGTGAACGTCAGCGCGGCATCGGCGCCATGCGCCGCGGGCAGAAGATTAAGGGCAAGGATTGCAAACAGGGCGGCTGCCCGGCCTGCGCGCAGTGATGCCAGCAGTCGCACGACTGCCGGCGGCAATAAAGGGGAAAGCATGTTACCTCCGCAAATTCGTCAAATGAACGATCGCCGGTGGGACCGGCGGGATGCGGCGCGGAGGCTAATTGAGCATGCGGCAGTACAGTCTGGCGAGCGGTGGTGGTTGCGCCCGGTCGTACGGCGAATTTTGCGCGACGGCACAGGGCGCGATGACGGGCGGGGAATCAATCCCCAGTGTCGCGATCGGCTGACTCGCTGCGACCAGCAGATTCAGTTGCAGCGGTTTGACTGTCGTGAACTGCGTGGGGCAGCGCGCCTGGCAAGAACTGTCTGCCATGGCGCTGTCGGTGTTCGAGGATTCATGGCACGGCGCCTGGATGCCCGGCGCATCGGCGGGCGTGGGCATGACCTTGCAGGCGGCTGCAAAGGCTGCGCCCTGACAAAGCATGAAGATCAGGGCAGTAGCCCCGAAGATGATGCGTCGTGTCAGTGGCAAGCGAATCATGCGCCGGATACTAATCGAGCGAATCGGCCTGAGCAAGCAGGATGGAGTGCGGGCGGTTGATATGGATCAAAAGCTTGTGCAATTGGTGTCGCCATGGATTATCCGGGGAGTGTTTGCAGCCGCAGCACTTGGTCCAAAAACTTCCTGGTTGGTTCATGGCACGGTCCTGTTGCGGAAATTTGGCGTGGGCATTGATGAGGCATGCGGTGCTGAGTTAGTTTCACATAAGTATTTGAATTATAACGTGTTTTTAAAATAACAGTGACGATGGATCAAGCGTTGCTGTTGTCCGGTGACGTTGCGGTCAGCGCGGTGCGATTTCTTCATATCTCAGGCATGATGCACTGATGCTATTGAAGCGGAGACCACACTGATGGCCAACGCAGTCAAAAAAACCATATCGCTGCCCGCCGACCTCGCGCGCGACGCCGAAGCCACGGCGCGGGCAGAAGGCAAAACCCTGAGCGCCGTCATTCAGGACGCACTGCGCCACGCGCGCATCGAACGGCGGCGGCAGGAGTTGCGCGGCATGCAGGGCTACTGGAGCCGCAAGGCGCGCGACAAAGGCCTGCTCACTGAAGCCGATCTTGATCGTTACCTGAACGATTGAAAGTCGTCTTCGACACCAACATCCTGATCTCGGCGCTGGTTTTCCCCGGAGGGCGCGGCGAAGCGGCGCTGGAGCGCATCGTCGCCAAGCGTGACGAACTCGTGATTTCGCAGCCGATCATCAATGAGCTGCTTGGTATCCTGAGCCGCAAGTTTTCGCGCGACGCTGAGGAGCTCGCGCACGTCGCTGTGTTTCTGGCTGACCTTGGCATGATGGTCAAGCCGCGTAAACGGCTGCAAGTCGTCACCGACGAACCGGACAATCGTATTCTCGAATGCGCCGTTGCCGGTCATGCCGATGCCATCGTGACCGGCGACAAGGCGCTGCTGGATGTGAGCGAACATGACGGGGTGAAGATCATCAGCTTGCGTGCTTACCTGGCAGGATGAGATATGCCTGTTCGACGTGATACGGTGTCTGGGGATTTATGGTTCGCGTGGGCACGCTGCGCTTTGCCCACCCTTGTATGATCGAATTTCATGAACTTTAGTTGAGGTGGTCAAGTAGCATTATCGGTTCACTGGGGAAGCCGTCCCACCCT
>Ga0209491_10004184_pt1 | contig 22548 bp, 18 predicted proteins | sample BON02_FD_187213 | JGI IMG/M metagenome (GOLD analysis project Ga0209491, IMG submission 187213) | Freshwater microbial communities from Lake Bonney liftoff mats and glacier meltwater in Antarctica - BON-02 (SPAdes) (version 2) | ecosystem: Environmental > Aquatic > Freshwater > Ice > Glacier... | reverse complement strand
TGCGCGAGTGGGAGTGTAGGGAATCCGACACTCAACACAAGTTTTGCGGAGTAGGCGTTGAGCGACGACACCAATCAGCGCGGCAGAAACCATGAAGGGTTCTACACCCATTTCATCCAGCCGCGCGATCGATCCAGCCGCGTCATTGGTGTGGAGAGTAGTCATCACCATGTGACCAGTTAAGGCAGCCTCCATCGAGGTTTTAGCCGTCTCTTGGTCGCGGGTTTCTCCGACCAGGATGATGTCGGGATCTTGACGCATGAAGGCGCGGAGGATCGAGGCAAAATTCATCCCTTTTTCGCGAATTACCTGGACTTGATTGATACCTGGTAGGGCATACTCGATCGGATCCTCAGCCGTACTAATATTCACGCCGGGATCGTTTTGTTCTGCCAGCAGCGAGTAAAGTGTCGTCGATTTACCAGAACCCGTCGGTCCGGTGACTAGAATCAATCCAAACGGACGACTACCCATCGCGCGGACGATTTCCAGCGTCGGTAAATCGCTAATTAATTTATCCAAACCGAGTTGGGTTGAGGAATTATCTAAAATCCGCATACAGACTTTTTCCCCATAGCGGCTGGGAAGAGTACTCATCCGAAAGTCTACTTTCCGACCTTCAAATGTCCGGCGAATCCGACCATCTTGAGGCAACCGTCGCTCGGCGATATCCAATTCAGCAATAATTTTGAAGCGGGATATTACTGCTGGAATGATATGTTTCGGCAGAATTGGGAAAGCCTGACGCAATACCCCATCCTTCCGAAACCTGATTCTCAAGCCCTCTTCCTGTGGCTCAATGTGGATATCCGAAACTTTTTCCATCAAACCTTTAGCAAGAATTTGGTTGATCAACTTGACAATGGGGGCAGCTTCTGCGCCTTGAACGTCGATTTTATCGTCGAGTTCTGCTACAGCATTGCCTAGCTCTGGCGTATCAAAATTTTCAATTTCGACACTAAGATTTTTTTGGGAATTATCCTCCGCATCCTGCTGAATGCGTTCGTCTAAATAGCAATCGAGGAGTTTTTGATAATCTTCAGGTGCAATCACCTCACTCCGCCAAGACATGCCATGAGGACGGAGAATTTTGTCTAAATCATTTTTGGCTTGAAGATCGTCAGGCTTGACCATCGCCACTGTCAGCACTGGCGGATTTCCATCCAGTTTACCGATCGGTAGTAATTTAAGTTGCCGACAACTATCAGCAGAGATAAAAGTATTAATTAATTCCCGAACTTGGATCTTGTTGATGTGGTTGGATGCGATATCCACCGAATTTAATCCGTAGACAATTTTTAGTTCAAATAACTGTTGTTTCTTATATTGGTGCTGTAACTCCGCAGGCAAAGATTTGCCTGTCAGGGACTCCAAAACCTCCGTCAGTGGATAGTTATTGACGCGACTATCAACCAATGCTTGCTTGAGCTGTTCCGCATTGATATAGCCTGCCTGAATCAGCTTATTACCGAAAGGAGAGAAGTCATTGCGGACGATTAGTGCCCGTTTGGGGGATGAAGATTGGGTCATAGCTACTATAGTCTCCTTAGCTTTACAGTATGCCCACAGATCGACTGGATCTACTCATTCGATCGAAATCTGCTAACTTGATGAATAGAGTTCGATCGTGTTCCTAGAGCGATCCGGCATCTGTTGATGTGTTCAAACCTCAGGCGAACGGCGAACAGATCCCGCAGATGGGATCGACCAGTGCTAGTTTAGGTCGATAAGTAGGGCATTATGAAGATAAGACCATTCGACTTGGTTGGATAATTCAAGCTGGTCGGATTGCCGACTATCAATTTCGACTGTGTTGGTACCTCTCTACGGAGAACCGCATCTTCATAAAACGAACGATCGCACCAAATCAGATTTATACTCAAAAAGGCGGATTCACTGAATTAGCCTGTCTTAAAAATATATATTCAACGTATATATTCAAGGATTGATTTTCCGTAGAGAAGACCATGCCAACGGCGACACTAGGCGTTGGCACGAACACTCAAAGTGAACGTAGCCTCTTCAATGGAGAATCTAGATCGAAATTGCCTAGTCTGTCTGTTAACTGGAATGAATAAACGATGAGCGAAAACCCACAACAGCCAAGTAGACCAGATGATGAGACGATCTCATCACCACTACCCTCAGTAAATACCGAGCCTCAAGCCCCAGCAACGGTGACATCATCCTCTACCGACCCAACACATCCGATCGATCTAGACTTGGCAGTCGAGGAAATCGCGACTAATATTGGCTCGGATACTCCGACCCCAGTCCAGATCCCACCAACAGAATCTGAAACGGCAACGACAGCCCCAGCCGATCTTCAGTCACTGACGCTAAAGTTAACAGAGGTATCCAATCAACGCGATGCCTTTCAGAGCCAGTATTTGCGAATTGCTGCCGACTTTGATAACTTCCGTAAGCGTAGTAGTAAGGAAAAAGAAGAGGTCGAACTTAAAACAAAATGCGCCACTATCATCGAACTGTTGAGTGTCGTCGATAATTTTGAGCGCGCCAGAACTCAGATCAAACCTCAAAATGAAGGGGAAATGGGCCTTCATAAAAGCTATCAAGGTGTCTATAAACAATTGGTCGAAAGTCTCAAACGGATTGGGGTATCACCCATGCGTTCGGAAGGACAACAATTCGATCCCAATCTGCATGAAGCCGTGATGCGTCAACCGACGGAAGAACATCCCGAAGGTACAGTCATCGAAGAACTTCAGCGCGGTTACTACCTGGGAGAGCGGATTTTACGACACGCTCTGGTTAAGGTAGCTGCACCACCAGAACAGTTATCGTCAGAAGATGCCAGCATTGACATCGTTGATAATTAAAGCAACTTTGTCCCATCAACTACGATTGGAGTAGTTGATGTTCGATTTCATGGGCGTAACAAGGGCGTAAGCGCGGGAGTCGCAGGTGCCAACGCATAGTCTCTGCCTAGCAGCTATGCCAACGCCAAGCATCTGCCTCCGCTCCAGCACCTCTAACCTAGAGCATCGACTGTCGATCTAGACAGTCATTACTCCTAGCCAAATTCTAAACCCCGTGTTTCCACACTCTAAATATTGCCTCAACATTATGGCAAAAGTCATCGGTATCGATCTTGGTACTACTAATAGCTGCATCTCCGTCCTCGAAGGCGGCATTCCAGTGGTCATTGCCAATGCTGAGGGTGGTCGAACCACCCCCAGTATCATTGGATTTACTAAAGGTGGCGAACAATTGGTCGGGCAACTGGCAAAACGACAAGGGATAACTAATGCGGAAAATACCATATATAGTATCAAACGCTTTATCGGTCGTCGGTGGGAAGACACCGAAATAGAACGCAATCGCGTCCCTTACACTTGTATCCAAGGACGCGATAATACTGTTGATGTTCGGATTCGCGGACGAATCTACACTCCTCAAGAGGTATCCGCGATGATCCTCCAAAAGCTCAAGAACGATGCCCAAAATTTTTTGGGACATCCCGTCAAGCAAGTGGTGATTACAGTTCCTGCCTACTTTACCGATGCTCAACGCCAAGCAACTAAAGATGCTGGAACGATCGCCGGGTTAGAAGTATTACGGATCGTCAATGAGCCGACGGCTGCTGCACTTGCTTATGGATTGGGCAATGGAGAAATCGAGCAAAAAATTATGGTAGTTGACTTGGGTGGGGGGACATTTGATGTCTCCGTGCTGCAACTAGGTAATGGTATCTATGAAGTTAAAGCTACCGCTGGAAATAACCACTTAGGTGGTGATGATTTTGATAATGAAATCGTCCGATGGACGATCGAGCACTTCCGTAAGACTGAAAATCTCGACCTATTGAAAGATAAAATGGCTCTCCAACGGTTGCGAGAAGCAGCCGAAAAAGCTAAAGTCGAACTCTCAACCATGATGAGTACTTCAATCAACTTACCTTTTATCGCAGCAGATGCTCAAGGACCCAAGCATTTGGAGATAGAGCTGACTCGGGCTAAATTTGAGGAAATGGTCGCGCCCCTAATCGAAGCTACCCTAAAGCCAGTTCAGCGCGCTCTCAAAGACGCAGATTTACAAACTAAGGATATCGATCGAATTTTACTAGTAGGTGGTTCGACCCGAATTCCCGCAGTCCAACGCGCTATTCAAGACTTTTTCGGGGGCAAAGAACTCGATCGATCTATCAACCCTGATGAAGCTGTAGCAATGGGTGCCGCCGTTCAAGCTGGAGTAGTCGGCGGCGATGTCAACGATGTCCTCCTCCTAGATGTTACGCCCCTTTCACTCGGGATCGAAACCCTCGGTGAAGTCTTTACCAAGATCATCGAGCGCAACACGACGATTCCCACCAGCAAGGGTCGAGAATTTTCGACCGCCACCGACGGACAAACATCTGTCGAAATCCACGTACTCCAAGGCGAACGGGTAATGGCAAAAGATAACAAGAGCCTGGGTAGATTTTTACTCACAGGCATCCCACCCGCGCCCCGTGGGGTACCTAAAATCGAAGTTGCTTTTGATATTGACGTTAACGGGATTCTGAAAGTTTCCGCCCAAGATCGGGGCACGGGACGCGAACAAACTGTCTCGATTTCTAACACTGGCGGACTCAATCAAGTCGATATCGAGCGGATGCGCAAAGAAGCCGAAACTTACGCTCAAGATGACTGGCGCAGACTCCAATTGGTGGATCTCAACAATCAGGCGGATGCACAGTTCCATACCTATGACATCGCGCTCCAAGATAACGGTCATCTGATCGACGATAGTCTGCGACAGCCAGCCGAAAAGACTGCTAGAGAACTCAAAATGTTGCTGCTCGAACCATCAGCTAACTTGGAAAATGTCCGACAAGCGATCGACAAGCTCCAACAGGAGATCTTGGCAATGGGTGCAGCTGTCTATCAACAAGGCACTATCCCCAACAATTCCACCTCTACCGAGCCGACTAATCCCACCGGACGGACGAGACACGCTCCTCTGAGTCGTGCCGCAGCACCACCACCCCTACCCCCAGCTAAAAAGGTGTCTAGCACTCTCCCCTTAGATGATGATGATGAGACTGCTACTACTGATTATGAGGTAGTGGAGTAGGCTTTAGGCTTGGGAAAATAGAAAATATTCCCGTACCACCTCGATCGAGAGACAGTCGCGATTCACACTTGGGCTGCGCATTGCCAAGGGCAAGGCTACGCCAACAGTGCACGTAATCGACCATTCACTCACTACTATAGATAGCTAATTTGTCATAGATTAGAGAGTAGGTAATTACGGTTAATACGCCATCACTTAGACCTGATTCCTTTACAATAAATATCATAGTTGTCAAATTAGGACAGAGAATTGCGTTTAGTCTCGGCTACAGCGATCTATCCGCTCGGATAGATCGCAACTACAGCATCCCAATGATTCGAGCCGCAACCTTGACGAATTATTGTTTCCTGCTCGACCTCATTCCATCCCGCCCCCGATCCTGCTTCCTCACACTCCTTGTAAGATAGAACCTCTCTATGGCACGCGACTATTACGAAACCCTTGGCACCTCACGAGATGCCGACCAGGAAGAAATTAAACGCGCCTATCGCCGACTGGCGCGGAAATATCACCCAGATGTCAACAAAGAGCCTGGGGCAGAAGAAACCTTCAAAGAAATCAATCGTGCCAATGAAGTGCTCTCCGAACCAGAACTCCGCGCTCGTTACGATCGCTTTGGGGAAGCTGGAGTATCCTCAGGGGGCGGAGCTGCACCTGGATATGGGGACACCGGCGATATGGGCGGCTTTGCCGATATCTTTGATGCTTTCTTCAATGGCTTCGGTGGTGCGGCGGGACAACAACAAACCACCCGCCGTCGGAACGGGCCAGCCAGAGGTGAAGATTTACGCCTCGATCTCAAGCTAGAATTCCATGAAGCCATCTTTGGTGGGGAGAAAGAAATTCGGATTCCGCACCTCGAAGCCTGCAATACCTGTAAAAGTACTGGGGCTAAACCAGGCTCTACCCCTCAAACTTGTAGTACTTGTGGCGGTGCTGGACAAGTCCGCCGCAATACCCGCACTCCCTTTGGTAACTTTACCCAAGTATCTGTCTGTCCGACCTGCAATGGCGACGGTCAGGTAATTGAAGACAAATGTGAAGTATGTAATGGCGCAGGACGCAGACAGGAAACCAAGAAACTCAAAATCTCAATCCCCAAAGGGGTCGATAATGGCACTAAACTGCGGATCGGCAAAGAAGGTGATGCTGGACTGCGCGGTGGGCCATCAGGCGATCTGTATGTATATCTGCATGTTGAGGAAGATGCCAAATTCCGCCGGGAGGGAATCAATATTCTCTCTCAAGTCAAGATTAGTTACCTCCAGGCAATTCTAGGTAGTCATATCGAGATCGATACCGTAGATGGGCCGACTGAGTTAAATATTCCCGCAGGTATTCAACCAAATACCGTCCTCAAACTAGAACAAAAAGGCGTTCCGCGTCTAGGTAATGAAGTCAGCCGAGGCGACCATTTACTCACACTCCAAATTGATATCCCCGCAAAAGTCAGCACCGAAGAACGCGAATTGCTCGAAAAACTCGCTAAACTTCGCGGCGACCGAGTTGGCAAAGGCGGTATTGGTAGTATTTTTGGGAATGTTTTTAAGTAGGTATTAGGTATTAGGCTCTAGGGTTTAGATGTTAGGTCGATCCAAAGTATCGATAGATCATGCCTGAAACCCACGTGGTGGGTCGGTCTTCTGGTCGGCTAGCCGACCACGCCGCAGTACCCACCGTATAATTAAAGCCTGATGCCTAAAGCCTGCTTGGTGCGCTGTCTTGAAAAGGTGCTTCACTTGGGGAAACCCCAATCACACTGGGTGGGTTAACCGCCCATCAGCACTTTTCGCTAAACCGTCGGGGAACAAAGACGAGCGCGCATCCGCTACAGCCTCACACCTAAAGCCTAAATCAATGACTCAACTAGACTTACGCGGGACACCCTGTCCGATTAACTTTGTGCGGACAAAGATGAAGCTCGAACAAATGCCTGCTGGGGAAATATTGGAAGTATGGTTGGATGCTGGCGAACCAATCGAGCAAGTACCTGATAGTCTCAAAATGGCAGGCTACACTATCGATCGGATCGTGCCTGGTGTAGCCCTTGAGACAGCAAATCATCAAGAATTTTTTATGCTCCAAGTTCATAGCTAGATCTAGATCTAGCTATGAAAATTAACTCGTAAGTTAGCAATATATCGATATTTAATCATCGAAGATCGAGCATGTATCGTGGGTACTGCTCACCCGATTATCAATTCATCTCCACTACTCGCCGCTCCCATCTCCCCCTCCCCTCCATGAAATTTGTCTGCACTCAGCACGATCTAAATATCAACTTAGCCCTTGTCAGTCGCGCTGTTTCCACTCGTCCTACCCATCCAGTACTGGCTAATATCAAAATCGAAGCCACAGCAGATCCGGATCGAATTCGGCTGACTGGATTCGATCTGAGCTTGGGGATTCAAACTAGCTTTGCCGCCCAGGTAGGGGAGGAGGGTACATTGACACTACCGGCTAAATTGCTCAATGATATCGTCGCCAAATTACCCAGTGGGGAGATTAGCCTCGATGATGAAGCTGGAGAAAATCTCGTCACCATTACATCCGCCTCAGGTCGTTATCAGGTCAGGGGGATGAGTGCTGAAGAATTTCCCGAACTACCATCGATCGAACAAGGCGAAACCAATCAACTCTCGGCGGCGGCATTTATTGATGGTTTAAAGGGGTCTCTGATCGCCTGTAGCCAGGATGAAAGCAAGCAAGTGCTAACTGGAGTCTATCTCAAAGTTGAGCCAGAGCGGCTGGAATTTGCCGCCACTGACGGGCATCGGTTGGGCATCGTTGAAGTCTACCCAACCGAGTCCCAAACAACTCAGATCGCCGCAGCGTCAGCTCAAAAGGGATCTTTTGAAGTCACGGTACCTGCGAAGGCTTTAAGAGAGCTGGAGAAGATGCTCGGTGCGATCCCAGAAGGCGACAGATTAGGATTGCAATTGGAGCAGGGACAGGTAGTATTTGGTTGGGGCGATCGCAAGTTAACGACTCGGACATTAGAAGGGAAATACCCTGATTATCGACTACTGATTCCCAGACAGTTTCAAAGACAGATTACGGTCGATCGCAAGCAACTACTCACAGCTCTAGAACGAATTGCTGTCCTCTCAGACCAAAGCAATCTAGTTAAATTTAGTATCGATAGTATTAAACAGTCACTCGAACTTTCGGTAGAAAGCCAAGATCGTGGGAGCGGTAGAGAATCTCTGACAGCACAGATTTCTGGCACAAACTTGGATATTGCTTTTAATATTAAATACTTAATGGATGGCTTGAAAACTCTTCCTACCCAAGAAATTACCCTCAGTCTCAATGGACCACTCGAACCGGCGATCCTCACCCCTCTAGGCGGTATCAACATGACTTATCTCGTCATGCCAGTTCAGCTCAGAAACTAGCACTTTGGCACTAGGAATCGTCATCATCTCCACACCAATCTGTAGGATAAAATGTTTTTGGGATATAAGTTTAAAAACCAAATATCCCGATCGATTCATACTCTATTTTATTCCTCCAATCGAGTGCTATACAGGTGATTGAAAGATCAAAGTTACTAAGTCTCCTTTGCCTAAGCCGATCCGATCTCCAGTCCGTAATAAATGACGATTGCCTTTTGCTAAGACATTGTGATTGATATAAGTACCATTGGCACTGCCGACATCCTCAATGTAATAGTTTTCGCCTTCTAACCGAATATTTGCATGAATTCGCGATACTACCTCTGCACAGGGAAAACTCGATACATCGAGATCGGGAGCAATTGTTTCGTTAGGTTTACCGATGTGAACCACTTGTAGCGGCGGAATTTCGATAATTGTGTTTGTTTGCAGATGTAGTAATTGACACGCTGAGGGTTGCAATTGTGTGCTCGCAGGTGCAGGGAGGGTTGCTGCTGCTGGCTCGACCGGTAGCGATCCGGCTGGCACTATTACCTCACTGGCGAGCGGCAGATTTAGCTCGGGATTGACGACCGTGGGGGGCATTTCGCCAGCTATTTGCGCTTCAACCCGATTGGATGGAGGTGACAAAATATCGGCTGATGGACTTGTCAAAACTGTTGGTGGTAAGACAACGTTAGCCATTCCAGGGGACAAATCGATCGTCTCAGTAGCAGGCGGCGGTAGCAAAATCGGCGATTTAGACTCCACAGGTTTGAGGTTATGACCGCACTGTCCGCAAAATGCAGCGTCGAGTTGAATCGAGGCTCCACAATTTGGGCAAGCTTTAGTAGCTGGCAATGCTGTATAACAAGCTTCGCAGTTAGTTGCTCCTTCAGGATTCTCGTGCTTACAGTTTGGACAGACGATCATAAAAAGTTAAATTGTAAGTTTTCAAGACTTAGCGCATTCCAATTCTACCAGAATTAGGTGTAGGGTTAGCTGTTTTGTGCTACGGAGCGTCGCCACAACACTATTTATCGACCGCTAAATTAGCTCCAGCGTCAGCATCTAGCAGCCACAATAACTCGCCCTGAGGTTTTACCCCACGTGCTGGATAAGCGGCGGCATCGCCTGTGGGTGCAAAAATTTCGGCGAGTGCAGGTTGTTTACTAATGCCTGAAATTAGGAAGATAACACTACGAGCTATGTTAATTAGAGGGAAGGTAAAAGTTAGCCTCGGTTGCCCGTCCTTATCACCTATAGTTATCAGTCGATCGACTACTGATAAAGCCGCCGTATGCGGGAATAAAGAGGCTGTATGCCCATCATCTCCCATTCCTAGTAGGATGATATCAAAAATCGGAATTGACCCAGCTTCTAGCCCAAAATCAGCAACGAGCTGTCGATCGTAATCCTCAGCCGCCAGTTGTGGCTGGGCGAAAGCTGTTGGCATGGGATGAATATTTGCTGCCGGAATTGGCACCAGATCGAGCCAGACTCTTTTGGTCATCCCATAGTTACTATCGGGATGGGTAGCTGAGACATAGCGTTCGTCACCCCAGAAGATCTGGATTTGCTGCCACGGTAAGTCAGCATGGGCAAGCGCCGCATACAATGGTTGCGGAGTTGAACCACCTGAGAGGGCGATCGTACAAGACTGACGCTCGTTGACTGCCGTCAAAATCCGTTCTACTACTAGAGCCAGGGCAGCCTCTACTAATGCCTGTCGGTCGGGATAAAGGAGAACTTCTTGAGTCATAAAAATCGCGATCCCAACTAAACTGAATAATTAGATTTTAGGCGACACTTGGGATCGATCGACCTTTATTTAAGGTTTAAATTTCCGAGCCTGACAACCATATTTAGCCCCATGCTCCCACACCTGTCATCTAATTTAATGGGAACTTCCCCAAAACAAGATACTCTAGGTTGTTAGCTCCTCCACTACGCATCTACCCATCACTCACTGGTCGGGGTGAATATTAACATCTCAATAATTTAGACTATGCAACCTACTGTTAGTAGTTTTCTGACCCCACTCGCGCTCAAAACCGCAGGTGCAGTACTGATTCTATCCTCCCTAATCGATCTAGTTTTCATGCTCTGTTTTCCGCCTGAAAATTTGGTGCTAGAAGGCAGTCGCTGGTGGCTTTATGCCACTAGTCAACTAGTCGATCGCGGGCTGCTACCATTAGTTGGTATTGCTTTTGTTGTCACTGGCGATTGGATTAAAATTGTCTCGACAGAAGATGGGGGAGATCGGGGGAATACATGGAGGATTGGGACTTATACCCTGGCTAGCCTCTTAGGACTAATCTTTATCTTGATTATTCCATTTCAATTAATGACAACCAACGATTTTAAGTCCCAAGACCTCAAAAAGATCGGTGATGAGGTGACTCAGCTAGAGCAAGGTATCAAAAGCAACCTCCAGCAAATTAACGCTCAAAGTAAGGACAAAATCAGAGCACAAATTACAGCCATCGATCGGGAGCTTAACAGTGGGCAAGCTCAAGGAGAACGTCTTACAGGTCTCCAACTTACTAAATCTAAACTAGAATTATTGCTTACCGATCCAAAAAAATTCGCCCAAGAATCAGAGCAAAATCTTCAACAGTTGCAAACACAAAAACAGAAGGCTCAGTCTCAAGCTGGTGAAAGAATGCTAAAAACTGGTGTCCGCACAAGCCTAGCAAGTTTCCTCTTAGCAATTGCCTATATCACGATCGGTTGGACGGGGTTGAGACGGGTGTTGAAGTAGTTGACAGTTGACAGCCACAACTCATCGCTACAGGGGCACACTGTTACACAATTGACCTCTCAGGGTGCCTGTTGTGGATACTCTGTAGTGGGGTGACTAATGCCGATCGACTGGGATCGCCAGACAAGACACAATCGGTGTGCTCCCATCACCTAATTTCATACTACCGTCCAAACTGTGAGTTGAATTAGTGATGCTCCCAAGATTCCGTCATTTGAACCCTCCCCAGATTCTGGCAAAGCTTTGTATAGTATGAGTAGGTGAGCCTATTACCGAGCGTCCTAAAAGTCGGAGATTTGTGTTCCAACATTTCAAGCAGGACTTAAAAAATGATTTAATTGCTGGATTGCTGGTGGTGATTCCACTTGCGACTACGATCTGGCTGTCGATTAATGTGGCAACATGGGTAGTCAATTTTTTGACAAGTATTCCCAAGCAAATCAATCCCTTTGATGGGCTGCATCCCATCCTAGTACCTGTATTAAACTTATTGGTGGGACTAACTGCACCCTTGCTGACAATCCTCCTGATTGGATTGATGGCGCGAAATATTGCTGGTAAGTGGTTATTGGATTTTGGGGAACGCTTGCTCCAAGCAATTCCACTTGCTGGTGCAGTTTATAAAACACTCAAACAATTGCTAGAAACCCTCCTCAAGGATTCGGGCAACAAATTCCGGCGGGTGGTGTTGGTAGAATACCCTCGGCGGGGGATTTGGGCACTAGCGTTTGTGACTGGGACGATCGATGGTGAGATTCAGTCACAAATGCCACAGGGAATGTTGAATCTATTTATTCCCACTACTCCGAACCCCACCACAGGTTGGTATGCAGTAGTATCAGAACAAGATGTGCTGGATTTGAAAATGTCGATCGAGGATGCGTTTAAGGTAGTTATTTCTGGTGGGATCGTCAATCCTGGTAATTTAGCAGTAGTAGCTCTGAGTTCTAATCAGACACCTAAGGTCGATCCTCCACTGACTAATGTGTTATCTGCCCCCATTGCTCAGGAGGACAACTTATAATTCGTCGTTGCTCATGGATCTTTATCTGAAGATAGCTACCCAGATTCAAAAATTTATTAAAGACGATTTAATTTATGTCCCTTCAGAAATGGAGGGTAAAATTTTACGTGTAGAAGTGCCAATTCCTACCTTAGAACCTTTAAGCTGGCTAGAACGACAAAAATCAGATATTAAGACATATTGGGGCGATCGGCAAGGTGACTTTACCATGGCTGGAGTGGGGATTCTCGATCGGATTGCTGGCGATATCCCGATCGACTATCCAACTATTTTTGAACGGTTAAGACAGAATTTATCCCCTTTATTTCCTCAAGTTCGATACTATGGCGGCATCGGCTTTAGTCAAGATCGATCGATCGATCCAAATTGGAAACTTTTTGGTAATTATCGATTTATCGTACCCAGATTTGAGCTGTGGACAGACGGAATTAATACTTTTTTTGCCTGTAATTTTAGAGCCAGTTCTGGGGATAATTTTGGTTCGGACTTGGATTCTGTGCCAGAGAGGATCCGCCAACGAGAACTAGATTCGATCTTAGCCCAATTAACTCAACTCGATTTTACTCCCTCCGAGATTGGCTCGATCCCGCTCCAGATCGATCGAGTAGATCTACCAAATCGCGATGATTGGCAACGAAATATCGATCTGGTACTGGCTAAATTTACAGATTTAGCTCTAGACAAAATTGTCTTAGCAAGACAGTCAACGCTAACATTTGCCGCCGATCTCCAGCCACAATCACTCTTACGATCGCTAAAACCTAATAATCCGCATAGTTATCATTTTTGCTTCCAAATTAATCCCCACGTAGCATTTATCGGGACTTCTCCAGAACGACTATATTATCGTCAAGATCGATTATTAAAAACTGAGGCTATTGCTGGTACTCGCCAACGGGGAGAATCTGCCACGATCGATCGCCAATTGAGCGACGATCTTCGCAATTCACCCAAAGATCTCCATGAGCATCAATTAGTAGTCATTAGTTTACAGACGATTTTAAATGAACTTTGTGATTCAGCCACGATCGATCGAGAATTGACCATTCTCAAGCTCAATAAAGTTCAGCACTTGTACACGCAATGTCATGGTGTTTTAAAATCCCACCTGACTGATGCGGATATTTTGCCCAAGCTCCATCCTACACCCGCCGTAGGAGGTGTTCCCCGTACTCAAGCCTTGAAATTGATTGAAGAACTAGAACCATTCGCGCGGGGCTGGTATGCGGCTCCTGTGGGATGGGTTGGTTGTGATGAGACTGAGTTTGCAGTTGCCATTCGATCGGGTTCGATCGATGGCGATCGATTATTATTATTTGCAGGTGCTGGAATCGTTAAAGGTTCCCAATCTGAGGAAGAATGGGCAGAAGTCGAAAATAAAATTCGCCACTTCACAGACTTATTTACCGAGCTACCACCCCAACAGATTTCCGATTTATCATTAGCGTAGTATCGAACCTTGAACCGATCTGACTAATTGCTCTACAGGTTCGAGATTACTAGTTGCCAAACTGCCAACGTTCGCCGCAATTAGTATATTAATTAATTAATATAAAACTTAATAACTTCTGGGAACTTTTTAGAAATTAAGTTAATCTGAAAGTGATTAAGTTCTGTCGTTAACCACATTCTACCCATTACCGATCCCGTAAAGATGGAAAATCCGCTGAGGGCGATCGAATAGTTAGTAGTATATTACCCGCTGGGAAACTTCAATTAATCCATCGATCGAGTCAGATGTCTTTGATTTTGACGTTGTGTGGGAGTGAAGACTCGATGCTCGCAAGCGAGAGGCTACGCCAACGAGCTATATGTGCGAACTGAACTTTATTGTAGTAATAAGTGAATTTAATCGATCTAATGTCTAAAACTTCCAGACAGTGAAGTTTTGAACCTCACTGCTCACAGTTAGGAGCAATTGAAGTTGACGAGCAATTGCATACATTTTTAGGTTAAATTGTCGAGTAGATCCGCCATTATGCTGGTTTATTGCTAGAGCGATCGGTCATCAGTACCAATTTACATTCGTAACTATACATTAAGCGCACCTAGCTCAGAGCGAGATTGGTTAAGCTAGTCAAATAGTATCTGCTGACACTGCTAGGATCTATACTGATGAGTTCTGATTCTTCCACAGCTCATTAGTCCCCAGAGCGTCACCCCCTCCACCAGATCGAGCAAGATGGTGTCGGAAAACATTCGGGGGCATGGACACTACGATCATCGATCGGGGGATTTGCCGATGATGGATCTATGGTAAATTACCCAGAATGCTCCGAATTTTTAGCGATCGGGCAGCGCATTGAGCAGAAGCAGGGCAGATGAAGAAGATAATTCTCAGTAACTTTACATAACATACAAGTATTGTAAATATCTATTTATTTAATATTTGTTTCATATTTGCGGTTAGAAATTAAATCTAGAGCTATGCTATAGGGGTTAGCCGATAGAGAGCGGGGTATCGATCCCTCGAATAAGGCGTGGAAAATAGGAATCCATCCGCAGTCATCAATGATTTACCAGTACCTCTTCATCCGAGTGAGGGACTACACTACTGCTATGACGAACAGTCAATCTTACGAGATTTAGTTACAGATGCAGTCTTCGGGTGGTCGATTGAGGGACAGATAGAATATTGGAATCGAAGTGCTCAAACGATCTATGGATGGCAAGCTGATGCGGTAATTGGTAAGCAGATAACGGATTTACTCTATCATCTGGAAGATCCGCGTTATCAAGCCGCGATCGTCCAGACACTCGATCGAGGAGAATGGAGTGGGGAACTTGAGCTATTAACTAGAGAAGGAAAAAGCATCACTGTCGCGAGTCATTGGTACCTAGTCGCGGCGACCGATCGCACAGCACAATCGATTCTGACGATCGATTCGGATATTACCCAACATAAACTATTAGAACGGCAATTTTTGCACGCCCAACGCCTGGAAAATCTCGGTACACTTGCGAGTGGTATCGCCCACGATCTCAATAATATTCTTACGCCGATCGTCGCTATTACCGAGCTACTGCCGCTGAGAATAAAAAATTTAGACGGGCGCACTCAGAAATTACTCGCTACCCTAGCCGAAAATTCTCAACGCGGGCGGGAATTAGTCGCTCAAATTCTCACTTTTGCTAGAGGCGGGGATAGCGAACATACAGTCCTGCAACCTCGCTATTTACTAGCAGAAGTATTGCAGATCGTTAGACAAACTTTTCCTAGATCGATCGAAATTAGCCTCCAAATTGAGAGTAGTCACCTGTGGACATTATCCGCCGATGCTACCCAGCTCCATCAAGTACTGATTAACTTGTGTGTCAATGCCCGCGACGCGATGCCAGAGGGGGGTGAATTGACGATGATGGCGGAGAATATTATTTTGAGCGATGAGTATCCAAAACTGTCTCCTGATGCTCGTGGAGGAGCTTATGTCGCGATTACCGTAGCCGATACCGGAGTGGGAATCCAGCCAGAATTATTAGAGCGAGTTTTTGAACCATTTTTTACCACCAAGGCGATTGGTAAAGGAACTGGGTTGGGACTTTCGACAGTCCGCACCATCGTTAATAATCACCACGGATTTGTGGATGTTTTCAGTCAAGTCGATCGAGGGACACAATTTAGATTTTATTTGCCAGCAACAACACAAATGGAACCTGAGTATGTGCACTCGATCTTACCGAAACTTACAGGCAAAGGTGAATTGATTTTGATCGTGGATGACGAACCATCAATTCGCGAAATTCTCGGTACCACGCTCGAATCCTATCAGTATCGGAGTATTACCGCTTGCAATAGTCAACAAGCGATCGAATTGTATGCTCAACGCCACCACGAAATTCACACGATTTTGTTAGATTATATGATGCCCGGTGGCGATCCGATCGACACGCTCGCTCAATTTCACTCGATCGATCCCCAGGTACGGGCGATCCTGATGAGTGGATTGTCTGCCCACGAAATCGCTGCTCAGAATCATGACGCAATTAAAGCCTTTCTGCCAAAACCCTTCAGTACTCAAGATTTACTCTACACTCTTAAAGCTGTTTTGGATTAGAACGAGTTGGGCGGGCAATGCCCACGATTTAGGCTTCAGTGAATGCGACAAAAATTAGGGGGAGACCCCAAGACCTACTGGTCGGCTAGCCGACCAAATGCACTCTCCGCTATACCCTCAACTGGGCGGGTCACAAAGGCGAGTGGGGAACCCTACATGCGGCGAATCGCTATCAACTGTCAACTGTTTAAGTGACCCTAACTGTTGATAAATACCCTCATCAACTTTAGCTTTGAGAGATCTACCCAAGCGATTTTTTTTCTGTGCTATTTGCAAACAGACCGTAGTCGGACACAGATAAGCCGAGCGTCCCTGGAGTGTGTTGCCCAGCTCGATGGTAATGGTATGTGAGGGGTAAGATCTTACTACTCGCCAAAACTCATTTCTGGGCGCAAGTTTGCGACAACTTACACATCGACGATAATCTTTAACCACTTTTCCCTCGCCATTCAAATTCAATCTGTTCCTCTACTTGCACAAATTCGATCGAGTCGAAGACAATCGTTCGCCCCAGTAGTAACGGCGCGTTGGCGATCTCTGGATCTCTTCACTGTTAGATCCGCAGGTAAGAGTGACTGGATCTAAAAGTTCCCACTCATGTCCAGTAAAGCTATAGAACTTAATCGAGTAAAACTGAACATCTGCTATCAAAGCAGGCATCCAATCAATTAAAAATGGTTCATCCACCTTTTGGCATAGATAAAAGCGGTGTACGGCTAATCGTTGTCCGCCAGAATCTAGAGTTAATTTTTGGCAATTTTGGGCGCGGGTGTAATCTACCAGCCAATTAAACAGTTTTGAACCATCACCTTGCGATCGCTACTTTCTTGGGTTAGTTACTAAATTAATTATTAATTAATCTAATAATTATCTTGCGCATATCCAGCATCTTGATAATCAGGCTGATAGCGGGATTGATATTCTGAATCAGCTCGGCGTTGGGATTCTACTTCAGCCATTGCCGCAACGGGGTCATACTTAGCACTATCTTTGATATCGATTTTCCAGCCAGTCAACCGCGCTGCCAGCCGGACATTTTGCCCTTCTTTACCGATTGCTAGACTCAACTGATCGATCGGAACTAATACGTGTGCCTGACGACCATCTGGATTAACCAATCGTACTTCATCAATTCTGGCGGGACTAAGTGCGTTCGAGATATAAGTAGAAGGATCGGGCGACCAGCGAATGACATCGATTTTCTCACCTTGTAATTCATTTACCACTACTTGAATCCGCGAACCGCGCGCACCGATACAAGCTCCTACGGGGTCTACATCGCCCTCTAAGGTGTCTACAGCAATTTTTGTGCGGGGGCCGACATGACGCGAGGGTGGGCTGGCTTCTCGCGCTACAGCGACGATTCTGACTATTTCTTCTTCGATTTCGGGGACTTCATTGGCAAAGAGTTCGACGACCAATCCCGCCGCGCCGCGAGAGACGAGGAGTTGAGGGCCGCGTTGGGAGCCTTCGCGCACCTTTTTGAGGAAGACTTTAAATGTACGTCCGATCCGGTAGTTATCGTTGGGTAGTTGCTCTTTTTGAGGAAGTTCAGCTTCGACATCTGGCTGCCCAAAACTACTACTTACAGATAAAATTACTGATTGACGTTCAAATCTGAGTACCTTTCCCATTAGAGAGGTACCTTCAAATTGTTCAAACTCTTCTTGAATAATTTTGCGTTGTTGATCTCGCAGTTTTTGGGCGAGAACTTGTTTTGCTTGAATTGCCGCCATCCGTCCGAAGTCTTCACGTTCGGGCGTGACATCTAGAACGACTGAATCACCAATTTGGACGAGTTGTTCTTCAGCTAGATCTGTTGCAGCTTCCTGTTGGATGTTCTTGACTTCACTTAGAGAGATCTCCCGATCTTCATTGGTAACTTCTTCAACGATGGTTTTAGTAGCGACGACTTGAAAAGCCTCCTCATCAAGGTCTAAAAATACATCAAAGTTATCAAAATGATCTTCATCAAACTGCATTTGGTCTAGATGTTGCGACCTGCGATAGCGTTCGTAACCTTTGAGTAGAGCTTCGCGCAATGCTGTTTGGACGGCAGAAATAGGTAGGTTGCGATCCTTACTGATTTCCTCAATCATATTTTTTAATTGAGGTAAACCAACATTAGTTTTTTTCGGCTGTTTAGATTTAGGCATAATTTTTAATTAAATAAGATTTGAATATTTTAATTTAAGCTGTATAGTAAAAAGTCATATTTTAACTAAGCAGGTTGTTGGTCATCTAGAGAAACTTTGCTGACTAATTCTCTAGGGATTTCAACTGTTCGTCCTTTTTGACTCAGATATATTTTCGTGTCATCGCGACGAATTAATTGTCCTTGCCACTCAGTTTTTTTATCCACGGGTTGGTGAGTAGTTACCTGCACCGCAAAGCCACTAAAAGCGTTAAACTCTCGATCGGTAGTTAGTTGTCTACTAGTGCCAGGACTAGAAACCTCCAACGCATAAGGAAAGGGAATTGTTTCACTAGTGTCGAGTGCAGCCTCTAGAGCGCGACTCATGCGTTCGCAGTCTTGTAATCCAGTCTCAGCAGCCGGATTGCGAATATCTACCCGCAGACATGGTGGACGTTCGTGGGTATGAAAGATGACGGCAACTACTTCTAGTTCCAATTGGGCGGCGATTGAGGTCGCAATATCGGTAATTTGGGGGATGAGAGGATGAGCCATAAGTGTGCCAAGAATTAGTAACTAGTGGCGATTGGGAGTAACAAGCAGATATGGGTAGTAGCTAATTTCAATGTCGATCTGTACCAGCAATCTGATTTTGCTGGTAAGTCATGTCATCGTTTACCGCCAAGGGAGGATATGATGGCGATTCTGGTTACAAAAAGGCGATATCAACAGATCTTGCTTTTAAGCGGTAGCAAACAACAAAAAAAGTGGGGTTCGACCCACTCCTGGTAATTTATTATTCCAAGAAGCATAGGGGCAAATTATCTTAACTTTCCCCTACTTTTATATTAGCAGAGTTTGATTCGAGAGTAAAATAGTAACCGTCGGTGAAACCTTTCGCTTGGATTGGAAATATGACTCTAAATCTCTACTTTCTCCGCCACGGACAAACTGCATCTAGTCGCGGCAATTTATTTTGTGGATCGATCGATCCAGCTTTGACTCCTGACGGTGAAGAAATGGCAGATGTATTTGCTAAAGTGTATGCCAGCACTCCTTGGGAAGCGATTTATTGTAGTCCCAAGGAACGCGCAATTTTGACAGCAGAACCTCTAGCCACTGCGCTAAAAATGGAGTTACAACTGCGCGATGGATTGCAGGAAATTAATTACGGGGTCTGGGAAGGTAAAGATGTGGCTACAGTCGATCGAGATTATCATGATGACTATCTGCGCTGGTTGGCAGATCCGGCGTGGAATCCACCTACAGGCGGAGAGTCAGCAATGGCAATCGCTGCCCGCGCTTTAGCTGTAGTCGAGGAAATCAGTCAGCACCACACCACTGGCAATGTTTTGGTGGTATCCCACAAGGCGACGATTCGGATCTTGTTGTGCAGTCTGCTGGGTATCGATGCTGGGCGATTTCGTTATCGGTTGGGGATGCCAGTATGTAGCATAAGTATTGTGGAGTTTGGGACGCATGGGCCGTTATTAAAGACACTAGCAGATCGATCGCATTTGACCGATCGATTGCGCGATTTACCTGGAACTTAAGATAAGAGACGGGGAGAGGGGAGAATATTGTGGATTTGGATCGAAATCGATTGACACTCTCCAGTCCTCTACTCCTTAATCCCCGTACTAGCTACTCCTTGAATAAACTGTTTCTGTCCGAGTAGAAATAGCAATACAATTGGCACTGTAGCTATGCCAACGGCCGCCATGAGGAGTTGCCAGCTATTGGTAAATTGTTCTTGAAATTCGGCTAGAGCCAGTTGCACGGTCCGCAGTTCGGGACGAGTGGTAAAAATCAGTGGTTTGAATAAGTCGTTCCATTCGCCGATGAAGGTGAATAGGAATAGTGTCACTAGCGCGGGGCGGGATAAGGGGAGGATAATCCGCCAGAGAATTTGCAACCGATTGGCACCATCGAGACTAGCCGCTTGTTCGAGTTCGACGGGGATGGTGAGGAAAAATTGCCGGAGGAGGAAAATACCGAAGCCACTGGCGGCGGTGGGGAGAATGAGGCTGCTATAGGTATTGAGGAGATGCCCCCACTTGAGAATCAAAAAGATGGGAATAACCAAAAGTTGAAAGGGAATCACTAGGGTAGCTAGTACCAGTAATAGTAGTGCCTGACGACCTCGGAATTTTAGCCGCGCTAGGGCGTAACCTGCGAGGGCAGATGTAAAAATCTGTGCCGCAGTCACAGCTAGTGCGACAAAAGTTGAATTGGCGAAAGCGAGGAGGAAATTCCCTTGACTCCAAGCGGCTTGGTAGTTGGCAAAAGTAATCTGGGTGGGTAGCTTAAAGCCAGTCGCTAGTTCGCCGACGGGAGTAATTGAGGTGATGAAAACGACGGCTAATGGAGCCATCATGATGCCAGCACCACCAAGCAGGAGTAGCCAATTAAAAATTTGCCACCATCGAAAATAGCTAGGATTGGATAACTTATGCACGGTTTAGTCTTCGATCGGTTAAGATAGTGAGGCTTGGAAGTATCAATAAATCTTTGGGTTAGCTGGCAAAACGTTACAATAATTGTACGTGTTCCCATAAAAGATGTAGCCACCAATCGGCTTGATGTAAAATTAAATATTATTCGGACATACAGGAGAAATCGAATTTATGGTGCAGATTGCCGCCAGTTTGGAACTTAACTTTGCAAGCGACACCTATAAAGATGCCTACAGTCGCATCAACGCGATCGTGATCGAAGGCGAACAGGAAGCGCATGAAAACTATATTACACTGGGCGGACTGTTGCCAGACTCCCAGGACGATCTAGTTAAGTTGTCCAAAATGGAGCTGCGTCACAAGAAGGGTTTTGAAGCCTGTGCGCGGAATCTATCGGTAACGCCCGATCTGGGGTTCGCTAAAGAATTTTTTGCTCAATTGCACGAAAATTTTCAGATTGCTGCTACTGCGGGAAATACTGTTACCTGTCTGTTGATTCAATCCTTGATTATCGAGTGCTTTGCGATCGCTGCATACAATATTTATATCCCTGTGGCAGATAGTTTCGCTCGGAAGATTACTGAAGGTGTGGTCAAAGATGAGTACACGCACCTCAATTTTGGGGAAGTTTGGCTGCACGATAACTTTGAAGCGTCCAAAACCGAACTCCAAACTGCCAACCGTCAAAATCTACCGTTGGTTTGGAAGATGTTGAATAATGTCGCTAAAGATGCCAAGGTCTTAGGGATGGAGAAGGATGCACTAATTGAAGATTTCATGATTGCCTATGGTGAAGCTTTAAATAATATTGGCTTCACTACTGGTGAAATTATGCGGATGTCAGCGTATGGCTTGATCGGTAGTTAGTTGATAGTTAGACATCAACAGCAATAGCGGATATTTTTGGCACCCCGACAGATCTGTCGGGGTGTTCTTTGTTGGTATCTCTAGATTGTGACAGTTTGTAAACACGTATTTGTTAGATGAATTACTCTTTTGCTCCTATCGTCCGATCCTCACTAGCACTAGTAATGAGATCGAGATGAGGACGATCGGTTAAACCGCCAATGCGATCGGTTTGTCCAGTCCGAATGGACAAACATCGCCACCGTTGAGTATCCCAGATTCTAATGCTCCGATCGCTACCACTGCTGACTAGATATTTACCATCAGGACTATAGACAAGGGCAATAATCCCCCCTAGATGTCCGTGCAGAATCTGCGGACAGGCGTGAGTTTGAGTGTCCCCAATTCTAATTGTGCGATCGTCACCACCACTAGCAAAAGTGACTCCTTGAGGATCGTAGGCAACAGCGAGAGTAGCTTTGGGATGTCCCGATCGTGGGGGGAAACAAATCGCTGTGTCCACTTCCCAAATTCTAATCTGGGCATCGCGACTAGCCGTAATTAACCTGTGGCTGTCTGGACTCCAGGCGATCGATCGAAACCAATTGGTATAACCATTAAGTGATTGTAAACATTTCCCATCCCTAACTTGCCACAAACGAATCGCCCGATCTTCGCCGCCACTGGTGAGGCGATGTCCATCTGGATGAAATGCCACCGACCACAATCGTTCGATCGGTGGTTTGATGATTAAGCGCAATTGAGCTTGACGCAGATACTCTTTGGCATTTGCCTGTGAGATCGGATGAGTATTGA
>Ga0209491_10004181_pt1 | contig 22580 bp, 12 predicted proteins | sample BON02_FD_187213 | JGI IMG/M metagenome (GOLD analysis project Ga0209491, IMG submission 187213) | Freshwater microbial communities from Lake Bonney liftoff mats and glacier meltwater in Antarctica - BON-02 (SPAdes) (version 2) | ecosystem: Environmental > Aquatic > Freshwater > Ice > Glacier... | reverse complement strand
ACTATCAAAATCAAGCAAAGTATGCATTTTTATAGCACCTTTGGTGGTCTTGTATAATGCCCAATCAAAAAGTGATAAACACAGGCTAATTGTACTTGCATCTAAAAGCAATATTTTTGATTTGATTTTGAATTTTACTTGTTTAAATCCAGCCTGCTGTCCTAATTGTTTTAGCAGTGCATAATAGAAATCTCTAAAAAGCTGCCATGGCCTATGTTTGTTCTGATAGCCTAAATTTGATTTTGTGGGTGGATAAACATTTCCTAAATGATTTAAATTACCTGTTGCAGAACGTAAACCATTACTAATATCTCGCAAAGATTGACTTTTTGCAAAGTGGCAAAAAAGCATCGATATAAGATGAGACCAGCTATCAAATCCCTTTTGATGTTTATCTGATTGATGTTCTTGGGCTAATTTCTTGAAAAGTGAGCGGTCTATTTTTTGTATTATTTGCCCAAAGAGTGTTACTTTTGTCATGGAGAATTTGTTTTTTGTTGTGAAACTCAAATATAATTGAGATACTTAAAACTTATTCTCCTTTTTTATTCTTTTTTAAATTCGTTTAGGACGGGATTGTTATTAAACCATAAAGTCCAATTTTGCTTTTTAAAATATTTTGAAACTAAGAGGCTATATCATATTATTTCTATTTGCGGTTAATTTGCCTGCTATTCTAAAGGCGCAGAATACAATTTTAACTGACCCACAATTCGAAATGGCATTAATCAATCTTGGAATTGATACAGGCCAAGTCGATGGATTTGTTCCCACCAATCAAATTAGTTCTATTAAGATTCTCAACGTAAGTAATAAAAATATTTCTAGCCTGAATGGGATACAGGATTTTATAGCACTGGAAGAATTAGATTGTGGCAACAACAAAATCACAACCTTAGATTTATCTGGAAATGTAAAACTGCAAAAGCTATATTGTTATAGCAATGCTATTTCAACAATTAACATTTCACAGAATAATCTGCTGACCGCACTTGCACTTGGCAATAATAAAATTAGTCAACTATCTGTAAATCACTTGATTCATCTTAAAAATCTTAACTGTCACTATAATCAATTAACAGTGCTAAATTTAAGTGCCAATGACAGTCTTACCAATTTAACCTGCCAAAACAACCAAATTACATCTTTAAACTTATCAAACACTCCCTTTTTATACGGAGTTTATTGCAATGATAATAAACTGACCCTTTTACAACTACCACAAAAAAGCCAAATGGGTTATTTGCATTGCCAAAATAATTTGCTCACTTATTTAGATTTAAAAAATAACACCCTGATTTGGCGTTTAGAATGCAATGATAATTTATTGGATAGTATTTCACTATCTAATGACTCTTCTTTGGTTGAGCTAAGATGTGAAAATAACAAATTAAGAAGTTTAGACATTTCTTCTAATCTAGCGCTCAAAAAACTATATTGTTACAAGAACAAGCTAGCATTAATCAACACCAAAAAGAACGGCTTATTAACTGAATTTCACTGTAGTTACAATCTACTTAGTAAAATAGAAATAGATAACAATTTACTTCTTGAAGAGTTATACTGTAGCTTCAATACTCTCCAAGCATTAAATATTTCACTCAATAAAAACTTACTTGTTTTGAGTAGTACAAACTGCAACCTTAATTCCATTGACATTTCTAAAAACATTAAGTTAAGGTCGATATCGGTAAGTAACAACAACCTAACGGAATTTAATCCAACCTTGAATCCTGAGTTATGGAATATAGAATGTATGAATAATCAATTGCTAGTTTTAGATGTCCTGAGTAATCCAAAATTATTGGATTTGCGCTGTAGGAATAACCTTTTGGAAGGGTTAGATATACGAAAAAATGAGATTCTTAGGGAACTGGATTGTTCTTATAATAAATTAAAATGCCTAAACGTTGCCAATGGGTCAAATGTGGCAAGGTATTTAACCATCAATATAAGATATAACCCATACCTATACTGCGTGACAGTTGATAATTTGGAATATGCAAATATGAGATGGATTTATAGTAAAGATGACCAAACCGAATTTAGCCTAAGCTGTGATAATGTATGTTTAACAAGTATTGGAGAACCAATCAAAAATATTTCCATAGCTGTATTTCCAAACCCCTGTATGGATATTCTTAGTATTGAAGGAAATATTTCCATAGAATTAATTGAAGTTTATAACAGTACCGGTAAAAAAATGACAGTTGATATGATTGATGAATCACACATTGATGTTAGTAAACTGGCAACAGGTTTTTATATCATTCGCGGGATTTATAAAGACAAATTCTTTGTGGCAAAATTTAGCAAAATATAAACTAGAATTTATTCTAGGCTCCGTTAAAATTGCGGCATTTTGAAGAGCCTTCCTACACGGTATTAGCCTTTAAAAAGCAACATTATTGTATTTCTTTGTGTCCTACCAATATTGAAATACTTCAATAAAAGCTACCCCTGAAACAACTTTTTTTTAATTACATCGTTAAAACATAGTATCTTTGAACTTAGGGAAACAATTTACTTAGAGTCAATTAAATGATATATTCTAAATATTATATTCTTTTTGTTGTTAGTTTACTGACTTCCTTCGGGCTAACAGCGCAAGCCCCAACTAATGACCAGTGCGCCAATGCCTATGAATTTGTGATAGGCAATAATGGTTATGATTTTGAAAACCTTACCTCCCCAAAAGTTAACCCTTCTGATGCCACAAGAGAGCCTGGTGAAATTTGTTCCTCTGCCATTTCAGAATTGGGGAACTGTGAAAAAACCGTTTGGTTTAAATTTACCATCCCCACCAATAGAGATGTAAGTATCAGTCTAAACCAAAAGGACAGCGCTATTCCACAAATTTATGTTGGGTTTACGATTTATGAAGCCATTAATTGCAGCAAAACTACCGCTATTGATTTAAGCAAGGACTTAATTCCCATTACCAAATTTGGACTAACTGGCAGTGGGTGTACAAAACCTGGCACTTATTACATACAAGTGAGTGCAAACACCAAAACCAAAGGAGAAATTTGGGTAAACCTAAATATTAAACCTCCAAATAACGATAGCTTTGACAATGTTGAGGGAGCTAAACAATCTAATTGGGGCAATTTTAACAATTATTCCAACAAATGCAACTCTATCGAAGCCTATGAGTATGACCCTAACTTGCCCTTAGAGTATACCAGTGCGGTTTGGTTTAAAATCGCGATACCAAAAACAAACCACATGGCTTTAATTGCTGACAAAGACAACTTTTACAAAGTCTTTAATGGTAAGCCCTCTCGGTCTCAGGTAAAAAATTCATCTTTAAGAAATAACGACACTGCTTTTTACTTTTATGACGCCTGCAATAAACGTGCTTTATCAGATACCCTTTATATTTTAGGGTATCAAAGGGATTGGAGATTTTTCGGACTTAAAACTATAGTAGAATCAGTATCTAATAACTCTGAAAAAGACTATAATTCTCCCCCAACCCCTTTGGTTATCAATTTTGGAACCACCAATGCTTACGATTGGGGGTCAAAAACCACCTCTTGCCAAAAAATATTTGATAAAACCCATTGCCCTCAACTGTATAATCAAATTTATGAAGACACCAATAGCAAAATTTACAGTCCAAACCACATATATCCCATATTCATGGTGATTAATGCCTCTACAATTGGAAATATAAAAATTTCCTCATATGGTGATTTAAAACCGCTTTTGTTTGAAGGAGATATTAGAAAGACGTGTAATTTAAAAGAAATTGATCTTAATGGTAAATGCCAATACCAAGGACCTTATACCCTTATTTTCTTATCAAAAAAACCAGAATCCGAAAGTATATCAGTTAGTTGGACACCACAACAAGCAGATAGAATTGCACTTCATACAAAACCACAACAACCTGAAATATTAGGGAATTACGACCCAAACATTCCTGACAAAAAAGTAAGCCAAATTCTTTACCACAGAAAAACAGATACCACTGTTATTATTGATGGGGTAACTATTAATGGTAGGCTATCATTCAAAGAATTTGACTTAGCCCAAAGTGGTAGCTTCACACTTTTAGGAGTAGACTGTGATATGTATTTGTTTAAGGGAAGTTTTGTAATTAATAATTTAAAAAAAATAGATGGTTTTGGTTATGAATCTAAATACAGTAATATAGGCTTTATTGCTTCCTACTTTAGTCCATATTCTGGACCCTACTGTAATTATTTAGAAAAGGGTACTTATACAATTGTGTGTGATATTGAGAATAACCGGTTTTATAAAACATGTAGTCAAGATAGTTTCCAAACCCAATTTTATGGACATCCTACTTGCCCTAAATCCAACACAGAACCAGCATTAGCCATACCCTTAAATAACAACAAAAATATATTAGATATTGCGACCAAGGATGCTGGAAGTTACTCTATTCGATTGAAGCAATGTTTAGATTGCAGCACTAAATCTATAACTCCTTTTTATAATTGCAATGATTCAGCTGAGTCCACTAACTTTTATTATACCTTCAAGTTAGACAAGGCGATGGGATTTAATACTAGAGGTCAATTATTTGATGGAAATATTTTGCAAAACCCCAACCTTATTTATGACGACAACAAAAGATTAACTACTTGCTATGATGGTTTTTTCTGCGAGTTAGCTCCGAACAAAATATATACCTTAGTCTATAAAAGAAAGCTGTTTAAAGGTGTATTTGAAGCAATCGAGGAGTCCATTAATTTTTATGAATTCCCACCAACACCCAATGACCATCAATCCAATGCTATTGATTTTGGAGAGATACAGGCAGGAAATAGCCTCACTTCTCCTAAAATTGTATTGAACTGCCTTACCTCGCTAGATTCAAATGAATTAGCTTTTGAACCCTATGATATAACTACTCATAAAATTAAAACAAATGTTGCAGAGCAATACAGCAAACACTCCCTCTATTATACGTTCTCTACAACTCAATCCCTTAATTTTAAGCTGTATTTGCCAAACATAAGTTCAAATGACTATTATATTTACAAATTAAGAGACAATAGTATTCTAGATTTTAATCAGATTAAAAATAAGGGATTAGATAGCAATAAATCTAGTTATGACCTTATCTTAAAACAAACCAGTTATTCAAATCCAACCCTTACTTTTAATACCCTTTGTGAGCCCGCAAGGTATTTTTTAATTATCAAGTCACGTTATCCATCATTAACAGATTCCACTTTTACCATTATAGCAGAAGACAATAACCTAAGCAGCAAAGGAGACCAATGCAGCACCCCTCATTCATTAAACATTAATGCTTTAGGTAAATACCAAGTCCAATTTGACAATGCTTGTCATGGTTATGGGAACACCCCTATAGAACCAGGTCAAAAGAATCTAAAAACCTCATGGATAGAATTAAATATTACAGAAAATCTACCCTTTAAATTATCTATCAAGTCTTTGGGTTATGGGTATAATTTTGAATTGTATGGCGGCACATGCGGTGCATTAAATAAAATAGTACCACAAGGAAACTCACAATCTTATTTCACCTTAAATTGCATGGGTAGTGGAAAGTACTATATTTACGTTTTCAACAATCAATATAATAATAGCAATGCTCTTGTTAATTTTGAAATAACATTAGAAAAAGATAGCAATGGTGGTTGCAAACCCTATAACTTTAAAAATCCGCTGAGCTATTTTAATTACAATGGAGGATGTAATTTAGAAGATACCATCACACTGCTAAACTACAGTACAAAAGGAGAAGACATTGCTTACACATGGTTGTTAAACGAACAATTCTTTAGTAACTTGCAATCCCCCCAAATATCGCGAAAAAACAGTAGCCTTAAAGACACGAATACCTTTACCCTAATTACTAGAAATACCATTTTAGGTTTAGCAGACACCTTTAGCAAGGTTTATGTATTAGATACCACTAAGTACTACTATGAAATTCTAGGGAATGATTCTTTGTATTGTTTTGATACTTCTATTTTAAGAATTAACACCAACTTTCCCTATGCGATGAAAAACTATTGGGGTCGTTACCCATTAGATGATTTAGGCAATGCACATTGGACGGGAGATAGCCTAGTTACGGTTTATAATAACCTCAACTCTATTTATTATACCAAGGGAATATATGAGGGTTGTGTTTTTGAAAGCTCATTTCAATTTAAAAATATAAAGCCTTTCTCCATGTTTTATGATACTACTTTATGCGAAGGACAAACGCTAAAATTATTTGCTGATAAAGGAATTTATTATGTAAATAACACCTATATTAGTTCTGGAAACAGCTATTCTATTAATCAAGATGGTGTTTACAAGATACAATTTAGAAAAGAACAGTATTGCTACTACACGGATACCATTACGGTAAAATATGACTTAGGTCAAAAATTGCTAACGATAAAAGACGCTGTATTTGATTGTAATAAAGACAGCATAAAAATCAATTATACTGGCGAAAAGTTAATAGACTATACTTGGAATACAGGTTCAAAAAAAGAATTTATAGATGTAAAAGTAAACGGTAGCTATAATCTTAAAGGGTCGTTTACCCCATGCAGAGCATTAGATTATACTGCAAATGTCAACATTGTAAATCTAGACACCACTTTATTGATAAATGATACCATTTGTAAATTTGGTAGCATCCAACTGTTAAACCCCTACCCTGCTTATTTAACCACGTTACCAAGCAGCAATCCTATCCCTGGGACTTATTATGTTACTAAACCTTTTGTTTATCAACTTAGCTTGCAAAAGGATAGATGCAAGTTTACCGACCAAGCTATTTACAGCCTATATCCTGATGAAAATAGAATAGTAGATTCCTTATTTTGCGATAGCCTTAACAACTTTAACCTATTAATAAACGGAGGAGAAGCCATTAGTTATGATTGGTACAATTCATCTAGCACCAATCAATATTTAACCGTTTTCAATTATGGAACTTACCCAGTGGCTCGCGTCACCAAAAATAATTGTACTGATACCTCTATTTTCAAAATTATCAATAATTGCCCATTCTCAATATTGATCCCAAATGCATTTACACCCAATGGAGATGGCCTAAACGATGTATTTAAACCTGAAATTTTACACGATTACGAGACTTATCAAATGTATATTTACAACCGTTGGGGAGAAAAAATATTTGAAACCAATACTGGAGAAGGTTGGAACGGAGCTTATCAAAACAAACCTGCAATGCTTGGCTCCTACACCTATTTAGTTTGGGTAAAAGATGCTTCTGGAGCAACCCACCATTATACAGGAGTAATTGAGTTGCTAAGATAACGAAAGCAACATTATTGTATTTCTTTGTGTCCTACCAATAGCCAACCTATTTTCTATGAAAAAACTGTCCATCTTCTTAATCGCAATACTCATTTTAGGTTTAATGATAGAGTCTAATGCTCAGAGCATTGTTTTTAAACCTTTCGGAAAAATTTGCAAAAGCACTGATATTATTGAGTTAGATAGTCAAGTAAATTTAAAAAAAGGAAAATGGGAACTAATTTCCATTGATAGTTTTAAGTCAGGCTCTAACGAATATAATACTGCTGTGCAACAGATGATTGACAGCACAAAAATAACAGCTAGCTTCACTGGCACTTATCATTGGCAATACACCAACAGTAATAATGGCAACCCTTTAAGTGATTCTGTTTTTATGACCATTAATGGTTTGCCAAATCTAAGTTCTATACAGAACCCGGTAGGTAAGTGCTTTGCTGATGGAAAATTTGATTTAGACGCTCCGTACCCTATTGGCTGCAATCCAAGTAATTTGGTATTGCAAAACAGTATTATAAGATACAGAATGGCTGATAAGCGGAGAGATACTTTAATTAATACAGACACCTCTCGCCCTCATTGGTTTTACGCTGACCGTGTATTTTTAAATGGCTTGTATATGCCACCCTTTTTTAATGGTGATAATATTTGGATAATTGCAAAGGACCGCCAAACGGGTTGTGTTGACTCTACCCAATTTAAAGTAGTGATAAATCCCAACCCAATAGTATTATTACAAAACAGAACCCTGTGTCAAGATGGAGGAAGTATAAAAGCCAACTCTAACTTACTCAGACCTACAAAAGCTGAACTATCAGGTGGTGTTTACACTTGGACAATAGTTTCTACTCCTCCGGGAATAACAGCGGCAGATAAAGACCTTTTACTTCATAATTATGGAACAACGGCTAGTCCAGATTATGTTTTCAATCCTAATGCACTAAATATGAATATGCCAGCCAGTGATACTAGAAGAGGACAGGGTTGCTACACCTTAAAATTTTGTATAATCGACACCACATCCAGCTGCACCACTTGCGATACCGCCAAGTTGTGTATTGAACGTGGACCAGGTATTAATTTTAAACCCTTTGATAAATTTTGTTATTCTGACGACACCATTTTTTTAGATAGTTATGCAAATTTACAATATGGCAGGTGGGAGTTGATAAGATTTAATATCTCGACTAATGGTAGTCCTACATACAACAGAATAGTTGCCAAAATGATAGATTCAACTGCCATCAACGTCAACTATGAACCTGGAGAATACTATTGGCGCTATGTAAACGTAAGAAATGGATGCCCTGCAAAAGACTCTGTTCAAATGATTGTAAATAAAGAACCAATTTTAGGGGTGAACACATTGGATACCATTTGCCTAAAAAACGGTTCGATTGATTTAATGAAGAGCCTTGTTCAACCATCAAAAGCTGATTTTAATAAAGGCGGTGTTAAAACAGGTTGGCGTGGAGAAGGGGTGAGCAATAATACATTTTACCCCGACTCTGCCATTGCTAATTACAATTACCCTACCTATTCAAAACCATTTATTTTAGGCGTATCCTACCAAGACCCAAATACTTTATGCGCAAGCCATGACTCTATTTCTGTGGTGATTAAAAATACGTTTAAGTTCAACAAAGGCATTTATAGCATTGATAATTATTTTTATGCCCATGAACCTGATGCGAGCTATCAATGGATTGATTGCAGCAATAATATGCCTATTGCAGGAGAAACAAATAGAGCATATACGCCTAAGCTAAATGGACAATACGCAGTCATCCTTACCGCAGGAAATTGCAACACAGATACCAGTTATTGTGTAACAATGAAAAATGTCTCTGTCAACCAATTACTGAACAAGGATATTCATGTTTATCCAAATCCTGTTAATGATGTGTTCTACATAAAAAGTAACACTACCGCAACAAACTTATTCAATGCCAAGCTATATGCCAGTGATGCTAAATTACTAAAAACCTTTGATGCCCATGCAATGAGTGAAGCCATTGCTTTTGATTATCCCACAGGAATTTATTGGTTAGTCATAGAGACGAATAAGGGAAATTTGGTGGTGAAGGTTATGAAGTGATTTACTTCAACAATCCATAAAAATACTTTTCATTTCTCCCTTGTCTGAATTTGGATTCCCTTCGGCTACCCTCAGTATAAATAATTGTCCTAATTGCCTATTCTCCTTTGTCTGAATTAAGGTTAAAGGATATTTAGGATTAAAAAGTCTTATTAAAATGAATATTATAATGGTGTTTTTAATTTATACAGGTATTTTTCTATAGACAACTTCCATTTCGTTTTACCAGCACCTACATAAACCCTGCGCAACCTAACCCTTGTTTTACCCTAAAGCCCTTTTTGGTTTTTCTAAGGATTAAATTAGCAGCTTTTGTTTTAGAATAGTCCTCAAGGTTAAGAAAGTTATCTTTAATGATGAGCCTATTGTTTTCTTTTAAAGCCGATGTTTTTAAAGTAAAAAATTGATTCCAATTATCTTCTTTACAGATTCTGAATGCACCAAGTTTTCAGAGTATGACATAAAAAACCCTGATGAAGTATCAACTAAATTCCAACTGCTATCAAAAGAGCGATTGGATAAAGTTATATGCAGAAGCTCGGTATCCGATAAAAAATCAACGATACTGATGGTTATTAAATCCTGACTATCTTGGAACAATTCATAAGGCTCTTTTAGCCTTTGCGGAATAGAATCAAACTGTATTTTATACTTTTTGTTTTTAATTTTTTCAAAACTGCCATAGCTGTAAGTTGCAACAGCGCAACCATTAATATGGTAAGAATAAATAAACTTACCAGCGTCTAATAAGTAAAATTTGTCATTGTGCCAATGATGAATCCGCTCTAAAGTGTCTTGCGCATGCACTGAAATTACACAATAAAAATATGCTAAGTCTTAAATTCATGCATGGCAAAGGTATAAAAGTCTATGGCATTGTGAAAGTTACAATTTACAAATGGAAAATTTCATTCACTGTGCTGAGATTGCCGCGCTTACGCTCGCAATGGAATGAAATAAAATCAAACTCATTCGCAATCAAAACTAAGCACTAATTAGTCCGTTCGAGCGGAGACGAGAACACACAACTTAAAACTCCCTAAAGTTTTTTCTTCACCTTTTCAATTTCATAAACCTCTAGGTTATCACCTTCTTTGATATCCTTATAGCCTTTAATAGAAATTCCGCATTCATATCCTTTGCCTACTTCTTTTACATCGTCTTTAAAACGTTTCAAAGTATCCAATTGTCCATCATGCATTACAACACCATCACGAATAACCCTAATTTTAGAACTACGGGTAATTTTTCCGTCTGTTACATACGAACCGGCAACAATACCTACCTTGGTAATGTTAAATACCTCGCGAATTTGTACGTTTCCAATTACTTTTTCAATAATGTCTGGCTCAAGCATACCCTCAATAGCGGCTTTAATTTCCTCTATTGCTTTGTAGATAATTGAATAGTGTCTGATATCTATTTGCTCTTCCTCTGCCAAACGTTTTGCATTGGCTGATGGTCTCACTTGGAAACCTAATATTATGGCATCAGAAGCCGATGCTAACATGATATCAGATTCTGTAATTTGTCCTACTGCTTTATGAATAACTGTAACAGCAACTTGCTCGGTAGAAAGTTTCAACAATGAATCGGATAGTGCTTCTACAGAACCATCCACATCCCCTTTAACAATCAGTTTAAGCTCTTTAAAGTTACCGACTGCCAAACGTCTTCCAATCTCATCCAAAGTAATATGCTTGGTAGTTCTTATACCTTGCTCTCTAATTAATTGTTGACGTTTATTAGCCAATTCTTTGGCTTGCGCTTCAGTTTCAAATGCTTGAAACTTATCTCCCGCTGTTGGCGCACCATTAAAACCAAGCACTGCCACTGGTGCAGCAGGGCCTGCCTCTTCGACACGCGTGTTTCTTTCGTTAAATAAAGCTTTAACCTTTCCATAATATCCACCTGCCACAATATGATCTCCTATGTGCATGGTACCACTTTGCACTAACACGGTAGTTACAATACCACGGCCTTTATCCAATCTAGCTTCAACAATGGTTCCGTTGGCCAACCTATCTGGATTGGCTTTAAGTTCTAAAATTTCAGCCTCTAACAACACTTTTTCAAGCAGTTTGTCTATATTTAATCCTTGTTTCGCAGAAATTTCTTGCGTTTGATATTTTCCACCCCATTCTTCCACCAAAATATGCATTCCAGACAGTTCTTCACGAATTTTATCCGTGTTTGCTCCTTGTTTATCAATCTTATTAAAAGCAAATATCATCGGCACACCAGCTGCTTGCGCATGGCTAATGGCTTCTCTGGTTTGAGGCATCACACTGTCATCCGCAGCAATAACAATAATTGCAATATCCGTAACCTGTGCACCCCTTGCCCTCATGGCTGTAAACGCCTCGTGTCCTGGGGTGTCAATAAAGGTGATTTTCTCACCGGTTTCTATCATCACTTCATAAGCACCGATGTGTTGGGTTATACCCCCTGCTTCGCCACCTAAAACATTGGCATTTCTAATATAATCCAGCAACGATGTTTTACCATGATCTACGTGTCCCATGATGGTAACAATAGGTGCTCTTGGCAATAGTTTTGTTTCATCTTCCTCTACTACTTCTTCAAAAGTCAATTGAGCTTCCGCATCCACAAATTTCACTTCAAAGCCAAACTCATCTGCCACAATGGTAATGGTTTCTGCATCCAGTCTTTGGTTGATAGACACCATCATTCCCAATGAAAAACAAGCGGTAATTACATCATTCACTTGCTTGTCCATTAAGTTTGCCAGCTCACTAGCACTGATAAATTCTGTTACTTTTAAAACACTTTTTTGAGCGTCATCTGCATCAGATTGTTCGTTTCTAGTAACCTCATGGTCATCCCTTCTTTTCTTTCTAAATTTACTCTTGAAACTTTTGCTTCTATTTCCGTCAATTTTAGAAAGTGTTTTTTTAATTTTATCCTGAATTTCTTTTTCAGTAATTTCAGTTTTTTCTTTGGGCTTGGTTCCAAATCTAGGTGGTCTATTGTTCGGCCCTGTGTTTGGTCCAGTATTTGTCCCTGTATTTGCCCCAGTATTAGGCGCATTAGAATTGATAATGCTGCCGTCTTTTCTTTTACGCTTTTTCTTATTTTTTAGGTCTGCGTCAGAAGAAGCTACCAATTTTTTCTTTTCCCTTCTGTCGGTAACCGCTGGCAAGGTAATTTTACCTTTGATACTTAATCCAGCCAATTTTTCCATTTTTGGCTTAATTACTTCATCTTTCGGTTCTTCAGGAATTACAACTTTAGGTTGCTCCAAAGGTTTTTCTTTCTCCGGCTTAACTTCTTCAAGTTTAGGCTCCTCTTTGGGTAGCTCTTTTATTTCCTTAACAGGCTCTTGCTTGTCTTTCTCCTCTTCCTTTTTAGGACTCTCCTTCTTTTTGCTTCCGGGTTTTTTAAATTTATCTAAATCTATTTTTCCAACCACCTTTGGCCCCGTTAAAGTTTCGGCCCTTTCCTCTTTCGGCTTTTCCTCCGCAACAGGCTCTACCTTCTTTTCTGGTTGCTCCTCAACCTTTTCAGGTTTCTCTTCCTTTTCTTCGGTTTTTTCCTTTTCTACAATTTTGGTTAAAGGGGTTGCACCCGTATTTTTAATCAAAATCTCTACGTCATCTTTGCCCTCTTTTTTAGGCTCCGTATGCACCACATCTTTCGCAGTAATTTTATTCTCTAAAATGCTTGGCTGTTTTTTGATAGCCAATGATGCTTCCTTAGCCTCTTTGTCAGACTTAAATTCTTTGAGCAAGGCGGTGTACATATCGCCATCAATTTTGGATGTCAACTTTTTTTCGACTGGAAAACCAGCCTTGTTCAAGTGGTCTATTAGTTTTTCAAAGCCTACATTCAGCTCTGCAGCAACCTTGTTTATTCTGTATGATTTATCAATCGCCATGTATAGTTCGTGTTCCGATTCTTAATTTTTGAAGCGGAACGCGCAAAATTAACATTTTATAGGCTAAAATAAAACTATATTGCACAATATGTTGAGGAATGAGGAATGAAGTTAAAAAAATAGCCCCATTTAGGAATAGTAAAAGGATTTTGACCTGAAAATCTGCCCTAACTGACTTTAGTCAAAAAAATGGACTTGCATTTATCATTTAAATTTCCTATTTTTGTTGTTCATTCAATGAAAAAGATAGGTACATATCTTTCCGTTATTCTTTACTTAATTGCTACGACTGGCTTTTCTGCTCAGGTGCATTTTTGTGGCGATGAGATTGCTGAAATAGCCGTACTTTCTGACCTTAGTGGAAAATCGTGCGGCTGTGGTTCTGAGGATGGAAAAAGCGATTGCTGCCAAGAAAAATCTTTTGATTATAAAGTGGACACCAAACATTTGGTGAAAACCAATATTCGAGACAACAAGCCCCTTTTACACCATTCACTTTCAATTTTTACCCCCTCAAAAGAGGTTAAATTAATTGATGTAGTTGTGCCCATTTTATCCAAATATAGACAAGGGAAAAGTCCACCTCAAAGGATTTTACACGGTGTTTACAGGCTTTGATACACTCTATTTTTACCATCTCAGCGAATTCCTGATTTTTTAGGTAAATCCTTGTTGAGATGTTTTCTCGCTATGCACCTTGCGGCATTTGGTGGGTAAACTCAATCCGCAAAAACTTAACCCTGCGACTATGACGATGTACATCGGGACTAGCAGCTCAGGATAAATACAAATAAATAACCCTTCGACTACGCTCAGGGTAAAAAAAAATAGAAAAATGAAAAAACAAATACTTTTTGCTGCCATCGCGATGATATGCAGCGCCTCACTTAACGCACAAACAACCGTTAAACTAAAGTTCAATCAAAAATTGGAGACCAATGGTTTTACTTTTAGCACTCAAAAAACCAATAACATTGGTGAAACCTATACCATAACTCGTTTACAGTACTATCTTTCTCAACTCATCGTTGTTCACGATAATGGTAAACTTGACACTTTCAAAGGAAAATATTTATTGATTGACCCCAGCAAAGATACCGCTGCAATAACTTTGGGCGGCATTAACCTTACCAATATAGAAGCCATTCAATTTTCTATTGGAGTAGATAAAGCAGTCAATCATTTAGACCCAAGTCTATATGCCTCATTTGACCCCTTGGCGCCAAAATCACCTTCTATGCATTGGGGCTGGGCTTCAGGTTATCGTTTCTTAGCCATTGAAGGCAAATGTGGCAATAACCTAAATTTGCTTTATGAGCTGCACGGGCTGGGAGATCAAAATTATTTTTCACTGAGAATTCCTGTTACAGCTACCGATGACAATGGGGCAAAATTAATTACCCTGAATGCAGATTATAGCCAAGTTTTAAAAAATATTTCTGTAAAAAACGGAGTAGTGGCTCATGGTGATAATACCGTAGATGTGGTTGCATTGGCCAATTTGAGAGATAATGTTTTTACTTCTACAACAGGTCAAGGAGATATATTGAAGACTGAAAACCCTGTACTAAACAATGAACTTATTTTTTACCCAAATCCTTTAACCTTAGGTGAGAAAATGATTATTCAAAACAAGGATAAGCACACCTTTAATGTTTACAATACCTGTGGCAAATTGGTTCAATCCTTATCATCAGAGACCATTGAATTAGATCTGAAAGAAACTGGATTTTATCAAATCATTGCAACAGATATTCATGGTGCCATAATTGCATCAAGCAAATTGATTGTTCAATAAGCTCTAGTTTTGGGTCGATTTTTAATAATCACTATCCTAATTAGTCTGTTTTCCTGCAAAAGAGACCCTGGAACGGGCGTGCTTGATAGTTTAAAGGCACAATTTATTCAGCCCAGCATGCTCTATCCATCGGATAATTTTCCGACTGAAGAGCGCATTGAGTTGGGAAGGTATTTGTTTTATAATTCAGCACTTTCCATTGATAGCGGTATCTCTTGTGCCTCTTGCCATCAACCTAATTTAGCTTTTTCAGACAATGCTATTTTAAGTTTAGGTGCCAATAAACAGCAGGGTAGCAGCAACAGTCCTACTTTGACCAACATAGGGTTTCATCCATATTTTACAAGAGAAGGTGGAGTGCCTAGTTTGGAGTTACAAATTCTGATACCCATTCAGGAACACAATGAGTTCAATAACAATATTATTGACATTGGCGAAAGATTAAAGGTCGACTCATTTTTTGTTGCGCTCACAGAAAAAGCCTACCCCTCAAAGCCCTATTATTATGCTATTACTAGAGGTTTGGCAGCTTTTGAAAGAACTTTTGTAAGCAACCAAACTAAGTTTGATCAGTTTTTGCAGAACAAAGCAAAGCTCACTCAAAGCGAAATGGAGGGCTTTCTGCTGTTTACAGGCAACAAGGCAAACTGCATTCAATGTCATAGTGGGTTCAATTTTACCAATTACCAATTTGAAAATAATGGAGCTACCTACCTTTTGCAAAACAGCGGGCGTTTCAGAATAACCAAAAACAATGCTGATATTGGACTTTTTAAAACTCCAACCCTAAGAAATGTGGCGCTGACAGCACCTTATATGCATGATGGAAGTATTCCAACATTGAAACAGGTATTAATGGGCTACAATAAAGGCGGAACAAAAAATCACTTTCAAAACAAACAATGGGTTAAACCATTGAATTTAACAAATCAAGAATTAGAAAATCTGGAAGCATTTTTAAATACGCTTTCCGATTTTCAATTTATCAACAACACAAAATTTAAAAAACATGATTAACAATAAACTAAAAGTGCCATTGGCTCTTTTAATAATATCCTTTTTCATTGGTATAAATGCCTGTAAAAAAGATTTAAAAAATGAAGAAACAATTGAAAAGGACAATACTCCTTATCAATTGAGTTATGGAAAATTTCCTGCACCAGCAATTGCAGGGGATAATCAACTTACCCAAGCTACGGTTTTGCTGGGTAAAATGCTTTTTTATGAGCCTTTGCTATCCGCCAACAATCAAATGAATTGTGCAAGCTGCCATAACCAGGCCAACGCATTTGATGATACTGCTCAGTTTTCTATTGGTGTTCGAGGGTTAAAAGGAGAAAGACAGGCCATGGCAATTTTTAACATGGCGTGGAATACCAACAATTTCTTTTGGGATGGAAGATCAGAGTTACTAAGACATCAATCTACAAAACCCATTCAAGACCCTTTAGAAATGAACGAAAAGATAGAAAATGTAATTTTTAAACTATCGGCTAATTCCAATTATACCAACCAATTTATTCGCGCTTTTGGCTCAAAAGAAATTAATGAATTGAAAATATCCTTGGCACTAGAACAGTTTATGAATACCATCGTTTCTTACCAATCAAAATATGATGATTATTTAGATGGAAAATTGAATCTTACCCCAAGCGAAGAAAGAGGAAGAAAATTATTTTTCAGAGAATACAATCAGTTTATCCCCGATTCTAGTGGGGCAGACTGTGCACATTGTCACAGTGGTTTTAATTTTGAGAATGATAGGTTTATGAATAATGGCTTGGATGCCAGTTTTAAGGATGCAGGCAGGTTTAAATTTACTGGAAAATCGGAAGATGAGGGCAAGTTTAAGGTTGTAAGTCTTAGAAATATTGCTTTAACGCCACCCTATATGCACGATGGGCGTTTTAAAACCTTGTTAGAAGTTGTAGAACACTATAATTCTGGCTTGCAAAAATCTGCTACCATTGACCCTGCTTTAGAACAAACCCGTGGAACAGGTTTGCGATTGACGAACCAAGACAAGCTAGACTTAGTGGGCTTTTTAAATACGCTAACAGACTATAAATTTATCAATAACCAAGAATATGCAAGACCCAATTAATCAAATATTGCATTCTAATTACTTTAAAATATTTAATATTGCATCTATGAATAAAGCTAAATTTTCTGCGTTAACAATTTTATTTGCCGTAATTGTTTTTAGTGCTTGTAAAAAGAAAAACGATGCACCAGAGGCTGTTGACAATCACATGCCAGCCTTCTTTAAAGAAGCAACTAGAAGTCAATACGGGCAAATTGCACCAAAAATAGTCCTAGTGGCTGGAAAATCAGATAACGTTGATGAACCTTGGGATATAGATTTTCATCCAACAAGAGCGAATGAACTTTGGGTATTGAATAAAGGTACTGAACAAAGTGGTGGAACTACTGTAACAATTTCTAATGCTGGTTTACCTAATCAAAGCAACGATTTTAGAAAAGATGCTAATTCTTGGCACTTTATGGCATTACCCTCTGCTTTAAGTTTTAGTAAGGAAAATGGCAATTGGGCAACCACAGCAGAAATACAAGATGCCAATAGACAAGGGGGTACTTTTACAGGCCCAAGTTTATGGAGCAGTGATATGAGTGTTTATGCTGTTCCTCCTGCTCCAGGAAAGAATGGTACACATTTAGACATGCTGCATGGTAGCCCTTATTCAATGGGGATTGAGACAGATAGAGACAACGCTTTTTGGGTATTTGATGGATATTATGGACACATAGTTTGGTATGATTTTGCTTGGGATCATGGACCGGGTAATGCAGATCATGATGATGGAAAAGTACACAGGTTTACTGAAATGAAAGTAAGCAGATATCCAGGAGTACCTAGTCACATGGTAAAATATCCAGTCAATAATTGGTTATATATTGCTGACCCCGCAAAAGGACAAATTTTAAGAATGAATACTAAGTCTGGGAGTAAAAAAGGTGATTTGGATATAATTAATGAAACTTTAGCTGAACACTGGGAAATGCAAGGTTTGGAATGGAATGTATTTAAAAATGATAATCTTAAGAGACCATCAGGTATGGAAATAATTGGTGACCTTTTATACGTATCAGATTATGAAACAGGAGAAATCATTGTCTATAATTTAAAAACAGAGAAAGAAATGGGAAGATTGCAAACCGGAAAATCTAAGTTAATGGGTCTAAAAGCTGACAAAAATGGACATTTATGGTTTGTAGCAAATGGGTCAAGTGAAATTTATAAGATTGAACCACAATAGTACTATTTTAAAAATCATAGTAATGCTTGCACTCATCAGTGCAAGCATTTTTGCTTGTAAAAGCAAAAAAAAGAGTGCTGAAACTGAACCCGTAAAAATAGAACAAGAAAGCAAAAGTGGCTTTGTTATCCCGAGTGACACTGCAAAAAGTATAGTCATTAGCCCTGAACAATTATATTCCCGTGTTTGTGGCAACTGCCATCATTTACATGCCCCCAATGAATACTCCGCTCAAAGCTGGAGGCTAATTTTAGACAGCATGCAAAAACGCGCTCATATCAATGATGCCAATAAAGCTACCCTTTTTATGATGCTAACGGGAGATACCCTTTAATAGGGTAAATTTAATAATTAAAAGTAGCTCCCACGCCCCAGCCCATATCACTATCATAGTGTGTCGAAATTCCAAAGTTGCGGGTAACAATATATTTCAATCCGCCCATATATTCGGTGTCGGTATTAATCATAAAAGCAGCTCTTAGTCTTGGTGTAATGGGAATATCTTCACGCATTAACTGAAACCTAACTTTGCCATCTGTAAAAATTTCTCCTTGAAGTATTAGTAACATGGGTAAGGTATAATTAGCTCCTGCACTAAACACCGCTCTGTTATCTTTGGTATTTGCTTGCCCAAATAAATTTTTCTCGGCTGCCCCATTTTGTGTCCTGTATCGCCAATCAAAACCAACAAAGGGCATAAACCATTGCATCCTTCCAATATACCTTCCTATGTGTGTTTCTGTTTCATATCCATGCGTATCGTTATAACCCAAACGCCATTCCGTCCCTATACTCCAACGGGTATTTTGCCACATCAACATCCCATCATTTCCGTTAGTAGCAACATCGTTTTCTGCCATAAAATGAAACCGATTGCTCTCCTTTTGCAGTTTGTTGTATGCTTTTTTCTTGTTGGGTATATAAGGATTATTATAGGGCTCTTGATAAGAAAAGACACGGTTCATACCAGCCATCATGTGGTATAGTATGTGGCAATGAAAAAACCAATCTCCTTCTGCATTGGCCTCAAAAACAATGGTGTCGGTTTCCATGGGCATAATATCCAGCACATTTTTTAAAGGAGCATATTCTCCTTGTCCGTTCAAAACCCTAAAATCATGCCCATGTAAATGCATTGGGTGTCTCATCATAGAATTGTTGTAAAGTACAATGCGCACCAGCTCCCCTTTCTTAATCAAAATCTTATCCGTTTCAGCCAAAACTTTGTTATCCAAACTCCACACATACCTATTCATATTGCCAGTAAGTTCAAACCTTAAATCTTTTATGGTTGCACTATCAGGCAAAGTAGTTTTGGTAGGCGATTTAAGCATGGCATAATTTAACGTGGTAATATTGGTTTTGGGCATAGAATTATCTTCCATATTCTCCATCTTGTTATGACTACTGTGTTTCATTTTCATTTTACCATCAGTAATTTCTGGATACATTACCCTGTTCATATCCATTTTTTGCAAACTCATATCCATGCCCATATCATGCATGTTGCCGTTCATCTTCATCATGTCATTCATCATTTTCATGCCCTCAAAATAATTGAGACGTGGCATTGGGTTTTGTAATTGTTTAACACCAGCGCCAATAAATATAGAAGCAGATTTGGTGCGGTCTTCTGGCGTAGCCAAAAACTCATAAGAAATTCCATCATTGGGAATAGTTACCACAATATCATAAGTTTCAGAAACTCCAATAATCAATCTATCTACCTCTACAGGTTCAACATCATTGCCATCGTTACCTACCACCGTAATTTTTCCTCCGGCATAGCTTAGCCAAAAATAAGAAGATGCCCCAGCATTTGCAACGCGCAATCTCACTTTATTTCCCGCCCCAGAAGGTGGGATGAAAGTGGATTGATTTTGTCCATTGATTAAAAATTTCTCATAATACACATCACTCACATCCATTGCCAGCATTCTTTTCCATTCATTTTTTACTTTGGTTTTAAAATGTCCAGCCATTATGGCTTCCGAATAACTTTGAGTTGCCTTTTTTTCAATCGCAAACCAATCTGAAGCACTGTGTAACATGCGATGCACATTTTTAGGATTGATATCCGTCCATTCACTTAAAATTATCGGTATCATTGGCAAATCGTCTATGCCTTTTCTGAAAGTCCTATCCGTTGGTTTCTTTTTTAAGATTAAGGATCCATACATCCCAATTTGCTCCTGCAAACCTGAATGAGAATGATACCAATGGGTGCCGCTTTGTATAATTGGGAAACGATAAACGTGGGTGGTGTTGGGCTCAATGGGTAATTGGGTTAAGTAAGGCACACCATCTTCTTTGTTTGGAACATACAAGCCATGCCAATGCAAGGAAGTGCCTTCTTTGAGTTGGTTATGCACCACAATTTCTGCTGTATCTCCTTCGGTAAAAGTAAGCGTAGGCATCGGAATTTGTCCGTTTACCGATATGGCTCGTTTTTCCCTTCCTGAAAAATTGACTATGGTGTCTTTTACATAAAGGTCATAGTGAACTACTTTTTGAGCTTTTATTTCGCATCCCAAGACCAAAAGAAAAATAATCATTGCTAATTTATTTGTTTTCATATTCCAACCTTTTAATCGTTGCTTGAAGCCATAAGAAATCTACTATACTTGGCTTTTGAGTGCGTAATTACCAATTGGTAACACTTTTTTATAAGCATTTGTTTTATTATTCTAATACATTTTCACTTCTTCCATAGGATCATTCCCTTTGCAGAATTGGCATTCGCTATTGATTAAATACGCCCCGCGAATGCCTATTTATGTATTTTGGGTATGGTTGAAAAGGGATACCCTTTTGGGGTCTCCCGCCAAAGGCGGTGACCCCAAAAGTATTAAAACCTTTAATAAAATTATTGATATATCAGTTTATGCCAATCAACCTTCCCTTCCTTTTCAATTGAGATAAAATACACTCCCTTTCCATAAGGGCTTAAATCGATATTTTGCAAAAGCGTTGAGTTTTGAGTCATCACAATTTTTCCTGAAATATCCGTAACCATTATCGTTGAATTCAATTCCACATCATCCAAATAAAACAAACCCGATTTTGAAGGGTTTGGATAGATATTAGCCATACTTTTTTCTGCATTGCTTATAGAAGTAAAGTTCTTAAGGGTTGCTGATCGGTAATAAACCTTTCTGCTGCTGTTATCTTGCCAAGTAATATGGAAAACGCCATTGGCATAAACCAAATGTGGATTTTTTGAAACCCCAGCACTGTCTAAATTAACCGTATATATATTTTGGTTCAGCAAGGAGTTGGGCGACTTGTTATTTGCCACAAATTTGATAAACCATTTGCCATTAGAAATCTCCTCCCAAACCACACCGTAGGTGCCAAATCTTCCAGCAATGATTGGGTAATTTTGGTTTACATTGGTCAAGGCGTTAGGCGCCAAAACAGCATCCCAACCCACTTCAAGATTGGTTTGGGCTGTATTGGATATATGCACCCTAGAACTTCCTGTTGAACCACTCATCCAAACGGTTGCAAAACTATCCCCATTGGCAACAGAAGAAGGTCCACTTGAAGGACATGCATTAATTATCCAAGCTGTATTGTCAACTTTTTTGGTAACGCCAAATGTTTTACCCGTATCTTTTGAAATCGAAGCCCAAATATCTCTTAAATCACTGTTATTGTTTCTAAAGAATAAGGTTGCTCCAATATTGCTGGCAACCAAATATGCAGGGCAGCAATCGCATGTTTCACCTTGCGCCATAACCGTTGCATTAATTTCATTGCTAAATGTTTTTCCACCATCTTTTGACACCGTTACGGCATAGTGCGGATCTATATCCCCTAGTTCAAAAACCATAAATGCCACATAAATTGTCCCATCGGGAGCAATGGCAACCGTGGGAAATCGTGTCAAAGCATTTTCCGAAACACGCACCGTATCTGCAAAAGTGTTTCCCCAATCTTTTGAAATGGCCAAATAGACTAATCCTTCTCCATGCGGTTCAGCCTCAAAAGTTACTAAAACAATATTTTCTTGTGCCACCATATCTGGTCCAGCCCAATCTTGCGCAAATACATTGACCCCTGAAGGGGTAATTTTTGTGGCGGCATTAAATACCCCATTGTTTAATTTAGAAATATAAACTTCCCTATTGCTTCTTCTGCTCCACATCACAATGGGAGTGCCATTGGAGGTAAGGGCAATTTTAGGTCGAGCATATCCATAGGCCATATTGGAAT
>Ga0209491_10004178_pt1 | contig 22595 bp, 16 predicted proteins | sample BON02_FD_187213 | JGI IMG/M metagenome (GOLD analysis project Ga0209491, IMG submission 187213) | Freshwater microbial communities from Lake Bonney liftoff mats and glacier meltwater in Antarctica - BON-02 (SPAdes) (version 2) | ecosystem: Environmental > Aquatic > Freshwater > Ice > Glacier... | reverse complement strand
TCAGCGTGCGCATCGACGACTCCACCGCGACCTAACAAGTCCATGCCGCTCCCCAATCCCCCCAAATTTGAGGGAAATCAACTTGCTCCCCCCTCCCGCCAAAACGAGGTCGTTTAGTGAGGTCTGCCCAATAGGCCAGGAGCGCGAGGGGATCCGGGGCCGGGACGCTCGCGATGTCGTTCGGGTCGCTTCCCCTGCCCACTTCAAATCCGTCGGTCCAGGTGTCGCCATCGGAGTCGGGGTTGAGCGGGTCGGTGATCGGAGGCCCGTTGACCTCGGCCCCATCCGTCAAACCGTCACCGTCGCTATCCGCATTGAATGGATTCGTGCCGGCCGCAATTTCGCCCCCATCGTTGAGACCGTCGCTATCGATGTCAGCAACAAGTGGATCAGTGCCATGGATATTGTATTCGTCAGGGCTGCTGAGGCCGTCCCCGTCGTCATCCCCCGAGGTGAGGGCGTCCAGATTTCCGACCAGGGTCATCTCGACGATGTCGAAGAGGCCATCACCGTCGGTGTCCGGGAGAGTCACCGCAGCTGGATTCTCGAGGCGGATGTAGAGCTCCGTGTAAGGAACGGCGTGGTTCTCAGCCGCGAATTCCCAGAGGAAGGTATCAGCATCGTTGTTGTCAACGCCACCAATGACCTGACCGTAACTGAATCCCTTCTGATTGCCGTGGCCTGGCCAGGCCCAGGTGAAGATGCGCGTAAGATTATTGCCGCTTGTAGGAAAGGTGTCGCGCGTATTGGTGGTTATAGGGCCAAATGGTGCTCCAGGTCCTGAGAGAACGTCCATCTCAACTTCAAACGGGGTGTCGAGGTCGAAGTTTGATCGCCAGGTGGTCTGGACAGTCGGACGCCAGCGGGCTTCCTGATAGGGAGCGGTGCCATCGACGTTCGTGGCACGGCGAATGCGCATTTCCACCCCGGTCAGGTCCGCGCCTGCGGTGGTGATGAGGTTTTGCATAATCGCCTCATTATACATGGCAGGCGCGAAGGCAGCGGAGGTTCCGAGGAGGGCGGAGTCGCCTACTTCGGCAAGGTCCCCCTGGCCATCCGAATCGAATTCCCAGCCGTTGCGGCCACGGCCGATCAACAGCCAGCTTTGCGCGCGGTCCCGGTGGATGTAGCCGTTGAACACGACCCCATCTGCCAGGAATTTGTAGGTTCCGGTGGGCAGGACACTGACTACATTCAAGTCCTCAATGGCCTCCGGCCGGCTGCCAGGATCTTTAGGATCGGTGCTCTCTGCAACTTCCACCCCATCATTGGCCAGGTCTCCGTCGGAATCGACCAGAAGCGGGTTGGTTCCGTAAGTATTGACCTCTTCCCCATCGGTCAGCCCGTCACCGTCGGTATCGGCGATGGCAGGATTAGTGCCCGCCGCGACTTCGTCACCGTCGTTCAGGCCATCGAGGTCAGAGTCTGAATTGCTCGGATCGGTCCCGTTGTCGAATTCGTCCGTGTTGGGTGATCCGTCGCCGTCGAGGTCGGTGGCGTCTGCGACGCTTGGATCCAGTCCATTCGCGAGTTCATACCAATTTGGCAGACCATCGCCGTCGTCATCGGTCCGGTCGAGATGCAAAACCATGGCCTGCAGGACCGGACTTCCGTCCCCACCCGGCCAGGGCCGACCGCCAATCTGCTGCTGCATGAGGATGTTGAGTATTCCGTCCTCTGAAACGGTGAACTCACCACGGTAGTAAAAACTATTGTCGGCAGCCCAAACCTGTGCAGGTGCGGCGGTAGAACCCTCCGAGCTGTAGTCATCGACCACCAGTTGGTCCTCGACCGCGATGTCCCAGCGGCGATTGGCGTCTCTCCCCTCGTTGGTGAGGAGCTGGACCTCGTAGAGGCCGCCCGGGTAGAGGCCGGAGATATCGACCGTAACCGGGCCGGGGGCAGGCATCCAACGGATGTCGCGCATGATTTCGCCAAGGTTCGTGGCAGAGACCGGATCGACCGCAGTAAAGGTGGGAGCCGCCGGAGTCCAATCGTTGATCTGATTGGCGGCGGTGGTGATCACGGTGACAGCTTTCTCCTTGGCGGTGCCGCCTCCGGTTGTCTGGCCATCGGTCCGAAAGGTCACGCCGTTCACGACCCGATCCATGTCTCCGAAAAGATCGACCGCAATCACGGCGGTGGCGGGGTCGAGGTGGAGGTCGTCAGGCCCAAGAAACTGGCCGACCTCACCGGTAAAGGCGATGGTGCCGGGTGGATAGAATTCGGTGTCGTCCTTCGGATTGGTGCCGAGGTTGAGTTCCTCCGAGTCGCTGCTTCCGTCCCCGTCGGTATCGGCGAGGGTGGGATTGGTTCCATGGATGTTGAGTTCATCGCCGTCGAGGAGTCCGTCTCCGTCGGAGTCGGAACTGGCCGGGTTGGTGGTCTGAAGCAGCACCTGGCCCCGGATTTCCCCACCTCCGAAGTTGGTGGAATGGATGTTCAGGTACCAATCTCCGGCGAGGAGGTTGATCTCCTGAGGGTCGCCAACGACAACGCCTGATGCGCTCTGCGGGCTGGCCCATGGACCGGAAACCGCGAGTTGAACGCCCCCGGAGACTCCCGGAGCCCCGTTGTGGAAGTGCATGTTGGTGACAGCGGAGGTCAGGTTCGCCCAAGTGAGCGAGTAGTCCAAAAGGTTAGTGCGGCTGTCGTAGGAGCCGCTGATTTTTCCGAATCCATCTCCTGCTCCGGCAGTTCCTGCATCGAAGGCTCCGAAGCCCCCGTTCGGTTCGGCCTGCAGCGGATCAACCGGCCCCGAAAGATAAGAGACACTGACTTCGTCGCCGTCGCTCAGGCCATCGCCGTCGGAATCTTCGACCAGCGGATTGGAGCGGTAAATGTTGACCTCGTCGGGACTGCTGATCCCGTCGCCGTCGTCATCGCCTGCGGTGAGGTCGTCCAGGTTTCCGACCAAGGAGGTCTCCACCAAGTCGAAGATTCCGTCCCCGTCCGTCCCCGTCCGTGTCCGGAAGAGTCACCGGCCCGGTATTCTCGAGGCGGATGTAGATTTCGGCGTAGGGGATGGCGTGGTTTTCGTTCGCGTTCTCCCACCAAAATGAGGTCGCGTTGTTCGCCCCGTCGGTCGCCACGTTTCCAAAGTTGAATCCCTGTCGGCCGCGTGGCCGCCCCAGGACCAGGTGAAGATGCGTCCGAAATTGTTGGGTCCTGCATCGCGTGTATTCGTAGCAACTGGCGCGACCGGGCTGCCAACGCCGGACAAGATTTCATACTCGACCGTGTAGCCCGCGCCACCCCCGTCAACGTCATCGAACGCTCCTGTCCAGGTTGTCCGTGTGTCCGGTCGCCAGCGGGCTTCTTGATACGGGGCGGTTCCGGTCGAATCGCCCGCGCGCCGAATGCGAATCTCCACTCCAGTCAGGTCGGCACCCGCATTGGTGATCAGGTCGTTGATGATGGCGTCGCTGTAGAGAGCGGGAACAAAGGCGGAGGGAGTTCCCAGATTTGCCTGGACGCCCACGTTCGCGGGCGAGCCCTGGCCGTCATTGTCGAACTCCCAGCCATCGCGCCCGCGGCCGACCAGAAGCCAGCTGTGGGTCCCGTCGTTGTGGACATAGCCGTCGAAAGTTTCTCCGGCGGCGGAGATTGGGTAGTTGCCGGTTGGCAGGACGCTGACTGAGTTCAGGTCCGTGAGGGCCTGGGCGTGGGACGCTGGTGATGCTGCGATCCACACTTGGGCCACTGCCAGAAATAGCAGTCTGTTAGTGATGGGCTTGTTATTTGGTTTCATGTGTATAAGAACGGTCCCTTATGACATGTCCGGGCGTAAAAAAAAGCAAAAAGTATCCGGATCACCATAAAATGTTAGGCATATTTTTGGGAGCAAGAGCGAAGGCGGTGAGAACATTTCCCTCCCGCTCCAGTTTATTCTTGTCGGACATCTTGTGCCCAGTCCCGGAGGGACGCACGCGCACGGGTTCCACAGTCCCGAGTCCCGAACACAGTCCCGAGTCCCGAAGGGACGCACGCGTATGGACCCCACAGCCACGAAGGGATGCAGGCATTTAGCCGCCAGCCTGGGCTGGCGGTCCCAAGCACCATCGACTCAGGAAGCTCCGAAGGTGCGCAGGCAAGCCACGCATCACCACCGCCCCCTCACCGAAAACGATTCCGGCCCTCATCCTTCCAGTCAGGGAGCATCCGGCCCAAGAACCGAGGTGATCCCCGTGGCGGAAGTTGAAAGTCAGGCCCGTCCCCTCGCCTGGAGCGCTCTCGGCAATCAAGATCCCGCTGCATGCCTCCCGCATCGCCGCTTGAAAAAGAAAAGCCGGCTTGAAAGCGTGCGCAGGCCGGAACGTAATGATTGTCAGCCTCCAAAACCTCTTCCCCGATCATCCAACAACCCTGCCAAGCCATGAACTCTCTTCGGACCCTGATGATAAAATCGCTCTGTTTCGCCCTCGCCTGCTCCCCCTTCATATCCTTCGGCCAACTTCCGGCCAACTATCAACTCCAGGAAGATTGGCTGATCAACAACTCGGCCTTCAATTCCTCCATCACGGCGGACCCGAAGGCCGGAACCATCACGCTCTCCAACGGACTTCTTGAGCGCACCATTGATACCCGTCTCGGCTGCACCACCGGTTTCATGAACCTGATGACCGATGAAAGCCTCATCCGCGCCGTGGAATCCGAAGGGTCGGTCACTCTCAACAGCCTCATTTATCCCATCGGAGGAGCCACCGGCCAACCCAACAAGGCCTTTCTCCGGGAAGAGTGGTTGGACTCGATGAAACCGCTGCCCGGTTCGCTCGAACTCATTCACTATGAGATTGGAAAACCCCGCGAACGACTCCAATGGAAGCGGGTCCGGCCACACGCTCCCGATTCCGTTTGGCCACCAAAAGGAAGCTACCTCCGGCTGGATTACCAAGCGCGGAAACCTTCGCCGTTGGCTCTCGCAAGCACGTGGGAGTCGGGATTCGGGCGCCCCCTTCTCTTCGAGGATTCCTTCCTCACGCCCGATACCAGCTGGAAGATCCACACCAGTCCCGCTCACGAACGCTCGAGTTTCAACAACGAAGGAAAACGGGGAGAAATTTTCACCCCCCCAAACACCTCCGTCTTCGCCGAGCGCCCCCTCCCCGAGGGAACCCACGTCGCCGAAGCCCTCATTGACGCAGGTACCGATGAAAGCGCGAGCTGGGGCCCAGGCATCGCCCTCGTCTATTCCGATCGCGTCATCAAGTTCCATCTCCGGCCCGGCGAATCAGCCCTCGGATGCTTCGATGGTCAACGCGAACTCATTGCCCTCAACGAGGGTGAAAAAATCGATCCCGCCCAACCTTGGACTCTCCGATTCCGTCTCGATGACAGCCAGGTTCACCTCGATGCCCGCAGTGCCGCCTCTCCGTGGAAAACCTACCACACGATTTCCCTCCCGGGTGACCTGGGTCCACCCACCGGCTTTCGAGTCGGGAAGATCGGCAAGAATGGCGGCACGGGCGATAACAGCGATGATCTTCAGCCCGTCCGATTGCATATTTCCAAGGTCTCCTTCCACGGTCCCTTTGATCCGTCGGTCCTCAAGACCCTCCCCGAACAGGAGGCCCAAACCCCTCCCTTTACCGTCTCCGTCCACTACGAGATTTACGATGGCCTGCCAGCCCTTTCCAAATGGCTCACCGTCGTCAATCACACCGGGGACACTCTCACTATCGACCGCTTCAATGCTGAAACTCTTGCGATTGTGGAAAACAACAACGCGGTTGAAAAACGCGAAGGAGTTCCCCTGGGAAGACCCCGAACCCTCCACGTGGAAACCGACATGGCCTTCGGCGGGTTTACCACTGCCAACACCTCGCGACACACCGTGAACTGGCTCACCGACAAGGCCTTCAAAACACAAGTCAACTACCTCCTCGAACAACCCTGCCTCCTTTCTGTCGAACCCAGCCGCGGCCCCGCCCAAGACATTGCGCCCGAGGAAACCTTCTCCTCCTTCAATGTCTTCGAACTTCTCTACGACTCCGAAGACCGCGAACGCCGCGGACTCGCACTCCGCAAAATGTATCGCACCCTTGCTCCCTGGGTCACCGAAAACCCCCTCATGCTTCACTGCCAGTCCTCGGACGAAGCCACTGTGCGGCGGGCCATCGACCAAGCCTCGGAAACCGGATTTGAGATGGTCATCCTCTCCTTCGGCTCGGGATTCAACGCCGAAAACAGTGACCCCCAATATCTTGCCCACTGGAAAACGATAAATGACTACGCTCTCTCGAAAAAGATCCACCTCGGCAGCTACTCACTCTACGCCTCCCGGCAGATCGGAGGAGGAAACGACATCGTCTCGCCCCCCGGCGAAAGCCCGACCTTTGGCAGCTGCCCGGCCATCACGAGCGAGTGGGGGCAACGATACATCAAACAACTCGACCGCCTCTATGAGGAAACCGGCTTGATGATCTTCGAGAACGACGGCCCCTACCCGGGCGACGTCGATGTCACTCCACGCCCTCCTTTGCAAAAGGGCGTGGACGACTCCCAATGGGTGCACTGGAGAATCTGGACCGACTTCTACAAAGACCTGCGTGCAAAGGGTGTCTATCTCAACCTCCCCGATTACTACTACCTCAGCGGTTCGAACAAATGCGGCATGGGGTACCGCGAAGTCAATTGGTCCCTCCCACGCGAACAGCAGCGAATCCACACCCGACAGAACATTTACGATGGAACCTGGGAAAAAACGCCCTCCATGGGATGGATGTTTGTGCCCCTTGTACAATATCACGGAGGCGGTGCCGCCGCCACCATCGAGCCGCTCGACACCCATTGCGATCATTACGAAATCATGATGCGCTCCAACCTCGGGCTCGGCGTGCAGGCCTGCTATCGTGGCACCCGGCTCTACGACACCGAAAAAACCAAGGCCATGGTCATGCGCAATGTCGCCTGGTATCAAAAACACCGCGCCATTCTCGAATCCGACCTCATCCACGGCCGGCGCGCCGACGGCCGGGACCTCGACTGGATGCTGCACGTCAATCCCTCCCTCGCCGAAAAGGCCCTCCTCCCGGTCTACAATCCCACCGATCACGAAATCACCAAAACGATCCTGGTCCCTCTTTACTACTCGGGACTCCAGGGTCAGGCCGTGGTCTCCGCGAACGGACTCGCTGACCAACCCGTCGCACTCGACCGCTTCTCACGAGCGAGTCTCACAGTCACGGTCCCCGCCAACGGGTTTTCCTACTACATTTTCCGTTAGAGCACCCGATTCTTCCTTGGTAGGACCAAGTAAAAGAGCGAGCTTGAAAACGAGCGCTGATCTGAACGTAATAATGAGTGGTCCAAGAGACCCTCTTCCTCGAAACTCATCAATCCTACCTAATCATGACCCATCGCCATTTCCTTGCCGCCACCCTTCTTGCCAGTCTTAGCCCCCTCCATGCCCAGGATCCGGTTTCCGATGCCGGGCGCTGGAGCAAAGAGCAGATTCAAACGGAACGCCCGGCGGTCATCACCCCTCCGGGTCACACCACCGACGCCCAACCCGGTGCCGCACCTTCTGATGCCATCGTCTTCTTCGATGGCACCGATCTTTCGAAATGGCAGGGAAAGGGCAAGGATGGCAGTGATGCCGCGCCTTGGCTCGTCAAGGACGGCTACATGGAAGTGGCGAGAGGAACCGGCGTGATCCAGACCCGAGACCAAGTGGAAGGAGATTGCCAGTGGCACATCGAGTGGTGCACGCCTGCCGAGGTGAAGGGAAACAGCCAGGGGCGCGGGAACAGCGGAGTCTTCATCGGCGGCTATCCCGAAGTCCAAGTGCTCGATTCCTTTCAAAACGATACCTATCCCGACGGTCAGGCTTCCTCGCTCTATCATAAAAGCGTCGCGCTCGTAAATGCCAGCCGTGGACCCGGCCAATGGCAGACTTACGACATCATCTGCATCCGGGAAAAGAAAGGACCTGACGGGAAAATCATTCAACCGGGATCGATCACCGTTCTCCACAACGGAATCGTGACCCAGTTTGCCGTTCAGGAAGGTGGCAAGCAAAACGCAGGCGGACTTCAGCTGCAGGATCACGGCAACCCGGTCCGCTTTCGGAATATCTGGGTCCGCAAGTTGGCTGTCCCCGCCGTGGCAGCGCCGGCGAAGTGAGCACAACCTCCGCCAACGCGGTCACGGTCCTCGCATTACAGTTCAACTACCCATAGGACATGAAACCATCGAATTGAGCCAGACTCGGAAACCACTCCATCCGATGACCTGGGCTCGATTCGTTTGCTCAATGCTGACAACGATTCAATCATGAGACAGCCTGCGGCATCCCTGGGAAGCCTGGGACTCCGACACACCGAAAATGAGGAAATCTTCGTGAAAGCACGGGCCGCTCAAGTGATTTCCCTCACCAAGGATCAGGACTTCGCTCATTCGGTGACCCATTTGGGACCGCCGCCTCAAGTCATTTGGCTTCGCTGCGGAGACACCTCCGGACACCTCCGGACACCTCCGAGGAACAACTCAAAGAATTGCTCACTCGGCATTGGGATCGTGCCCTGGAGTTCATCTCAAAGGCTGAAAGCTTGGTCAAGATCCGGTGAAATGGACCGTCCATCCCGTTCAGCACAGAGTCCAGAGAGCAGAGGCTCAAAGAGAATCTCACAACCCCTCGGCGAAACTCCGCGTTCTCCGCTCCTCGGTGTTCAAAAAACCTCCTTCTCCAAACCCTATTTCTCCTTCCCTGGAACCGGCGCTTTCTCCGCTCCTTCCAGAGTTTGGAACCGGGCCGAAGCCGCTCACCTAACAGTTACAAGTTCTGACCCTGCCCTTCAATGGCTTGCAAGGCTGAAATCTCGCCGGCGGCGTGACAAGCCACACAAGGGTAGCCACTCGCTCCGGCAATCTCGACTCCCGTTTTTGCAAGTTTAAGATCGGGTTTCAACTCCTCACTCCCGAACTCCATGCCTGCACTGTGAGAACCCAATTGCACGAACTGGAAAATTAGAGTGCCTCCATCCCGGCAATTGAGTTTAAAGAGAGCCATGAACTTTCGTTTCCTCGTCCTGATTCCCCTCTGCGCCTTCCTCTCCTGCTCGAATCCCGGCAAGAAGGCCGAAGATGACCGCCGGAACATCCACCTTGCCCAGTTCTTCTACGAACAAGGCGTCCCCTCCAAGTCGGTCGCTCACGCCAAAAAAATCAAATCCGACTCGCCCCACTACGCCACCGCCCAGGAATGGATCAGCCGGGCCAGTGAAGAAGCCCGGTAGCCTGAATTTCGAGCCATCAGATCAATCGATTTAACTTATTCAACAAGACTTCGTTCTGGTCTCGCTCGCTAACCCGGGGATAACTCCGGCGTGCCACATCTTCTTGTCATCGGCGGTGGTCCCGCCGGACTGCGTGCCGCCGAAGTCGCTTCCGCCGCCGGTGCCAAAGTCACCCTGTGCGACCAAAAACGCTCGGTTGGCCGCAAGTTCCTTGTCGCCGGTAAGGGCGGGCTCAACCTCACCCACTCGGAGGAACTCGACACCTTCGTGACTCGTTATCGCGGACCCGGGCAACCCGATGACTTTTGGCTGCGCGCTCTCGCACGATTCGACAACAAGGCGATCCGGGCCTGGGCGGCCTTGTTGGAAGTGGGAACCTTCGTTCAAAAATCAGGCCGCGTTTATCCCAAGGCCCTCAAGGCCGCTCCGCTGTTGCGCCGATGGGTCGAGCGACTCCGCTCACAAGGGGTGCAGCTCAAGATGAACCACCGCCTCACCCGGCTTTCCAGCAACTCAGCGGACTTTGAAACTCCAGAAGGCCCCGTCACGATCCATGCCGATGCCACCATCCTCGCCCTCGGTGGTGGATCCTGGCCGGACACCGGATCAGACGGAGCATGGGTTCCCACCCTGCAAAATGCCGGGATTGCCGTGACTCCGCTCAACGCCGCCAACTGCGGTTGGGAAGTGGCGTGGCCCGACGACTTCGTTTCTAAGGTCGAAGGGCAACCACTGAAAAACGTGGTGGCGTCGGTCGGAGACGAAGTCGCACCCGGAGAAATCATGCTGACCCGCTACGGCATGGAAGGCGGCCCTCTCTACCAACTGGGACCGATCCTCCGGACCATGGCGTCCCCCGCCATCACCCTCGATTTTAAACCGACCTTCACTGCCGAAAAACTCATCGCCAAGATGGAGTCAGCGAAGCGGAACTATCTCGACGAAGCAAAGACGCGATGGAAGTTGAGCGATCCCATGAGGGCCATCCTGGCGCACTTCCACGGCCCCTTCGACTCCGCCGAACCACTCGCCCAACACGCCAAAGCCTGCCGTATTCCTCTCACGCAGGCCCGCCCAATCGCCGAAGCGATTTCCTCCGCAGGCGGCGTCACTTGGTCCGCCATCAATGACCAACTCATGATCAAGGACCTCCCCGGAGTCTTCGTCGCAGGCGAAATGATCGACTGGGAAGCCCCCACCGACGGCTATCTCCTGCAGGGCTGTTTTGCCTCGGGAACCTTGGCGGCCGAGGCGGCCCTGGCAATCTGTTAGAAATCAATCGTCGCACCATTCGTCTTCGTGATCGAAAGTCGGAATGGGAATATTGATGATTTTCATTTCGCCCACGGCCCGATGACGACAGCCCGGCTTGATGAGAATGCTCGTCATCGGCTTGACCGGAATGAGTTCGCCATCGAGTTCAAGGTGCCCCGAGCCTTCGAGGATGAGATAAATCTCGGTCATCTTCTTGTGATAGTGAACGCGGGCCTCGGTTGAGATCTCGACGAGGTGAATGCTGGCGACGGGGTTCTCCGGAACACAAAAGGCGCGGCGCGAGATCCCACACGGACAAGGTGTCCCTTCGACGTCATCGAGTTGCTCCACGAGGTAGTTCTCCATGCCCATGACATACGCGACTTGAGAGAAAATCCTAGCGAATCAAAGTTCGAGGAGTTTCCGATTCGCTTCCTTCCACTCGCTTCCGAGATCTTCAAGGGTCTTGCCGGTCCAGGCTTTCCAAAGCTCTTCGCGGTATCCCTGATGACTCGCGAGGTTGATGTGGCCATTTTCATCACGACCGCCAAACTAAACCACATGGACGATTTCGTGGATTCCAGCACCGACGGCCTTGCCACCGACCTCCTGCTGTCTAAAGTCCGGGTTGAAGAAAAGGACACCTGACCATTCTGGCGTATTTGGGAATGAACGGCCTCCAAGGTCATCCGGGCACTCGGAAGAATCCCCCACTGAAAAACCCCGCCAAATCACTCTCCCCGACCGGGTTCTTACGGTCCACAAACTCACCGGCCCACCTCCTAAGTCTCCCTCAGCCGTATCGCCCCCTCCTGAAAGAACCCACGCTCAACCCAGTTTCCCCACTCACTACTACTTCGTCCACGCAGGCGTCTGTGAAGACAAACCGAAAAAGGCAAGCCCGTCGATCCACTCAGCAACCACGTGCCGAAGAATTCCGCCCGGCAATCTTCATCTTCCTTCAAACTCTGCGGTCCCTCGGTCCTCAAGGTTGGAAATTCGAACTTCATGGAGGCCTACCACCATCACCTTCACATCGGTGAATCCCGCCCAACACGACACCCCCACGAGGGAAATCCAAGACTACTTCGACCGTTTTCCTTGCTCTCACTGTGACAGTCACGAATTCTTCTGCGCAGAAAAAGCCGGCGATGAAGCGCGAGACGATCCCTGAGAAAATTCTCAAGATCAAAACTCTCTCTGGTCCTGACGGTCCCGACTACATTGAATACGCCGAAACGAGACGGTGGGCCGCAATCAGAGAAATTGTCGCAATCGGTAATTCCCAAACGCCAGAGGCAGTTGCGGCTTTGATCGATCTCGTCCTCCACGAGGAGCTTTATGAATACGATGAAGGCGTAGAAGGCGTAGAAGGCGACTTTGTTCACATGCGAGTTTCACACCAGGCAGTAACAGCTTTCCTTCATCAGCATCTTACTGAACTCCCAATCATTGCCGGATCAGATCTCCCGGACTATCCATATCTCTCGCAGCCCGGCCCTGAACGCCGAGAGTTTCCCTTTCGTGCCTATTACAGCTCCGAGTTTGAACATGCCCTCCGCGACTGCCGTGCGTGGTGCCAGGAAGTGCGCGATGGAAAACGCAGCTTCCAGCTCCAAGGCAGCAAGCTCCGCTACAACCACCTCGGGCAAGTCATCAATCACCCACCACCCCGCACACACAGCACCTCCCAGTCCACGCAAACTCCCGGCCCCGCGTCCTCTCAACCTTCCTCAAATCCCAAAACGCACTGGCTCATCGCCCTCCTCAGCCTGATGATCATCGGAGGACTCATGAAACTGGCGACCCGGAAAACCTGAGACCCAAAGCTCCCTCAACGTCATGAACCTCCTTTATACTCCGGCCATCTTCTTGGCCCTCGCACTCTTGGCCCAAGCCGTCGAACGGCCCAATGTCCTCTTCATCGCAGTCGATGATCTCAACGACTGGGTCGGCTGCATGGGAGGCCATCCCCAGGTCAAGACACCCCACATTGATCGCCTCGCGGCCCGCGGCGTTCTCTTCACCAATGCCCATTGCCAGTCCCCGGTGTGCAACCCCTCGCGGGCCAGCCTCCTCAGCGGAGTCTCGCCCGAAACCTCCGGCATTTATTTCCTCAACCCATCCCTCTCGCAAACAGAGGCAGGCAAGAACCACGAAGTTCTCCCCAAGCGCTTCGAGCGCGAAGGATTCCACGTCTCGGGGGCCGGCAAAGTTTTTCACAGCAGGGAAAACAAATCCCACGTTCCCAACTACGCCGGCAACTTCGGTGGCTTCGGACCCATCCCAAAGAAAAAGATCAGCCCCTTCAAAGGACACCCGCTCTGGGACTGGGGCGCCTACCCGGAACGCGATGAACTGATGACCGATCACAAAGTGGCCAGCTGGGCCGGTCAACAGATCAAGACGAAAAGCGATCAACCCTTCCTTCTCATGGCGGGCTTTGTGACCCCGCACGTCCCGCAGTTTACCCCGCAAAAGTGGATCGATCTCTACCCCCTCGACACCCTGCAAGTTCCCAAAACCCGACAAGACGATCTCGACGACCTCTCTCCCTACGCCATTGATCTCACCCGCCTCCAACACATCGCACCCACCCAGGAATGGGTCGTGGCAAACAATCAGTGGAAGCCCCTGGTGCAGACCTACCTCGCCTGTGTCAGCTTTACTGATCATCAGGTGGGGCGCTTGCTGGATGCTCTCGACGCCAGCCCCCACAAAGACAACACCATCATCGTCTTCTTCTCTGACCACGGCTTTCATCTTGGTGAGAAGGAGCACTGGGCCAAGCGCACCCTCTGGCAAGACGGCTCCGGTGTCCCCATGATCATTGCCGGCCCCGGAATTGCCCAAGGGAGAATCTGCGACAAACCGGTCCAACTTCTCGACCTCTACCCCACCCTCCTCGACCTCACCGGCCTCGCCGCCAACCCACAGCACGAAGGACACTCCCTCCGACCTCTGTTAGAGGACCCCGCCGCCAACTGGCCTCACACCGCCCGGAGTAGCTTCGGACCCGAAAATGTCGCTATCGTCTCGGAGCAATTCCGCTACATTCACTACACCGATGGCTCGGAAGAACTCTACCATCGAAAGACCGATCCCCACGAATGGTCCAACCTCGCCAGCGATCCCGCGATGAAGGAAATCCTTGCCACTCACCGCGCCGAGCTCCCCACCCGGTGTCATGCCATCCTCGGCAAGGGTTCCACCGGCCACCGTGCTTTTGAAGCGGCCTCCCAACGGATCAAGAAGTAGCCGGCCTTAATTGGGAATCGAAAAGATCACGGGAAAGCTTGGCTTCAATCCACTCAAGAACTTGGCCGCATCCGTCGGCTTCTTATCAGGTCCTCTCTCTGTGGACAGATCTCCCCATCCAAAGCCCCCCCAACTCATGTTCTGCTCCTTCTGCGTTTTCAGTGGTTCCCTTCACCCGGGATCCCCATCACGAACCCGCCAATTCACAGATCGTGAAGCGCGGCCTTCCAACGCTGTCACTTCACCAAAAGACATGCCGTTGACCGAAGGCCGATGAGAATTGCAGGCTAACCCCTCACATCAAAGCAAAAGACCAAATCCTGGTCGCGCAAATAGAGCTTTCCATCCAGCACCACCGGGTGGGTCCAAACCTTGCCATTGGTCCCTTCCCGCAACTTGGTAACGTCCGGCATGGGGAAACGCCCCTTCTCGACAAAGCCTTTCGGAGTTGCTTCAGCAAGAAAGACCGAACCCTCGGACTCATCCACACAATAGAGCATGCCGTCGGCATAGTGGACCGCTCCCTTTTGAATCCCGTTTCCAAGCTCGTTCCACATCTTCTCACCCGTCTTAAAATCCTGACAAACCAACCCTCCTCCGTCTGAAAAACCGTAAAGATATCCGTCGACAAGAACGACCCCGCCGTGGTGATTTTTCATCACTTTACTCTCCCAGACATCCTTGGCCTCCGAGCCGGAAATATCGACCAACTTCGAACCCGCACCGTAACCTGAAGTGATGTAGACTTTGCCATCCTGATAAATCGGGGTGGGAATCACGGCCGTCCTGCCCTTGGGCCACTTGGAGGTCCAGAGCAACTTCCCCGTCTTGGCATCCACACCTGCCAGGGTTTTCATGAACAGCTGCACATACTGCTTTTTGCCATTCACTTCCGCAATGATCACCGAGGAATACTCGGCCCCATCCGTCAGATCCTTACTCCGCCAAATCGTCTTTCCCGTCTTTTTATCCAAAGCCGCAATGGCACCATCCTCTCCTCCCGGAGTCACGATGAGCCAATCCCCATCCGCCAAAGGAGACTCCGAATAACCCCACTGAGGAATCTTGCCACCAAAGTCCTTCACCAAATCCTTGCTCCACTTCTTCTTCCCATCCGCCGCAGCCACCGCCGTCAGCGCACCATTCGCACTGATCGCATAGACAATGCCATCACTCACCGTCGGCGTCCCACGCGGTCCGCTTCCCCAACCCGTCGAATACCCCTTCTCGGGATCGTCACCCAGATCAGCAGTCCAGATCTCTTTTCCAGTCTCACCGTCCAGGCAAATGATCTTCGCCTCTCCTTTGATCGTTCCCGTGTAAAAAATCTTACCGCCCACAATCGCCGGACCACTATATCCTTTTCCACAGGCCGTCGATTTCCAAAGCAGCTTCGGACCACCGGATGGCCACTCCTTCAACAAGCCCTGATCCGGTGAATGATCCGTCCGCGAAGCCCCCCGAAAAGTCGGCCAATCCGAACCACCACCCGCATTCCCCTGACCAGCCACAAAATCCTGATCCGATTTCGACAACAGCTCCAAAGCAATCTGAATCACCGACCCATTCGCCCCCCTCACCGTAACCTTCCCCTCGCTCACACTCACAAAATCCCCCGCCAAAGTTCGACCCGTTTTAGCATCGGTCCAAGTGCGCCCAGAAGCGGATAAAAGGCCGCTGAAGAACAAAAGCATGTTCAATGAAGCAAGAGAGATGAATTTAAAGGTCATGGTCTGGGTGGGTGAATTGGTGAGGCCTCGTTGCGAGACTCTCGAACTCAATCAATACGTCCGTCAATAATCAACTCTTTCGTAGTTTGATGATCGGCGCCACCTGTCCAGCGGTCGCCAAGAAAAAAAAGGGATTTTACCAAGGGCTAAAGTCCGGCACGTCCAAGGGCGATCCTGCGCGAGCTCGCAAGCTTCGATCACAAGGCCTCAAGCTCACAGAGGTTGCCTCTACCCTGGGCGTTTCGACACCATGGCCATCGACTAAAGCATGAGCACGTTAATTCCGTTGTAGGCTTGGCCGTTCCCGCGCAAGGGCCGGGTGATCTTCCCGGCGGCGTGCTCGGCGTTCCATGGCTTGTGCCAAGGCCTCACGCCCTGCTCCAAGGCTTGGACTATGGTTTCAGTGACTTTGGTATAAACATCGGTCTTACTGGTCAATTTTCGTCTCCTCTTCGTGCACGGTTAAAGTCAAGCTGGCATCATTACCATAACTGCGCTTTGAAATGCAAATTCCTGTCTGGGAAACTTTTTCTCTCATGCAATTACGATTGCAGGTCGCACCTGCAATCCTGCCCTCTGGCCGAAGACGGGGTGTGAGACGGTCAAGGAAGAGGGACGGCGGCCGCACTGAGCAAAGCGAGGGAGTCCGTGACCCTTGACCGGATCGAGGGGCTGGCCCCTTCGTCACTTTTGGTTCAAGAGTCCTTTGATACATTTCCAGCATCCAATTCCGGTTGCAATCAAGAGAGTCAAACGAACAACGAGGAGATCGAGGTCACCAATGAATTCTAAAAGTTGAGGCATATACCTAGAAAGGCCCCGTCAACTTAGGTATCCGATTTTCGGAGTTTTTCGTTCGGCCCATTCAAAAAATGGCTCATTTAGGGTGGTCTTAAAATCTGCGCTGAAATGGTCCTATTTCTCAACGATCGTGCAGGGGTTCACAGTGGCTCAAATAGGGTGTAGGCTATTTGGACCATGATTACCGAATGATGCCGGGGTGATTAGGTCATTATTGCGCTCTGATTGATCCCTTGCGGAATTCCGGCCAAGGCACCGGAGTGATCAAGACAATCTCCGCTTAAGACATCAGATTTCGGTCGGTCTGGATTTTTTCAAGATCGGTCAATTCCCGCCAAGCGAAGTCGTAGGCGAGATCGACTCCTGTCTCTGGTTGTGGACGTAGGCTTACAAAGCCACGCTCCATAAAAAAAGCGCCTTCGGTTTCCCGAAGACGCTTTGTGATTTTTTGAAGTCAGATCGACTTAGCCGAAGGTCACGACTTCTTCCTCGGAAGGAGGAACTTCGTCGCCGGAGGGAGCTGGTGCATCCGCCTTGGGAGCACCACCACCGTTACCTTCGCGAAGGGCTGCCTTGCGAGACATCTTGATCCGGCCTTTGTCATCGATGCCGATGCACTTGGCGGTGATGACGTCACCTTTTTTGCAGACGTCCTCGACCTGGTTGACCCGACCTTCGTCGAGCTCGGAAACGTGAATGAGTCCGTCCTTACCCGGGAGCACTTCCATGAAGGCTCCGAAGGTCGTGACGTTCATCACTTTTCCAGTGTAGGTCGCACCGATTTCGACTTCGGCGAACATGCGGTTGATCATCTCCTTGGCAGCTTCGAGACCTTCCATCTTGGAAGCGTAGATGTGCACGGTGCCATCATCTTCGATGTTGAGCTCGGCACCCGACTCGGCCTGGATGGCCTTGATGTTCTTGCCGCCAGGTCCGATGAGCTCGCCGATGCGATCTTGTGGAATCTTGACGGTTTCGATGCGGGGAGCGTGTGGGCTCAACTCATTCGGAGTGGTGATGGACTCGGCCATTTTCGCGAGGACAAGGGCACGACCTTCGATCGCGAGGTCGATGCCTTCTTCGAGGATGGCGAGAGGGATGCCGGGAAGCTTAAGGTCAAGCTGGTATCCGGTAACACCTTCGCTGGTTCCACAGAGTTTGAAGTCCATGTCACCGTAGAAGTCTTCGGAACCAATGATGTCGAGAATGACAACGTGCTTGGTCATGTTGCCATCAGCATCTTCTTCGGTCACAAGACCCGAGGAAATGCCAGCGACCGGGCGGATCATGGGAACACCGGCGTCGAGAAGAGCCATGGTGCCCGCACAAACGGTGGCCATTGAGGTAGAACCATTGGATTCCATGACCTCGGAAGAGATCCGCATGGAGTATGGGAAGTCTTCGGTGGAAGGAAGCATGGGAGCGATGGAACGCTCGGCAAGGGCACCGTGACCAATTTCACGACGGTTCATGCCGCCAAAGCGACCGGTCTCACCCACCGAGAATGGTGGGAAGTTGTAGTGAAGGAAGAAGTTCTTGGAGTCTTCACCACCGGCGTAGTTGTCGACGTAGAGTTTCTCATCGGCAGGTGCGAGGGTGCAAATTCCGAGTGCCTGGGTCTCACCACGGGAGAAGATCGCGGAACCGTGCACACGGGGCAGGGTTCCGACTTCACCGTAGAGTTCGCGGATATCGCGAAGACCGCGTCCGTCAGCCCGCACTCCTTTTTCCATGATGGAAACGCGGAAGGCTTTCTTCTGGATGTATTCAAAGACCTGCTCGATTTCGAACTCGGTGGTCTGGGGGAATTTCTCCTTGATGGCCGCTTCAACTTCGTCGCGAAGAGCGCCGACTTTCTTGCCGCGCTCCACTTTGGAAGCCGCGTAGATCGCATCTTCGATCCGGTCACCGGCGACGGCGTATCCGATCTCGAGGAGGTCCTCTTTGGCCACGGTGACAACGTAGTCACGCTTGGGCTTACCCGCGAGTTTCACAAGTTCTTCCTGGGCTTCGACAATCTTGGCGACCGCCTCTTGGGCGAAGTAGAGTGACTTCTTGAACTCAGCATCAGGAATTTCGTTGGCAGCGCCTTCGATCATGATGACGTCGGTCTTGTTACCCACGTAGATGAGGTCGAGGTCAGAGTCTTCACGCTGCTCGAAGGTTGGGTTGATGAGGAACTCACCGTCGACCCGGCCCACGCGCACGGCGCCGATTGGGCCGGCGAAAGGAATGTCGGAAATCGCAAGAGCGGCGGAAGCGCCGTTCATGGCGAGAACGTCGGCATCGTGGATCTGATCGGCACTCAGAAGGAGAGCGATGATCTGGGTATCGTAGAGATATCCCTTGGGGAAGAGAGGACGCAGCGGACGGTCAGTCATCCGGCAAGTCAGAATCTCTTTTTCGGTCGGACGACCTTCACGCTTGAAGTAGCCCCCGGGGAAAGTGCCGGCGGCAGAAGCGCGTTCCTTGTATTCCACCGAGAGGGGGAACCAGGTTTGACCCTCACGGATCTTGGTTTGGGAAACAGCGGAGACCATCACGATGGTTTCGCCCATCTGGACTGTCACAGCTCCGTCGGCCAACTTGGCAAACTTACCGGTCTCGATGACCAGCGGGCTCGGGCCAACATTGGCCGTTACATTTTGTATACTCATTGTCTTTTTTTTGGGATCGCATCGGGACCCTCCCGGACGATTGTTTGTCAAAACGGTGAAGAATTCCCGGTCTAAAGGTGGGTGGGAACTTCACCGGGCGAGAGCAATCGCCATCAAATTGCGAACACTCTCAAAGCAAAAGGGCCACAGTGAAATCCACCGTGGCCTTTTGCAAATTGGCTTACTTACGCAGCGCGAGTCCTTTAAGAACGGCCTGGTAGCGGTCTTCCGACTTGCTCTTAAGGTAATCAAGAAGCTTGCGGCGACGTGCCACGAGGCGGAGAAGTCCGCGACGTGAAGCAAAATCTTTGTTGTGCTCATTCATGTGCTCCGTCAGATGCTTGATCCGCTGGGTCATGAGGGCGATCTGGAAGTCGGCGCTTCCGGTGTCATTGTCACTTTGCTTAAAGTCAGCAAGGTTGATTCCGTAATCGTTGGTCATTGTATTGGTAATCGGGATGGGCCGAGCCGCTTCATTGCAGCCAAACCGTCCTTCGACGAGCGGGTAATAGGCCAGGAACGGCAATAACTCAATCTTTTTCGGAAATTTACATCCCCTTTGGAAATGGGCTTGCGATCCGGGGACGCTCCCGCATTCCGCCTTTCCCATAGGCAGTTGGAGAGATTTCCAATGAATAAAAGTATCCCAGGCATCTTTAAAAAACTCCAATAAATCCCTTTAACGGCATTGGCATCCGACGGGATGAGGTAGAAACTGTTGGAGCGAAATTCGCCCATTTTGGATGTTTGTCGTTCTCCAATGCCGCGCATCTTGCGTGCGGCGACGGTCGCGTCCTGGTTCTCATGGATTGAGATTTCCGACCCGCCTTGGAGAGGGTCCAAAACAACCGCGGCCAAAACACTCTTGGCAGGGCGGAAAGGGTGACTATGATCTCGGCGCATGACGTGCGGCCCTGAAACGGCCTGCGGGTGCAGACCGCTCGCTTTTCCGCCTGATTCCCCGCCCCGCCATTCCCCCCAACTCAATCATCGGGGCTCAATTCCTGCCCCTATTTTCCCCGCAACCGCCCGCCTCCCTCTCCGATCTCCTCAACGACGCCAAGCCAAAAGCAAATCGCAATCACCAATGAACGGTCTGGAAGATGATGCGCACCAACCCTGAACAGCGGTTTTCACCGAACTCCGTTGACAACCGCCAGGACCGGCCAGCGGAGGCCCCGGCGGGAACAAAGATGATGTTATGAGGAGGGTCGTAGCGAAGCGGTGGCGTTTTGGGGTATTGTATTTCAGCGAGGGGGCCCCGATTGGCTTCTTGTGGTGGGCGATGCCGACGTTGTTGCGGGCGGAAGGAGTGGCGATCGGGCAGATTACGGCGCTGACGGCGGCCCTGGTGTTGCCGTGGACGCTGAAGTTTTTGTGGGCCCCCTTGATTGATGCCTGGCGGGGGCCGCAGTGGGGGTTCCGCCATTGGGCGGGGGCGGCGCAGATCGGGATGGGCCTGGCGCTGGTGCCACTGCTGTTCATCGATCCGGCCGAGGCGTTTGGGTGGTGGTTTGCGATGCTGATGACGCACGCTTTTTGCGCGGCGACGCAGGATGTGGCGATCGATGCAATGGCAATCCAGGCGGTAGAGGAACATGAGCGGGGCAAGCTGACAGCGGCGATGCAGATCGGGATGTTGGCCGGGCGCAGTGTCTTCGGGGGCGGGGCGATCGTGATTGCCAGCCACGCGGGGTGGCCGGGCCTGTTTGGAACCCTGGTGCTGGCGGTTTGGGGATCGTTGTTTGTGTTGTGGCGGATGGAGGAGGAACCGAATGCGGGAAATGAGGTGGGGTCGGCGAGCAATCGTCGACCGTTTTGGAAGACGCTGCGTGCGGGGTTCACGCTTCGCACGACTTGGTTGGGGATTGGATTCGCCTTGGTGGCCGGGGCGGGATTTGAGGCGTGCGGGGCCTTGGCGGGTCCGCTCTTGATCGACTTGAAAGTGCCGGCGGATGCGACCGGATGGTTCTTCGCAGGACCGGTGGTGATCGCGATGGCCCTGGGCGGGTGGTGGGGTGGACGTTGGGTGGACCGGGGGCCGCGGGTGGCACGATTGCGGTGGGCATTGGTTGCGATGACCCTCGCGGTGGTGATGCTGGCGGTGGCTCTGATCGGCGGGGTTTCGGGCGGGGTGGTGATGGGATTATTGTGTGCGGTTTACCTGGGCATCGGATGTTTCACGGCGGCGTCCTACGCGTATTTCATGGATTTGACGGATCCCAGGCTTGGGGCGACGCAGTTCAGCACCTTCATGGCCGCGACGAATGGCTGTGAGGCCTGGGCGGTTTGGGTGGCCGGCCGACTGGTGACGAGGATCGATTACGGGCCGGGGTTCCTGGTGATGGCGGCGGCAGGCCTGCTCGGACTGGGCTTGTTGCGGGGCGGGACGGGCGGGACCGACGGACTTCATAAGATCGTCCGAAGGGAATGAGGAGCCGGGTGCCAATCGGGTGCGGCATGATCGCTGCGGCTATTCTGAGTGCGGCCTCCGCTTGGGGTGTGTTTCGAGGGCTTGGCAAAAATGATGCCGGGCATGGGACGTTCTCCCCTCTCCGATCCCTTCAACGACTCCCTGAACCGATTCCCCGACAAAGCAATTTCCTGGCAGTTTGTATGCCTGAAACATCACCTTCAATGCTCTTTCCGCACCAGCTTCTTGATCGGATGGAGCACGGCCAACACGACCGCTCCGGCAAGCACGCCGACGACTCCGTCAAAGAGCATCGGCACGATTTTTCCGAGCACCGCCCCCATGTCGTGCGAAACCCATTCGATCCAGTGAGACACGACCGGGATCCCGTGAACCAGGATCTGGCCGCCGACTAGGAACATCGCGACCGTGCCGACGATCGACAGGGTCTTCATGAGAAACGGAGCCGCCCACAGAAGGCCGCGACCGATTCCCTGAAGAGTCCCCTCTTTTTGACTGAGGTAAAGCCCGAGGTCGTCGAGTTTCACAATGCAGGCCACCAGCCCGTAAACGCCGACGGTCATGAGCAGGCCGATCGCCGAAAGGACCATCGCCTGAGTGGCAAATGGCATCGAAGCCACCACCCCGAGTGAGATCACGATGATCTCCGCAGACAGCACGAAATCCGTTCGGATCGCGCCTTTGATTTTGCCCTTTTCATCCACCTCTCCGGCCTTGAGTTCAATCAGCTCTTGCGCAGCCTCTTCCGCAGTTTTCTTTGATCGATGGAAGAAATGATGCACCAGCTTCTCGACGCCCTCGTAACAGAGGTAAGCACCGCCGATCATCAGCAGTGGAGTGACCGCCCATGGCGCGAACCTGTTCAGCGCCAGCGCGGCAGGCACCAGGATCAACTTGTTGATGAAAGACCCCTTCGCCACGGACCAAACCACCGGCAATTCCCGGTTCGCCACCACCCCGCTGACCTGCTGGGCATTCAGCGCGAGGTCATCGCCGAGGACACCGGCCGTCTTCGACGCGGCCTTCTTCGTCATCAGAGCAACATCATCCAGAATCGACGCAATATCGTCGAGGAGAGCAAACAAACCCGCACCGGCAGGCCGCGCAATTTTTTTTCTGTAAAAGTGGCTGATGACTTTTGCTGAAAGCTGGGTTCGGTTGTTTGAGTTTGGTTTTTGTTAGGAGAGTTTGAGGTAGGCTTTTCCGGTTTCCCAGGTTTCTGAGA
>Ga0209491_10004176_pt1 | contig 22603 bp, 23 predicted proteins | sample BON02_FD_187213 | JGI IMG/M metagenome (GOLD analysis project Ga0209491, IMG submission 187213) | Freshwater microbial communities from Lake Bonney liftoff mats and glacier meltwater in Antarctica - BON-02 (SPAdes) (version 2) | ecosystem: Environmental > Aquatic > Freshwater > Ice > Glacier... | reverse complement strand
TTAAAGACAGGGCCTTTTCAGTGAGCCGTAAGGCCGATAACACCGAAGTTACCGAGGTCGATAGGGCCACCGAGTCGACTATCCGCACGATTATTGGCGTCGAACGACCCGAGCACTGTATTTACGGCGAAGAGTACGGGGTTAGCGGCGACGGCGATGCGCCGTACCAGTGGGTGCTTGACCCGATTGATGGCACCACCAATTTTGTGCGCGGGGTGCCAGTGTGGGCGACGCTGATCGCGCTCGTATATAGAGGTACGCCCGTGCTTGGCGTGGTCTCGGCGCCGGCGCTGGGATTCAGGTGGTGGGCCAGCGTTGGTGCTGGCGCTTTTTTTAATGGCGCACCGATGCGGGTGAGCAAAGTGGCAACCGTGGCCGAGGCGCACGTGAGCATCACGCCTAACAACGGATGGGCGGCGATCGGCGGCATGCCCAAGTTGATGCAACTGCAAACCGATGCGTTGCGGGCGCGCGGGTTCGGCGACTTTTGGCAACACATGTTGGTGGCGCAAGGGGCGATCGATGTGGCAGTCGATGCGATCGGGTTGCATCCGTACGACAACGCGGCGATCTACCCGATCGTGCAAGAGGCTGGCGGTAAAATAACTGATCGTTTTGGCGCAGTTGACTGGCGCGCCGACAGCAACGTGTCGTCAAACGGTTTACTGCACGCCGCGGTGATCGCTCGCCTCGCGTAATTATCGGCGTTCGGCTAGGCGAGTAGAACCGACAACGCCTCATGTTGGCGGGCGAACTCTGCTGGCCGTGCGGTCTTGAACTTTGCGATGTTTAAGAGCTTCCAGTTCAGTGCTGGCAGTTTGTGCGCGGAGCCGAACTGAATTAATGCCCAATTTGGAGTGCCGCTAAAAAACAACTTGAGGAACTCTCGATCGGAAGCACTGAGCCCCTGCAAAATGTCGGCGCGAAGTTGAGAGGGCATGCCTGCGAGTACAGATTGGCTCGGAACATCGTGGCGAACCATGCCAACAAGCGAGACCCTGGAACGTTCGTCAATTGCTTTGAATGAGTCGCCGAGAATCTCGTGCGGTGGTCGACTGTGACCACATAAGTAGACGACGAAAGCCCTGAGCACACTGGGGCTGATTGGCCCTCGTTGATAAAGGCGCCAAATATCAAAGAGGTCGCGCGGGTGTTGCCTGTCTAGAGCCGCGAGCATTTTGCCCGCATACACCTCGTCTGAATTAAGAACTGAGGCCGGAACATCTAGGCCGAAAATTTCTGACGCGGCAAGGTGCAATGAGTGTCTTTCTGGCGCCAGCAGCGAACCTCGAAATACGGTGTTGATTTCAATTTTAACTTGACTCGTTTTGCTGTAGACGAATAGCTGAGACTCATCAGAATCGCTGCTCGCGCTTTTTCTCGTGCCGAGACCGGCACTGATGGCCACAGTTCGAATGCGCGCGATCTCGTGCCCGATCGCTTGCGTTGCTTCCTCGCGTGTGAGGCCCAGCGGCACAAAAACTGCGTCAATGTCGACAGAGAGCCGAGGCATTTCATCGAGGTACAGATTTATTGCCGTGCCACCCTTTAGCGCGAGGTTGTTGCCGGCGAACACGCTCGGCAAGACTTCGAGAAGAAGCCGAACCGTGTCGACGAACCCAGGCGCCATCATGCAGGGAGCATTAGTTTTGTGCCGTCAGCCAACTTCCCTATCCAGCGCGACGCACTGCCGGTTGGGATCGAGAAATCGCGCCGTAGCCGATCGAGGTCGATAGTTCCAGCCTGTTTGGCAAGAACCAAAAACAGCCGAACGGTTCTAACGCTCCGGCAGCCTTCGAGCATGGCGCCAATTTCTGCAAGTCGCAGGCCTGCGGTCGCGAAAAAAAGTTGCCGCGCTTCATCTAGATCGCCTACCGATTTCACATCGCGCAAAAGTTCTAATAGTGCGCGCTCGCGCATCGAGACGGCAACACCCGGCATTAGATCAGGCGGTGTGAAAATGCCCCGATTTGAAATCGATCCGCTAAAGAGACTCTGCGAACTATACGAACTTGGAAATCGAGCGGTAAACCAGTGGGGTAATTCGTCTTGGCGGTCGCCCCATAGCGTAAGCACCTCTTTTTCTGAGAGAAAATGACGAATGCCCTGCCATGCCAACGCCGTCTTACCCCCGACGTGTAGACCCGGCCAACGACCCTGCATAAAAACCAGACACTGATCGCGGTCTAAGCGCGCGCCCGCCAAGCGATATACGCCGACGCCAATACGTTCGAGCCAACCAGATCGGGCATAGTGCGCAGCCAGCGCAGCGGAAATGCCGTTATCGGCGAGCCCCGCAAGGCTGAGCGGTTGCTCGTGCGAAACGCTGTTTAATAAGTTATTGATTAGAAAACCCCGTTTTATATAAGCCATATCTGAATTATATGACTTTGTTTAAACAAACTGGGCGGAATCGCCGATTCAGACTGGAGATGGCCCACTTTGGGTTCGCCAGTTACGATGATGTGTGCACGGCGGTGCCGAAAATGGACGGGCGGCGGTACTTTGGCGGCTAAGCGGTGCTGCGCTGCTGCCAGATTGTGCGCGCCGCGATGCCGAGCATCAGCGTGGCAAACAAGACATTCGAGACCGTGTCGCTCATGTAGGCGGCGATGAAGCCACCGAGAACGGCTGGAGCGATGCCCCCGAAGCCAACGATCGCCGCTGCCCGAAGATCGAGATTGCCATTCGCACGGTTGCGCCACGTGCCCATCATCGCGGTCGGGATGATAACGGCGATCGATGTGCCCTTGGCGATAACTGGGGAGATGCTAAAGAGCACGATCATGGCGGGCACCATCACGACGCCGCCGCCCACACCAAGTAGGCCAGCGAGCGCGCCAGCGGCAAGACCAACAAGTACGAGAGCGACTACCGCAGCGAAAGTCAAAGTCGCGCGGCCGCTGCCGTGCGTGGAAATGAATAATCTGATCGCCGAGATCACGAGTACGGAAGAAAAGATGTAGGCGAGCGCGCGCTTTGATGTGACCGCAAGTAGGTGCGTGCCGATTAGTGAGCCAAATATTGCACCGAGAGCAAGAAATGCGGCGACAGGCCAATCGACATGACCGTTTCCCCAATATGTGAACAGGCTCGCCACAGCAATCGGAAGGACTGCCCCAAGCGAGGTGCCGTGCGCGACGCGTTGCTCGAGACCTGCGACCATTACGAGGCCCGGCACGATCAAGATGCCGCCGCCCACGCCGAACAAACCAGAGAGCAGGCCAGCCGCGACGCCGACGACTATTAGCAGCCAGGTGCGCTTAGTGATTTTCAAGATCGCCACTAACGCAACTGCGAGACGACGCTTGAGAGCCAGCGCGTGACGCCGCGGGGCATCACTGCGGTGACGGCGGAGAGCGCTTTGTATAGCGCGCCAGGCACGACGATGGGTGTGCCCTTGGCGACGCCGAGAAGGCCCGCCTTGGCGACCGACTCGACGCTTGTCCACATGTATTCGGGAAACTTCGATTCGAAACCGCTCGTGTTCGAGATGCTCTGGAACTCTGTCTTAGTCAGACCCGGGCACAACGCCGTGACGCGAATACCCGTGCTGCGCAGTTCTTCGTGCAGCGCTTCGGTGAAACTCGTGACGTAGGCCTTGGTCGCCGCGTATACCGCCAGACCCGGGCTGGGTTGAAAACTTGCGACGCTCGAAACATTGAGCAGGTAGCCCAGACCGCGCGGCAACATCGCGCGCACCGCGGCATGCGAAATGCGGGTGAGCGCCAAGATGTTGAGTCGAATCTCGTCGCTGAGACGATCGACATCCAATTCTCGCACGAGCCCCGACGAACCGAAGCCCGCGTTGTTGACGACAAGGTCGATAATTGGCTTGCTCGCGTCGGCGATGCGCTGTTCGACCTGGGCGATTCCCGCGGCCGTGCCAAGATCGGCGGTGATTATTTCGACGCTCGAATATTTTGCCGCCAGCGCCTCGAGCCTGTCAGTGCGCCGCGCGACCACAACCAGTTTTATGTTGGCCGCCCCGAGCAGGTCGGTGATCTCTTTGCCGATGCCGCTAGAAGCGCCGGTAACCAGCGCGCATGTGAACGGAAAAATCTCGCTCACGATGAACTTTTAGATGCGGTGACTATTGCGCCGCAGCGCGATTCTCGGTGAGACCGCCGGCTGCTTCGAGCCTTACATGCGCGCGTCGCAAAGCCGACTCGATGGTGGCGTCATGTATGCCGCGCATCGCTTCTTCGGCGCGCTGCAACGCCCTGCGCGCGCGCTCGACATCGATTTCGCCAGACAATTCGGCGGCGTCGGACAATATCGTGACATGGTCTGGCGCGACTTCGACAAAGCCACCGTGCACGGCGATGTCTTGCACCCTGCCGTCGGTCAAATATATGCGAGTGTGGTTTTCTACTAGCGTGGCCAAGAACGGGGCATGCCCCGGTAAAAATGCGATCTCGCCTTCGCCGGTGCGCGTGATTACTTGGCGTGCATCGCCCGAGAACAAAACGCGCTCTGGCGACACCACTTCAACGCGAAGGGTACCAGCGTCGGCCATTACGAGGTTGACTCCTGTAGCACCTTGGCCTTAGCCAAGACCTGCTCGACGCCACCGACGTTGAGGAAGGCTTGCTCTGGCACATCGTCGAGGTCGCCCTTGATGATCGCTTCGAAGCTCTCAACCGTTTCGGCTGTCTTGACGTATTCGCCCTTCACGCCGGTGAACACCTCGGCGACGAAGAACGGCTGGGACAAGAAGCGCTGCACCTTGCGCGCGCGCGACACTGTCAGACGATCTTCTTCTGAGAGTTCGTCGAGACCCAAGATGGCAATGATGTCTTGCAGTTCTTTGTAACGTTGCAAGATTTCTTGCACGCGACGGGCCACGTTGTAGTGACGGTCGCCGACAACTTCTGGCGACAGAATTGTTGACGTTGAAGCCAACGGATCGACGGCGGGGTAAATACCCAGCGAGGCGATCTGTCGTGAGAGTTCGGTTGTGGCGTCGAGGAATGTAAACGTGGTGAACGGCGCCGGGTCGGTGTAGTCGTCGGCCGGCACATATACGGCTTGCAGCGAGGTGATCGAGCGACCGCGTGTTGATGTGATGCGCTCTTGCAACTGACCCATCTCGTCGGCCAGCGTTGGCTGGTAACCCACGGCTGACGGCATGCGGCCGAGCAGGGTCGACACTTCTGAACCCGCCTGCACGAAACGGAAGATGTTGTCGACGAACAACAACACGTCTTGGTTTTTTACGTCGCGGAAGTACTCGGCCATTGTCAAGGCCGAGAGGGCAACGCGCAAGCGAACTCCAGGTGGCTCGTCCATCTGGCCGAACACCAAGGCTGCCTTTTCGAACACGCCAGACTCTTCCATTTCAATACGCAAGTCGGTGCCCTCACGGGTGCGCTCCCCTACGCCGGCAAACACCGACACACCGCCGTGGTTTGATGCCACGCGGTTGATCATCTCTGTGATGAGCACGGTCTTACCTACGCCCGCGCCACCGAATAAACCAATTTTTCCACCCGCCAGGTACGGCGTGAGCAAGTCGATGACCTTGATGCCCGTTTCGAACATGCGCTTCGAGGGCTCGAGCGTGTCGAATGCCGGCGCGGGACGGTGAATGTCCCAACGTTCGGCGTCTTTAAACTCGTCGTTGTCCCCGTCGAGGCAGTCGCCCCACACGTTCCAAACATGGCCGAGGGTTATGTCGCCAACTGGCACGTTAATACCACGACCCGTGTCGCGTACCGGCGTGCCACGGCGCAAACCGTCGGTTGGCTTCATGCACACCGCACGCACGCGGCTGTTGCCGAGTTGCTGCGCGACTTCTGCCAAGATCACGTTGGGCTTGCCCTCTATCGTGACCGTGAACTCGAGCGCATGATTGAGTTCTGGCAGCGAGCCGCGCGGAAACTCGACGTCGATAACCGGGCCGGCAATAGATACTACGCGGCCGTCCTTAGGGTCTGTCGCTGTGTTGATGGTTGCTGTGCTCATGATGTGCTCCTATTAATTAGAACTATTTGCTAAAACTATTTGCTGGAACCAAGCGCCTCTGCTCCACTGACGATCTCCATAATTTCTGTCGTAATCGAATCTTGACGGGCGCGGTTCATAATCCGCGAGAGATTTTTGATGATCTCTTCAGCGTTGTCGGTGGCTGCCTTCATCGCGCGCTGACGAAAGGCGTGCTCGCTGGAGGCTGCGTTGAGCAGCGCGGCATACACGCGGGCCTCGACATAGCGCGGCAACAACGTATTAAGAATTGCCTCTGGCTCGGGCTCAAACTCGTACGAGCCGTTGCCTGTGCTGGGTTTGCCATCGCCGCCAGTTACGACGTCTTGATTGAGCGGCACGAGCGGGCGGCGCACAAGTTCTTGCCTGCCCGACGAAACAAAACGCGTGTACACGAGTTCGACACGGTCGACTTCGCCCTTCAAAAACAGGTCTGTCACGAACTCGCCGATGCGCTTGGCGTCGGCGTATTTTGGCGCGTCAGAAAAACCGGCGAAACCCTGTTTGATCTTGTAGCCGCGAAAGCGAAAAAACGACTCGGCTTTGCGCCCGACGGGGATGACAAAATAATCTTTGCCCGCCAAGACGTCGGCCTTGATCTCGCCTTCGGTGGCGCGCAAGATGGTGGAGTTGTAGCCGCCGCACAGACCACGGTCTGCGGCAATCGCGACATAGCAAGTTGTGCGAATGTTCTCGCGCGGTTTGAGAAACGGCGAGCTGCTTACGGCCCCGCCCGCGGTCAGATCCTTTACAACATCGGTGATGCGCTCGCTGTATGGCACTGCGGCGATCACTCGTTGTTGGGCTTTGACGATGCGCGAGGCAGCGATCAACTCCATAGCACGAGTGATCTTCTTAGTCGCCTGCACCGACCGAATTCGGCCGCGCAGAATGCGCTCTTGTCCGCCTGCCATGAGTTTGTTACTCCGTCGCCAAGGTCTTTGCGCTGGCAGCTTCGCCAACTTCGCCGGCGTCTTGATTGGTCTTCTTGCCCGCAGCGGCCTTTGTGGATACGAATGTAGCCTTGAACGCGACAACGATCGCGGCTAAATCTTTCGGCACGTCTGCTTTCGGATCTTGGCGAATGCCCGCCAACACCGAAGACTGACGGGTACGCATGTACTCGAGGATCTCGTTCTCGAAACGACGCACATCAATGACCGGGATGTCGTCGAGGTAACCCTTGGTGCCACAGAAAATCGATACCACTTGCTCCTCGACTGGCATCGGGCTATTCAGCGGTTGCTTGAGCAACTCGACCAAGCGATATCCGCGCTCGAGCTGCGCCTTCGAGATCGGGTCGAGTTCTGAGCCGAATGTGGCGAATGCTTCGAGCTCACGAAACTGCGCGAGGTCCAGTTTGAGTGTGCCCGAGACGCTCTTCATCGCCTTGATCTGCGCCGCACCGCCCACGCGCGACACCGAGATGCCAACGTCGACGGCTGGGCGCACACCAGACTTGAACAAGTTGTCCTGCAGGTAGACCTGGCCGTCGGTGATCGAGATCACGTTGGTCGGAATGTACGCTGACACGTCGCCGGCCTTGGTCTCGATGACTGGCAAGGCCGTGAGTGAACCCGCACCGTTTTGGTCGCTGAGTTTGGCGGCGCGCTCGAGCAAGCGGCTGTGCAGATAAAACACGTCGCCCGGGTAAGCCTCGCGGCCTGGTGGGCGGCGCAACAACAGCGACATCTGGCGATAGGCCTCGGCCTGCTTCGAGAGGTCGTCGTAAACAACGAGCGCGTGCTCGCCGTTTTCCATCCAGTGCTGACCCATCGCGCAACCCGCGTACGGCGCGAGATACTTAAACGGTGCCGGCTCTGACGCTGGGGCGGCAACGACGACTGTGTATTCGAGCGCGCCGTATTGGCGCAGTACTTCTACGGTCTGCGCGATTGTCGAACCCTTTTGGCCGATTGCGACGTAGATGCACTTCACGCCGAGACCGCGTTGGTTGATTATCGTGTCGATCGCGATCGTGGTCTTGCCAGTCTTGCGGTCGCCAATGATTAGTTCGCGTTGGCCGCGGCCGATTGGTGTCATCGCGTCGATCGCTTTGATTCCGGTCTGCAACGGCTCGTGCACGGGCTTGCGGCCCATGATGCCTGGTGCTTGTACTTCGACGCGACGCGAGATCGAACCGACGATGTCGCCCTTGCCGTCGATGGCATGGCCAAGCGCGTTAACGACACGACCCAACATGGCGTCGCCAACCGGCACCGACAAGATCCTGCCCGTGGCCTTAACTGGCTGTCCTTCTTCAATGCCTTCGGCCTCGCCTAAAACTACGGCGCCGATCGAGTCTTCATCCAAGTTGAGCGCCAAACCGACGGTGCCGTCTGCGAACTCGAGCAACTCATTCACGGCGCAATCTGGCAGGCCGCTAACGCGGGCAATACCGTCACCGACTTCGGTGACGCGGCCAACTGTGCGCGCCTCAACCGACGGCTTGTAGCCCTCGAGTCCTTTCGTTATTGCTGCTGCGATATCGCCAGCTAGGAGTGTCATTTCAGCCATGTTGATGGTCCTTTCAGATTCGCGACTTCAGTTGTTCGAGACGGGTTCGCACGGTGTCGTCGATGACTTCGTCACCAACGGTTGCAACTAATCCACCCATCACGGTTGGATCAATAACCACCTTGAGATTCACTTTCTTGCCGGTTGCCTTCGTCAGCGCTGCAGACAACCGCTTCTGCTGGTCATCGCTAAGAGCAATTGCGCTGCGCACTTCGGCAAGGAATTCGTTCGAACCACTTGATGAGATTGCTATCACTTCATCGAAGATTGCCGACAAATCCCGCACTTGGCCACTCGCCACGATCATCGAGACAATCTGTGTTGTGCCGCGGTTCGCGCGTGACCCAATTAACGACTCAACAACCTTGAGTTTGGCATCAGTTGGGGTCATGGCGTCGCTAAGTGTGTTGCGCAAACTTTCACTAGTCTCGAATGCGCGCGCGACTGCGTAGAGTTCATTACTGATCACATCTGCCGCGCCCTCAGCTTCGGCAATTGTGTACAACGCGCGGGCGTAAGCCCTGACTTTGGCGGTGCTCATCGACCTGCTCCCACACTTGAAATAAACGACTCAACAAGTTCGTTCTTCACTTGATCAGTCAGCATCGCCTCAACCACTAATGGCGTTGCACGCGACGCAAGCAACGTAATTTCTGCACGAAGTTCATCGGATCCGCGGCCTCGAGCGGCGCTAATGTCCAACTCTGCCTTCGCTTCGAGTTCCGCGACTTCCGCCTCAATGCGAACGCGGCCTTCCGCCAACACGGAAACAGCTTGTGCATCGGCTTCGGCCAACATGCGAGCGCGCTCCCCAGAGATGTCGCCGAGTGCGGCACGAATGTCCTTTGCATCATTCTCGGCGTTTACCTTTGCGGCCGCCGCATCATCGAGTTCTTTCTGAATTCGCTCGGTGCGCGCGGCAAAACTCTTCTTTACCATCGGCCCGGCAAACTTCACCAGAGAGCCAACCACGATGACCGACGCCAAACCACCGTAGATAATTTCAGCGGTTTCTGGCAAGATCCAACTATGCGTGACGGTTATATCCTCGGCCGCCAGCAATGAGACAAATTTCGAATTCATGAATGCGCTCCCTGCATAACTTGTTGCACGGCTTTTTGAACAGCACTCGCATCAGGAGACTTGCCCACTGCAAGCTGCGTTGTGCGTTCAGTAACCGTGGCAACAGCTGCGGCCACTTGGTCGCGCGCTGCTGTTCGAACTGATTCAAGATCCGCTTCTGCTGCTGTGCGCTTGGTATTTATACGCACATTTGCATCGGCAATTCTCGTGGTGCGCTCTTGATCAAGAGTTTGGCGAACGGCATCAACTCTCGCGGCTGCTTCGGCGCGAACCTCTGCAAGGGCCGCTTCGTATTTTGCGACGTCAGACTTGGCGGCCAAGCGAGTGCCGTCTGCCGCCTCAAAATCTTCACGGATGCCGTTGTAACGAGCGTCCATTCCCTTCTTGATTCGAGGGAATAGAAACACGCGCATAATGACCAAAAATACAAGGAACGAAACCCCGCCCGAGATGAGCTCTTTGCCCTCTGGCGCGATGGGATTTGGTCCGGTGCTTTCAGCCACAGGCGTGCCATCCACTGCGCTTGGGTGCACAGAGGAGACAACGCGAACTTGTACCAGTTCACCCTGTCGTGTCGTTACGTGTACTTGCATTGGGATCAGGCGAACTTGAGCAGAATGAACGCAACGAAGCCGATAAGTGCGAGCGCCTCGGTGAACGCAACACCGAGGAACATCGTGGTGCGAACCATGCCTGCGGACTCTGGCTGGCGAGCCATCGCTTCGATTGCCTTACCGAAAATCATGCCGATTCCGATGCCTGGCCCAATGGCTGCGAGACCGTATGCAAGGCCCGCCATCTGAGCAGCCGCATTTGCCTTCGCTTCCGCAGGTGTTAACTCTGCTGCAGTGCGAATACTCGCATACGCAATTCGTGTCAACGCTTCCATTTTCATTTCTCCTTTTTTATGTTTTGTTAGTGGGTATTCGTTTGTGATGATTAATGCTCTGGGTGCGTGGCCCCGCCGATATACACCGCGGTAAGCACCGTGAAGATGTACGCCTGCAGAAACGCAACCAAAATCTCGAACGCCGTAAGGAAGATGAGCAGCGCAAACGGCAGAACGCCGATGGGCACCAGGAACATTCTTTGAGTCTCGGCCTGAATTAGCGATTGCGTGAGCAGGGCGAAGATTACAAGCAGAAGGTGACCTGCCAGCATGTTGGCAAAAAGTCGAACGGCCAAAGAAAACGGACGAACAACCAGGGTTGAAATCAACTCGATTGGAGTAACTAAGATGTATAGCGCTTTCGGAACACCAGGCGGAAACAGCACGCCCTTGATGTAGCCGAAGAATCCTTGATGCTTAATTCCAGTGGCGTTGAAGACAACCCACACCAGCAGAGCCATGAACGCCGGAATACCCATGCGCGCAGTTGCCGACATTTGTATGAACGGGATAATTCCGGGCGCGTTGCACAGATAGATGAACACAAACATCGTTAGCAAAAATGGCGTCCAACCCATGCCGCTCTTGCCCATCGTTTCCATGATGATATTTTTTTCAATGAACTCAATCATTACTTCAGCGAGATTGCGGGTTCCCTTTGGCGCCTTGCGACCATCCTTCGTTGCCGCAATCAAAAAGATGGTGGTGCCGATGAGTGCCGCCAAAATTGAAACGATGACAACTTTGTTGATTCCGGGGACAACATCTTTCCACCGCAGAATCGTGTTGATCGGTGGGAAATAAAAGCCTCGAGCCGACTCGTCGGCTTCGATCGCTACCAATGCCGAAGCAACCCGCACGGACTTTTCGATTGCAAATTGCGCTAAGAGCACAGTGGTCATCCTATTTTCGACTAGTCGTTAGTAGTTGAAGAATTTACGGTTTTGATCTGATTATTCAATTTTGGCTTAATTCCGGGAAATGCGAGCGACAAAGAAACATAGCGCAATTCCCAGAACAAAAGCCCGACGTGCGCAACGACAATAGCCAAACAGAGGGGAAGAAGTTCAACCCATGGAGCGTCGCGAACGACATAAACCGCCGCGGCGACAATTCCCAATCGCACAATGTAGCCAAACAGTGTGACCCCCATCATGAGCGCGTATGAGATCTTCGCCGTGTAAGACACCATCCATGCTGCCAGTGCGAAATTAGCTAGCACGATAAAAATCCCGTAGCTGCTTGACCATGCGCCGTTGACGCCCCAGATTGCGGCTCCAAGGCCAATAAAAACTGGAGCGACCCACAGGCCGTGCTTGATGATGTCGCGCACGATCGCGGCCTCGGGGGCCGGGCCTGTGTCGTTCATAGCCAGAACCGACACGAACGAGGACTCATTGACCTTGGCCATGACTAATTCGCCCCGTTCACGTGTTGTCGCCGTGCTGGTGGCTGGTGGCTTCGGCGTGGCGCCGCTTTTGCATTTCGCTCATGCGGCCGTCATAGACGTACCACATTCGCACGAAACTGCCGACTAACGAGAGAACCGTCAACACGATCGTGAACAGCGGGCGCGTGTTTGTCAAAGAGTCGACGCCGAGCCCGATCAATAAAAAGACCCCAGCGGTAATCGCCATGTCGGGGCCGCGACCGAGCGTGTCGTCGCCTGGTCCCATGCGTGCCGTCTTACCCATTTTTTTGGGTATCAACAACTTTTTCAGTAATCCCATCTCACGCCCTAAGTCATCCGGCCGATCATCCCCCAAAAGGGCGTCTCGGGCACTTGTGAATACGGGTACAAACTAGACGGAATAAGGCTCAGACGCCAAACCGCTCGTGCGTTTGTGCAGTTAAATACTTTCTTCGGTAGCGCGAGACAAGCGGGGGTGAAAAACGGTGAAAAGCGCGAGCAATAGCGCCGCCACTAGCAGCGGCGTGAAGTTGGTCGAGCCGCTGTTTAGCGCGGGGTACAGGACGACGGCTGAGAGCAGGCCCGTCCATGCCCACAAAATTACGACCGCGCGGCGAGGGCCATGACCGAGAGCGATCAGGCGGTGGTGCAGGTGGCCGCGGTCGGCAGTGGCAAGGCCCTGCCGATTGATGGTGCGGCGCAAGATCGCAAACAACACGTCGATGATCGGCACACCGAGCACCAGCAACGGGATGAACAGCGGCGCCAGAAAAAAATATGTCTGCCCGCTAAAGGCCTGCGACGCCGGGTCGGCGCGACCGCCGACGACGCTCGTCGAAGTCGCCATCAACAGACCGAGCACGAGCGCGCCGCTGTCGCCCATGAAGATTCGCGCGGGGTTGAAGTTGAAGGGCAAGAACCCAACGCAGATTCCGACAGTGATGATTGCGATCAGCGGCCCGATGTTGGGCTCGGCGAGTAAACCAAGATCGCCGAGGTGTTTGCTGTACACAAAAAATGCTGTCGCGGCGATGCCGACTATGCCTGCCGCCAAACCATCGAGGCCGTCGATCAAGTTGATGGCCTGCGTCATGCCCAACAACCACAGCACAGTGAACAGCGGGATCCAATCGTTCGAGAGCACGAACACATCGAGAAACGGCACGCGAAAATAAAACATCGTCACGCCGAACCACACCAGCACGAGGGCAGACGCGATTACCCCCGTGACTTTCATCGGTGCCGATACTTCGCGGATGTCGTCGATGAAGCCGAGCGCAAAAATTACTGCTGCTGCAATCAGCACTCCGACAATCTCCGAGTTGTTGTCAAACAACGGACCGAAACGATCCATTCTGCTGGCGAGCGCGAGAGCAACAACGAGGCCAATGAAAAACGCGATGCCGCCGACATCTGGCGTCGGCACCGGATGACTACGGCGCTCGTCTGGTTTGGCCATCCATCCTCGTCGACGCGCGACGATGGTGACGACTGGCGTGCTGACGGCGGTCGCGATTGCGGCGCCTGCGCCGACAATAAGATAGCCGCCGAGATCTACCACGCTATTTTGGGTAAACGGGAAACTTCGCGCATAGCGCGGCAACCTTGGCGCGTACTTCTGATACCGCAGTTGGGTTGTTGCGATCGCGCAGCGTCGTGGCGATGTACTGTGCGATCAGCGCCATCTCTGGCTCGCGCATACCTTGAGTTGTTACAGATGGCGTACCGATGCGCACGCCGGAAGTTACGAACGGGCTGCGGGGGTCGTTTGGGATGTTGTTCTTGTTCAGCGTGATGCCCGCGCTGTCTAGAACGAGTTGAGCCTCTTTGCCGGTTAAATCCGCATCGAACGGGCGCAAGTCGACGACCATCATGTGCGTATCCGTGCCGCCCGATACGAGGCGAAAGCCCTGCTCGGCCAGCGCTTCTGCCAGCGCCGAGGCGTTGCGCACAATCTGGTGCGCGTACTCGCGAAAGCTCGGCTGCGCCGCTTCGTGAAACGCCACAGCTTTGGCGGCGATGGCATGCTCGAGCGGGCCACCCTGGCTGCCGGGAAACACTGCCTTGTCGATTGCGGCGGCGTGCTGCGCGCTGCTCAAGATGCAGCCGCCGCGCGGACCGCGCAAAGTTTTGTGCGTCGTAAATGTAACCACATCTGCGAACGGCACGGGGTTGGGGTGCGCTCCAGCAGCGACGAGACCGGCGATGTGGGCGATGTCGAACATCATCAGCGCGCCAACTTCGTCGGCGATCGCCTTGAACGGTTCTGGCTCGAGGCGGCGCGGATACGAGGTTGTGCCCGCAACGATCATCTTCGGGCGGTGCTCCTGTGCCAGGTCGCGAATCTGGTCGAAGTCGAGGCGCTCGTCGGTGTCGCTGACGCGAAACGATTTGAAGTTATACAAGATGCCGCTTGCGTTCACGGGCGAGCCGTGAGTGAGGTGACCGCCGTGATCGAGGCTCAGGCCGAGCACGGTGTCGCCAGGCGACAACAGGCCCAAGTACACCGCCATGTTGGCGCTGGCGCCAGAGTGTGGTTGGACGTTGGCATGGTCTGCGCCGAACAGTTGCTTGACGCGAGAGATCGCCAGCGCTTCAATGTCATCGACTACCGCGTTGCCGCCGTAGTAACGCTTGCCCGGATAGCCCTCGGCGTATTTATTGGTCAGCACCGAACCTGTCGCCTCCATTACCGCGGGAGATGTGAAGTTCTCGCTGGCGATCAACTGCAAGCCCGTGCACTGGCGCACGCGCTCTTTGTCGATTAAGTCGAAAATTACAGTGTCGGGGTTTGTCTCGGACGGCCAAGGCATTATTTTGTTCCTTTTTGTTCTAGCTCTTGTTGTTCTAGTTCCTGTTTTTCTATTTCTGATAGTTGGGCAACGCGACGCTCGTGGCGGCCGCCCTCGAAGGGCGTTGTCAAAAACGTGTGCAAGATTTCGTCAGCAAGCACGAACGAGACCACTCGCCCGCCCATCGACAAGACGTTGGCGTCATTGTGCGAGCGGGCCATCATCGCTAGGTAAACGTCGTTACACAATGCGGCGCGCACGCCGCGCACCTTATTGGCCGCGATCTGCTCGCCCTGGCCGCTGCCGCCTAACACGATGCCAAAGTCGGCGGCGCCGTCGCGCACCGCTCGCCCGACTGCCGCGCAAAATGGCGGGTAGTCGACGCTCTCTGTCGAGTTCGTACCCATGTCTATGACAGTGTGCCCGTCGCGCTTGAGCACCTCAATTAGGTGCGACTTGATCTCAAAACCAGCGTGGTCTGAGCCGATTGCGATTCGACGCAACTGAGTGGGTTGACCTGCGCTTGTCATTGCCTCCGAGCATAGGTCGTGTGCGCAATGTGAACCATAATGTTGAGTGCCATGACTCTCGACCCACGCACGCCAATCTTGGTGGGTCAGGGCCAGGTTTCGCAGCACACCGACGATCTCACAACCGCGCTCGACCCGATTGCTTTGATGGCTGCCGCGGTCACGGCGGCGATCAGCGATGCGTCGCTGCGCGACGTCCCAGATGTCGACGCGATCTTCGCGGTGCGCTCGCTGTCAACGAAGCACGCCAACCCCGCTCTCGCCGTGGCACAACTTCTGGGCATCTCGTCGCGTCGCTTTGCTCTCACGCCACACGGCGGCAACATGCCCCAATCTCTCGTCAACCTCGCGGCACAACAGATCGCAGCCGGAGAGATGAGCATGGCCATCCTCACTGGCGGCGAAGCAACCCGCACGCGCAATCGAGCGCGCAAAAACGGCGTCAATCTTTCGTGGACGGCCGGCGGTACGGGCGACACGACACCCGAGTCGATAGGCGAAGACCTGTTGATGAACCACGCCATCGAGATCGATCGCAAGATCGCCATGCCGATTCAGATCTACCCGATGTTCGAGACCGCAATTCGCGCCGCTTCTGGCCGCGGCGTTGACGAGCACCAGCAGTTCATCGGCGAATTGTGGTCGCGGTTTAGCCATGTTGCCGCAACTAACGAAACGGCGTGGATACGCAAGTCGTACTCGGCGAGCGAAATTACGACGCCAAGCCCGACCAACCGGGTGATCGGATTTCCGTACACAAAGCTGATGAACTCGAACAACGACGTCGACATGGGCGCGGCGCTAATCATTTGCTCTGTCGAGCGCGCGCAGGCTCTAGGAATAGGGCAAGACAAGTGGGTGTTCTTGCACTCGGGCACCGACTGTCACGAACATAACTTCGTCTCGCACCGCGACACCTTCGCCGAAACACCCGCCGTGCGACTCGGCGGCGAGATGGCGTTGCACCTGGCCAACAAGACCATCGGCGAAATCGACATTGTCGACTTGTACTCGTGCTTCCCGTCAGCCGTGCAACTCGGCGCAGCCTCGCTTGGCTTGTCGATCGACAGCCAACTCACGCGCACGGGCGGCCTTAGTTTCAACGGCGGTCCGTGGAACAACTATGTGATGCACGCGATCGGCACAGTGATGCGCGACCTGCGCGCGGCGCCACAACAGACCGCACTCGTGTGGGCCAATGGCGGCTACGCCACCAAGCACGCCTTCGGCATCTACGCGATGACTCCGCCCACCAACGGCTTTCGCCACGGCTCGCCGCAAAAAATGGTTGACTCGCTACCGCGGCGCGCAGTCGCAGATGCCGCGCAGGCAGTTGGGCCTGCAACGATCGAGGCCTACAGCGTGATGCACGACCGCGACGGCGCACCCGAAATCGTTAACGCCGCGGTGCTACTCGCCGACGGGCGCCGCGCCTGGGCCACGTCGAGCGAGAAAGATTTAGCGACGGTGATGACTATTGGCGAGTGGGTCGGCACTCCGGCGACGCTCACCAGCGACGGCGCGCTGCACTGTTAATTAGCGCGCCCCGCCGCGATTCGTGGCTTGCCAGTCAGATCGTTGCCGATCTGCACATCGACAAAGCCTGCACCGTCAAACAACTCGCGCACGGCTTCGCCCTGGCGGTAACCGATCTCGCACACGAGCCATCCACCGCTGGTTAACCACTCGCCAGCGCCGTCGATGATTGTGCGCAGCGCCACCAACCCATCGCTGCCCGAATAAAGGGCAACGTGCGGCTCGTACCTGCGCACGTCGGCGGCAACTTCGTCGTCGTGTTCGGCGATGTATGGCGGGTTGCTAACGAGCAAATCAACTTTGTTACGCAGCGACGACGGCAACGCCTCGTACCAACTGCCCTGAGCGATGCGCACCTGCGTCGCCGCCCGGCCAATGCCAGCCAGATTGGCACGCGCCACGTCGAGCGCGTCGCTCGACGCATCGGTCAACAACACGTCTGTCGTCCCAAGTGAGAGTTCGCTCGCAATCGCCAGGCCTATCACGCCGCTGCCCGTGCCCATGTCGACGATCTGCAACGGCCGCGACAATCGCATTTGCATCTCGCGCGCCAAACCGAGCGCGAAATCTACGACCTGCTCGGTCTCGGGTCGCGGTATCAGCACGCGCTCGTCGACCATCACGTCGAGGTGCCGAAACGCCCAACGGCGCATCACATATTGCAGTGGCTCGCCGCCCAAACGACGCGCCACCATCTTGTGCACATTGCCGGCCATCGTTATCGTGACACTGCTGTTTAGTTCGGCGATGAACTCGTCGCGGTCGCAACCGCTGGCGTGTTCGCAGATCCACCTTGCCTCGTTGCCGTCACCAAGTTGCTCGGTAACCCGCGCGAGCATTTCGCGCCATGAGACAGCATCTTGTTGTGACATTGCCCAGGCTCAGTTGTTGTTGGCGCCCGCCAACTGCTCAATTTGAAACTGTTGCGTTAGCGCATCGATGACGCCGTCGAGATTGCCCAACAACACATCTTGCAACTGATACAACGTAAAGCCGATGCGGTGATCGGTGATGCGATTTTCTTTGAAGTTATAGGTGCGAATCTTTTCGCCGCGACCACCCTTGCCGACCTGGGCCTTGCGCTCCGCCGAGGCCTTCTCTGCGGCCTCTTCCTCGCGTAACTTGAGCAACCGCGAGCGCAACACGACCATCGCTCGCGCCCTGTTTTGCAACTGGCTGCGCTCGTCCTGCATCGCGACAACCACGCCGCTCGGTCTGTGCGTGATGCGCACGGCCGAGTCTGTTGTGTTAACGCCCTGACCGCCCGGGCCGCTGGCGCGATAGACATCGATTTGCAAATCTTTTTCGTCGATATGTAGGTCTACTTCTTCGGCTTCAGGCAAAACCATCACCGTCGCCGACGAGGTGTGAATGCGCCCCTGGTTTTCGGTCACCGGCACTCGTTGCACTCGGTGCGGGCCGCCCTCAAAGCGCATCCGCGTCCATGCCGACTCTCCCTTGATCGAGACGACCGCCTGATTGATGCCGCCCATCGGCGAGTTGTCGAGCGACAGCACTTCGAAAACCCAACCCTGTTTCACCGCGTAGGCCTTGTACATGTCGAACAAATCGTGCGCAAACAAGTTGGCCTCTTCGCCGCCTTCGGCGCCGCGAATTTCTACTATCAAGTTCTTGCCGTCGTTGGGGTCTGTTGGCAGCAGCAAAAACTTGAGTCGCTCCTCTAATTCGCCTAGGCGCACCTGCGCCGCGTCTAATTCTTCTTGCAGCTGCTGCCGCTCTATGCCAGTTGCGTCGGCGATCAGTTCGCGGGCCGCCTGCGAGTTGCCCTCGGTGGATTGATACTCGCGGATGCACTCGACCAGCGGTGTCTGTTGCTTGTAGCGGCGAGAGGCATCGCGTAACTTGGTCTGATCGCCGAGCACTTCGGGGCTCGCCAAACTCGCCTCTAATTCGCGATATTCGGTTTCGATCTGCGCAAGTCGTTCGAGCACGACAATCAGACTACGCCGTGTTTACGAGCGAAATTGATCAACAACAGCGAACCTCGCTGGTTTTCGCAGCGCCGACGCCAACTGTTGCATCGAAGGCAACACGTTGTTCGGCGCGACAGCTAGCACGAGCTCGGCATCGGGCGCCAAGCGAAGTCGCGCGTCTGCGGCGAATGCAACCAGATCGGTATCGACGATCGCGCTGCACACGACAACCACTGTCCGGCTATTCGTGTCGCCGATCGCCACGCACGGCGTTGGGTCTTTGAGATTGTCGCGCGCGACAGGTGGTTCGGCACGCTTCAGATTAGTTGCGCCGATTAGTTGCGGGTCGGCGATCAAGATCTCGCGATACAACCGCTCCGCGCCCAGTTGATTGAGCGGGTGCTTGGGCGCGCCGAGTTGACGGTGAGCGCGCACGGTATTCACGACTTTGGTCAGCGACTCGAGCGTCGCCTCGCGGCCATTGACCATCTGAAACATCTCGCGGTCATGCGCGCCAACGCCGATCTCGATGCGCGCGGTCAAATCGCCATCAACACCAGACGTATCGTCAACGACGCGACACACCTCGAGACCCAAAACCTCGCCCGACAAGACTCCGTGCTCACAAACCAGGTCGGCGCCCGACCGCTCGATCATTGGCGCGAATTTGATGTGCTCGCTAGACGCGGTCAGGTTCGCACCAACAACTGCCGGCACAGCGGCAACAAGTCGGTTGTCGCGAACAGACCAAACAGAAATATTTAGTTCGAACAACTCTGCCCGCCTCGCCAGCACGGCAGCTGCGTCTGCATCGTCGACAATCACGTTGACGCTGTGCAACTTGTTCTTATTCATCAATAACAACGCTGGGCCGAGCCCAGCCTGGACAGACTGCGTAATCAAGACCCAGCCGATCGAGCCGTCGACGCCTGAAGCGCCCAGCGCAAACCCAACTGTGTCGAGTTTGTTCTTTGCCCTGGTTGTTGCTGCGACCGTTGCAACCGAGGTCGTCGCGACCAGAGATTGCAATCGCAGCGCCGCGAGGCGCGCGTCGTGATCGTTTGCCACGGCCGTAACCCCGGCTTACGCCGAAGGCTGCTTGGCGATTTCGGTGAGAAACTCGTCGTTGTTCTTGAAGGTCTTGAGACGATCAATGAGTAACTCGAGGCCAGGCGCGGCGTTGCCGCCATCGGCCAAACCGCTGAGCACGCGACGCAACTTCCAGACCATCTGCAATTGCTTGCGATCAAACAGCAACTCCTCGTGGCGAGTGCTTGATGCATCGACATCGATTGCCGGATAGATGCGTCGCTCCGCAATCTTGCGATCGAGGCGAAGCTCCATATTGCCTGTGCCCTTGAACTCTTCGAAAATTGCGTCGTCCATTCGGCTGTTCGTCTCGACGAGCGCGGTGGCCAAAATTGTGAGGCTACCGCCCTCTTCGATGTTGCGCGCCGCACCGAAGAATTTCTTAGGTGGATACAGGGCGCCAGCGTCGATACCGCCCGACATGACTCGACCAGTTGCTGGCGCGGCCAAGTTGTAGGCGCGCGACAAGCGCGTGATGCCGTCCAAAATAATGACGACGTCTTGCCCCGTCTCGACCATGCGCTTGGCCTTCTCGATGCACAACTCGGCGATCTGGATGTGCTCTTCTGACGGTCTGTCGAACGTCGAGGCGATGACTTCGCCCTTGACCGTGCGCCGCATGTCGGTAACTTCTTCTGGGCGCTCGTCGATCAACAATACGATGAGTTTGACCTCGGGGTGATTGCGCTCGATCGAAGTCGCGATTGTTTTCATGACCGTCGTCTTGCCAGCTTTCGGTGGCGAAACGATGATGCCGCGCTGACCCTTGCCGATCGGCGAGATCAAGTCAATGATTCGCGCCGTCATGTTGTTCGGGTCGGCAGAATTCTCGAGGATCAGTTTCGAGTCTGGGAATAGCGGCGTGAGGTCTTCAAAACGAGGACGCGTCTTCATCTTGTCGACGTCGATGCCATTGATCGTGGCGACGTCGAGCATCGCGGGATTCTTCTCGTTGCGGCCCGCTGGTTTGGCCATGCCCGTGACCTGGTCACCCTTGCGCAAGTTGTACTGGCGCGTGAGTCGAACCGACACGTAAGCATCGGCGCTGCTCGGGAGATAACCATTGACGCGCAAGAAGCCGTAGCCCTCGTCGCGCAAATCTAAAATTCCAGTAACTGCTACTGGCTCGGTACTAATTGGCTCGGTGCTCTCTGGCTGGGGCTGAGAATCAGACGACTCGTACCGATCGCTACCCTGCGGGCCCTCGTCGCGCGGCCCTTTGCCACGGCGGCGACGGCGACGACGGTTGCGATCGGCTTCGTCGCTGGTGTTGCTGCTGCTGTTGCTGCTGTTGTTGTTGTAACGCGGGTTCTGACCCTGACGCTGATACCCGCCCTGATTGTTCGGACGATTACCGCGATTTGGCGCGGGGCTCTCGCTAGCGCGGCGAGCATCGGGGGCGATTGGCGTGCCTTCGTGCTCGGCCAATTCGATCTCCCATTCAGAAAGTGCTTCGCCGTTGGCGCCCAGGGCGCGCGGCGCTTTCGGCGACACCGGTTCAGTCGATGATGGCGACGGCGACACCGACGCTGTCGATGACGATGACGATGACGATGACGAGTTTGCTGCGGGCGCGGCGACCTTGGCGGGCTTGGCCTCAACGGCTGCCGGCTTTGTCGAATCGAGTATCAAGTCGATAAGGTCCGCTTTTTTAGCACGCGCTACCGATTTCACTCCGAGCGCTGAGGCGATTGCCACCAACTGCTCGCGATCTTTCGCTTCGAGTGCGGATTGTTCAAGGGCTCCAGAGGCCACAAGTCCTGCTTTCTATAGTTATTGCAAGCTGCTTTTTATTTGCCCTGATATGAGCGAATGTTTTCTATTGATGCGCTTTACCAGTTGAACCGCTGCGCGGAACGCGAAACTTTGCGTCGCTAACTGCGGGTTTTACTCAGGAATCTGAGGTGCATACAATTATACCGCACCAAATGGCGATGCGACAACCATTGTCGAGTATTACTTGCGGGCCGCCACGAAGGCCTTGACGGTCGCCAGGTCGTTGGGCAGATCGGTGCTGTGCTCGGCGCGCTCGTAGATATCGGCCAAGTGCTCCGGCAACGGCGGTTCGAGACCCGTCGCGCGCATCACTGCGTCGGGAAACTTGGCGGGGTGCGCGGTGGCGAGGGTGATCGTAGGTATGCCCGGTTCGGCGCAGGCCTCGGTGGATGCGATGCCGACCGCGGTGTGCGGGTCGACGAGCATGCCCGTGTCTTGAAAGACGCGGTGCATCGTGGCAATAGTTTCATCATCGTCGCTTCGGTGCGCTCGGAACACCGGTTTGACCCAGGCGTCAAATTGGTCGTTGCCAATCGACATCTTGCCCGTCGCACGAAAGTCTTGCAATTGCTCAGCCGTCGCGGCGCCGTCGCGATTGTTGATGTCAAACAGCAGACGCTCAAAATTCGATGAAACCTGAATGTCCATGCTTGGGCTCAGTGTCGGCATGACTTCAGTCATCGACATCGTGCGCGACTCGAAAAATCTCGTCAAGATGTCATTGCTGTTAGAGCCAACGACCAGGTGGCGAATGTTGGCGCCCATCTGTCGCGCGATCCATCCCGCCAGCACGTTGCCGAAGTTGCCTGTCGGCACGCTGAACGAAGCCCCGCGCTCGGGCACGCTGCGACCGAGCGACTCGATCGCCGTGAAGTAGTAAACGGTCTGGGCCATGACTCTGGCCCAGTTGATCGAGTTGACGGCCGAGAGATTCTGACCATCGCGAAACTTGGCGTCGTTAAACATCGCCTTGACCAAGTCTTGGCAATCATCAAAGGTTCCATCAATGGCCACCGTGCGGACGTTCGGCGCGTCGATCGTCGTCATCTGTCGGCGCTGAA
>Ga0209491_10004174_pt1 | contig 22616 bp, 28 predicted proteins | sample BON02_FD_187213 | JGI IMG/M metagenome (GOLD analysis project Ga0209491, IMG submission 187213) | Freshwater microbial communities from Lake Bonney liftoff mats and glacier meltwater in Antarctica - BON-02 (SPAdes) (version 2) | ecosystem: Environmental > Aquatic > Freshwater > Ice > Glacier... | reverse complement strand
CCTCAAGTTTTGGGACGTTCCTGTTCCATATTCATCTAGCTATTAAATACAGCTAAAGATTAGCTCCAATTTTGACTAATATTTGTCTCCCCGATCGCCATATCATACATCAATTCAGCAACGCCGAGAAGTATGCTTATCTAGCGACTTTTGAAGAGATCGCCGAGAATGATTTTAATCTAAATATTCCCAGGTATGTAGATACCTTTGAGGAAGAGGAGGAGATCGATATTATGGCAGTACAGACGGAGATTGAAGGGTTAGAGGCGAAGTTAGTCGGGATTAAAGAGACGATGGCGGGGTATTTGGCGGAGTTGGGATTTTAGTTATTTGACGTGACAATGCAATTGCATTACTCTAGAAATAGAGTTTCATCGTAAATTTAGAGGTTGTGATGGTTACAACAATATCTACGTTAACCGATCGATATCAGACTACAGTTCCCGATCCGATTCGGAAGCTGCTGGGTTTGAGTAAGCGCGATCGCATTTGCTACACGATTGAGGCTGATGGTAAGGTTACAATTTCTCGCGTACAAGAGCCAGAAAATGACCCAATCTTGGGGCAATTCTTGAATTTTATCGCCAAGGATATCGCCCAAAATCCTCAACACATCAAGGCAATTAGCCCCGATCTAGTGGAGCGGATTCGAGTTCTGGTTGATGGTGTCGATGTCGATGTCGATCTCGATGCACCGCTTGCGGATGAGGATGAGTAAGTTTGGCTATAAGTTCGATTGTCATTAATGATTGGAATATATTCGCCCATGGACTTTTTCTCGATCGAGTTGAGGAGCTAACGATCCAGGTTGAGAGTTTGCAGCAGAAGTATCCAAATCATTACCAGCAAAAAAATGCCACAAAACGACTAGCAGCGATTTATAAGTTGGCATTTGATGTAATTCCTCAAGATCCGACTCGGAGCGAATATCGCCCGTCTTGGAAAGGTGCTCCACTTGGGGAAACCCCAAGACCGCACTTTCCGCAGAGTAATACGCTAGGTGAGGAGTATAAACATTGGTTTAGAGCTAAGTTTTTTCAGCAGTACCGCTTATTTTTTCGATACCATCAAGAGAGTAAAATTATTGTCTATGCCTGGGTGAATGATGAGAAATCTAAACGAGCTTATGATAGTAAAACTGATGCTTATCTTGTGTTTCAAAAGATGTTAGATAACGGTCATCCTCCCAATGATTGGCAGCAGTTGTTAATAGAGGCAGAGGTTGAATCGAGTCGTTTGGTTAATATAATATCTGAAACTAGATGAGATATATCGAAGTTGGTGGGGAGATCGATCGAGATAATCGATTGATTCTAAAATACACTCTTCATATTCTGCATAATAACTTTTCATACAGCATTATAAAATGAGCGCAGATTTTGAAGATAACACCTAATCATGGAGGAAAAATATGAGTCCTTTAGTCGAACAGATGATCCAGCAGATCGATCGATTGTCGCTGGTGGAACAGGTGCAGATCTTGCAGCATATCGCCGGACAGATCGGCGATCGATTTCACGAAATCGAGCCAACTCCTACAACGAGCTTTGCCTCTATGAGTACCGAAAAGATTGCAGCAATGGCACAATCTACGACTTTAAATGCGGTCAAAGAACTGCATAGTAAGGGAATTTCTACTTATGGAATACAGGATGGGATGATTTATGAAACTAAGCCTAATGGCGATCGATCGCCGTTAGTAGAACATCTCGGATGAGGAATCAACCGAGATTAGTGATGATTGCTGGTTCCAATGGGGCAGGTAAATCGACAATTACCGCACAATTTCGACAGGATGCAAGTTTCCCGATTAATTATATTAATCCCGATGAAATCATCCTTACGAATGCCCAAATCATCGCGATCTCCGATCGAGCGGCGAGAATCTTCGGTAAGCGGATTAATATCGAAATTGTAGATGTGTAGTGATTAAATATGAGATATATCGAAGTTGGTGGGGAGATCGATCGAGATAATCGATTGATTCTAAAATACACTCTTTATGTTCTGTATAATAACTTTTCGTACAGCATTATAAAATGAGCGCAGATTTTGAAGATAACACCTAGTCATGGATGAAAAATATGAGTCCTTTAGTCGAACAGATGATCCAGCAGATCGATCGATTGTCACTGGTGGAACAGATTCAGATCTTGAAGCATATAGCTGGACAAATCGAGCAGTCTGTGGGAGATATACCTGTAGAACCCAAGTATAAGATTACAGATTTCTTCGGAAAGTCTCCCAATCTTACCAACGGAATGGATGCTCAGGAATGGGTGAATCAATTACGAGATGAATGGGAAGACCGAGACGCTTGGAGAACGACGGCATGAAGGTAAAAGATGCTTTTAATGGGGTAGCTAAAGTCTTTTTAGATACTGCTCCTATAGTTTACTATGTCGAAGCTCATCCCATTTTTGGAGATGTGGCACGGGCAATATTTTCACTAATAAATGAGATGCAAATACAGGCGGTAGCGTCTCCAGTAACGTTAGCTGAATGTGTAGCTTTACCGATTCGGCTGGGTCAGTTGGACGTAAGGCAAGTTTACACGAATTTGCTGACGAATACGGAGGGGGTTTTAATGGTGGATATCGATGCAGCCATTGGAGAACGAGCGGCAGAATTAAGAATTCAATATGGGTTTAAATTGCCGGATGCTTTACAGGTGGCGACGGCGATAGCTTCTGATTGCGATGCGTTTTTGACGAATGATACAGCGTTGAAGAAGATGAAAGAGTTAAGAGTTTTAGTGTTGATCGATTTAGAGGTTTGAGTAATGATTAGTTATTGGAAGGATCTTGATTATGATTCCTAAAAAATGGGAAGTGGGGACAATTGAAAAAGGAGTTAAACTTTTGTCTGGACAGCATATAGAAAGTTCATTTTATAATGAAGATGGCTTAGGAGTAGCCTATTTAACAGGTCCTGCTGATTTCTATAACAAGAAAATTAATGTTACTAAATATACTGAACATCCAAAGGTGATGTGTCAGAAAGAAGACATTTTAATAACCGTAAAAGGTTCTGGTACTGGCAAGTCGGTATTAGCAGATGGAAAATATTGTATTAGTAGACAGTTAATGGCTATTCGTCCCAAAAGTATGGACGTAGAATTCATCTATTTTGTAATCCAAAGCAATGAAGAAAGATATGCAACCATGTCGGCGGGATTAATCCCTGGAATAACAAGAGAAGATGTTCTAAAAACGCCATTATTAATTCCACCACTTCCAGAACAACGTAAAATCGCTGAAATTCTTAGTACTTGGGATGACGCGATCGAATCCCTAGAGCAACTAATCACCGCCAAGCGCAAGCTCAAACAGGGGCTAATGCAGCAGCTATTGACAGGTAAGAAGCGATTTAAGGAGTTTGAGGGTAGCGAGTGGAAGGAATATCTACAAGGTAAAGTCGCTCGATTTTATAACGGACGAGCATATAAATTATCTGAGTGGGAAGAAACTGGAACACCTGTAATTAGACTGCAAAATCTCACAGGTAGAGGAAATGATTTTTATTATTCTAATCTTGAGCTTTCCGAACACCAATATGTAAATTATGGCGACCTTCTATATATGTGGTCTGCAACTTTTGGAGCGCATATCTGGAAAGGCGAAAAAGCAATTTATCATTATCATATTTGGAAAATAGAATGTGATTCTAATCTATTAAACAAAAGGCTTTTTTATTACTTACTCGATTTTGAGACAGCGCAAAGGATGAGCAAGTCAAACGGTATGGGAATTCTTCATATAACAAAGGCTACGATGGAATCTACAAAAATAAAACTTCCATCATTGAAAGAGCAAGAGCAAATAGCTTCTACTCTTTCTGTTACTGACACTGAAATCTCAATTCTAAAAACTCAACTAACCGCCTATAAACTTCAAAAGCGTGGCTTAATGCAGCAACTATTAACAGGTAAAAAACGAGTCAAAATCTTAGCGGAGACAACAACATGACACTAAATCAACTCTTACTCACAGTCGATCGATCTCAATAATAAAGCCCCTCTAGCTTAATAATATGAAAACCCAATCAAAAGTTCTCAATCAACTAAAAATCCTTGAAGCCATCTGCTCTCAAGGCGATACCGATGAAGCTATTCAACAAACTCTAACCAAAATTATCAACCAAGAATTAGAGACAGCTCAACATAAAAATGCCCAACTGATCGGAGAAATCCAAGCGTTTGAACGACAATATCAAATGTCCTCAGCCCAATTCCACCAGCGATTCCATACTGGAGAACTCGGCGACGATCTTGAATTTGTAGAATGGAATGCCCTGTATCAAATGTCCAACTCTCTCAATCAACGTATCACCCTATTACAATCTAACTAAACTGAATGCTTGTTGAGAACTATCTGACCCAAATTAAAGTCAAACTTCTAGCCAGCCCAGTTGTTAAATCTTTTACCGTCGTCAAAGAACGGGCAATTTCAGATAGTGGATACTTTCGCGCCAGGTTAACCCTAAGTAATGATGACTTTATAGAAATCGTCGAATTCTTTATCGTTAAAAACCAAACCATTGTCACCGAAACCTATCGGTATCAATGGATGGACGAAACTAAACAGCAACTTCGGAAACGGTGGGATAACGTCGAACATTTTCCCAACTTAGCTAATTTTCCGCACCACGTTCATATCCTCGAAGAAACAAACGTTTACCCCAGCCAATCGTGGAATATTCTCGAAATCATTGACTATATCGAAGATGAATTAGCCACTCGAACGGACACCCCAACTTAAACCATGAATACCCATCCCGCCGATTGGCTCGAAGATATCATTTCGCTCCTCCCCGCCGTTACGCTGCTCCAACAGATCGGTTACACCTATCTCACCCCCACCGAAGCCCTCGCCCAACGCGGCAACAAACGATCGCCCATCATCCTCACCGATATCCTCACCGCCCAACTCCGCCGCCTCAATCAGATCGCAGCTAAAGGTAAGATCTACCCCTTCAGCGATGCGAATATTCAAGCCGCCGTAGACGAGATCGCCAAGTGTCCCTACAATGCCCTTTACACCACCAGCCAACACCTCTACGACCTGATTACCCTCGGTAAAAGCTTCGACCAAACGATCGATGGCGATAAAAAGAGTTACAGCCTCAACTATATCGACTGGCACAATCCCGCCAATAACGTCTACCACGTCACCGACGAATTTGAGATCGAACGGTGTAACAGCACCCAAACCCGCCGCCCTGACTTGGTGCTATTCGTGAATGGGATTCCCTTAGTCGCGATCGAATGCAAGCGTCCCGACCTCAAAGACGCAGTAGACCAAGGCATCAGCCAACACCTCCGCAACCATCGCCTCGACGAAATCCCCCATTTCTTCTGTCTAACTCAAATCCTCCTCGCCGTCTCCCAAAATGCCGCCCAGTATGGCACCACCGCCACCGATAAAGAATTTTGGGCAGTCTGGAAAGAGGAAGATGCAACGAGAGCAGATACCGAACTCGCTACCCTGATTAATACTCCCCTCACATCCACCCAAACCGCCTCAATCCTCTCCTGGCGGGAACCCTGGCAACAGGCGAAGATGACCGAAATCTGGGCGGCTGGCAGCCGTCGAGTCTCCACCCAAGACCGCGCCCTTTATAGTCTCCTCACCCCCGCGCGACTGCTCGAACTGATTTACGGCTACATCATCTTCGATGCTGGCACTAAGAAGATCGCCCGTTACCAGCAGTATTTCGCCGTTAAAGCCACACTCGATCGAGTCAAGCAGGTGCGGGGCGATGCTTCCCGTCAAGGCGGTGTCATCTGGCATACAACGGGCAGCGGTAAGTCATTAACGATGGTGATGTTGGCGAAAGCTTTGGTACTGGATCAAACTATCCTCAACCCGAAGATCGTTCTAGTGAACGATCGCATCGACCTCGACGACCAACTCAAAACTACCTTCAAAAACTGTGGCGCGGGAGTAGTCCAGGCGAAGAATGGTCATCACCTGATGGAATTGGTCAACGAACCCAAAGCCGAAATTATTACCACCGTCATCGATAAGTTCGAGACAGTAGCCAAAGAGCAGACCAAAAACGAGAGCCGTGATATCTTCGTCCTGGTAGATGAATCCCATCGATCGCAATACGGGCAGACTCACGCCAAGATGAAGAATGTCTTTCCCCACGGCTGTTATATCGGCTTTACCGGAACGCCATTACTCAAAAAAGACAAAAGTACCGCCCACAAATTCGGTGGCTTCATCCACACCTACACCATGCCCAAAGCCGTTGGCGATAAAGCCGTCGTCCCCCTAATCTATGAAGGGCGCGAGAGTGAATTCCAAAACACCCAAGCTGTCGATAAATGGTTCGAGCGGATTACCAAAAACCTCACCGAACAACAAAAAGCCGACCTCAAGCGTAAGTTTAAAAGTGCCGAACCCCTGTATGAATCCACCGCACGGATGGCAGAAATCGCCTACGATATCGGTAGTCATTTCACCAAACATTTCCAAGGTACGGGTTTAAAAGGACAGTTCGCCACCTCCAGTAAACGCGCCGCCATTCAATACAAGAAGCTGCTGGATGAATATGGCGAAGTGCGATCTGAAGTCATCATTTCTGCTCCCGATACCCGCGAAGACAACGACAGCGTAGATGAAGCCGATCTCCCTGAAGTCCAACGGTTCTGGAAAGATCGCAGCAATCGTCATGGTAATCCCCAGAAGTATCAAGACAACTTAATCGAAAAGTTCAAGTCAGGCGACGATGCCGATGTCCCCGACATTCTAATCGTCGTCGATAAACTGCTCACAGGCTTTGACGCACCGCGTAATGCCGTGCTCTACATCGATAAACGCCTCAAAGAACATAATATTCTCCAAGCGATCGCGCGCGTGAATCGCATTTTTGCAGGGAAAGAAGAAGGATTAATTATCGACTATCGGGGCATCTTTGGGGAAATGAACGATGCCCTCAAAATCTATGCCGCCCTAGAGCGAGAAGGATTCGAGCGAGAGGATATTATCGGCGCATTAGTCAACATCCAAACTGAAATCGCCAAACTCTCCACCCTCCACGCGATCGTCTGGGATGTCTTCAAAGGTGTCACCAACCATCAAGACACCGAAGCAATGCAACAATGGCTCCAACCCCAAGACCTGCGGGATGCCTTCTACGATGCCCTCAAAGACTTCACTCGCACTCTCCGACTAGCATTGAGTAACGCCCACTTCCAAGAGACTACCCCCGAACCAACCAAGCAACGCTACACCCAAGATCTGAAGTACTTTCTCAACCTTCGCGCCGCCATCAAACAACGCTACGCCGAGACGGTAGATTATTCCGTGTTTGATGCCCAAATTCGCAATATGGTACAGCGGGAAATCGGCGCAGACGAGGTTAAAATCATCGTCCCATCCGTCGATATCTTTGAACTCGACAGGTTTGAAGCCGAAATCGACAGCATCAAAGGGGATGCCGCTAAAGCTGACGCGATCGCCGCGAGGGTTAAGAAAACCATTACCGAAAAACTCGAAGAAGACCCGATTCTCTACCTGCGATTGAGCGAACTAATCCAATCGGCGATCGATGCCCACCGTGCCAAACGCCTCAGTGATTTAGAATACCTCCAGCAGATGCAGGAACACTTAGAAACCGCTCGGACGAAAGGGGCTAGTGCCGTTCCCGCTAGCATCAGACACAGAGAGCAAGCCAGAGCCTATTACAACGTCCTCAAGGACAAATTAACTGGCACGATCGACGATGTAGAATTACTTGCTACCTTAGCTGCGGGAATCGACGATATTATTACCAGTAACAAAGTCCGCGACTGGTATACCAACCAGGATATCCAGAACCGGATGTTAGACCAAATCGATGACTTGGTACACTCACTCAAGCAAACGTATCAGCTATTTATTCCTTGGGGTGACTTAGATGAAATTATTAGAAAAATCGTCAACATCGCCAAGCACTACGAAATCAATTGAGACGCGCAGCCTCCAGTATGGGAGCAGTACGATTCAATTTGAGCTGGAGTACAGCTCTAGAAAGACCCTGGGCATCGAAGTAAACCCCGATACTAGTGTTTTGGTCAAAGCACCCATTGACGCGCCAATGGACTCGATCGAGCGGATCGTTACCAAACGCGCTGCCTGGATTACCAAACAACAACGACAGTTCGCCAAATATGCACCCACTTTACCTGCTGCCGAATATGTCGCTGGTGAAGGCTATCGCTATCTCGGACGACAGTACCGCTTGAAGCTAATTGAAGTGAGTGATGTCGAATTAGTTAGATTGTGGCGGGGACGATTGGAAGTGTATACCTGTGACTCTAATAATCGACATCAGATCGAGAAGTTAGTGCAAAGGTGGTATCGAGAACGCGCCGCCCTAGTCTATCGGGAGCGTTACAAAATATGTATTCGATTAGTTGCCCCTTATGGGATTGAAGATCGGGGTGGGTTTGAGCTACGCACGATGTCCAAACGGTGGGGGAGTTGCACCAAAGCAGGGAGAATTCTACTCAACCCGCTATTAGTCAGCGCATCGAAGGATTGCATCGACTATGTACTGGTTCACGAACTCTGCCATACGCTGATTCACAACCATTCCCCAGACTTTTATCGATTGCTAGAATCGATCGTCCCCGATTGGAAAACTCGCAGGGATAGTTTAAATATGCGAATCGAACTGAGAGCGATGAGTCCTAATTAGGCAATGTTTTGCAGCCTCGATCTCTGCTTACTTCACAAAACTTTCCACTAAAGAAGAGGATTTGGATTCAGGAACTTCGATAACTTTCGGATTAGATATATGCTATCTTGGTATTTCAATTATTGATTCTGCATAGTTTCTCTGGTAGAGCCGAAGATTTTAGTCATACTCGGATATCCACAAAAATAAAGCCTGTGCGAACTCTAGCTCTAGGCGACCTAGCCTTCGATCCGATTTTGTGGAACGGGTATAAGGAAATTGAGAGCTAGAACTTTGGATCGAGTCGAATTAACTGACCTGATTGTTCGTCGGTGAGAATGTAAATAGAACCATCCTTTCCTTCCTTCACGTCCCGCACCCTTTGACCGATCGGAATTATTTCTTGAATTACTGCTTTATTATTTTCTATTTTGACGCGGAGGATATCTTTGCTCACCAACCCACCAACAAAGAGATTCCCTTGCCAATCAGGAAAGATTTTACCGCGATATAACATCAAGCCAGAAGGAGCGATCGCGGGAGTCCAAACTAGCTTCGGATCGACCATGTTGGGGCGCGATCTTTCGTTAGAAATTTCTCCACCAGTATATTCTTGGCTAAAGGTCACGATCGGCCAGCCGTAATTTTTACCAGCTTCGACGAGGTTTAGCTCGTCGCCCCCTCTCGAACCGTGTTCGGTCGCCCATACCTGCTTGGATCGGCGATCGGCAAATAGACCTTGAATGTTGCGATGTCCATAACTCCAGATTGCGGGGTTTGCGTTGGCAGTTTTTACAAACGGATTATCTTTGGGAATTGAACCGTCGTCATTGAGGCGCAAAACCTTACCGAGTTGACTGTCCAATTTTTGTGCTTGGACTCGGCTGGGTTCTCCATCAATTTCTAAAGGTGGGTTTCCGCCATCGCCGATCGCTACGAGCATCGTCTCATCGGGAAGCCATACAATTCGCGAACCGAAGTGTTGATTGCCAGATTTAGATGGTGTTACTTCAAAAATTACTTGCGCATTGGAAAAATTTTTTCCGTCAAACTTTGCTCTCAAAATGCTAGTGCGGTTGGATTGGAAATTGCCTTGGGAATAAGTCATATAGACAAAATTATTGTCCGAATAACGCGGATGTAAAGATATATCCATCAACCCCGCTTGTCCAGAAACAAATAGCTCTGGAAGTATGCCGATGTCAACTCGCTCTAAAATCCCCTTTCGCAATAGTTGGATTCTACCGCCTCGCTCGGTAATCAGGAGTGCCCCATCAGGCAGATATGCCATGCTCCAAGGTCGTTCTAATCCCCGCAAGACGATCGTTTTTTTAAAGCCCGTCGGTTTGATATTTTTAGGAACGGACTCAATTGATGTCGGATTGATTGATAGAGTCTCCGTTGGCGTGGCTTGTGTGGTCGTCCGATCGTTGATACTTGATTCTGGAGCGCTACAACTCTCTAATACCAAAGCGATCGTACAAATAAATAGTTTGATCGAATGCTTTAAATTCTTCATTATTTACACTCTTGTAACTCCTTTTTTAATAGCACATTTCTGAGAAGTCATCACTCTCCCAGAAGTAAAATAGTTGGGAATGAGCAACTCGATCTAATAACATCTTATATCGTAATTGTAGTGACCTGCAATACTAAATACTTGAGACCGTAATTATCACGTTTTTGAGACCACATTAAGTGCAACTGAGATCGAATTAGTTACACTTAATGTGGTCTCAATTTTGGCTAAAGTAGCCCAACACGCCAAGATTGTATATTTAGCTTCATGGGTAGCCAAACCCAGATCGGTGGATAGCTAGAAAACTCGCCTTCCACACAAATTTTCAGGGAGTACAGAGAGTCTGCTTTCCGAACAGTATATTGATTATATTGATTTCAATTGATATCCTAGATCTTGCCTCACTTTATACTGCTAGAACCCTTGCTAGATTCAAAGTGTAAAAACTACAGCTATGAAATATGATTTTGCATGATTATTCCCACTCTAGGCTAATCGGTGAAACCCTCTATTAGTAAGGATTTGAGATCCGCTTTTACCTTTTTTGGCGCGTTGGGTTACTTTGGCCAATTAGGGATTTTGGTAATATTATGTAACCTGCTGGTTAACTTTTACTTTCCCCATTATGGGATCGATCATTCTGTGGCGTTCTCTTATGCTAAACTGCTTTATCAAGCAAATTCCAGTTCACCGACTCCCAAATTTCTCAGTACGCCGGAAAATGGCTACAGGTGACGGCTGATTTGAAAATTCTTGCTGACTCTCTTCTACCTTAGGAGAAGGTCTGGGGACAGGGGCAGAGCAGGTTCATGATTTATGCAGGGTTACGGTATGGTTAATTCAGATAGCAACGATACTTCGGCTAATATTCAGGGACATAACATCGATCGAGCCGATCTACAAATCATTGAATATCTACAGGCAGATGGACGCATTTCTTACAGCTATATTGCTCGTGAGACAGATATTCCAGAAGCAACTGTTCGCTACAGAGTCAAGCGACTAATTGATGAAGAAATTATCAAGATTAGTGCATTTATTAATATCGGAAAATTAAAATATGAAAATGTTGCATATCTTGAACTTGATGTCGATCCAGCTTTTTTTGACTCTACACTTCACAGCTTAGTCGAAATGGCGAAAGTCAGCTATATTGCTTCCGTAACAGGTGATTTTAATATAATGATGGAATATGTTTATCAAGATAATAATGACTTATTGCAATTCTTAAATCTGATGAAATCTAAGGTCGAGGTTAAACGACTTTCTTCAAGAATAATTCTAAAGATTCATAAGGCACAATATCCGATACGGGTGAAATTCTAGTGTAAGTCGATCGCTCCATTCGTCCTAGTCGATCGATGTTTTGGAGGATTTGCATTGGGTCTTTCTCACGTCATTTATTGTCACTTCTCATTGAATTACGTTCAAGGACTGATTCTAAGTAACGTTGAAGCTCCAGAAATTTGGGATGGTACCGATCCCGAAACTCCGGTTCAGAGCTTGATATCTCTTCAATAATCCGGCCCGGGCGCTCACCAACGACAATCAGCTTTTGACCCAGTAGAATCGCTTCCTCTACATTGTGTGTCACTAGTACCATTGTTGTAGAGGTTTCCTGCCAAATTTCTCGTAAAAAATCTTGGAGTCGTCGTCTGAGCTGAACATCTAGCGCAGAGAATGGTTCATCTAGGAGAAGAACATCTGGCCTGACCACCAACGATCGAGCAATTGCGACTCGCTGTTTCATTCCACCCGAAAGCTGATGGGGATATAACTTGCAAGCATGAGATAGTCCGACGCGGTCGATCGAATCTTTTACTAAATGTCGATAGGAAGATGGTTTGTCCCCCTTAACCCTAAAACCAAAACCAATATTCTGCTCGACATTCATCCATGGATATAAATTTTGATCCTGAAAGACCATACCGATTTCAGGCGTTATCCCTCTTAACGCCTGTCCATGGAATAAAACTACGCCTGATGATGGGGCAAGAAAACCGCCCATGAGCTTTAACAGCGTAGACTTACCACCACCTGACTGTCCCAAGATAGTGACAAAACACCCTTGGTTAATATCAAGATTGACATCTGTTAGAACACTTGTTGCGCTCCTTCGTGTACCCGAAAAGCTCTTGTGGAGACTCTGACAGGAAAGGATTGTCGAAGCAGACTGATACATCAAGTCAGACCCTCCACCAAAAAAACGTTTGCTGAATCAGTAGGAGTAATCGATCGACGGCAAAGCCTGTAATCCCAATAATGCAGATACCTAGCAAGATTAAATCACTATTGAATAGGTTGCGGCCAGTCATAACAACGGCACCTAAGCCATCGCGCAAACCTGTCATTTCAGCCGCTAGTACAGCCATCCATACGGCAACGAAGTTGAGACGGAGTAACGTAAAAACACCAGGTAAGATCGAGGGGAGAGTCACCATCCACCATCGATTTAATTTATGACCTCCCAAATTTTCAGCGGTGATTAATAAGTTCTCTGGGATACGCTTAATTTCAGCCACTGTCGCAATCGTCAGGGTAAAGAAAACACCCATGAAAACAATGAATATGGCCGTCATATTGCTGATACCAAAGACAACGAGGGCAAGCGGCACCCAAGCGATCGGCGCGATCGGTGCAATCAATCCTAAAATCGGCAGAATAAATAGTTCAGACCATTTAGAGAGACTAATCAACATTCCACATAGTAGCGATCCAACAAAGGCGATCGTCATACCGCTAAAAACACGCAATAAAGTCACAAAAATAGACTGATGAATTGAAGCAGATTGAGACCCCAAACCAATCTTAAAATCACTCTCAAACAAGACGGGCAAAAAACGAGAGGGCGGTGGTAATACCTGAGTTACTGGATTAGCTGGATTAGAACCGATCCACTCCCAAGTCGCCACCAGAATCAAGCAAGAAAAAATCCCACAGCAGACTGACAGAATCGATTTTTTCCAGCCCTGTCAAAAATTATTTGTGCCCATATTTTTTGATCATCGCTCCCAATATATTATTTTTCTAATGCTTTAACGATCGAGATATCAAATATTTTACTGGCAGGGATATCGGCTTTGATGTACTTAAGACTTACCATTTCATCCACAACTTTCTGAACCGCAATAAGATCGGGCGTAAAGGTGATCGGTGCTGGTTGAGATGTAAATGCCTTGATTAACACCTTATCATCAACCCGGTAATAGTTTCCTCCCTTCAGTAAGGCCACAGCTTTAGACGGTGTTTCATTAATGATTTTAGCGGCGCACTGAACGCCTTTCAGATAGGACTTAACAATTTCAGGGCGCCCTGTTAGTGTTTTGTCCAGGACACTGACAACTGTATTCGGTGTTGTAGGCGACCAGATTTCTGCATTGTCCGTTACGACAGTAGCAGTACCACTCTCGACGAACTGCGTAGTGTAGGGCTTGATATGGCTCAACATATCAACTTTACCCAGCTTGAATGAATCCACCATAGCTAGAAGGTCATCGAAGTAAACCATTTCCACGCTATCGACCGCGATGTCAGCTTTCTCGAACGCATCCAGCAAAATTAGTTCAAGCGTGTCACCCTTTAATGTCGCAATTTTTAGCTTTGTATTAGGATTCGCTTTGATGTAACGGGCTAAATCTCCGACAGATTTGATGCTATATTTACTCTTTGCAATCACTTGCATGACACCCTATCCACCGGCAGCGGCGATCGTTTTAATAGGGACACCGCTGCTGGCCGCAAAAAATGGCAGTGTAAATGGGTTGATATTGAAGTCAATGGCACTGCCCGCCAGCGCCGCATTGTTGTCACCGGGGTTAGTAAACACGACGGTTTCTACGGCTAGCCCATTCTGTTTGAAACAGCCTGACTCAACACCGACGAAAAGGGGTGCCATATCCAGCGCCACCAAGTGACCAACCTTGATAGAAGTTAATGTCTGTCCCGCACTACCTCCGACTGAAGGTATTGTCGTCGGCCCCTCTGCCGACTGTTTTGGCGTTGTACAAGAGACGATCGTGAGACTGACCATCAATGTACTCAGAGATAGGGTAATTACTTTTTTTGTCCACATTACTAAAATCCTCTCAAAATATATAGACATGGTCGAGATACAGATTCAATCAGTCGCACTATCGATTCTTGCAGCGCATACTCCACCTTGTATCTCTCTTTTGTTACTTTTTAGACATAATTATGCTTTCTGATTAAAAGGCATGATTAGACGATAATTTATCCAATCAACATTTTTTGTAGTGCTATATACAGAATCAGCAAAAATCTTGCACATTTAATTAGCGAATAAGCAAAAAATTTTTATACAGTTGCTTATTCGCTAATTTGATGCTTAAATTTAAAATATCAGTTTTCAGTCCTTCATGTTTTGTGCCTATATCAGGTTTTTGGATGGGATCAGAGCGTCAAAGTTGTTTTGCCAGAAGGGATGGCACTCCCCTATCATCAGTCAAGAACCAATCTATAGTGCGCGTATAGCTATTAGAAGTAGCGTTTCTTCAGAAGATAAGTAATATGGCACTAACTTTTAATCCTAGTTCGACAGCATTGCTGGCTATTGACTTTCAGCAAGATTTCTTCAATGGCGGCCCGTTGCAAGCAGTTGGTTCGGCTGACGTGCTACTAAAGGCAAAGAAAGTACTGTCCGCAACCCGAACAGTCAGACTTCCAATCATTCATACCCAGGAAGTCCATCGCAAAGAGATGGTTGATTTTGGTCGAGAGCTGGATGGGGCGGAGCCGATTCATTGTCTTGAAATGTCTTCAGGCACAGATTTCCACCCTGATTTGTATCCCCATGATGGCGAATTTGCGATCTCTAAACGCCGCTATAGTGCATTTTTTGCAACCGATCTCGATCTCTTGCTCCGTGGACTCAAGATCGATACCCTAGTGATTATGGGGACACTAATTAATGTTTGTGTCCATTACACAATAGTTGATGCACACCAGCATGACTATTTTGTTTATGTGATTGAAGATTGCTGTATGGGGTCAGATGAAATGGCTCACCAGGCAGCTTTGCGGGCAATAGAATATCTCCAACGTCAGTCACGAATTACCCATACTGACTACATCAAGGCGATCCTCGGGGTAACGCAATCGACATTGGCGAATTAATGCTGATGTTCCGCTTCACGTTCTGAGACTAGTTCGGAGATTTTGGCTTGAATTTCCGTAGATGTCAGCAACCCTTTTGCTACCAGGAGTTTTTCATACGCATCCAACCATTGTTCATAATAAGATTTTACGCCGGGGGACGCTTTCTCGGTTGTTGAAATTTCATGGACTAAATAGTCGGTCCATTCTGTCCAACTGTAACGGTCGTCTGTCGCTAGTTGGTTAACCAGGGCAAAAGCCCTGGCCTCCCAAGGCGCTTGAAATACGGGTCGATCGTCGGGGGTAGGCTGTTCAAGCCAATCGGATGCGGAAGACGAGGATGTTGTCATGACTTAAATCCTTTCTAGATGATCGTCGAACAGGTCAATAAATAGGTAGTCCTTGGCTGGGGCATCACTGCCCCATAGTTCTTGAGCCGTAAAACGGACACTATAAACATGTTGAGGCTTGGTATCTAATCGCTGTCCCATCGTGTCTGGGAAGACATAAACGCCATGATCTTTGACGACTGTTCCAATCTTGCCCAGTACGTAGCGCGGTAATCGGGTGTATGTTTGAGGATTAGTCACCCTCGCCTGGACGCAATCCCCCAATTGAAATTTAGGCGGCATCTCGGTCTCTCCCCGACAACTGAGACCATCGGACAGCAGGGCTTCAGCCTGGGCTACCGTCATACATTCATTACTCGTTTCAATGGTCATAATGGGGCATCCCCATTGAGGCTGCTATTAGGTTATCTCTGATCTGAAGACGATTGAGCTTGAGACAATTGAGCTATACGCTCCTCAATCTCCGCTTCAGTGACTAAATTATGCTTTATAATCAATAATTCCAAAGCATATAGCCAGCGCTCGTAATAGCGAGAACTAAGATATTGCCCCGGCGGCATTAGTTCTGATGCATGGCGGGTCTCGTCAACCGGAAAGTAGTTGACAAAGGTTGCAAAGCTCATGGCAAATACCTTGGCCTCCCACTCTGAATGAAATACAGGCTCATTCTCTTCGATGGGGATTTGTCCCATATTGTGCATCCCACCCATATCATGTGGACCATTCATGGGGCAGCATCCTCAACGATCGGTTCTATGGGGGAATCGGGTGGTAAAATCTTTGCGGTTCCAATCATGGCATTTCGGGTGACTAGTTTGGCTAATGCCGCTTCGGTCATCGCTTCTGTGCCTTGAGGGCGCTCGGGAAGTACTAGATAGCGGAGGTCGGCGTTGCTGTCCCAGACTCGCACTTCCACCGATGCTGCAATTTCTAATCCAAATTCTTGCAGCACAGCGCGTGGCTCCATCGCGGCGCGGGACCGATAGGCAAAGGATTTGTACCAGGTGGGCGGCAATCCCAAAATGGCCCAGGGATAACAGGAACAAAGAGTACAAACAATTAGGTTATGGACATCGGCAGTATTTTCTACCACTACCATATGTTCGCTAGAGAACCCAGTTAAACCGAGTTCGGCGATCGCCTCGGTCCCATCTAGCAGCAGCCGCTGTCTGAAATCGGAATCGATCCAGGCTCTGGCCACAATGCGAGCACCATTATGGGGGCCAACTCTATATTCGTAGGCATCAATAATCGTATCGAGGACGGCTGGATCGACAATCCCCTTTTCGATTAAAAGTGACTCGATCGCTTTGACACGTAGGGCAATATCTGTTCCAGGGCGGGGGTCATGAGAAATCATGCGGGGTTATAGTACTAATAGTTGACAGGCGATGAAAACCTGCGATCCTTAATTTATATCATCGATTCTAAACTTAATCACTAATTCTAGCAAATGTCCGGCGCGCTTCTATAATTTGGGGCTTTATTCACTTCAAAGTCTACTCAGTCTTTCTTAGTGGGATAGTAACTCAAACGCCCGTTTTCGTCACTCTCTACCGCTCAGATTGCCTTCACGTCATAATGCGATCGGATGAGTGGCGATGAGAACAATGAAGCCAATGGCAGTGGTTGGTTGAGGTTGAAGGATGATGATACGTTAGAAGGGAAGATTAAAATCTATGGTGGGGATAGTTCTCTATTTTTAGCTAAACGAGCTTAAAATGCGATAATCGAAGACCCAATTTTGGAGATCGATCGTGTGAGACGAGAGGTTTTAAAGTACATAGCAAAGCGGAAAAGTGAGTAAGATATAGATGCAAGAGCGAGAAATTCAATACTTAGAAGAACACATTCCCGAACTAGTAGAGTCTACTATTACCCAAGCTTATTGGCAATCACTAGCGGCTAGAAATAGCGTCCTAGAGAGTGAAAATGGCATGATCTACGAACGGTTCTCTGATGGTTATAGCAAGATGGTGAAAGAGATTAGCCAGAGGCTAGGCTTCGCCAATGAGCCATCTACTTCAGTGGCAATCGGGGCGAGACGGAAGTTATTATGAACAATCTGCCGCTCACCTAATTTATGCGAAATCTACTCATCGTCGAATCTGCTGGCAAAATTAAAAAGCTCAAAAGTATCCTCGGTTCAGATTGGGATGTGAAAGCTTCAATTGGGCATATTCGCCAACTTGCCAACGATGGAGATGGTTCTCTTGGATTCGACTTAGGTTCAAATACAATCGATTGTCGCTACAGCCCCCGCGACGAACGCGCTAAACAAACCATCGCTGGACTAATTGCCGCAGCTAAACAAGTAGATCGAGTCTTCATCGCCTCAGATCCAGATCGTGAAGGTGAGGTAATTGGCTGGCATATTGCCCAGGTATTAGAGCTACAACAGCCCCAGCGAGTTGTCTATCAAGAGATTACCGAATCTGCTGTCAAAAAAGCAATCGCTAATCCTCGCTCGCTCGATATGGCTCTGGTAGAAGCGGGTAGGTGTCGCGATTGTCTGGATAAGCTCGTCGGCTACAAAGGATCGCCCCTAATTTGGCGGCTCAACAACGGAGCCAAAAGTGTTGGGCGAGTACAGTCTGCTACCCTCCACTTAGTCTGCCAGCGAGAGCGGGAAATTCAAGCCTTTACACCGCAAGATTATTGGTCGGTATTTGTAGACTATGCCGAAGGTTTCCGCGCTTTCTACCACGGTACAGCTCAAGCTATCTCGCCAGCCCCAGAAGAGGAAACTAGTGACGATGCTGGAGCGACAGAAAAAGTTGCTGAATCAACGCGGGTATTGAGTCAATCTGAAGCCGAAAGGTTAGTAGAAATTGGTAAAGCCAACCCGCATCAAGTCCAAACAATCGAAGGTAAACTTGCTCCCAAAAAGCCCCCTGCTCCCTTCATCACCTCATCGCTCCAACAAGCCGCTGGTTCACGGTTGAAGTTCTCTCCAGAACATACGATGTCAGTCGCCCAGAAGCTCTATGAAGCTGGGTTGATTACCTATATGCGGACAGATTCAGTCGAACTCAGTCAGGATTTCTGTAAAGCCGCACGGGAATGGCTCCTTTCTCATGACAAAGATAATGTGCCGAGTAAAGTCGCTAAACAGCGTAGTTCTAAAGATGCTCAGGAAGCCCATGAAGCCGTTCGACCGACAGATCTAACAAAAGCTTCAAGCGAACTCAAACAACAGCTTTCAGAGGATGAATTTTCGCTGTATGTGATGATTTGGATGAGATCGATTGCGTCTCAATGTAAACCCGCACAGATTCGTAAAACCACGATTGTTACCCAATCTGGAGAGATCCAATGGCAAGCTAGGGGTCAAATGCTGGAATTCGCTGGCTATGCCAAATATTGGAAGGATATTAGTGGTGATGCCGTCCTACCGAGCTTACAACCAAAGCAACCACTCACCGCTACTAATATCAATCACGAGCAAAAGCAGACCCAACCACCGCCACGCTACTCCGAGCCAAAACTCGTCCAACTGATGGAACGTCGCGGTATCGGTCGTCCTTCTACTTATGCACCGACAATTGTCACTCTCAAGCAACGTAATTATGTCGAGCTGGTGAAGAGCAAAGTGCAGCCGACGACTGTGGGTTTGCAAGTGGATGATTTTCTCATGCAAGCTTTGCCAGAATTGATTCAATCGGAATTCACGGCTCAAATGGAGACTCAACTCGATGCCATTTCCAAGGGGAAGCAAGAGTGGCAAAGTTACTTGATTGGGTGGAATCAAAGTTATTTCGTGCCAGCATTAAACAAGGCTACCAAAAATCTGCCAGAACAAGATTACAGATCTTTTCAGGATAGGGAGCTAGAGAAATCACGTTCAAAATGTCCGACTTGCAGTAAGCCAATGTCTAAAGTATCGACCAAAAAGGTGAAGAAGGGCTATTTCCTCAAGTGTGAGGATGGCTGTAAAGATTCTGCGGGTAAAGGTTTAGTGATGTTTTGGTCGGATCGAACGAGTGAATGGCAACTCCCACAGCCTAAAACCGAGCAGTCATCTCCAGTGAAGCAAACTGAACATCCTTGTCCAGTTTGCCAGAAGCCGCTGGAAGAATATAGTTACAATAAAGATGGGAAAGAAAAGTCAATGCTGAGGTGTTCGGATGCGGAAGCTAGAAGTAAACCCAAGCACAAGGATGTTGCCTATTTTCTGGGTAAAGAGGGTCAGTGGTGGAGTCCAAAATTGGGGAATCTCGGTGCGGAGGTTACTAAATCGACCAAGATAAAAGCACGATAGTTCGATCCTAATTCCTCAAATAAAACACGTAACCAAAAGTAAAATGCTACCTCTTCAAAAAATCGCTATCCCCGAACAGCAAACTGTGGGTTCGACATGGAAAATTAAACTACTTTTTGATGGTGCTTGCCCGCTATGCGAGAGAGAAGTTAACTTCTTAAAACGTAAGGATGGCCATCGAGGGTTGATAAAATTTGTCGATATAGCCGCCGAAGACTATGACCCTGCGGACAACGCTAATATCGACTTTGAAGCGGCGATGGGACGCATTCATGCGGTGTTGCCGAATGGTGAGATCGTTCGAGATGTAGAAGTATTTCGCCAAATCTACGATATTCTGGGCATCGGTTGGATTTATGCGGTGACTAAATTGCCTGTTGTCGGTAGGGTGGCGGATATACTCTATGGCATTTGGGCTGACTACCGCTTGCTGCTCACTGGACGTGCTAATCTGAAAACGATCGTTGCCCAGCGTCGGCAACTGCTCAAAGATAGAGGACTTTGTGACGATGGCTGTACGATCGACGCTGGGCGCAAATGATGAGGTTTTTTGCAACCCCAGACTACATTTCGGACTTCACATAAAAAGTCAGGTTAGCAATCCTATTTTGTTACGATTTAGCCCGATCGATCCTTACCTTATAATCCATCAGATCGTTAAGCCGAATCCGATAAGACTTACCCACCTTCCGGTGTAGAATCTCCCCCGATTCAATCTCCGCGACCAATACCGCAGAAGGAATATTCAACAAGTCTGCTGCCTCACGAGCAGAAAGTTCGGCATGTTCCGCAAAAGCCTTAACCCATTCCGGTGATAAATTCATGTTTTTTTAGATCAGTGTGAGTAGAACTTTAGCATCAAAATAATCTCATGCAGGACATCGAGCGCTGACAGGGAGACAAGCATCCTATAACGCTGACAGGACAAGCCTCATGGCTCTCAAGCCTTGTTGATAATTAACGTCAGTTCAGGATAAGAAAGGGAGAGGACATTAAGCTAAAAGGTATTACTATCAACGATTTAGTACCCTCTCCTATGAATAGTTTAGACGCATTATTCTCAGATATTGATGATTTCTGTCAAAACTTTGAACCACGCTGGTACTCACATCTCATCAAAGGCGGTGATAATCAATCGGTCGAACGGATCTTTGTGAACTGGAGATAACTCGACTGCACGAGCAGTAATGTTTGCAGTCAGTGGAAACAATTCAATTCCAACTGGAGCGAGAGCTTGTTGAAACCATTCTTGCGGGGTAGTAGAAATCTTGATTCGGCCCTTTTGATGTGCCATCGCAATCTCATAACAGGATACCGGAGAGATGCCGACATGAGCGGCAGACTCGATTCGATCTCGCCAGTGAGCCGGAAATTCTGCAAAATTAGCATTGACGAGCTAGAGCCAGATGTGCGTGTCAAGAATGATCACTTCAGACAATCCCAATCCTCCTCGTCAATAATCGGACTGACGATATCCCCTAAAATTTGAACTGTTCCTGCCAAGTCAGTTGGAAATGTTCTGCGTAGTAACGTTTCTTCAAGCACCGTCACGACTACACGGGCAGAATGCACCGCAGATGGTCGATCTACTAACCACTTCATCTCACCATTTTCATAAATCGCTTCATAGCTTTTCAACATAGCTTTATTTCTAGTGGTATTCAATCTGGGTCAAGAACAATTATACTAACATTTTCTCGATGTAATCGCGAAAGTCTGGATGTTGATGAAGTCTCATTTAGCTTGCCACTCCTGGGCGTACCAGAGAGTACTCAATTTCCCAAATTCAAACCGCGAGTAAGGATTCAAGCCCGTTCTCAACTGCTGTAATAAGTCTTTTGCATATTTCAATTCCTGTCCGATTGCCCCCAGCATCGCTCGAACTCTCGGCGGTTCGGCATGAGCGATTACGACTAATCGCTCGAATCGTCCAGGGACTTGAAAGTGATTCAGTAGTTGCAGGTTTGTCTCTGCGGGTGATAAGTCGCTCCATTCTCCCCGCGATTGTAAAAAGTCTAGTAAGGCTGCTTCGGTAGCCGATAAATTCTCCCAGGTACTCGGACGACGGGTATAGAGTTTGGCTCTTTGTCCCAACCACGCTGTCGGTAGGCTATTCGCAGTAGTGGCAAAAGTCCCATCGATCGCATTTTGAGTCGTAAATCCGAGTAAATTAGCAGCATTTACTCCGGCTGGATAGAGGGGGAAACGCAGAATTCGGACAAATGAGTACGCTAACGAATTTTGCTTTGCACCTATGTCAGAAATAAATCTATGACTTGAGATGATCGATGTCAGAAAATCGAAAAAACTGCCCTATTCTGACAGTTTCCAGAGTTCGATCTGACACCAGGTTAGAGTACACTCCAACCTAGCAGGTTTTGACTCTTTTTCATGTTGTTGAACCCATGACCTGAAAGTAGCTTAGAGATTGAGTTCTGGGCTTAACGTGCAATATTCTCCGAATTCTGCGTTTCCCCCGATTAGTTATGCTACGGGCTGATTACCGAGATTCACTAATCAACGAATCGCACAAGCCCCGTCACTTCAGTGCGGGGTGCTGACGACTTAAAGCTTACTTACTTTCGTAGCGCGAACCCCGCCAGATGTGGGGCAAGATGCCCCAAGTCTCAACTAGTTGTAGTCAGGTACTGGTATCCCTGCAAAGCGACCGCTCATCAACGAATTTGCGTTAGCAACACGCTGTTTT
>Ga0209491_10004171_pt1 | contig 22635 bp, 26 predicted proteins | sample BON02_FD_187213 | JGI IMG/M metagenome (GOLD analysis project Ga0209491, IMG submission 187213) | Freshwater microbial communities from Lake Bonney liftoff mats and glacier meltwater in Antarctica - BON-02 (SPAdes) (version 2) | ecosystem: Environmental > Aquatic > Freshwater > Ice > Glacier... | reverse complement strand
TAGAAAAATCAGTGTCAACTGATTCGACTACCCATCCATCTTCTAAATCTAGTATTCTTGTGAAAAGATTCTCCGTAAACATCTTTTTGCTCAAAGATAGCTATTCCATTAAATTCGTGGTAGAACCATAAATATCAGTAATCCTTCAATTCATTCTATTTAATACTAATTTGTTTCTCAAAATTGCTCACGATATTCGGAAGAGGCTTTCGCTTCTTACAAAATTTATTACGACTTCAAATATGATTTAAAACTATACCAGAATGTGCAATATAGTGTACACTCATTTATTAAGAATTGGTTTATTATCCATCTGCGGATGCCAAAAGAACAAAAATGGAACTATAAAGAAAATTATTGCTTTAAGCGATTCTGCCATTTCGTAAAGTAGTTGCTCAGCTTTATATTTGTTTTGCTGATATTCAAATCAGGTCTTACTTGTATGAAAATCTCCAAAGTAATTTTTGACCTTACGGAATGAGCAATCAAACAGGTATCTTCTGCCTTTATAAATATTCGCATCGCCTTATTTCTAGAAAGCTTATCGTTGATTTCAATCGTGGCTTTCAAGAGGATTTCATTTAATACTGATTCTCCGTTATTCATTTCCGATGTTGCCTTTGCGGTACAATTAAAGCTTGTGTAGTCAAATACAGAATTATTGGCAATTTCCAAAAAAGTTGTACTTAGGTAATCGCAAAGAGTAGTTAAGAGTAAATGCTCAGGCGACCCAACTTTTTTGATTTTTTCGGAGGACTCGCGAGTAGTTGCTGCATCAATAGAAAAATCATCTTCTCTCTTCAAATTAAGAGCATATAAGACGCTGTTTATATTATTTTTCAGATCGTTTGGTTGGTTCTTGTAATAGTGTTTTTCTATTTTTTCCATAGGGATGATATACTTAATTTCCAAATGATCAATTAAAAATACTTTTAAGCCGTTTTACGAAACCCTTTTCAGGTTTTTGATTGTTATTTTCACTTACTTCGAACAGGAAATAAAATGGACAATAACCATATAAGCTAGTGATTATAAATAAATTGGTAACGAATAACGACACTAAAGTTAAACCACGAGAAGTCTCATGTGTAAAATATAGAGTTAAGATAATGATGGCTATAGATAGCCTGATTATCCGGTTTAATGATCCCAAGTTGTTTTTCATTTGAAGCCTAGTTTTTCTCAATTCAGTTTCTTTAAAACTCGGGGTTCTACCCTTAAGTTAGTGGACCATATAAATAAAGTGACTTAATATAGGAAACGCACGTTTTGCTGAACCCATATATTGGCTGATTAACTGCAATTTAAAAGTATCAACTAAATTAAAAAAATACCTAACTTTTAATTTTTCCATCAAATGGGTGGTAGAACAATATTCTTTTTGATAGTTTTTAGCTACTTTATATAAATAATAATAATTAGTATTGATATGTGCCAAAACAAATCAGGTATCATATATATGCAATTACGTCTATAAAAAATAAAAAGTAAGTAATATATGGTAAACGCTATCATAGCTTGTACTTCGGTATTCTGTTATAAGTCTCCCCGGCAGTTAAGCAAAGAAATCAAATTAATATCACAATTGTGGATAAATACATTAGATATATACTAACGGCTTATTTAAAAACTAATAAGCTCAAATCTTTAAAAGCTATACCAATTCGGATCATATGCACATGTCGCTGATATTCAATAAGTGACTCGGCATATCCATTATAATATTGTAAGTAAATGAACTGATTTCCATGTTTACTCAATCTATAATTAGCAGTAAGCATTATTTTCCCCAGCCATTCGTTAGTTAAGGATTTTCGAAATTCACTTTCGAAGATTAGTTTTTCTGTTGGATAGTAGGTCAACCTTCCTTCGAAATAGGATTTATAATCTAACAGGTCTTCTTCATTCTTACCCTGTTTACCGATCGGAATCCAACCTTTTAGTGAACCGTACCAACTTCTACGTAGTTTCGTTGAGTATTGAAACGATAAGAAATTCCAACCTCTGGAGTCTTCACCGCTTAAACCATTAGACTCATGCTCCAAGGCCATCCATATCACCCCCGATGGTTCGTGATCTTTAATTAGTATTTTTCCGAGGACCAGAGAAGGATTGTAATTTGTAGCTCGAAATGGAAAGGAATTTTGATAAATATCCCAGAAAATTACCTGACGGTAAGTCAGAAACAAAAAGCTGTGGAAGAATGAGTCAAATTCAGCTAGAATCTGCTTAAAACCTATTTGGAATTTTGCATCACTATTAAATTTGGATAAGGGTTTGCCGATTTCCGTACCAGTTATTATGTAATTATCTCCGAAAATAGTAAAGGAAGGCTGTCTTTTAAGACTATCAATAAACCTTTCACCCGAATTTTCTAAAGCCTGCCCCCGGATATCTGATATGCTACTTAAGAAGTATAAAAAGATCAGTAGGATTTTGATTGCGTCCTTCATTGGAATATTAACTGAATGAACTTAAAGGTTTTTATAATGGAATACAAAGACGTTAAATTTTTACGTTATGAGATGCAAATATATTACATTCAAAAGCTTACCGGTATTTTAATCATGAGCTTAGGTATTAAAAGTCAAAAGAATCCTTTCGAATAACATACTGTTTGCATGTACACCTAAAACGATTCTTGCGAGTTTTAAACTGTTTTAATGTTTTCTCGCTATATCTAATTCCCTTACAAGTAAGTATTGTTAATACGTTAAAAGTGGAATAAGCGGTCGATGAAAACTTGCTGTAGTTATATATTTTATGATGATAATTATCGTTTCTGATCTCTCCAAAATAGGCATAGTCAAATTTGAAATAGCTACACGTTTAGCAAATGATTCTTGAAGTTGGTGTTCAAAAAGGAACATCTCAAAAATAGTAAATAACAACACCATATTTCCAAATACTTTAAGTAATAGGAAGGAATTTCTGAAAATTTCAATAACTTATTTTTCATCAAGGATAAAGACTACCATAATAATGGAAGGTATTATGGTAGCAATTTTTTTTGATTCTTATTTTTGGGTATTGGTCAAGTTCATCTGTTATATAATAAAACCAAGGAGATTTAAAATTGGTTTAATTATGTAACGAATACAGTAAATACCGTCAAAGAATAATGCTAAATATTTCACGTTTTAAAGAAGAGTGTGTCACATGCCTTAAATATATGGTTATTAGTATAAATGATGCTTTTGATAACAGTCAATAATGACTTGGCAATTTTATATTATTAATATTGTTAACTTAATCTAGATTTTAAAACAGTGATACATGACTAAAGCTTTTTAATTATAGTTATTCTTATTTTTGAAGACTTTTTAAAAGCAACTTAGCTGTTTCCTCTGAGGAACCTGGGTTTTGACCTGTGATTAGTAATCCATCTTGTTTTACATAAGAACTCCAATCAGCTCCTTTGGAATAATGTGCACCGTGTTTTGTGAGTTCATCTTCCAGTAAAAAAGGCACTACTTTCGTTAGCTTAACTGCCTCTTCTTCTGTGTTTGAAAAACCAGTTAGGTGTTTACCTTTTACAAGTGGTTCTCCATTCATTGCTTTCACATTTACCAATGCAGCAGGGGAATGGCAAACAAAAGCAATTGGCTTTTGATGATTATAAAATGCTTCAATTAATTTGATAGATGTTTTATCAGTGGCTAAATCCCATAATGGTCCGTGCCCACCAGGGTAAAAAACTGCATCAAAATCTTCCTCTTTTACATCGTTAAGTTTTACTGAATGAGCTACTTGATCAATTAAAGCATTGTCTTTAAAAAATCTTTCTGTTGCAGGAGTTTGGGCATCCTTTGATTCACTTTTGGGATCGACTGGTGGCTGACCTCCTTTAGGAGATGTGACGGTGATTTCTGCCCCGGCATCTGCTAGGATATAATATGGCGACGCAAATTCCTCAATCCAAAAACCGGTTTTTTCTCCTGTATCTCCCAATTCACTGTGGGATGTCAATACCATTAATACTTTCATAGTCTTTATTTTTAGCGTTATTATTAAATTTTTATAATCATCTTTTTTCGTTCTTTGCATCAAATAAGTTAAGAGATACCTGAGCAATGTTATCATATCCTTTCACAATAGTTTCGTTCAAGGTTATATTAGTATTCTTTATCCAAAAGGCTAATTTCTTTATGGCATTGGGAAATTTTTTTGAAGAATGGCCAATTATAAATCTGAGCATCGTAGTATTTTTAGTAAGAAGTAGGGGTTCCAATGGAGAGAATAGTGGTGCTTTAGTTTCATAACATGGAAATATTGCACCACAAACTGGCAATCTGTCATATTTATTAATGTTGGCTAAAACAGCATCTGAAATTTGCCAACCCACATTGTCAAAATAGAAGTCTACTCCATAAGGGCAGGCGCTTTTCATCGCTTCTTTTAAATCAGCGGTGGTTTTATAATTGATGGCATGATTAAATTTGAACCTTGATTTAAACAGGGCTACTTTTTCATCTGAACCAGTAATGCCAACCAAATTACAATCCAGTAACTTATTGATCTTACCCACAAATTTATTGACAACTCCATCTTCCTTGGACACTATAATGGTTTCACCTTTCTTCGGTATGCCTATTTTTGTTAAACCTAAATAGTCGGTAAGATTGGTCATTTCGAGAATACCCAAATAGATTGATAATTTAGAATCACTACGGTCCACTTTTTCTAGGTATTTTCCAGTTAAAGTTTGGTATTCTTTCCAACCCGGCATTCCAGAAACAAAACACCCTTTTTGGAAATCCACATATTTACTTTTTGTTAAATCAGCTATAATACTCGACAATTTAGATTTATTTAGTTCAAAAGGAGGTGTATATGATTTGGAGTGATTTATTCTGTCTCGCAAGTATGGATCAATAGAATAATATAATGTTTTTAATAAAATCTCCATGTCTTTGATACCAGGAACTTCTTTATTTGTAATTTTAAAATCACTTAGTGACGATTTCTGTAAGGACGTTTGTTTAGAAGGATTACTTTATTGATTGGATTGAGTTTTTTTTCTGCGTTAGCAGTATGAAGTTTTAAGATAAATCTTCACCTCATTTTACGTTTTTATTGCTTCTTTACCACTGGTGATTCAGTTTAAAGAAACTCACCTATTTTAAGAAACCTTTTTTTCACTTACTCTTCTTTTCGATTTTTTTACTTATTTAATACCTATTCAATATATTAATCGGAGCTTATTTTTTGGATTGCTATCCAAGGATATCGTAGTGATTGGCAAAGATCAAAAAAGGAGAATTATTCATATTATCCACTAAAAAAAGTACAGTCCTCAAAAGTGATAGTCCTTGTAAATTCCCATCATTTTCTTGATTTAAGAGTACTTTCCTTTGTATTTCAGATAGTGTATAAATATCTATAATATCTTAAAAGATAGAGTTACATAATTTCTTTAATAAGTTATAGATATCTCACATTGCTACTGGGTAAAAAGTATTTGGTGAAAAAGATCTGTTTTCGAAAATGGTTAATTCTGAAAACCAAAATTACTGTAGATTAGTAGGCCAATTCCCGTCTATTCACATTAGTACACCACAGGATTCTATAGCTTATAGGTTTGAATAGGTTTTTACTATTTTATCAATGTCTTTTGCCAATTTGAAATCCTTATTTGTAAGCCCATCGGCATCATGAGAGTTAAGAGCAATATTTACTTTGTTATATACATTTTTCCAATTTGGATGATGATTTGATTTTTCTGCTATCATTGCAACTGATGTCATAAAAGAAAATGCTTCGATAAAATCTTTAAATATAATTTCTCTATGAAGGAATTTGCCTTTAAGAATCCATAAAGCATCAATATCTTTCATTTTATCTTGAATCTCATGTTTATTTAAATTTGTCATTTCTTTAATACCTTTATTTTAAACTATATATTTGTGTTTCATTAGCCATCTCTATTCTAGACGTCGTTAATCTTTAATCCAATGAAGTATTTAACTGGTTCATTTCCTGCTTCAAAGCTTCTTTCTTTTCAGCTGAAGATTGACCTATCTCTTTCATTTTATCCTGTAAATGTTCTTTTCGTTTTTCAAGTTCAGTTTTCTGGTTTTTAAACTTATATTTGAGCTTTTCATTCTTTCATTAAATTCACTGCTGACTTTTTTCATCTTTTCATCAATTTTTCTATTCATCTTGTCCCATTGTTCAACAGTATAGTTTTTTGATACATTGACGACATCACTCACTTCCTCTTTCAAGTCCTGCCCCGTTGTTTTATTTGCTTTATCGTACAACCAACAAGAGGCAAAGAAAAACAAAACTGGTAAAATTGAAAATAATGAAATTATTTTATTACGTCTTTCTTAAATAGTGTCAGAAGCTTATGAAAACACATTCTTATTTTAATCCCATTTCTCTTCTCACGTATTTCTAGTTTCGGATATTTTACCTTAAGGGCAACCTTTTTTGATTTTTTTTCTTTCAGAGATGCCTCATATTTTGATTTAACATTGCTCTCTGTAGAGGCTTCTTTTGCTTTCAACTCTTCAATTTTCGAAGATACATCATTTATTAATAGACTATCCATTGCGTTGAATATTTATTTATACATATTTTCTTATTTTAAATTTTTCCTATTACTATAACTTTTTTGAATTAAGTTTTATTTATTTTCCTAGTTGATTATCACCATTACCCAAAATATTTGTAAGCCAGATCAAGTCGGAGACAATGTGGCAGCCGCTATAATTTTATCAATCCTTACCTGACTGACTTTTTGGAAAGTATGATACTTTTTATGTCTTCTAATAATGCCATGAATTCGTTTTAAAAATTATCGTCTTTAAAAGAAGGATTACGGTAATTATGAAACCCTTCGCCTGTGGCTACACCCAATTTTCCTTGATAAACGAAATTCTTTTTTAAATAATCAACAACCCTTTTTTTCACGGTATCTCCTGTTTTTTCGGCTTTCATTTTACTGATGTTATAGGCTGTGGTAATGCCTACTACATCTAAGATCGCGAAAGGTCCAGTGGGAGCGCCTGTTGCAACCATCCAGGTTTTATCAATAGTTTGAACATCTGCAACGCCTCTTACCAATAGGTCGAGTCCTGCATTTAATAAAGGAACAAGCAGTGAATTAACGATATAGCCAGGCTGCTCTTTTTGTAAAGGCAAAGCTACCATCCCAATAGATTTTGCAAACGCTACCAGACTGTCAAATACTTCCACATTTGTCCCAGGGTGCCCCATGATCTCAGCCGTATTATGTTTCCATATTTCGTTGGCAAAACGCAAGGCTACAAATTGAGTTGGCCTACCTGTTGATTCGGCAAACTGGCTAGGTAACATGGTCGATGAATTAGTGGCAAAAATCGTTTTTTGCGGAGCCACAGCTGCTAGTTTTCTATAAAAATCCTTTTTTATAGAAGGATCTTCGGTGACGGACTCAATAAGCAAATCAGAATCAGTTAAAGCTTTGGCTAAATTTGAAGAAACATCTAACCGGTGCATTGTTTCATTAATCTGCTTTTGCGAAGCATTTAAATCAGCTTTATATGTTTCTGCCAATTTCTCAAAAGTAATTTTTTTTTCTTTTTCTAAAATTTCATCGCTAATGTCGTAAACCATTACTGCATATCTGTGAAAAGCAGTTTGGAACGCAATCTGTGATCCTAAAACACCACTACCTGCTATAGTTGCATTTGTAATAATCATAATTTCAATTTTTACTTATTAGTTGAAGATAATTTCACTTCAATGTTGCCACGTGTGGCGTTAGAATAAGGACACACTTGATGTGCTTGTTCTACCAATTTCTGCGCTTGTTCTAAGCTCACTTCTGGAATATTCACTGCTAGTTCGACTGCCAAACCAAAACCACCGCTTTCGAGTTGGCCAATGCTAACTTTTGCATTGACACTTGTTTCTCCTGTAGTAATATTGCCTTTTTTGATAACTAAGTTTAAGGCACTATCGAAACAAGCTGAATATCCTGCCGCAAAAAGCATTTCAGGATTTGCATAATCGTCATTTGCGCCGCCCATTGCTTTAGGCGTTCTTATCTGTAGGTCCAAAATATCATTATTACTTTTTACGTGTCCGTTTCGACCACCTGTTGCAGTTGCTTCTGCTGTGTATATTGCTTTCATCACTAGATTATTTAAAATGTTATATATCCCTATTTATTTGTGAGTAATGGCCTTTTCAATAGGCGTTTGCCCTTCTAATATCTCGAAAACCTGATTTCGCATTACATCGTCCTTCAATACTTCAATGAGCGTTTTGGCAACATCTGCTCTTGTAATACTTCCGTGATTTTCTAATTTTTCCTTAAGCTTAATTTTGCCAGTGCCTTTTTCGTCTGTTAATGACCCAGGTCTGACAATAGTATAGTCCAAGGCACTCGCTTTTAGATACTCATCGGCATTTTGTTTTGCCTTTAAATAGTCTTTCATTACTTCACTCGCAGAAGGATTATCTGCCCCCATAGTACTCAACATCACAAACTTTTTAATACCAGCTTTTTTTGCTGCATCCACAAGTCGTTTTGCACCATCTTGATCTACCCCCAGCACATTTTTACCTTTAGAACCTGCAGCAAAAATTACTTTATGTATATTTTTTATTGCTTGGCTTAAATCCTTTTCCAAATCGGCAAGTACCACTGAAATATTAGCCTTTTGGAAATAGTCTTTTTGCTCTCTTTTTCTGACCATGGCAATCGGGCGATAAAAGTTTGAATCTTTCAGTAATTCAACAATAATTCTTCCTGTGGTGCCATTCGCGCCTGCTATCAATACATTTTGTCTTTCGTCAGTCATATTTTCTTTAGTATAAATTAATAATGGGATCTAACTTTTTTAAAGCTTAGAAGATGCTAATAATCACTTTCCCTTTGACTCTTCCCGTAGCCAGGTATAAATAGGCCTCAATACCATGTTCGAAAGCAAATACCTTGTCGGTGATAGGCTTGATTTTCTCTTCTTTCACCATTGCTGAGATAGCGTCCAATTGCTCACCATTAGGCTGCATCCAAGTGAGTTTATAAATGGCTGATTTTTGGTCAATCAGTTTGGAGAAGTTTTCAGGCATCTTATACTCCTTCATTCCCATCATAGCAGCTGTTTCCTCATCAGGAACACTTGCGATGCTGGATACTTTGCCCCCCTTCTTGATAACTTGGAATGCATCCAGCGTGTAGTCACCTCCCAGAGTATCAAACACAATATCTAAGTCTGATACTATGGATTTGTAATCTTCCTTCTTGTAGTCAATGACACGGTCAGCACCAAGCGCTTTCACCCAGTCTACATTTTTGGTGCTGGTAGTTGTGTATACATAAGCTCCTTTAGCCTTGGCATATTGAATAGCGAAGCTGCCTACACCACCTGATCCAGCATGAATAAGTATGCGATCACCTTCCTTGAGTCTTACACTTTCCAAAGCTTGAATAGAGGTAAGCCCAATCAATGGTAAACCAGCCGCCTCTTCAAACGAAATGTTCGCTGGTTTTTTTGAAACCACTGTAAAGTCAACAGCGACGAATTCAGCTACAGTGCCCATCTGATTTTGAGGAACTCGGGCATAAACAGCATCACCTACTTCAAAACCAGTGACTTCTTTACCTTTTTCGATAATGGTGCCGCTTACATCAAAGCCGATTATGCTAGGTAGGTCCAGTGGAACCATATCTTTTAGGTCGCCACTCACTAATTTGTAATCGATGGGATTGAGTCCTGCCGCCTTGGTTTCAATAAGAATATCCGTAGCATTGATTGAAGGTCTTGTGGTTTCACTGAAAGACAATCCGTTTTTGAGGTCTCCGTATTTTACTATTTGTAGTACTTTCATATCAATTATCGTTTTCTGATTTTATTACTTTTTTAGAATTTCTCCGTACTTGTCAAGTATCTGATGACCAAAGTGCCAAGCTATAAGAACAGGCTAAAAAAAAGCCTAATCAGTCGTGTACTATCGGACTTTAAAGAAACAAAAGCACTTTTCCTTCAAGATATTTGGCGATATTTCCAGGAAAGACCAAAAAGAAAAAGCACGCCAGCGCCTAACCAAATCTCATTAGTTAATTTTCCCAAAGAGCTAATCCTTGTTCCAGCGTGATTTCTAAAATACCAGATAAAATCACTACCAAATCTTTGTTGAGCAGCATCCAGTCTGGAACTTGCGTATGAAAGTCAATCCTATTGAAAGTGAGATGACTAAAGCCTGCATAGATCATAAATACTGCAATTAAAATGTGGAAGATTTTTTCAGTATATGTAGTTTTTATGTTTTACACATAATTTTTAAAACTCTTCACTACAAATATTTTAATTTATTTGTTGGGTCAATTATGATATTATAAAGATTACTTTTTATAAAACGTTACATTTTAATACTCTCTATATATAAATCTATTTAAGGGTAAAACACTACATCACAGACAATTTTTCAAATACCAAAATATCGGCTTTAGGACCATGAAAGCCAAGTGCTTTTGACGTGACTTCAACAAATGATGATAGTCCGAACACATAAAATCGTTTATTGAAATTTGTTATTTTGCCTTCAGGAAAGTAGTATCAATCCTCCAATTCTTAAAACATTTTTTTCCTAATCAGTGAGTGCCTTTATGAATTTTTTTTCTGACATATTATCAAATTATTTTTTTAGAATTATACCGATTTCAGTCTTATTTGTAATTTTTTAACAATATTTTTTCTTCATTTGGTTGTTTTAAAATATCTATAAATGTTGTATCATTGTCACTTCATACTATTACATTTGTACCGTTTCCATTGTCTAGGCCAAAAGATTCTCTGCTTTTTATTTTTAGAATCCCAATTTAAATACCATACGAATTTTAATGAGGCCTCTGGGGTTGGACAGTAGGAATCAAACATTTTATTGTCAATTGATACTTTACTATAACCCTTTACCTATAGGGTTAATACTATCCAAGTATTTATATAAAAATATCTGCAGAACTTCCAAATATATTCTCCGCTGACAGTAAAAATTATTTTGTTATATTTTACCATTTCAATTTCAGATTGAATTTTTCCTTGCAAATATTCCAATGCAATACGGACGCACCACTTTTTAAAATTTGGTTTAAATAAATAGTCCTAAATTTGTGTAAAAGCCTGTATTTCATTTTTTAAAAATCTTTTTAAGGTCTAATTGAGAAGTGTTTAGTTTGTCTATAATGGTTCTATTCGTATATGATTTTTCCCAATCCAAACACAACCATAATAACCTCCGGTTATTTATGGTAAAACATCAAGCTCAAAACCAATAACCGTTTCACCCGACATTTTTTCTGTTTGGGCCTTCGAATTTGAATAAACTATAACTGCTAGTAGAGTCGCTAATAATTTATTGAAGCTTATAAAAATTGCAGTTGAATGATCCATCCAAATACTTAAGTTTATTTATATTTTTATAGGCCTTGTTTCATAATATGGTGTCTGAAATTCTCTAAGCAGGCCTTCCCTTCAATCTAATATCAATTCTTTTTTTCTTTACGGTTAACCGCTTCATTGCATCCATTAAGGTTGCATCTTTTGTCTTCTTATAAATCTCGTTGATTGCTAACACAAGTCGTTTTGCTTCTCTTGAAGCCGTCACTCTATCGCTAGTAGTCATACTGCTCATTTTAGCTTTTTCAAATACTGCTGCTTCTTGTAAAATATCCATAATTATTTTTTTTAATTTCAATCCATTTTCTTAAGATATTGATACAATTCGCTATCCGTTGAAATGAAAATGGTTGTTTTTCCATCGAAAGTTTTCTCAAATGTATCCATCGATTTTAGAAAGCTATAAAGGCTAATCGATTGACTCGACCTATTATAAGCATTCGCATAAATTGAGGCCGCAGAAGCATCTGCTTTACCTTTGATCATCTCAGCGTCCCTGAATGCAATGGATTGTATATTTTTAAGTTCTCGTTCCTTCTCACCATTAATACGCGAGGCTTCTCCCTGACCTTCTGAGCGGAATTTGTCAGCGATACGGAAACGTTCACTTTTCATTCGCTCATAAACCTGCTTCTGGACTTCCTCCACGTAATTGATGCGCTTAAATCGAAAATCCAAGAGCTTGATTCCGAGCTCAATCGTCTGCTTGTTGGCCGATGCCAATATCATGTTTTGGATGCTATCCCTACCTACGTAGATCTTAGACAAAGAATCACCAACAACTTCAGAATTGGATGATTCAGGAACTCTATTACTGGATCGGACAGCTTCTTCAATGTCATTACTTGCTATGAAATCCCTAGTGTCCCCATCGAGAATATCATCTATCCGGGATTGCGCATTCCGTTCATTCGTTAAACGTTTAAAAAATAGAAGTGGATCTGTAATCTGCCAACGTGCATAGGTGTCTACAAAAATGAACTTCTTGTCCTTGGTTGGTACCTGATTTGGGTCACCATTCCATTCCAAAACACGCTTTTCGAAATAATTAGCATCTTGTATTAAAGGTACCTTAAAGTACATTCCGGCCTCAGTAATGGCTTCACCGACTGGCTTTCCAAACTGAGTGATTACCACCTGGTCTTTTTCCTGTACAATAAAAACACTACTGCTTACACCTATCAGAAAAATAAGGACTACTATAGAAATTAAAATTGATTTAGTTTTCATTAGTTACAGTTTTATTGTTCAGCTGCATTTGCAGTAATGGCAATACGTTATTGCCTTCTTGGTCTGTGATGACCACATTTCCAATTTTGGGTATTACAGTTGACAATGTTTCAAGATAAATCCTTTTTTTTGTTACCTCAGGTGCCTTAACATATTCATTATACAAAGCCGTAAATCTGGCAGCTTCCCCATCTGCGTTATTTACACGCTCGGCAGCATACCCTTCCGCTTGTTGAATGGTTTCTTCCGCTTGACCCCTTGCTTTAGGTATTACTTTATTATATTCTGACCTTGCTCGGTTAATCAACGTTTCCTTTTCTTGCTGAGCCTCATTTACAGCATTGAAAGCTGCTTTTACCGGCTCCGGCGGATTGACATCCTGAAGCACCACTTGTTCTATTTTGAAACCCAATAAATATTCCCGACATATTTCTTGAATAAGTATTTGGGCCTGACTTCCTATTTCTGTTCGGCCAACAGTCAGCACTTCGTTTACAGTTCGGTCGCCTACAATCTGTCTCATGGCAGCTTCGGAGAGCGTGCGAAGCGTGCTTTCAGGATTTCTGACTTCAAACAGATTATTGAAGGCATTGTCTACCCTATATTGTACAACCCACTGCACCTCTGCAAGATTGAGATCGCCGGTAAGCATTAACGACTCATCTTTGGTACTGGATGATTCGCGGTATTCAGTATTGACTCCTGCTCTGGAAGTCCGAAAACCAAACTCCAGTTTTTGTTGTCTTTCTACAGGAACTTTATAAACATCCTCCACAAAAGGTATTTTGATATTTAATCCTGATTCAACTTGTCGTACATACTTACCAAATCGAGTAATAACACCTACTTCTTCGGTACTTACCTGGAAGATGGATGACCACAAAAGGATCATCAAAAATGATACTGTGACAATAAGCCGCCAATACTCACGTATTTTTCCTAAATTTGAGAATAGATTAAGTTTTTCCATATTTATTATTATTAAAATGTGTGAGTATTAACTTTAGATTCTTTTTTCATCTAATCTATCTGAGCGTGTATTCTGCTGGCACTATTTTTGATTTTTCTTAGCAAGAATTACTTTTTCAATCTTGATTTTTTTCTTTTGATATTAGCCCAAAAGGATGATGTTTCTGTAGTATGATATCAGGCGTATCCATCTTGTTTCATATTTACGGACTTTCTTTTATCATCATGATTACCATACTTTGATCCCATATCATTCTTTGACCCATGATGTTCCTACAACCAACTATGATGTATTTCAGTAGCTGACAAAAGTAGATTCAGGTAGAGCTTTTTTTCCGGTTGTATCTGACTTTTTTGCTCTCTTACTCTTATCTTCAAATTTCATTTTATGTTTTGCAATATCAATAGGATCACCGAACAAGTAAAACATCTTTTTCTTAATCCCATCTGCTCTGCGCACATCTTTCCAGATATCAATAAACTCGTGAAAGTTTATGTAAAAAGGATTACCTGGCTTATCTAATTTATGAGTAAGCCCATATACCGCTTTTTCATCTTCAGCCTGATAGGTGTGAAATATGCGATCCCATAAAATAAATGTTGCACCAAAATTTTTATTTATAAATTTGTCCTGTGAGCCATGGTGTACACGATGATTAGAGGGCGTTGCGAAAATATATTCAAAAAACTGGGGTAGCTTTTTAATATATTCTGTGTGTACCCAAAATTGAAATAGTATTGCAATCTGATTTGCGATAAAGAATATGATAGGATGGAAACCGCAAAGGGCCACAGGTAAAAAGAAAATGATTTTAATATGTTGTACCCAGCTTAATCTGAAAGCTGTGGTAAGGTTAAAATTTTCTCCACTGTGATGCACTACATGAGTTGCCCACCAAAACCTTTGATGATGAGAAATACGATGTGCCCAATAGCTGCAAAAGTCTAGAGCTATATAACAGGGGATTAAAGTCCACCAATTGAAATAGAGTCGCCATGGCAGCATATTATACACAAGTATTATAATATAAAATATTGCAAACTTTAGGAGGAATGAAATAAAAATATTTCCAATACCTACGCTGATAGATGCTAATGTTTCCTTTTTATTGTAATTGTTTGAGTTATGTAATTTTGAATAAGTCCATTCAATCAAAACAAATAAGAATAGGATTGGTGCTGCCCACACTATAATCTCTGGAGCATCACTAATAAAGTTTTTTATGTTTTGTAGGTCAATCGTTGGAGCTCCGGAAAAATCAGACATTTGAGAATATTAAGTTGTAATTTATTTTGTTACGTTGATGGGTTGAAATCCATAAGCATTACCAAAGGTGAATTTTGAAAATAGTTTCAAAACGCTTATATGGCAATTTCATTCGATAACTTAAATTAGATTTTAGCATGGATTAAATTTTAAAATTTGGAAATATTTTTGTCACTTCTTTACTCTCATTATATGATTAAGTATTTATGTTCCGATAGAGAGATCAAATACCACTTTTGAACCATCTGGTGCAATTGCAAGGATTTGAATCATTCCACTTTGTGCTGTTAATAATGCCGAATCAATATCTGTAGGGTTATTTATTGGTTTACTGTTAATGAAAACAATTATAGTACCTGGAGGAATGCCAGCTTGATAAAAAAATCCATCTATAAGCACCTTAGTTACCAAAACACCGGCGTATAGATTAAAGCGCTGTTTGACTTCATCAGTAAGGGGTATGAAGGTGGCTCCAAGCCTCTCGTATATTTCCTTTAGTGCTTTAACACTTGTAGCTTCTGCATTATCAGGTTTTGCGAGATCTTCGCTTTTCAATGTAGCAGAGATTGTACTTATAGTATCATTGCGTAGGTAAGTTATTTTAATAACATCGCCAGGTTTTTTTCTCGCTATTCTTTCAGTAAATACTGTTGACGAGTTGAGAAGAATGCCATCTATACTTTGAATAATGTCACCTTCTTTGAGGCCTGCAGCAGCAGCAGCACTTTTATTTTGAACACCGATAATGTAAACGCCTTTAACCAAGGCAGGATTGAGTCCCTGTTGTTTCAGGTACTGGTCTTCTGCAGAAGGCGACGGAAAAGAAACACCCAATACGCCTCGCATTACCTTTCCAAAGTTTTTTAGATCATCCAAAATCTTTTTAGCCAGATTTACAGGTATGGCAAAAGCATAACCTGCATAACTGCCAGTTTGTGATGCTATGGCGGAGTTAATACCTATCAATTCTCCACTGGTGTTGACAAGTGCACCTCCGCTATTGCCGGCATTAATAGCAGCATCGGTTTGAATAAATGATTCGACGGCCATACTACCTTCAGGCTCCTCATTATTTTGCCTTCTGTTGCTTCCACGTTGGTTTATAATTCCAATGCTTCTGGCTTTGGCGCTTACGATACCGGCAGTTACGGTTGTATTGAGTGATAGAGGGAAGCCTACAGCTAACACCCATTCGCCAATCTGCACTTTATCAGAATTTCCAAATTTAACAACTGGAAGGTCGTTGGCCTCTATTTTTAAAAGTGCTAAATCCGTATTGGGATCTCGACCAATCAGCTTTGCAGAAAACGTCTGTTTGTCATGAAGTATAATGTCAATAGCGGTTGCGTTTTGAACAACATGATTATTTGTGGCTATAAATCCATCAGGACTTATGATTACCCCTGACCCTGAAGCGCCATATTCCGAAGATTTATTGAATTGAATTTTAATATGAACAACCGCTGGCATGACAATCTTCGCCGCCGTTATAAAATTTACATTATCATTTGAGGTATTTATAGTGGCAGTATTATTTTCTGTTGATGATGCTAAAGTATCTCCAGTACTTCGATCATAAGCCGCGTCTTGACTATTGGTACAACCAGATGCTATACCTTGAAGTATTATAAATAAAACGGAAAGTATGGTGATATGTGACTTATTCATATTCGATATTTTTTTAATTAGAACGACTTGTATTTATAAGTAACAATCTTACAATGATAGTTTTCGAATAGACTCGAACTCTGTATTTAGATGTTTTGAAGTATCATATTTCAAGCTATTTTTAATTTTCTCAAATAAAGCATTTATAACAATCGTTAAAAGTTCCGAATTTAATTATTCTATATAATCAGGTTGTGTAGTTATCTTCTTGCTATGAAAACCACTTATTGGTTTCAACTGAAAATAGTATATTCTCAAATTACTGTCATCGACAATAAAATCCTTCGAATTACTATTTATTATTCTTTGTATAAGTTGAATATTCTTGAGTTTATTCCAAGTTTTCCTCTGAAATATTTACTGCTAATTCTGCCACTGAACAGATCCTTCGTTCCTTCCTCTAAACACTTAGTGTTGCATTAGCTTCTTGAAAGTGAGATTCTCATAATTATATTTTTTAAATGTATCTCTTTAGTTATCAGTCATACTTTCTATTGACTCCATATAAATTTTAATATTCTTAAAGTGTAAATCTTTATTCAAATAATTGTAAATCTGATTTAGCATTTTTGGCCCATACAAGGGGCATGATAATACTTCAAGATTTCATTACCATTTCTTGGTAATAGGCTTCTTGCATTTGTTATCCTTTGTTATTCATTATATTTTTACTTTTAATCAATAACTATACCTTTCAGTCAAAAGCGAATTTGAAAAAGATAGAATAATCATTATCATCCTAAAATATATGAATCAAATTAGCAATGGAATGATCTAATCAAATGCCTAATCACTTTTTATTTTAATTTCCTTTTAAAATAAGTAAGTTGGTTTCTCGAGCAAAACATATCCTTTTACCCATTACCAACCTCTATTGTAGGATCTTAACACAAAAGATATAGAACATCTGTTTGAATTCCACTTTCAGAGTATTTGGAATAACTTCCGTTTCGAGGTGAGCCTCATTTCCGCTTCACTATTGATCAGTGCAAACATAAGACCCATTGATTTCACCTACGGTATCCATGTATAAAATTCGAACTGCTTCACTTATATTCTATTATTATGCCCAACTCCTTTCCGAGAGTATTTGCTAGGACTTCGGCATCCTTGTGTCCATGCGATTTGATTTTTGGGACCGTATTGGAGGCACCATCTCCCTATAAAAAAATGTTTTGATATATAGGTTTTTGAGTGTACAAATAGTTAACAATAGGTCCTATTTAATCATTATATGACAATTTATCGCAAATTCATGACCTTCCCAATTGAGAAAAGAACGCCAATTCCTACCTTTTGACTGAAGCTATCATTAAATTCTATTCCTTTCTCAGCTATTTTTTTCACACCATTGGCATTTGTCTGATAATTGTAGCTTATTTTGCCCATCATGGGCACTAACTTATCCAAAATGGTTTCCCGCATCCTCAGCGAATACTGTAACAGGTGTGGAAATAAAGATTGTTGAGCCATTTACTCTATCATTTTTCGTTAGCCGATACCTCAGAAAAAATGCCATTTCTTCCAGTGCGCCTTCATAGGCTGTTAGTGTAACAGATATATCTTTAGGTAATCAGTCACTCTTGGCCTGATGAAAATATCTAAAGTAATAGCGATCGAACCACCTATATAGCCCTTTTGTAAATAATTATAGAGGCGTTTTCCAAGAAACACATATATGATTATGAGACTATTTTCGTCAAAGGCAGTTATCTTATAATCTAGGAAACGATTTCCGAACATAAAAATCAATAATGGCACTTGAGGCTGCGGATAGTATATCTATAATACTCCTTCTTGTCTGGACTAGAGATCAGTCCTGTTAAGTTATGGGGTTGGATTAATAAGTGCATTATGCTACTTTTCATATGGCAATTTCTCGGGCAGATCTATCGATTTTTTTGTAGTTGTATATTAGACTCCTTAGTGGGTACTAATTGATGTTGTTTTGAAGCCCATCAGCCAATTTAAACCCATCGTTGCAATGGTTTTCAGATGTAGTCATACTTGATACTTATGCAGAATCTTTCGATCAGGATATTGGCCAAAGCTCTACCTTTTGAAACTTTGAAATGAATAGAGTTTTGAATCAAAGAAATAAAGCTGTCATTTTAGAAAATAAAACGGTTTGTTCCAACTAATCAAAATTGCTCTTTAAAGTGCAAGTCAGGTTTTTTATTTCATTTAGTGTCTTTCAGAAAAATTTGTTGGTTATCAGTGTTAAAAATTTCTCAAAAAAAAGCCTCTCAGGAGGTTCTGAGAGGCTTTTGTGGAGCTGGTGAGATTCGAACTCACGTCCAGATAAGGAAACAGCGTACCGTCTACATGCTTAGTCACCTGTTGGGTTTTCGATCGAAATATGCTGGGTGACACACCTAAATATCTGTAAAACAGGTTATTAGATCTAGGTTCGAATATGGTATATAAATCTAAAATAAGATTAGGTTTAAAAAGTGTTCCTTAATTCTAAATTCTTGAAATGGTGCTTTTTGGAAGGTTTAGCCACCAAATAGCCACCAAAAATGTACCGTACAAAAGTCATCTTAAAGTCAGTTAGTAAACTAACAAATCTTGGAAATTTGGTCATAGAGGCCACTTTTATTTCCAATGGAAAAAGGGAACGAGTCTATATCTTTACCAACGAAAAAATTATTAGCCACCACTTTCTGGGAAGTAAGATTTCAAAGTCTAATCCAAATCATAAGCAGATATGGGATAGAGTGGAGGTGATTCATGGAGAAGTAAGGCAGCATCTATTCGAAATTGAAGCTCAGTTTGGGTTCTGCAATGCTGACATATTTCGAAAGAAGTATTTCAAGGAAGAGATACCACAAGAGGAAGACTTGTTAAGCCTTTTTAAGGACTTTATAGAGCTTAAGAGGATAACACTGAAGCCCAAGCTAGTTCAAAAGCTTCAAGCCATCGAGAAGCATTTAAAGGAGTTTCTAGGAAAGAGGAAGGTTTATCCAATAGAGTTTAATCAGCTTTTTGTGAATAAGCTAGCAAGTTTCTGGAGAGATACGAAAGCGTTTCAACCTAATACCATATCTAAGAACTTCAAGTTCCTAAGGCAATTTCTAAACCACTTACACAATGAGGATATTCTTAATTCCTCCAAATACCGAAGGCTTCAGTATCCCAAAGAAGTAGAAACATTTGCTGTAATATTAAGTAGGGAAGAAGTTATTCAGTTGATCAATTACCAGCCTGAGACTTCATCTTCAGAAAGGGTGAAAGACCTATTCTTGATTCTGATCTACACAGGCCTTAGATTTAGTGACGCTATAAGGATATCCAAATCTTGGGTAAAGGGAGAATTCCTAATAGTCAATACCCAAAAAACTGGGGAAAGGATATCAATTCCCATTCATCACAAACTGAAAGAGCTTCTTAGTGTGTATGGATATGATGTAACCGCTTTAAAAATTAGCAATCAGAAGTTCAATGATTACGTCAAGATTCTTTGCGAAAAGGCTGAGATCAATGATATGGTGGAGGTAGTTAAGTATCAAAAAGGAAATAAAGTCTACCAATCAATGTCTAAATTCCAATTGATATCAAGCCATACGGGGAGAAGAACCTTCATTACTAATTCGATATTGGCTGGTATACCTTTGTCAATTATTCAGAGTATCACTGGTCATAAGAAGCTAGCGACAGTTCAGAAGTATGTGAGAATTAATGAGAATGATTCAGTAAATCAAATAATTAAACTAACGAATTTCTTCAGTTAAATTTTGAGTAATTTGAAAAATGTCTTATTATTATGAGAGAGTTACAGTAACGGAATTCTAAAATTTTCAATCCCTTGTTACTGTAATTTTTTTTAAAATTAGTGAAAAATGTCTAGTAAAGAAGGGTCTAATCTTTCAATTGGTATTGTCTTTTTGATCGTGGCAGGAATAGTTATTGCTTTAATTCATGCTATGATGGATGGAGCAATCGAAATCCTTTCAATTCTTCCACTAAAAGGCGTTGAGTTTCCAATTCTAGCTACAATAATCATTGTAATTAAATTAAGTGGGAAAAAATAATAAACCTTTTTACGAAGAGAAACAAGCCTTAGATGAGCTAAAAGAAGAATGGAACTCATTCCAAGTTCCTGAGCTAATCCATTCCAGAATCAGAGAACTTTTTTGGGAGCATTATGAGCGTGATGAAACTGTCAAAGCTCTGATAAAAGAATTCGATATGAAGGAGTGCTATGCAGCAAAGTGCTACTATTTTTCTGAAGCGAATCAAGCAATCAAGGCGAGGTTAGAAAAGGTAGGGATGTTTTACAATTGTAGCTTTTGTAATGAAACCTGCTTGCCTGGATATTTAAATAAAATTTTAAACAAATAGTTATGTCAGTATTTGGTATTTTCCTAGTTATTATTATTTCATTCTTGATATTGAAATTTATCTATGATTCCTATTTGACAAATAATACTGAAAACGAATGGCAAAGGTACAAATCTGATTTCCCTGAGAAAGCACGAAAGATTGAGGGTGTAAAAGAACCTAGAATTGTGATCTCGGATAAAGAGCAGTCTATGCAAAGATTAGCAAAAAATTATGGGTGTGAAGTTTGGGAAATCAAGGATGGATTTATTAATGATTTGAAATCTTCAGGCTTTCAAAAAATAAACTTTGATGAATTCAATGAGCTGATTTCAAAAGAGATAATGAAAGAATCTATGATTTTTGGTATTGATCCTATTGACACTGGAGCATATTTAATGAAAGAATGGGGAAGTGAATTATTTTTAAAAGACACAGTTTCAACGAACGAATTAAAAGATGAACATGATAGTGGAAAATTGAATGTTCTATCTGAGAAAAAGAAAAAAATTAGGCAATTTCTATTGCATAAGGATGCGGGTTTGGCTATTAATTTTTTTGACAAGAATCCAAAAATTTTTGATGAAATTATAAAATTGCTCGACCCTCCTAATTATGATTTTGCATCCGCTATAAAAAATTACACCTATGAATATAATGAACTAGATGAAAGTGAAAAAAAAATCGGGAGAAGTTTGATTTCCGAATTAGCTGATATTGGCTTGTTTTTTTCTCAGTCCTTAAGGATGAGTGCTTGGTTAAGTTATGAAAAGGTAATTTTATTTATTTATGAATTTGAGGATTCAGATGATTTTCGATACCTAAATAAGGCTTTAGATATCGTAGATCATTATTTAGGTACGCTTGATAAAGATGAGCCAAGCTATTATAGCTTGATGGGATCCTTTTATAGTCGTAAAGCTATAATCATGGATAATTTATGTTTGTACTCTGAGGCTGTGAAATATGAGGAGCTTTCGAAAGATTATTCTAAAAAGGCATCAGTTTACAACAATTCAATAATGGATGATTATTTTAATAATGAATAAGGGCCTCTTGCTGGTTTAGAAGTTAAAATTATCCAGTGTGTTGAATGGATTTGCTAAGGAGTTTTTAATTTCTATTTTTAGTTTCAATTACTTTTTTTAGAAAATGACCCAAGACCTTGAAAAGACCCTTTGGGCAACAGCTGACAAGCTCCGTAACAATATGGATGCTGCTGAATACAAGCATGTTGTTCTAGGGCTAATATTCCTCAAATACATTTCTGATAGGTTTGAAGACCTTCATAATAGGCTAAAGGATGATCCTTATGCTGATGCTGAGGATAAGGATGAATACCTAGCTGAGAATGTATTCTACGTGCCACCTTCTGCAAGATGATATTACCTGCAGTTCCAAAGAGCAAAGCTACCATCCGTAGGTAAAGACTTGGATGATGCGATGGATGCCATTGAGCTAGACAATCCTTCACTTAAAGGAGTGCTTCCTAAAGACTATGCAAGACCAGCTTTGGACAAGAAAAGACTTGGAGAACTGCTAGACTTGATTGGCAATGTAGGATTTAAGCAGTCTGGTCAGGATAGCAAGGATTTGCTTGGAAGAGTGTATGAATACTTCCTTGGGATGTTTGCTGATGCTGAAGGAAAGCGTGGAGATCAGTTTTATACTCCTGAAAGTATTGTGAAACTCCTTGTAGAGATGCTAGAGCCTTACCAAGGCAGAATCTATGATGGATGCTGTGGCAGTGGAGGGATGTTTGTGCAGAGTGAGAAGTTCTTAAAA